>ERZ781272.505-NODE-505-length-25137-cov-4.748106_pt1 | contig 25137 bp, 22 predicted proteins | sample MGYA00375850_ERZ781272 | MGnify/ENA primary metagenome ERZ781272 (study PRJEB29790, sample SAMN06051246) | human gut metagenome | host: Homo sapiens | place: USA: Cincinnati, Ohio | collected 2013-06-21 | study: EMG produced TPA metagenomics assembly of the Gut...
CCGTAGACATGATTGCGGCAAGAATACCGCAGAGGAAAATACCTCCGATAAACGGCAGCGCCAGATCAACGCTAAACAGCTTATTGATCATTTCAATAAACACACTCTCCGAAGAAGCCGCCCCGTTCTCTCCAAGGATGACCGGAAGCAGATAAGCACGCCCGATCACACCGATAAGGCAGGCCGCACCCAGAGAAAGGATATCCCATACAATTGCGATCACGCTGGATTTTTTGAGCTCCTTCTCACTCCTGACAGCCATGAAACGTGTCAGAATATGCGGCATTCCGCAATACCCAAGTCCCCATGCAAGCTGGGAAAAAATCTCGATAAATGTATACGGACGGTCTCCGTTCGTCAGAGGAGCCAGAAAAGACGCCGCTCCGCCTACCGTGCCGCTCTGCGTCAGCAGTTCGTTTAAGCTGCCCGGCAGCATAAAATATGCCACGATCGGAACGACCAAAAGGCCGATGAGCATCAGTGTTCCCTGGATAAAATCTGTCACACAGACTGCCATAAAGCCGCCCATAAAGGTGTAGCAGAGAATAACACCTGCGCCAATGGCAAGGGCAATGTGATAATCAATTCCAAATACCGTATTAAAGAGCTTTCCGCCTGCTGCAAGCGCAGATGCCGTATACACCAGAAAGAAAACAACAATCACAATCGAGGATACCAGAAGAAGAAGCCGCTTCTTATCACGAAAACGGTTTTCGAAATATGCCGGGATTGTAAGGGAATTATTTGCTTCAATCGTATATTTCCTGAGTCTTCCGGAAATGAATACCCAGTTGCAGACAGTTCCTATGAAAAGTCCGACTGCAATCCATATCTGTCCGGTTCCCATTGCATAAATCGCTCCCGGGAGCCCCATCAAGAGCCATCCGCTCATATCGGATGCCTGTGCGGATAATGCCGCTACCCACGCATTCAGCCCGCGCCCTCCCAGGAAATAGTCTTCAGAGCTGACTGTTTTTTTCATATAGACCGCACCCACGACTACCATCAATAACAGGTAGACTACAAATGCGGACAAAATAATCACTGTTGTGCCACTCAATGTTTCTCCTCCTCTTTATAAAAAAATATTCTTTTACACTTTACCACATTATCGCCCTCAAATGCAACTATAAAATAGGGAAGACTCTGTAAGCCTCCCCTGTTTTTAATACTTTGGCTCTTTTGGCGCCCGTTTCAAATAAACATGCTTTATATAATGGAGGGTTTTCTCTTCCCCATGATCGTTCAGTATCCGAAGCAGAGCCTCCAGCTCTTTCTTTGTCTGCGGATGGATGAACCACAGCTTTTCCTTGCTTTTCAAAAAGTATTCCAGGGGCTGGCTGTTGGTATAGGCATCTCCAAGATACGTACGGGACGCACTGATTCTGTCCATCACCATCTCCGCCACATACCTTCTCGGCATCTGCGCTCCCATGATCACATGCTCTCCATCCAGGGAATAATCCACCCAGTGTTCAAAATGATGCTTGTTTCTGCCCTTATGATGCAGCCAGGAGGTGGATACCCCGATATCCTCCCGTTCAGCATTGTTGGGACTCCTTGTTCCCTGATAATATTTGCATCCGACCAAAAATTCCGCCGGATGATATTTCGTCAGATCGTGGAGCAGGCCCTGCTTATACAGCCCGATACGGAAGCAATACCGCATGACCATAAGTTTATGTTTCGTAATTGTTTTAAAATGCAGCCATGGATGCATGCAGCCTCATCCCCCTACCTGCCAAGCAGCACAACGATGGTGCGCGGCGAAATTTGAATCTTTTTCTCGTACTCCTCTTCCCCCTCGGAAAAATACGGGCCGTCCCCGGTTCTGGACGTATCTGCTATCTTTTTCCATTTCATCCCTTCCAAAAGGTTGGGAAGCGCAATGTCTCTGGACTCCCAATGAAAATTATATGCCACAAAGATCGTATCGTCGGGTGTCCCATCCTCCTTTTGTGCATAGGCTCCGCAGTACATTACCCCCAAAAGGCGGCATGTATTTTCATAGCTTAAATACCATGCCCGCTCTCCGTGAAAGGAAATATCCGGCAGACCCCTGGTCAGATAATCAATTCCCTTTAATTCACCGGCAGTATGCAAAATGGGGTGTGCCTTTCTGAAACCAATCGCTTCCTGCACAAAACGCAGCAGCTTCTGATTCTTCCTGTAACCCTTCCAGTCAATCCAGCCTACCGGATTATCCTGACAATAAGCATTGTTATTTCCATCCTGGGAATTTGCGATCTCATCTCCGCCGTAAATCATCGGAACTCCCTGACTTAGAAGCAGAAGAAGAAACGCGTTTTTCATCTGGCGTTCACGAATCTGGCGGATTGCCAGCTTTCTGCTGGGGCCCTCTATACCACAGTTCCAGGAATAATTATAATCACTGCCATCGTGATTGTTCTCTCCATTTGTTTCATTATGCTTATAATTGTAGGTCACTGCATCATACAGGGTAAAGCCATCCTGACATGCCATATAATTGACCACCGCATGAGTCTTCGGATTCCTCCTGATATGATATTCGGCAGCCTTAAGCATCCCCTCGTCACTTTTCAGAAAACGGCGCATATCCTGTAAAAATCCCATATGATATTCCGCAAGATTTCTGTTTCCGGTATCTTCCGCCGGAAATCCCGCTGCCATGATCTTCGTATCGGAAAGCAGCACCTCCCTTCGGAGCAGCTCAACGGGTGCTCCGTCTCCCAGCAAATGGAAGCCATCCACATGATAATAAAGCTTCCAGAACAGTACGGTCCGCAAAGCAACCAACGGTCTGGTTTCCTTCGGGAAATACAGCTCCATAATACATTCTATCCCGGCCTGATGCAGCGCCTTCACCATATCCTTAAACTCTCTTTCCGGCTCCTTCGTTGCACAGTAGGAACGCTTCGGTGCAAAATAATATCCCGGAAGATAGCCCCAATAATTCACTCTGCCTTCTGAACGTTTTTCTGAAATCAATCCTGTTTTCTGTTCTATCGGAGGAATTTCCATGAATTCATAAGCCGGCATCAGCTCAACTGCATTAATGCCAAGGCTCTGCCAATAAGGAAGCATTCCTATCAGCCCGCGAAAAGTTCCTTTTTCTTTTGCCGGAAGCTTATACTGTTTCGTATATCCCCTTACGTGAATCTTATAGAGGATCATTTCCTCATACGGAATGGAAGGTGCACAATCCCCTTCCCAATCATAGCTGTTCTCCGGCAAAAAGCCGCACCGAATCCTATGCTCATCTTCCGCATCCATAGCAGCTCCAAAATGCTCTCTCCCCCGAATACTGTATGCACACGGATCCTGCACAATCCTGCCGTCAATACGAAAGTTGTATTCGTATTCCTTTGCTTTTATTCCTGCCACCATCAGGGAACGCACCTTACCCAGCCTGTCTTCTGAAGTAAAGCTGATTTCCCGGGTAGGGACTTTGGCTCCTTTATAGTATAATACAAGTGATGCCTCCGCTCCGTCCGGCACTTCCACTGCAAAATTATAGCCCTCTGCCATTTTATTAGCGCCAGGCAGCAATGGATATCCCTGTCCGATACGGCTTTTATTCTGTGAAGCCATAAAGAATCCTCCTTTTTATCCGTCGTACGTCTAATCTTTGAAATCCAATTCAACAGGGCAGTGATCAGAGCCCATGATCTCCGTATGGATACCCGCACCTGCCAATCGTTCTTCCAGCGCAGGTGATACAATAAAATAATCAATTCTCCATCCGGCGTTTTTCTCCCGTGCCCGGAAACGATAGGACCACCAGGAGTAGATTCCCTCCGCATCCGGATAAAAATACCGGAAGGTATCGATAAAACCGCTTTCCAGCACTTTTGTAAAACAGGCTCTTTCTTCATCTGTAAAGCCCGCATTCTTACGGTTTGTCTTCGGATTCTTCAAATCAATCTCCTGATGCGCCACATTCAGGTCCCCGCAGCAGATGACCGGCTTTATTTCCTGAAGCTTCAGAAGATATTCCAGAAAATCCCTCTCCCAGTCCATGCGGTAGGAAAGTCTTTTCAGTTCACTTTGGGAATTCGGCGTATATACAGTAATAAAATAAAAGTCTTCAAACTCCAGGGTAATCACTCGTCCCTCTTTGTCATGCTCTTCGATTCCAATACCGTAAAATACGGATATAGGCTCCCTTTTTGTAAAAATCGCTGTGCCGGAATATCCGCGGCGGTTGGCATAATTCCAGTATTGATGATAACCCGGAAGCTCAAGCCTGACCTGCCCCTCCTGGCATTTCGTCTCCTGCAGGCAAAAGATATCTGCATCCAATTCCCTGAATTGCTCTTCAAAGCCCTTCGTCATACAAGCTCTGATACCATTTACATTCCATGAAATAAATTTCATTTTACTCTCCTCAAAAATTTGTTGCGTCCATTATAACATATTTCCTGTATGCAAAAAACACATTTTTTGATTTTTCCGGTATTCCCGATATTTGCTTGCACTTGCATTTTCCCGGTGCTATAATTTTTTTGATATTTACATAAAACTCACCAATGAGGGGGAAAATAAAATGGAAACATACGTAATATTCAAAGATCTTGCCATTATTCTGATCTCAGCCAAGCTCTGCGGACTGCTTGCAGCCAAACTCAAAGCCCCGCAGGTTGTCGGTGAAATTATCGCCGGACTCCTGATCGGTCCGGGCATCCTGGGATTGGTTCAGCAGAACGGGCTGATCAGCGGGATGGCTGAAATCGGCGTCGTTCTTTTGATGTTTTTCGCCGGGCTGCAGACCAGCCTTCATGATCTGAAACGCACCGGCTTGAAGGCACTGCTCATTGCCTGCGCAGGTGTATTCGTTCCGCTTGCCGGAGGATATATCCTTTACTGCTGTTACTACGGCTTCGCCCCAAGCGGTACCAGCCAGTTTTATTCTGCACTTTTTACAGGCGTTATCATGACCGCAACCTCTGTCAGTATCACAGTTGCCTCTTTACAGGAGCTGGGATACCTGAAATCCGAAACAGGCACCACCATCATGAGTGCTGCTATTATTGATGATGTAATCGGTATCATTGTACTGACCTTTGTTGTAGGCATGAAAGATCCGGATTCCAAACCAATGACGGTGATCATCAGCACTGTTCTGTTCTTTGCGGCAGCCGTTATTTTCGGTGTTCTTATTTATCAATTGTTTAAAAAACTGGACAAACGTTATCCACACACCCGCCGTATCCCGATCCTTGGCTTTGTTCTTGCCTTCGCCATGGCCTATATTGCAGAAAAATATTTTGGTATTGCAGATATCACCGGCGCTTATGTAGCAGGTATCGTACTCTGCAGTATTGATGACTCCGAGTATATTGCCAGAAAAGTGGATATCAGCTCCTACATGCTGTTTGCCCCTGTATTTTTTGCCAGTATCGGGCTGAAGACTTCCATCGACGAAATGACACCTGCTCTTTTGGTTTTTTGTGTCCTTTTTGTCATTGTTGCACTGATCACCAAGGTCATCGGCTGCGGAACAATGTCAAAGATACTGGGCTTCTCTGTCACAGATTCTCTGAAAATCGGCGTCGGCATGATGACACGCGGCGAGGTTGCTCTGATCGTAGCACAGAAAGGACTTCAGGTGGGTATGATCCAGGCCAAATATTTCTCTGCCGTCATACTGCTGATCCTGGCTTCTTCCATTATCACACCCATCCTGCTGAAGCTGCTTTACGGGCATAAGAAAGAAGCATTGCAATCCTGCTAGGTTTCTGTTAAAATGAAACATTATATAATAAGTGAGGACATAATTATGAGTGATGAATTAAATAATGCAAAATGCAGCCCCAGCGACTGCGCTTCCTGTCAGGGCGGCTGCGGCAGCGTTGACGGGCATCGTACAATTACATTGACTATGGAGGACGATACAGAAGTTGAATGCGCAATTCTGACAGTTTATCCGGTAGAACCCAAAGAATACATTGCACTTCTTCCTCTGGATGAGAATGGTCAGAACGAAACCGGAGAAGTCTTCCTGTACGCTTTTTCCCGTACGGAAGAAGGAGAGCCAATGCTGGAGAATATTGAGGATGACGAGGAATACGCGAAAGCTGCCGAAGCCTTTGATACCATCCTGGAAAATGCACGCAGGGCAGAAGAGTCCGGAGAACCGCTGGAATAAACCAACCGAAGGGACCGGATTGCATTTAAAGCAAAACCGATTACTTTCTTACGAAACAAAAAAGACTCATATCGCAGTAAATGCGGTGTGAGCCTTTTTCAATGATAACTCAGATCAAGATTATCTATGCCAGGCCAGTCTTACACTGCCGGAATGATGTTCTCCTGTCATCCAGTCCACGTCATTGGTAATCCAATCCATGATCTCCAGTTGCCGTGTTTCCCATGCAATTGTTGCCTGTCTTTCCTCCTCCGTCTCCTCCGTCTCCATTGTAGTATCAATTTCATTATATCCGAAAATATATCCTCCTGCGCTCCAAATGCTGAAATTGCTGTCCGGGCCGGGATCAACAGTATCTCCCCGCTGCTCAGCCAGCCTGTCATGCCTGCGCTTGTATTCTTCTTCACAACCCGGTTTCAATTTTGTCATAAACATTCTGTGGCGAATCAGCTCTTTGCTCTCTCTTACAATGCCAAAATTATGATACATGAGGCGCATATCTTCTCCCGGAACAGAAATCCAGGTGAAGGTATCCTCTATCTTCCTTATCAAAGAATCCTTTCTTTGCTGTTCTTCCTTGGAGGGCGCCGTCTTGCCTTCCTTTTCATAGTAACCGAAAACCAAGCTGTCCGCATTCCAGATGCTGAAATTTTTTATTTCGTTCCGATCCAGAAATTCTGTCAGCTCCGGCCAGATTTCTCCAAGCTTTTTACGGTATTCGTCCATCCGGCCTTTTTTTACTTCCATTGCAAATGCATGTCTTTCCATCGTGTAATTCCTCCCGGTTCTTTTCCTGCGTTGCTGCCTATGCGTCCATTATAGCATCAGGGGACAAAAAAAGCCATAAGCAGAATCAGGATTTACTGCTTACGGCTTCCTGCTATTTTAAACTTGGAATCTCCACATTGGGATCCGTGTCCATACTATAATCTATATTTTCATAACGGAACCCAAACATATGATAAAAATCCTCCCAATATCCCTCTAAATCGCAATACCTGGAAATCGTCTCCGTACTCACCTGTTTCCAGGCCTCCCTTACCCTTTCCTGTATTTCTTCTTCCATTTCATAATCATCCATACGGATAAATCCCTGTACATCCGTGACAGCACGCTTCCTTCCGTATAGCTTCTCTGTGAATAAGCGGCTGATCTGTCCGATACAATCCTCATGAGTCCCCTGCTCCTTCATCACCCTATAAAGGATGCTGAAATACAGCGGAACAACCGGAATCGCAGAGCTTGCCTGTGTTACCAGACCCTTATTTACAGAGATGTACGCACGGACACCCGGATATATTTCATTGATCCGGGCTGCTGTTTTATGGAGATGCTGTTTCGCAGCCCCAATCGTTCCCTGATAATAGATCGGATACGTAAGCTCCGGTCCAATATAAGAATAGGCAACTGTTATGGCATCATCTGCCAGTACTGCGGCTTCTGCGAGTACATCAATCCACTCTTCCCAATCTTCGCCTCCCATAACCTTGACCGTAGCAGCAGTCTCCGCTTCTGTCGCCGGCTCAATGGTCTTCTCCACAATCTGTAAGGTACGAAGATCGAGGCTTTTTTCGGTAAAGGCTTTCTCTGTTGCTTTCAGACAGGAATTCCAGGTAGTCCCCTGTTCGTCCGTTCTCCGCGGTGCCGCTACACTGTAAACCACCAAATCCACACTGTCCAGGTCCTCCCGGATGGCCTGGACGGCTTTTTCTTTCATTTCCCTTGAAAATGCGTCTCCATTTAAAGTTCTTGCATAAATTCCCCGCGAAGCAGCCAACTTCTCAAACTCTGCCGTATTATACCAGCCTGCAGTCGCTGTTCTTTTTCCGTTTGACGGACGCTCAAACATAATTCCAAGGGTTGCTGCTCCACAATTCACCAGCGCACTGATTCTGGAAGCCAATCCATAGCCTGTGGAACAGCCGATGACCAATGCCTTCTTCGTTCCGCTCACCTGCCCCCTGGAAGCGGCATATGAAGCCTGTCTGCGCACACTTTCTCCACATCCTTCCGGATGCGCGGTTGTACAGATATATTCCCGTACCTTTGGTTCTATGAGCATTTTCATTCCTCCCGATCTTCTTTGATCACTTTTCGCTTTTATTTTGATTCTCAAAGTATTTTAGCAAAAATCATGCGGAGTTTCAAGACCTTTCCTGAAATCCCCGCAAATATCCAATCACTGCTTTGTGGTACTGCCAAAACCTCCGTTACGGACACCAGTTACATCATCATCTGCAGTAATTCCATACTCAACAAAAATCCCCTGCATAAAACCGGTTCCCGCCGGAATCTGTACTGTTTTTCCTTCTTTTGTGTCATTGGTAAGCTTTGCGAACATATGCCCCTCATTATCTGAATAAAAATAGTCACTGTCAATAATGCCTACCGTATTATTTAACTGAAGACGGTATTTAAAGCCCAGACCGCTTCTGGGATAGCATTTCAGCACCCAGCCCTGATCCATCTCCACACGAATTCCGGTAGGAATTTTGATTTCCCTTCCGGGCTCCAAAGTCACATCCCAGGGAGCATAAAAATCGTATCCTGCACTCCCGGCCGTTGCTCTTTGCGGAAGACGAAGCTGCTCATAGATTGCATGGACTTTTTCTACAGGAGTTTCAGGAAAGGCATCCTTCCAATCCTTCAAAAAACGTTCTTCACTTACTTTGTGGAATTTTGCAATTCTTTTCATGACTTCCTCCTACTCCGCATGCAGGACGATCTTCCCTTCCCTGAGAGTTGCGGGAACATCTATGACACGCTGATTACCGGAGCCCTTCCACTTCAGCAGAAGCTCCTTTTTTTCCAGCTCAAACTCACCGTCCACACATACATCCAGGTAACGGACAATTTCCTCATTCTGAATTTCTTCCCACAGGGAACCGGTGTACAGCCAGATAGTCTTTCCCGGATAATTTTGACGAATCTTTTTTGCAAGAGCCGTCACCTCAGTAATATTGGACGAATGCAGCGGATCACCTCCGGAAAAAGTGATTCCGCTGATATAATCTTTATCAAGCTCCGCAAAAATCTCCGCTTCCTCTGCTTCGGTAAAAAGGAGTCCTCCGTTGGGATCCCAGGTAATGGGATTCTGACATTCCCTGCAGCAATGGCTGCAGCCTGCTACCCAAAGAACTACGCGAAGCCCATCCCCGTTTAACATATCGTCCTTGGTAATATTATGATATCTCATAGCCTTACACTTCTTCCGATACATCCTTCATGCTGAAGCTGATTCTTCCCATTTTATCTTTTCCGAGGCAGACAACCTTCACTTTGTCACCAAGGGTAAGAACATCTTCCACACGATTGATTCTCTCTTTACAAATTTTGGAAATGTGTACCATTCCCTCTTTGCCAGGTGCAAACTCAATAAACGCACCAAATTCCTTGATGCTGACAACCTTTCCAGTGAAAATCTGTCCTGCTTCAAAATCTGTAGCAATGATCTCCACCATTCGGGCAGCCTCATCCATACTCTTCTGCTCTACACCGCAGATAGATACAGCGCCTTCGTCCGTGATATCAATCTTCACGCCTGTACGCTCAATAATGGTGTTAATGGTCTTTCCCCGCTGGCCAACCACATCACCGATCTTCTGCGGGTCGATCTGAATCTGAATGATCTTCGGTGCATATTGGCCGACACTTTCACGCGGAGCAGAAATACACTTTTCCATAACCTCGGTCAGGATATATTCCCTTGCTTCCTTTGTCCTGCGGATTGCTTCTTCTACGATCGGTCTTGTCAGGCCGTGAATCTTGATATCCATCTGAATCGCGGTAATACCCTCGTGAGTACCTGCTACCTTGAAGTCCATATCTCCGAAAAAGTCTTCCAGACCCTGGATATCTGTCAATACAATATAATCATCGTCATTCTCTCCGGTAACCAGCCCGCAGGAAATACCTGCAACAGGTTTCCGAATCGGCACACCTGCTGCCATCAGAGACATCGTAGATGCACAGATACTCGCCTGAGAAGTAGAACCATTGGATTCAAAGGTTTCGGATACGGTACGGATTGCATATGGGAATTCCTCCTCTGTCGGCAGCACCGGTACCAGAGCCCTCTCAGCCAAAGCACCATGACCGATCTCACGGCGTCCCGGTCCTCTGGAAGGCTTCGTCTCACCCACAGAATAGGACGGGAAGTTATAATGATGCATATATCTCTTGGAGGTCTCAAATTCATCCAGGCCATCCAATCTCTGTGCTTCCGCAAGCGGTGCAAGAGTGGTTATCGTACAGATCTGTGTCTGTCCGCGGGTAAACATTGCAGAACCGTGCACTCTCGGAATAATGTCTACCTCTGCGGCCAGAGGACGAATCTGTGTGATCTGACGGCCATCCGGACGTTTGTGATCCCTTAAGATCATCTTTCTGACAGTCTTTTTCTGATACTGATAAACAGCCTCACCAAGAACAGCCAGCCATTCCTCATTCTCAGCAAACGCCTCCTGAAGCTTTGCAGTGATTTCACGGATATTTGCTTCTCTTACCTGTTTCTCATCGGTAAATACAGCCTCTTCCATTTCTGCCGGGGGTACGATCTTCCTGATAGCCTCAAACAGCTCTTCCGGAACTGCACAGGATGCATAGGTATGCTTCTCTTTGCCGCATTCTGCTACAATTTTATCAATAAAACGGATAATCTCCTGGTTTACTTCGTGTGCCTTGTAAATAGCCTCGATCATTTTGTCCTCCGGCACTTCATTTGCACCAGCCTCGATCATAATGACCTTTTCTCTGGTGGAAGCTACGGTGAGCTGCAGATCAGAAACATCCTTCTGGGCCAGAGTTGGGTTGATGACAAATTCTCCATCGATCAGGCCTACCTGTGTGGTTGCACACGGTCCATCAAAAGGAATATCGGAAATACAGGTAGAAATCGCAGAACCCAGCATTGCCGGAATTTCCGGATTACTCTCCGGATCTACGGACATAACCATATTTACCAGAGTTACATCATTTCTATAATCCTTCGGAAACAGAGGGCGCATTGGCCTGTCGATTACACGGGAGGTCAGAATCGCATGCTCGCTTGCTTTTCCCTCCCTCTTATTGAAACCGCCCGGAATCTTTCCTACGGCATACATTTTCTCTTCATATTCAACACTCAGAGGAAAGAAATCAATTCCTTCTCTCGGCTCTTTTGACGCGGTAGCTGTTGACAATACAGTCGTATCACCATAATGCATCAATGCAGCTCCGTTTGCCTGCTTTGCCACACGACCGATGTCTACGGTCAGTGTTCTTCCGGCTAATTCCATGGAATAACTTTTATACATGTTCTTTCTCCTTTTCTTTTTAACATTTTAAAATATTTGAACAGGAGTCCGAAACAACTGAAAAAGCTGTTTATAAACAACAGAAAAAGCTGCTTATTCGTTCATAAATAGACTTTTCAGTAGTCTCGGAAATTACTCCTGTTTACTGCATCTAAAAATGGGGCGGATGGAAATCCGCCCCTTCCGCATACTAATTATTTTCTTAAACCTAATTTTTCAATCAGTGCACGGTATCTTTCGATGTCTGTTTTCTTCAGGTAAGCCAGCAGTCCACGTCTCTGACCAACCATTTTCAGAAGACCGCGTCTGGAATGATGATCTTTGTGATGTGTCTGTAAATGCTCTGTAAGTTCCTGAATTCTTGCTGTCAGAACTGCAACCTGTACTTCCGGTGAGCCTGTGTCACCTTCACATCTTGCATATTCTTTCATAATTGCCTGCTTTTTTTCTTTTGAAATCATGGTTGATTTCCTCCTTGATTTTATTGATCGCCTCATATCAAGAAACGGTCGGAGTGTCCAATCTCCGAATATGGGCTGAATTCACCTTGCATAGTATAGCACAGAAGAATCCTTCTGTAAACTATTTTCTCATGAACTTTTTTACGCTTTTTTACATTCTCGTCACGGCTGCCTGGGCCCTCTGCTCCTTCTGCTGCTCGATCGGATCATCATCCAGCAGGGAAAATGCAATATTGGTAGCGTGGTCAGATACACGCTCCAGTCCGGAGATGATATCCGAGAACATCATTCCTGCACTGGCCGTACATTCATTTCTGGTCAAACGCTGTACATGGGACTCCTGAAGCGCTCTCTCAGCCTCGTCCACCTGATCCTCCAAATCCAGAATCTCCTGCATATGCTCCTGATTATTATGTGAGAACATGTCCAGGGCATATGTAGTAATCTTAATGACCATATCCAGCATTCCGGAGAGCTCTCTCTTTGCCTCTGCGCTGAAATCAATCTTCTCTTCCATTCTGCTCTTCGCTGCATCCGCGATGTTTTCCGCATGGTCGCCAATACGCTCGATGTCATTTACTACATGGAAGAGACCGCCGATGCTCTTCTTATCATCCGTAGGAAGCGTTGTCTGATTAATTTTTACCAGATAATCTGTAATCGAATGATTCAGAAAGTCAATCTGCTTCTCTACGGCATAAACCTCGTTGATATCTTCTTCCTCTAAAGTAATCAGTGCATTCATGGCACGCTCCAAATTGGTAATCGCCAAATGACCCATGCGCTCCATTTCTCTGGTTGCATCAAATACTGCCGTAGTCGGAGAAAACACGGATTTCGCTCCAATATACTCAAGCTCGAATGCCTCTTCGCTATCCCTGTCCTCACCACGGACAAAGAAGCCGGTCATCCTGACAATCTGCCTGATAAACGGTGCCAATGCAATCACTTCCACGATTTTAATCAAGGTATGGGCATTCGCCACCTCACGTCCCGGATCCATACCGGATATGGAACCGATAAAGTGAGTGACCGGTTCTAACGCAACAGTCAAAACAATGAACATCAGCACGGTTCCGATAATATTAAAGAGCAGGTGGATCAAGGAAGCACGCTTTGCATCTCTTTTTCCGTTCAGACCTGCCAGCAGAGCGGAAACACATGCTCCGATGTTACAGCCCAAAATAATAAAGAAACAGATTCTGATATCCAGAAGACCCTGTTTTGCCAAAAGAAGGATAATACCAACTGTGGCAGAGGAGCTCTGCAAAACTGCCGTCACCACAATGCCCACCAGAAGCGCCACAAAACGGTTCGTCAAAGAACTCATGATCTCTACAACCTGCGGTGACTCCCTGAGCACTGACATTGAATCAGACATAGAAGTAAGACCCAGGAACAAAACACCAAAGCCCAGCAGTACTTCACCTATACGCTGTATCTTTGTCTTTTTGCAGAACATTACCATAATCACACCCGCCATGACAATTGCAGGCGCCAAAGCGGAAAGATTAAATGAAATCAACTGGGAGGTTACGGTAGTACCGATATTTGCTCCCATAATCACACCTGCAGCCTGATACAAATTCATCAGTCCTGAATTCACAAAACTGACAACCATAACCGTAGCTGCACTGGAGGATTGAATAACCGCCGTAAAAACGGTACCTACGAGAATCCCCCTGAGTGGTGTCTTGGTAAAAAACTCCAGGATACTTCTCATCTTGGCTCCGGCCGCCTTTTCCAGAGCGTCGCTCATCAGCTTCATTCCATACAAAAAGAGGCCCAAACCTCCCATTAAACCAAGAATAATCTCGCCCATTTCCATGATCTCCCTTGTATCTTGTTGCTGTATTCTCTTGTATAGCAAAACGCTTTATAACTAACTATAAATGAAAATCTCTCATTTGTCCACCGGATTTTCTTCAAAGAATTCTTTTCCGCGAAGAATGTCCCTCTGCATCTGCTCCTTCAGCAGATCAAAGGAAGGAAATTTCTGCTCCGGACGGAGGAATTTTTGAAATTCAACCACGCATTTCTGTCCGTACAGATCCTCCCTGCAGTCAAACAAATATGTTTCCACTCCCAGGAACTTCTCTCCCACTGTGGGCTTATAGCCCACGTTCGTAATTCCCCGATAAATCCTCTCTCCAAATCTGGAGAGCGTCACATAAACTCCGCTGGGGGGCATCAGCTTTTCTTTCTGCGGAACCAGATTCGTAGTAGGAAACAGTACTTTATGCCCGATTCCCCTGCCATGCTCCACAACGCCCTCCACATAAAAGCTGCTTCCCAAAAGCGCCGAAGCCTTTTCTATATTTCCATGTCTCAGTTCTTCCCGGATATAAGTACTGCTGATCTTTCGGCTGCCATCCATTTCCTTCGGCAGAATATCCACACAAAAACCGCATTTTTTTCCGAATTCCCTCAAAAGCTGCGGAGTCCCTTTTCTTTCGCAGCCGAAACGGAAATCTTCTCCAACCGCAACATAGGATGTCTGCAGATCTCCCACCAGAATCTCCCGGATAAAATTTTCTGCCTTGATGTGTTTGATTTTGTCATTCAAAGGACATTCCAGAAGTACGTCGACTCCCATTTTTTCCAAAAGCCTTCTTCGTTCCTCTCTGGTATAGATCATCTGACTTGAAGATACAAAAGCAAACACAACCGCACTTGCTCCCTCTTCCTTCTGTTTCAGAATTTTCCCCAGCAGTTTCCTGTGTCCGCGGTGCACACCGTCGAATTTCCCCAATGTTACCGCACTGTTTTGAAGTCTTGGAAATTCTCCGTCAATCCTCAAGTATTCCATTCCTTACTCCCACTGCCTCCTGTCTGCCGCTCCATCCGGACTTCAGCAGAACATCTTTATCGGATAATATTTTTTCTTTTTGTCATCCCACGCATAGATTCCGGCAAACAATGCCTGACTGGTACACATGCGCACCCAGCCCTCTCTGTGCTGATGCTGAACCATTTCCTCAGTCAGAGGATTTCCGTTCATAAGAAGCCTGTCTCCGTTCTGTATACAGCACAGACGCGGATATTCCTCCAGAATTTCTTCAATCCCAATCACCAGTTCAGAAACCGTCCCCTGCTCTGCGGCCTCCTGCACCCGTGACAGTGAAACGCTGTCCTTTAGAGTAAATCTCCCTGATTTTGTTCTGACCAGGGATTCCATACTTCCTCCGCACCCCAATGCACTGCCGATATCATGGCAGAGAGTACGGATATACGTTCCTTTGCTGCAGGTCACAGAAATACGCACCAGCGGCAGATTTATTTCCGGAATTTCTATTTCATAAAAATGCACAGGTCTCGGCTCCCGTTCCACTGTTTTGCCCTGCCTCGCCAGTTCATACAGCTTGCGGCCGCCTACCTTCAATGCAGAATACATGGGAGGAATCTGCATCTGATCTCCTAAAAAGCCGCAGATCACAGACCGTACTTCCTCCTCTGTCACAGAAACCTCCTGCTCTCTCAGAACAGTTCCCGTCATATCCTGTGTATCCGTTTCCACTCCCAGATGCAGAAGCGCTTCGTAGGTTTTCTCCTTGTCCGTCAGCAGCTCTGCCAGTCTTGTCGCCTTTCCAAGAGCAATCGGAAGAACGCCCTCCGCCTCCGGGTCCAAAGTACCGGTATGACCGATTTTTTTCATATGGAGAATTCCGCGAAGCTTTGCCACCACATCATGGGAGGTATACCCCTTTTCTTTACGGATGTTCAATATTCCGTCCATGGTGCCTCCTGCACGGCAGAAAGCTGGCGCTCAATCTCCGCCGTAATATTATTGATCACATCATACATAGACGCATACAGATCGCAGCCGGCAGCACGCGTATGGCCGCCTCCGCCGAAATAAACCGCTATCCTGCTGACATCCACTTTTCCGTTGGAGCGCAAAGATACCTTAAAAAATTGTGTTTCTGTTTCATAGAGGAACAGGGCAACCTCAACCCCTCTCGTCAGACGGAGCTGGCTGACAATTCCATCCATGTCTTTTCCATCCACACCATAGAACTCCATATCCTTTTTGCGCATATAACCGACAATGCACTTCCCATCCAAAAGCATGATGCTTTCTGCCAGTACACGTCCCATAACCTGATTCTGGATATAAGTTTTTTCATAAAAGGATTTATCAATAATTTTACTGAAAGGAAGGCCGGTTTTCATCAATTCCCCCGCGATCCGCATGGTCTCCGGGGATGTGGAGGAATACTGGAATACACCTGTATCATGTACCATGCCTGTATAAACGGCAGTCGCTATCGGAAGCGTTACCTTCTCCTTATCCATAAGTCCATAGAGCACCTCACAGCAGGAACTGATATCTCCGCGCACATGATTTTCCTGTGCAAATCCTTTATTACTGACATGATGGTCAATACAAACGGTCTTTTTCGCACTGTCAAAGTATTCTCCGGCAACAGCCAGACGCCCCCTTGCACTTACATCACAGGTCACAAACAGATCGTATACCTTTTCTCCATCCATCTCCATTTTTATCTCATCAATTCGGTCTATATGGGTAAATATAGGCTTAGGATGATCCAAATAGACATCCACCTGAATATCCGGAAAATACTCTTTTACATACAGATACAACGCCATGCAGGAACCGACACAGTCGCCATCCGGACGGATATGTCCGGCGATTCCCATAGTCTTCACGTCACTCAGTACCTCTGCAATATTTTTCATACTCATCCCTCTTATTCTTCGTCCGTCTCCCTGTCGGAAGCATCTTTTCCTGTCACATCATCAATCAGCTTTGACATATTCACACCATATTCAATAGACTCATCCAGGATAAACCTGATTTCCGGCGTATTACGCAGATTCAAATTCCTGGCAAGCTGACGCCGGATGTATCCCTCGGCGCTGGAAAGCCCCTTAATGGTGGCCTCCTTCGCCTCCCGGCTGCCAAGAACACTGATATAAGCTTTGCATGTTTTTAAATCCGGAGCCACTTCCACAGCCATGACCGAGGTCATGGGATGAATGCGCGGATCCTTGATTTCATTCCGGATGATCACGCTCAGTTCCTTCTGGACTTCACCATTGATCCTCGTGTTCTTAATGCTGTTTTTTCTCATTTCTGCCTCACTCCTATCTTGGTACCTCTACCATGATATATGCCTCAACGTGGTCTTCTTCTTTTACATCATTAAATCCTTCAAATACAAGACCGCACTCATAACCTGCTTTTACCTCTTTTACATCATCCTTAAAGCGCTTCAGGGATGCGAGCCCGCCTTCAAAGACCTGCTCACCCTCTCTGCTGATGCGCACCTTGCAGTTCCTCTGGAAAACACCATCCAGAATATAGCTTCCTGCGATCGTACCGACGCCGGATGCCTTGAAGAGCTGGCGAACCTCTGCGTGTCCAATGACTTTTTCTTCAAAGATCGGATCCAGCATCCCCTTCATAGCAGATTCTACGTCCTCAATCGCCTGATAAATGACTTTGTACAGCCTCAGGTCTACGCCCTCCTGCTCGGCAAGCTGTTTTGCCATAGCATCCGGCCGCACATTAAATCCGATGATGATTGCATTCGAGGTTGCTGCCAGAGATACATCAGACTCATTTACAGCTCCAACGCCGCCATGAATCACCCTAACCACAACTTCCTCATTGGAAAGCTTGGTCAGACTCTGTTTTACAGCCTCTACGGACCCCTGTACATCTGCTTTGACAATGATTGGCAGCTCTTTCAGGTCGCTTGCCTGTATCTGGTCAAAGAGGTTATCCAGGGACAATTTGCCCTTGGTTTCTTCCAGAAGCCTGTTCTTATTCTCCGATACAAAGGCCCCTGCGAAATTCTTGGCCTCTTTATCACTTTCAAAGGACATCAGTATCTCGCCTGCATTCGGCACATCGCCAAGTCCCAGGATTTCCACCGGAGTAGAAGGGCCTGCTTCTTTCACACGGCGTCCCTTATCATCCATCATGGCACGGACCTTGCCGCTGCACGCACCTGCCGCAATAAAGTCACCTACATGCAGCGTACCTTTTTGAACAAGTATGGTCGCTACCGGGCCTTTTCCCTTGTCAAGCTGTGCTTCAATCACAAGACCTCTTGCCGAACGTTTCGGATTTGCCTTCAGTTCACTTACCTCCGCAGTCAGAAGGATCATTTCCAGCAGGGTGTCGATTCCCTCTCCCGTATGCGCGGAAACCGGTACAAAGATGGTACTTCCGCCCCAGTCCTCAGGAATCAGCTCATACTCGGAAAGCTCCTGTTTTACACGCTCTACATTGGCACTTGGTTTGTCGATCTTATTAATGGCAACAATGATTTCCACACCTGCGGCTTTTGCATGACTGATTGCTTCCACAGTCTGAGGCATAACGCCATCATCTGCCGCAACGACCAGTACCGCAATATCGGTTGCGTTTGCGCCGCGCATACGCATAGCGGTAAAGGCTTCATGACCCGGAGTATCCAGGAAGGTAATCTTCTGGTCATTGATATTTACTACATAAGCACCAATGTGCTGGGTAATGCCGCCAGCTTCTCCTCTGGTGACATTTGTATTACGAATTGCATCCAGAAGAGAGGTCTTACCATGGTCAACGTGACCCATAACACAGACAACCGGAGGTCTTGCAACCATAGTTGCCTCATCTTCCTCATCCTCTTTCAAAAGCTCTTCAATAATATCGACCTTTTCTTCCTGTTCTGCAATAATGTCGTATTCCAGAGCAATTTCCTGCGCCTTTTCGAAGTCGATTTCATGGTTTACCGTAACCATAATGCCCTGCATAAACAGCTTCTTAACGATTACAGCCGGCTGCATCTTCATTGCCTCTGCCAGTTCACGAATGGTCATTTTCTCCGGAAGTGTAATCTCCTTAACTTCGGGCTTCTTTTCCTCCTGCTTTGGCTGCGGTGCCGGCTTCTGCAATGCTTTCGGCAATCTGGAATTCACCTTGCGGCCGCCCTGATTCGGTCTGTGTCCGGTATTTGTGGATTTATCAAATTCTTTTTTCTTATTTTTATTTTCTCTGTCGCGTTCTCTCTTGCTGTCCTTGGAGGTCTTGGTAAGCTCCGGGGTAAATACCACATCCCCATCGTTTCTTCTGGTTCCCGTGCGCTGCCCTCCGCGATTCTGGTTTCCTCCAAAGCGGTTGTCGCCTCTGTTGTCAGGTCTTCCCTGGCTGCCGCCTTGGGGTCTTCCCTGACCCTGCTGAGGACGTCCCTGGCCTCTCGCCGGACGGTTATTATTTTCTCCGTTTCTGGCCGGACGTGCACCCTCTCCCTGTCTGGCAAGACGGTTTGCTCCCCCGCGGTTCTGTCCGCTGCGGTCAGATGGTCTTCTGTCGCCTCCCCGGAAATCCCTGTTTCCGTCGCGGCTGCTTCTGTTATCCCGGTTGTTGTCCCGGCTGTTGTCCCGGTTGAAACGGCCCTGCGGACGATTGCCGCTATGCTCCTGAGAGCGCTGTGCAGGCGCTGCCTCTGCTGCCTTTACCTCTGTAGCCTTCGGCTTCTCAGCAGGCTTTTGCTGTACCGGTGCTGCCGGCTTCGCCTGGGCGCTCTCTGCAGGTCTTGCGGCCTGCGGGCGCTGCGGCTGGATCGCCGGCTTCGCCTGTGCAGATGTTTTTGGCTGTGTGTTTTCTGCCTGCCTTACTGTCTGCGGGCGCTGTGCTGGCGCTGCCGGCTTCGGCTGTGCACCCTCTGCAGATCTTGCGGCCTGGGGACGCGGTGCAGACCCTGCGGAGCCCTGCGGGCGACTGCCGCCCTTTCTCTCTCCGCCCGGACGTCTGTTCCTGTTCTTGCCTCCATCACTGGCATTCTGCGCGTGATAAACGCGGATGATATTTTTCTTTTTCTTAGGAGCCTCTGCTTTTTCAGCTTCCGGCTTTGTTGTTATTGTTTTTTCTTCTGTTTTTGGAGTATCCACCTTAGTAATCTGCCCCTTTCCCATTTTAGCAAATTTATCTTTTACCATAGCAATCTGGGGTTCCTCAAGGTTGCTCATATGACTTTTGACGTCTACCCCTTTTGCTTTTAAAAACTCTATAACTTCTCTGTTCTGCCTGCCAAGCTCTTTGGCAAGCTCATGCACTCTAACCTTTGACATTCTGTCTGCCTCCTTCTGCCCATTTATTTCTCAAGTTCTTTCACGATTGCTTTCGCAAAATTTTCGTCCTGTACGGCAAGGCTGGCACGGAACTCTTTTCCACAAGCACGGCCAACCCCCTCTTTGTCGGAAAAGAAATAAACCGGAACATCATAGAATTCACACATATTCCGAAACTTCTTTTTCGTATTTTCGGAGGCATCCTCTGCAACCAACACCAAATATCCTTTTCCCGTCTTCACCGATTTTTCCGTGGAAAATTCTCCGCTGACGGTCTTTCCGGCTTTTGTTGCGAGTCCTATCAATGATAGAATTTTATTGTTTATCAATCGCTTCAAACTCCTTCTTAAGGTTCTGATAAACTTCTTCAGGAATCGCAGCATTCAAGGAACGCTCCAATCCACGGCTTTTGATTGCCTTTTCCAGACATTCCCTCGAGAAACACAGGTACGCGCCGCGTCCGGTTTTCTTACCGGTTGTGTCCAGCATAATCCCGCCCTCCGCAGTTTTCAAAACCCTAATCATTTCTTTCTTGCTTTTCATTTCTCTGCAGCCCGTACATTGACGCATAGGAATCTTACTCTTCGTTTTCATATTCTTCCACTACTTCCCGGTCTTGTTCCAGTTCGTTCTCTCCGAATCCGTCATCATATTCGTCATCCTCGTAATATTCGTCATCCTCTTCATAATCATAGAGGTCACCGGATTCTCTTGCCTGTGTTTCACTCTTAATATCAATCTTAAAGCCTGTCAAACGCGCTGCAAGGCGTGCATTCTGTCCTTCCTTGCCGATCGCAAGAGAAAGCTGATAATCGGGAACAACTACCAGAGCTGTTTTTTCATCCGGATCTGCCATAACAGCGATCACCTTCGCCGGGCTTAATGCATTTTCAATTAAAATGGCCGGGTTTTCATCCCAGTTAATGATATCAATTTTTTCACCGCGCAGCTCATTGACAATCACACCGACACGCGCACCGTTCATACCGACACAGGCACCTACCGGATCCACATCCGGCTCATTGCTCCATACGGCAATCTTGGTACGGGAGCCTGCTTCCCGCGCAATACTCCTGATCTCTACCGTTCCGTCCTTTACCTCAGCAACCTCAGACTCAAAGAGCCGCTTTACAAGCCCCGGATGTGTTCTGGAAACCAGGATACGCGGTCCCTTCGGAGTATCCTTTACTTCCAGAATATAAACCTTGATACGCTCCGTAGGTTTAAATTCTTCTCCCTTTACCTGTTCATTTTCACTTAAAATGGCATCTGCCTTTCCAAGATTTACACTGACATTTTTGCCCATAACACGTTGTACGATACCGGTAACGACTTCCTTTTCTTTGCCGTAATACTGATCATACAAAACCTTCCGTTCTTCCTCACGAATCTTCTGCAGGATCACGTTCTTTGCGTTCTGTGTGGCAATTCTTCCAAATTCCTTAGAATGGATTTCTACCTTGATCACATCCCCCACTTCTGCATTCGTATTTACTTTCTGTGCATCCACCAGAGAAATCTCCAAAGCCGGGTCATCCACATATTCCACGACTGTACGTTCTGCATACACATTGAAATCGCAGGTATCCGGATTTATGGTCACATGTACATTATCAGCCTTGCCGAAATGGTTCTTGCAAGCCTGGATCAGCGACTGCTCGATAGCTCCAAGCAGCGTATCCTTACTGATGCTCTTTTCTTTTTCCAGGATATCCAGCGCTTCCATTAACTCTCTGTTCATTTTTCTTTTTTCCTCCTATTGTCAGAATTCAATTGCCAAACGGATCAGGGCAATTTCTTTTTTATCGAAAGTACGCTCGCTTCCGTCCTCCTCAATTGTCACACTGTTACTATCATATGCAGTTAAAACACCGCAGAACTCCTTTTGTTTCCCGATTGGACGGTAGGTACGGATTTCCACCGCTTTTCCCATGCTCCGCACAAAATCCTTCTCTTTTTTCAGCGGTCTGTCAAGTCCCGGAGAACTGATTTCCATAATATAACTGTCCGCAATAAAATCTGCCTCGTCAAGCTTATCGCTGAATGCCCGGCTGACCGCTTCACAGTCATTTACCGTAATGCCGCCCGGTTTATCAATGTAGCCCCGCAGATACCAATTTCCGGCTTCCTTCACATACTCCACATCTACCAGCTCAAAGCCCTTCGCTTCCACAATCGGAGTCAGCAGTTCTTCTGACCTCTGCTCATATTCTTCCCGTCTGCTCATGCTTCCCACCTTCCTCTCAACATCCGGCCGCAGATTCGCAGCCAGCAACATAAAAGAGTGGACCGAAGTCCACTCTTATGCTGTCTACTGTCAAGTTTTCTTTATTCTAGCACTATCGCTCACGAAAATCAAGGCTTTTATCAAGAATAATATGAAAAGTCTCCTATATTTTTCAAACGCTTTCCTGACATTTTCTCAGATTCTCGGCTTTGTTCCTTTAGTATCACGCTTTGCAAGCTTTACCTTATTCAGTGCATAGTCCTTCTCATGATACGAAATCATATATTCCTTATGGCTTTCCAGAAGATAGGCATGCTCCAGGGCATCTCTTTCCCCAAGCTTCATTCCGCGTACCCCTACGGCTCCCTTTTTCTTCACCGGCACCTCTGCTTTTAGGAAACGAAGGAAAAAACCACCTGTACTCTGCAGCACTACCTGCTCCATCTCATCAGCGGCACCTACAAAAATCAGACGGTCCTCCTCATTCAGCTTCGTGGATGCAATGGTCCGCTTGGCCACATCAAACTCTGTACCATCTACCAATTTGCACATGGAAGTCCTTGTCACAAACAAAAGTGAAGAGCGGCTTACCTGAGTCATAGGTGCCACAAACAGCATCTGCTCCTCCGCACTGTTGTAATTGCTCAGATTATCCGCAGGAGTTCCTTTGTCTCTAAAGCGAACCTGCGGAATGTCTGCCGCTTTTACCGTATGCATTTTTCCGTTATCTGTAAATATACATATCTTGTCTGTATTCATACAGGTAAAAATATATTTGCTCTCTGCATGCGCCGCCTCTTTGTTCCGCTCATATGCACTTTTATCGATCAGCTTCATATAACCGAAACGATCCATTAGCACACAGACCTCCAGCTCTTCCATTTTCTTTTCTTCATAAACAGCCTCTTCCGCATTTTCAATGGCTGTACGGCGTTTCGTTCCGTACTCTTTTTTTATGGCATCCAGTTCCTTCATGATCACCGCCGCCATAGAATCATAATTATCCAAAATATCCTGATAACAGGCAATATTCTTCATGGTTTCCGCATAATCAGCCTGCAGAGCTTCTATTTCTAATCCAATCAGCTTATAAAGACGCATTTCCAGAATGGCCGTCGCCTGCCGTTCCGTAAAATTCAGTTTCTTGGCAGCCCTTTCGCTGGCCCTGGACTTGAATTTGATTCCCTCCGTCATTCCATTTACCAGACATTTTTTGACCTGCTCACGGTTTTTGCTGCCCCGAAGGATTTCAATGATCAGATCAATCACATCACACGCCCTGATCAGACCTTCCTGAATCTCCTTCTTTTCCAGCTCCTTTGCCAGAAGTGTATTATATTTTCTGGTGGTGATCTCAAACACAAAGTCTACATGGTGCTCAATGACCTGTTTCAGGCTCAGGGTCTCCGGTCTTCCATCTGCAACTGCAAGTATATTGACACCAAAAGTATCCTCCAGACGTGTCTTTTTATAGAGCATATTCGTCAGATTTTCCACATCTGTATCCCGCTTCAGCTCCAAAACAATGCGGATTCCCTCCTTGGATGACTGATTGGAAATATCCACAATATCCGTTGTTTTCCTGGTTTCCACCAGAGAGGCCACATCATTTAAAAACTTACCGATATTTGCGCCCAGCATGGTATACGGAATCTCCGTGATCACAAGCTGCATTTTTCCGCCCTTTAGCTTCTCAGTCTCTACTTTTCCCCGCAGCCTGAGCCTGCCGGTTCCCGTTTCATAAATTTTGTACAGCTCATCTTTATTTACCACAATACCGCCGGTTGGAAAATCCGGACCCTTGATATAGCGCATCAGACCCTTGATACTGATCTTACTGTCCCTCATATACGCCTTAACCGCATCCACGACCTCACCCAGATTGTGCGGCGGAATACTGGTCGCCATACCTACAGCAATTCCATCTGCGCCGTTGACCAAAAGATTCGGAATTTTTACGGGAAGCACTGCCGGTTCCTTTTCTGTTTCATCGAAATTCGGCACAAAATCAACGACATCCTTATCCATATCTCCCAGAAAAACCTCCTGCGTCAGTTTCTCCAGACGTGCCTCCGTATAACGCATGGCAGCCGCTCCATCCCCTTCTATAGAGCCGAAATTCCCATGGCCATCCACAAGGGTTTTGCCCTTTTTGAACTCCTGTGCCATAACTACCAGCGCTTCATAAATAGAGCTGTCTCCGTGGGGATGATATTTACCCATGGTATCGCCCACAATACGGGCGCATTTCCGATACGGCCGGTCATAGCGGATACCCAATTCATACATATCATATAAGGTTCTTCTCTGTACCGGCTTCAGTCCATCCCGTACATCCGGCAGAGCACGGGAAACGATCACACTCATCGCATAGTCGATATAGGATTTCTGCATGATCTCCGCATAATCGGTACGGATGATATTTTCCTGTTTCGTATTCATAATTTCCTCTTTCTGCCGCATTTGCTGCGGCAATTATGGTATGGCCCTGCGCCATTTCCTCTTTCTGCCGCATTCACTGCGGCAATTATGGTATGGCCCTGCGCCACTATACGTCCAGCTCTGCGTCCGTCGCATGCTCATAGATAAACGCCTTGCGGGGCGGCACCTCGCTGCCCATCAGCACTTCTGTCACACCGGAAGCCAAACGCGCATCTTCAATTTCCACACGCTTCATCATCCTGGTTTCCGGATTCAGGGTCGTTTCCCAAAGCTGCTCCGCATCCATTTCTCCCAGACCTTTGTAGCGCTGCAGCGTAAAGCTGCCAGGCTTATGCGTACGGCGGTATTTCTCCAGAGCCTTATCATCATAGAGATATTCCTCCGCACCTTTTTTCGGCATCACCTTATACAGCGGAGGCATAGCGATATACACATGCCCCTCATAGATCAGCTCCGGCATAAACCGGTAAAACAGAGTCAGGAGCAACGTGGAAATAT
>ERZ781272.506-NODE-506-length-25108-cov-3.770087_pt1 | contig 25108 bp, 23 predicted proteins | sample MGYA00375850_ERZ781272 | MGnify/ENA primary metagenome ERZ781272 (study PRJEB29790, sample SAMN06051246) | human gut metagenome | host: Homo sapiens | place: USA: Cincinnati, Ohio | collected 2013-06-21 | study: EMG produced TPA metagenomics assembly of the Gut...
ACATATTTGCTCTTGAACAAACACCAACTAATGTACCAACTGTATCAAAGAAATCTACGAATAAGAACGTACAAACTACAACAAAGAAACTACCAATTGTTGTTGGATGTAACATATATCCAAAATCAATCTTACCAGCTATAGGTGCTATACTTTCAAATTTAAATATTCCATTTGGTAGGTATATTCCCATTTCTGATGCTGCAGTTGGGTTAATTAAAGCATATCCCCAAGCTAATAAAGTACTCACTACTATTCCTACTAATATTGATCCTTTAGCACCTTTTTTATCTAACACAGCTATTATTATTGTACCAATTAATGCAACCAATACTGTTGGCAATCTAAAATCACCAAGCGCTAAATATGTAGCTGGATCTGATACTACAAGGCCACTTCCTGTTAATCCTATAAAAGCAATGAATAATCCAATACCTGCTGTAACTGCATATTTCATATTCATTGGAATTGCATTTACAACTGCTTCTCTTACTTTAAATAATGATAATAAAATAAAAATAATACCTTCTACAAATACTGCTGTTAATGCTATCTCCCATGATATTCCCTGTCCTATAACCACAGAATAAGCAAAATATGCATTAAGTCCCATTCCTGACGCCAATACAAATGGCAAATTAGCATATAATCCCATAAGTATACTAGCAAACGCTGCTGCTAAACATGTAGCTGTTACTATAGCACCTTTATCCATACCTGTTTCACCTAAAATATTAGGATTTACAGCTATAATATAAGCCATTGTTAAAAATGTTGTAAGCCCTGCTATGAATTCTTTTTTCATGTCAACATTTTTATTTGTAAATAATTCAAAAAAAGGCTTCTTTTGTTTTTCTTGTTGCATTATTCTACCTCCGAAAATTACTTAACAAATTAATATAACCAAAACAGTTACTTTATTTAATTTGTACAAAATATACAATCTTTATACGTTGACCCATAGTAATATATTTACTCTATCAGATAGATACTATATATAACTGATACTAATATTTCTTCGACTACGAATCACGAATGACAAATTGAATTATATATCAATTATTCGCATATTTCAACATATTTTTTTTCAAATAATATCAGAAGTATTCAATTTTATTAATATTATAGATAAAATATAATAAATAACCAACTATAAAAGTAACTAGAATAGAACAATATAAAATTATACAACATCGATTTGTATATAAGTTAATTACTATATTCATAAAAACCTGAGGTTAACAAAAATTTAAAAAGGAGATAACTAATTTGATAGTTGTCTCCTTTACTTATATGGAAAGTAGCTTTTAGGGATAAACTACTAATGAACCCTGTATTTCATATCTTTCTATAAAACACTTATGTTTTTAATGCATTTCATTCATCATCTTTCTTATTCACTTACTAAAAAAGAGTTGTGATAAAACCTCACAACTCTAAAAATTCCAAAATTATCTTCTATGATTTTGTTGCTTTCTAGCTCTTCTACAATCTGGGCATCTAACAGGCTCATTTTCAAAACCTTTTTCTTTGTAGAATTCTTGTTCTCCTACTGTGAATATAAATTCATTCCCACAATCTTTACATACTAATGTCTTATCTGTCATATTAAATTCCTCCTTATTTATTAAAGATCAATATTAATTAATATAATTCTCTAAAATATGGAGAAATTAATAACTAAAAAAATCTTTTATTTAATTCTTTTAAAGTATATCACTATTACTATCTAATTACAAGCTTTTTATTTGATATATTATAATTTCAGGTGAATCACTTAAAATCATTGATCCTATAATCCAATTTCAAAAATATCTTTTATTTCATTTATGCTCTCAGTATAATTTACAGCTACTAATAACTTAATTCTAGCTTTTTGGCCTGTTAATACATCTCCAAATATACATCCTAACTCTTTCAACTCTTTTCCACCACCTTCATAACCATAAGATTCAAAAACTCTTCCTTCTAAGCATCTTGATACTATTACAACTGGTATATTATTCTTTATGGCTCTTTTTATTCCATCCACCATGTTATAAGGTACATTTCCTCTTCCGAGGGCCTCTATTACTATTCCTTTGAAATCACTTTCAATTATAAAATCCAAAAATCTCGAATCACTTCCGGCAACACATTTTATAAGTGCAACATCTTTGTTGATTTTTTCCACCTGAATACTTTTAACTTTAGGATTATTTCTATAAAATATAACTCTATTATTATCAACAATACCTATTGGTCCAAAGTTTGGTGTGCTAAAAGCATTTAGCGCCATTGAATTCTTTTTAGTTACTTCCGATGCACTGTGAAGCTCACCATTAAAGCAAACAAGTACCCCTCGTTCTCTAGACTCTTCCGATATAGCTGTACATATTGATGAAGCTAGATTAAATGGTCCATCATATCCAAGCTCTGAACTACTTCTCATGGCTCCTGTTACAACCACCGGCTTATTGCTCTTTAAAACTAAATCTAAAAAATATGCAGTTTCTTCTAATGTATCTGTACCATGTGTAACAACAACTCCACATATGTCTTCTCTTTCAATTAATTTCTGAATCATTCTGGATAAATCAAGCATCAAATTAGGTGTCATATATGGAGATGGTAAACTTGAAAAATTATAAGTTTCTATTTCAGCATATTTTTCAATTCCAGTAACCATTGCCATTATCTCTTCTCCATTTAAACTCGGAACTGCTGCTTTTATTCTCTCATCAACCTTCATAGATATTGTTCCACCATTAAATACAATTGCTACTTTTTTCATTTTTATAAAACCACCTTTTCTTTTGTTTATAATTTGCCTCTCAAATAATGTTCATATTCAAAACTTTACTATTTAATTAAACATAAAAAAAACTCTCAGAAATAATCTAAGAGCTTAACCTTATCTTTTGGCAGGTCGGCGTATCCTGCATCTCTGGTTACTAAAAAATTAGCGCATGAGGAGCCTTTGCTCACCTCAAAAAACAAGTGTTAATTACATAATAATAGTTTTTCTTTTATTCCCGAGTTACTTGCTTTAACTATATTTCCTTTAAAAAGCTTGGAATTTAACTTTCCAATTGTTATTGGATATAAGGTTGCAACATATATATACTCATCTGCTGCATCAATTTCAAGACCTAACAATAATTCTATATTATCTATGCTCTTTATCAATTCAATAGATTTCACCAAATTCTTTTTATTACTTATTCCAAAATAATCTGGTTCTTTAATAATTTTCTCTACTATTTCTATTATATTGTCTTTAATCTTTTTTGTGAGTTGTTTACCATGCCTCTTCTTAATATGCTTTATTACTCCTGGAGATGCATAAACAACTTTAGGGAAATCAAGCTCTAAGAGCTCACCTATAGAGTTTTGTAATTTACCGACTTTCTTATAAGCTTTATACTCTTTTCTCATAATATCCCTCATTTATATCCTTTTATTTATTATATATTAATTTCATGTATTTTTCTACTCAAATACATAAAAGAGTTTTCGATTTCTTACCTCCAAAATTTGAGGGAGAATTTCTAGTATATTATTAAAATTCTCCCTAGCATACTTATTAGAATGAAAGAGGATATTACTATGTAATTTTTTTAGAATGGATTTCTTAAAAATCAACTAATATATCTTATCCTCAATCACAAGTGTTTAATTATAATATTATACAGATTAATCCTCCATTTCCTTCGTTTATAATCTTCTGGAGTGTTTTTTGTATTTTAACCTGAACATCTTCTGGCATCTTATATAATTTATTTTGCAATCCTTCCTTCACTAACACTTCCAATGATTTTCCTAACATATTGCTTTGCCATAATGACGCTGGATCTGTTTCAAACTGTTCAAGTAACCCTTTAACAAGTTCTTCTGTTTCTTTTTCTGATCCCATTATAGGATTTATTTCTGTTTTTATATCGCATTTTATTAAATGCAAACTTGGAGCACTTGCTTTAAGCTTAACTCCGTATTTATTCCCTTGTTTAACAATTTCAGGTTCTTCAAACTTCATTTCTGATAATTGAGGTGCAACTAGTCCATATCCGTTTTCACGAACATCCTCTAAAGCATCTTTTACCTTATCATATTCACATTTTGCATAAGTTAAATCTTTTATAATTCCAAGTAAATTACTTTCTGAGTTTACCTCTATATTACATATTTCACTTAATACTCTATAGAATATTCCATCTTTAGGTTTCATAACTATTTGTGCTGTTCCACTTCCAAGATCTACTTCCTTTATTGTTGCTGCCCCTAAAAAATCTTCATTATCAAAACTTTCCAAGCAATATTTTATGTCTCTAACTTTGGATACATCCTTACTCATATCCATAATTATGTTAAAGAATTCTTTCTTTAACCAATGATCACATTCAATATTTTCAAGCCATTCTGGCATATCAATATTAATCTCTTTAATTGGAAATTCTCTAAGTACATATTCAAATAATTTTTCTATGTCTTCCTCACCTAAATTATATACATCCATTATTTGGACTGCAACATTATATTTCACTTCTAGTTCTTTCTTTAATACCTTAGTTTCTGGCGCATTAGGCTTATTTGTGTTAAGCACTACAATAAATGGCTTATTTAATGATTGTAATTCTGAAATTACTCTTTCTTCTGCTTCTACATAATCTTCTCTTTCTATGCCAGTTATGCTTCCATCAGTTGTAATAACAAGTCCAATAGTTGAATGATCATTTATAACTTTTCTTGTTCCTATTTCAGCAGCATCTTCAAATGGAATTTCATACTCATACCAAGGAGTATGAACCATTTTGCTTTCTTCACCTTCCAAGTATCCAAGTGCACTTTTAACAATATACCCAACACAATCTACCAATCTCACCTTAAATTTAATTTCATCTCCAAGTGTTATTTCTATTGCTTCGTTTGGAACAAATTTAGGTTCTGTTGTATGAATACTCTTACCTGATCCACTTTGTGGTAATTCATCTTTAGCTCTTTCTTTCTTATAGCTGTTATCTATTTTCGGTATAACCATAAGATCCATAAACTTTTTAATAAATGTTGATTTTCCAGTTCTAACCGGACCTACTACCCCCACATATATATCACCTTGGGTCCTATCAGCTATATCTTTGTATATATTAAAATTGTCCATATTTTTTTACCTCCTAGTATTCTTTTTACCAATATATATATATTCCTTTAACTTTCAAAATATACACATCTATAAGAAAGTAAAAATTAATATCTTTTACATAAATGTTATCTAATAAAAATTAACCTACAGAAATATGCTTGAATATTTCTGTAGGTTAATTTAAAATTTTTTAATATGCGAATTGGCTGTTATATAGTTCATAATAAAACCCATGCTTCTTTAATAATTCTTCATGTTTTCCCTGTTCTACTATCTTGCCTTTATTCATAACCAGAATTTTATCAGCATTTATGATTGTTGAGAGTCTATGGGCAATCACAAAACTTGTTCTTCCTTCCATAAGCTTCAAAAATGCTTTTTGAATTCTAACTTCTGTTAGTGTATCAATAGAACTTGTTGCTTCATCTAAAATTAAAACTTTAGGTTCTGCAAGCATTACTCTTGCTATAGTTAACAACTGCCTTTGTCCAGCTGATAGATCTTCATCATTTATTATTGTATCATATCCATTTTTTAATCTTTTAATAAAAGAATGTGCATATGCTGATGTTGCCGCATTAATTATTTCCTCATCAGTAGCATCTGGCTTTCCATAAGCTATATTTTCTTTTACAGTGCTATTAAAAAGCCATGGCTCTTGAAGAACCATTCCAAAATTTTTTCTAAGACTATCCCTGGTGATATCATTTATATTATTGCCATCAATATATATTGCACCCTTATCTATATCATAAAAACGCATTAATAAATTCACTAATGTCGTTTTTCCACACCCGGTAGGACCTACAATAGCAATTGTTTCTCCACATTTTACTTCAATAGAAAACTCTTCAATTAATGAAATATTCTTATCATAAGAAAAATACATATTATCGATTGTTATATTCCCTTTACATTCAGTTAATTCTAACGCGTTAACCTTATCTGGTTCTTCTGTTTTTTCATCTATAATATTAAAAATACGTTCTAGTGATGCAAATGCAGTTTGTATCTGAGCTGTTATCCCTGATATTTCATTAAAAGGCTTTGCAAATTGAGCTGAATATATCAAAAAGCTTGAAATTATTCCAATGGATACTCCTTCTGTTATAGCTAAGATACCTCCTACTAAACCAACGGCTATATAGGAAATATTATTAATAAATCTTGTACTTGGATTTATCATTGCAGACGCAAACATTGCTTTAGTAGCCGTTTTGCACAAGTTATCTGAAATACAATCAAATTCTCTTATGGAAGCCTTCTCCCTATCAAAAGCTTTTACTATCTTTTGATTACCAACTATTTCTGCAACAAAAGAAGACAATTCACCAACTGATTGCTGTTGCTTAGAAAATGAGCTTTGGCTAAATCTACTTATAGTAGCAGCAATAAAAAAACATATGGGTGTAACTACCAATATCCCTAGTGTGATTTTAACATTTAAATATAACATACATATAAGTGCAGTAATAACTGTTACTATCCCTGAAAATACATTAGTAATTGAGACAGCTAAAGCATCACTAACATTGTCCAAATCATTTGTAAAACGGCTTATAATATCACCATGTGGATGATGATCATAATATGATAATGGCTGTTTATTCAAACTTTTAAATGTATCTCTTCTCATATCTCTTACTATTAAATATGAAACCTTATTGGCGTATCGTGATATAAACCATTGAAATATTGAAGAAAGCATATATATAAATCCAAGGCCAATCAATATTCTTTCTAGGTTCTTAAAGTTTACATTATTTATTCCCCCAATATTATCAACTGCTACTCCATTTAAATATGTTGCAACAACAATTCCTATATTACTCATAAAGGCGCACAATACAGCTAATACAATTTGAAAATTATATGGTTTCATATATGTTAAAACTCGTTTAAAACTATTCATAACTCAGCTCTCCTTTATTTAACCTGAGATTTATATATTTCTCTATAGGTGTCACATCTATCTAATAATTCTTCATGTGTTCCAAGTCCAACACATCTTCCATCATCTAAAACTAATATCTTATCAGCTGAAATAATCGAACTTATTCTTTGAGAAATTATTATCTTAGTGGTATCTTTCAAGTTCTCAACTAAAGATTTTCTAAGATTCTTATCTGTTTCATAATCTAATGCACTTAGACTATCATCTAAAATAATTACTGAAGGTTTTTTTACCAAAGCCCTAGCTATTGTTAATCTCTGTTTCTGTCCTCCAGAAAAGTTTTTTCCACCTTCATATATATGTGAATCTATACCATTTTCCATTTTACTTACAAATTCATAAGCTTGTGCATTCTTTAAAGCTTCAACTATTTCGTCCTTAGTTGCATCATCTTTTCCCCATCTAATATTATCAGCTATAGTTCCTGTAAATAAAACAGATTTTTGAGGTACTATCCCAATTTGTTCGTGTAAAAAACTTTGAGAAAGTTTTCTTACATCTTTTCCACCAAAAAGCACAGTGCCTTTTGTTGCATCATAAAATCTTGGTATTAAATTAGCTACTGTGGATTTTCCACTACCTGTTGTTCCAATTATTCCAAAAATTTCTCCATTATAAATTGAAAAAGATAAATTAGACAATGCTTCTTCTTCATTATATTTAAATGATACATTTTCAAAAGTTATAATTTCTTTATTTTTTACTAATGTTTTCATGTTAGTTTCATCTACATTAAGTTCATCTTTTATACTTGCTGAATATTCAAAAATCTCATTTATTCTAGATGCTGATGCTGATGCTTTGGTAAATGTAACAAGTAAATTAGCAACAACTATTAAAGCCAATAAAACATGTGTTATGTAATTAATTAATACTACAATATCTCCTTGAGTTAATGTACCTATATTTACATTAATTGCTCCAAAATGAAATAGAGCTATTATCCCCATATTCATTATAAATGAAGTTAGTGGGTTCATTAGTGCAGATAAATTTGTTACTCTTATGTATGCTTTTGACACATTTTCAGTTGTTTCTTCAATACGTAGTTTCTCATTTTCATGCCTTGCAAATGCTCTAATTACACGAACACCACTTAAATTTTCTCTAAGTACATGTCCCAGTTCATCCATTTTAGTTTGAGCAGCTTTATATAGCGGAACTGTTCTTTTCATTATTATTGCTATTACTAATATAAATACAGGAATTAAGATTGCAAAAATTAAAGACATTTTAGGGTCTATATATATTGACATTATTAATGCACCAACACATAGAAATGGAGCTCTACTTACAAGTCTAATTAACATAGCTACAGCTAATACAACTTGATTCACATCATTTGTAATTCTATTAATAAGTGTTGAATTTCCAAACCTATCTATATCTGAATATGAAAATAATGATATTTTTCTTAATAAGCCTTTTCTAATGTCATTTCCTACACTTTGACATGTATAAGAAGCATAATATTGACATAAAGAAGCTGATGCTAGTCCTACACTTATTATTATGAACATACAAACTACCATCTTTATTACATAAGATATATCATTATTCATAATTCCTATATCTATTATTTTCCCCATAAAAATTGGTAATAGAAGTTCAAGAATTGCTTCAAATAATTTAGCTCCAGAACCTATTACCGTCTCCTTCATATATGGTCTAAGAAACCTTCTAAGTTTAAACACCGTTTATTCCTCCTCACATATTTATTTACTATATACTTTATTATTATACATCAATGTATAATAATGCAATAGCATAAATTATTAACAATGTGAGTTATCATACAATTCAATACATACTAACCATTTGCTTTACATGTATCCAAAATCATTTTGTAATCTAAGTTATTAATTTCTGCATACATTATTTTTTTCTTATCCAAAGTAGAAATATATTTATTATTATGATAGTCATAATCCACTAATTCAAAGAAAAATTCTTGAAGCACCTTATATATATCATAATTAACTGCCCCTTCATCTAAATATAATGTACAATATTGAAGCATATAAATATATATGAGATAAATATGAAATGTAATTTCTTCCTTATAATCTTCATATGCATTATGCTCTTTAAACTTCTTAACCAAACATCGTAGTGCATTCATTTTATCTTCTATTTGAATATTCTCATCACCATTACTTGTAATTGATTCAAGATTATTTGAGTAGTAATACAAAACAAGATCTGTTGCATAAGCTTTTTTCAAATACAACATTACAACCGGAAGAAAATCTATATCTTCAAAAGTTACCTTTTCTCTAAATTTAATATTATTATCAACTATTATGCTTCTTCTTATAATTTTACTCCACAAAAATCCTGGATAAGCAACAAGATGTCTTCTTTTTTCTAAATTTAACTCTCCCCATGTTTTTTCAATTGTTGTTAATGCATTCTTTTTAGCACTCCCATTATAAAAGCCGCAATCTACCATATCATAATTTCCGCTACTAGCTAAGTTATATAACTGCTCATACATATCTTTTTCCACATAATCATCACTATCAACAAACCCTAAATATTCACCTTTTGCAGCCTCAATTCCTCTATTTCGTGCACCACCTGGGCGTTTATTTTCATTAAGATTTATCAAAGTTATTTTCTCTGAATATTTTTCCTTATATCCGTTTAAAATATCTATACTTTTATCTGTAGAAAAATCATTAATTAATATTATTTCAATATCCTTTAAAGTTTGATTAACAAGAGATTCTAAACATCTACGTAAATACTTTTCGTTATTATATACCGGTACGATTATTGATACTTTAATCTTCATCACAATCACTATTCCTTCTCTATTAATTCATAAATATTTTATAATAAAAATATAAATTTTTAATAAACAAACATAAAGTACTAATTATTTTTTATAAACAATCAATTATTTTATCAAAAAAATCTTAAGATTAAACTAAAATAATCACTTCAGCATAATCTTAAGATTATAATCTTTTAATTAAAACAATTCACTTTTCTTGTCTCTACTCATCAACTCATTCACTATAACTTCTGGAGTTTTATTTTCAAATAATCCTCTGTATAGTCCATCAGTTATAGGCATTGAAATGCCTAACCTTTCTTTCAGTTCAAAGAAAGCCTTACATGCACTTACACCTTCAACAACCATTCCAACCTCTTTAATAGCATCATCTACATTCATTCCTTTTCCTATTAAAAGTCCAGCTCTTCTATTTCTAGAATGCATTGATGTACATGTAACTATTAAATCTCCCATTCCTGTAAGTCCATAAAATGTTTCTATCCTTCCACCAAGGACCATTCCAACTCTTGTTATTTCCTTCATTCCTCTAGTTATAAGTGCAGCTTTTGTATTATCTCCATACCCAAGACCATCAACTATCCCCGCTGCAAGTGCTATAATATTCTTCACAGCTCCACCAATTTCAACACCAATTAAATCATCATTAGTATATACCCTGAAATAATTAGTCATAAATAAATCTTGGATATCCATAGCACATCTCATATCTTTAGATGATGTTACAACTGTTGTTGGTATTTTCATTGCCACTTCTTCTGCATGACTTGGCCCTGATAATACTACTATAGGATTATTTAATTCTTCTTCCATTACAACTGAAAGTCTTTTATCAGTTCCTTCCTCAATTCCTTTAGCTATTGATATAACAGGAATATCACTTTGAATCTTTCCTTTTATCTGCTTACACATAAGTCTTATTACATGTGAAGGAACTGATAAAACTATATATTCTGCATCTTTAATTGCATCATCTATATTATTAAAAGCAGTTACTCCTTGTGGAATTTTTAAATCTTTAAGGTACTTTTCATTTGTTCTTTTATTATTAATTTCGTTCACTACATCTATGTCTCTATCATAAATGCTTACGCAATTATCTTTTTCTGCAAGTAACACAGCTAAGGCAGTTCCAAAACTTCCTCCACCTAAAAAAGTAACTTTACTCATTTTTATTATTCCTTTCTTTGCCTATATTCTATTTGAATACCTGTTCCTTTAAAATCAAAACTTTCTCTTAATTGATTTTCTAAATATCTTTCATATGAGAAATGTCTTGCTTCTGCATCATTTACAAAGAAAATAAATTTTGGTGGCTTTGTTGCAACTTGAGTTGCATAATAAATTTTCATTCTCTTAAGTCCAACTACCGGTGGTTCTTTCATAAGTATTGCTTTACTTATAACATCATTTAATATACCTGTTGCAACCCTCTTATTATAATTATCATAACAGTATTTTGCTTTTTCTAAAACCTTTTGTGTTCTTTGACCTGTTAATGCTGAAATAAATAAATATTCTGCATAGCTTAAGAATTTTAATTTACTTTGTAACTCTTTTTTAAATTTATCTAAAGTCTTATCATCTTTTTCAACAAGATCCCATTTATTTACGATTACCATAATAGCTTTTCTCATTTCATGAGCATAACCTATTATTCTTTCATCTTGCTCTGTTATTCCCTCAGTTGCATCTATCATAAGTATGCACACATCAGCTCTTTCAATTGCAGCATAGGTTCTAACAACACTATATCTTTCAATTTCTTCTTTTACTTTAGATTTTCTTCTAAGTCCTGCAGTATCTATTAGTATAAATTTACCTTCTTCAGTTTCCAGATAACTATCTATAGCATCTCTAGTTGTCCCTGGAATATCAGAAACAATTACTCTATCTTCTCCAAGAAGTCTATTAATCAATGAAGATTTTCCTACATTAGGTTTACCAATCATAGCTATTCTTATGTATTCATCTTCCTCTTCTTCGTAAATTGATTTATCAAAGTTTTCAACTATACGATCAAGCATATCTCCAAGTCCTAATCCTTGTGATGCTGAAATTGTTATAGGATCACCAATTCCCAAATTATAAAATTCATATGCATTATCTTCTTCTTTTAAAGAGTCAACTTTGTTAACTACTAAAACTACTGGTTTTTTGCTTTTTCTAAGCATATTTGCCACTTCATGATCTGCAGCCGTTAAGCCTTCTTTACCATCAACTATAAATACAATAACATCAGCAGTCTCTATTGCTATATTAGCCTGCCTTCTCATTTGTTGCACTATTATATCATTTCTTTCTGGCTCAATACCACCAGTGTCAATCATTGTAAAATTATAAGTAAGCCATTCTGCTTCTGCATAAACTCTATCTCTTGTAACACCAGGTGTATCCTCTACTATAGATATTCTCTTTCCTGCTAATCTATTAAATAAAGTTGACTTTCCAACATTCGGTCTACCAACCATAGCAACTATCGGTTTCGCCATTTTAAATTTCCTCCTCTTTATATTCGTTAAGTTTTTCTATTAAGTCTTCACCTGTAAAATCTACCACTATAACTTTAACATCCAATGCTTTTTCAATATCTTTTATTTTAATATCGTCTAACATTATCTGCTCCGTTGAATCAGCAAGTTCATATCCTTTTCTAAACATATTATCTGACATTATAAGATATTTACTTTTTATAACGCCCTTCATTTGGTCAATTATATCTGTTCCTGTTAATAATCCTGCCACTGTTATTGTTTTACCAAAATAATTATTATCTATCTTATATACATCTAATTGCACATTAGGATTCTTTTCCTTAATCTTTTTACTTGCTTCTAAAAGTTCTGGATATGCTAAAGCTCCTGTAACAATAGAAAAACTACCTTTCATATTTGTGTCTAGATCACCCAATGTATAATCTATAGCATCTCTAAAGCATCTTACCATTCCAACACCATCTTCTATTTGATGATAATTGTCGTAGAATTCTGCTTCTGGAATTGGCTTTTCTGCCACAAGATAAAACTCATCTGATAATCTAACAAATGGACTTCTAGCTTCTTCATAATAACGTTTTTGTAGTTTTTCAACTCTTTCAATTTCCGCTCTAGCCCCTTCTTTAGTATAGGTTCTTACATGCGTTAAATTTTCTCTATATTTTGTAACTCCAATTGGAACTACAGCTACACTATCCACTTGTGGATATAATTCATACAAATCCTCAATTGTTCTTAAAAGTTCATCTCCGTTGTTTATATCAGGAATGCTTACTATCTGGGCATTAAGCTGTATTCCTGCTTCTGCAAGCCTTTTTAATCGCTCCATAATGTTTCCTGCAAATCTATTATTAAGCATCTTAACTCTAAGTTCTGGGTTTGTTGTATGTACTGAAACATTTATAGGACTTATATGATAATTTATAATTCTATCAATATCTTCTTCCTTCATGTTTGTTAATGTAACAAAATTTCCTTGAAGAAAAGATAATCTCGAATCATCATCTTTGAAGTAAAGACTATTTCTCATACCTTTAGGTAACTGATCTATAAAACAAAAAATGCATTTATTGCTACATCTCTTTGCTTTATCTATAAGACCTCCACCAAATTCTATTCCTAGATCTTCTTCATAATCTTTTTCTATTTCTATTTCCCAGATTTCTCCGCTATCAGCCTTCTCTATTTCAAGCACTAATTCTTCATCTTCAGACAAAAATTTATAGTCTATAATATCTTTAACTTCTTTACCGTTAATAGAAATAAGCGAATCATTTTTTTCAATTCCAACTTCTTCAGCAATACTGCCTGGAGTTATGTTTGTTATAATACTTTTCATAATTTCTCTCCTTATTATAACATACTATCTATCCTTGTTATATTACATGATTACTTTGTTTAAGTCAATAAAAGTGTTTATGTAAACTTAATATTTTTATTATTGGTAATAGAAATTTTTGTTATTCAATTAAGTTTCAATTGTTATAGAATTGCTTTACTTAAAATTTACAAAACATACCTATAATTTTAATATCAATGATCTAATATTATATTATTACCATTACTTATAATAATTTTAAAGGTTGTGATTTTATTTGGAAAATGTATCAGATATAACTTTATATAAAAACCTTCAGAAGTTATTAACTAAAGCAAATATATATTCAGTTTTTCAACCCATTATTTCTTTAAAAGACGCTAGCATACTTGGGTATGAAGTATTAATCAGAGATATATCAAATTTAATGAGTCCTCAAGAACTAATTAACTCAGCTATTAAATACGATAAAATAATTCAACTTGAAAGTCTGTTTATAAAAAAGGCTTTAGAAAATTCATCAAAAAATGAAATAAAAGAAAAATTATTCATAAATATAAGTCCATTATTTTTACACAAAAAAGAATTATTTAATGAATTAGTTATAAATTTTTCAAAAGAAAATTCAATAGGTCTAGGAGATATCATCTTAGAAGTTACAGAGCAAGAAAATATATATTCTGATAATATTTTTAAGCAGAATATTGAATACTATAAATACAAGCATTATAAAATAGCTATTGATGATTTAGGTTCTGAGCATTCATCATTAAACAGAATTTCTGTGATCAAGCCTGAATTTATAAAACTTGATATGCAGCTTATACGCAATATTCATAAAGCTGAAATTAAACAAGCCATTGTAAAAAGTATGTGCCAGCTTGCCAATTCAATAGGATCTTATATAATTGCTGAAGGTATTGAAAGTGAACATGAACTTCAAAAATTAATATATTTAGATGTTCATTATGGCCAAGGATATTATTTGCAAAAAACCTGCTGAGAAACTATTTCCCCTAAAGGATGAGATATATAAAAAAATAATTAATTTCAATATAATCAACAGTAATAGACCATCATATACTATAAGTACTCTTTCAACTCCATCTAAAACAATAACCTCTAACATTTTGGTTAGTAAAGTAGATGAAGAGTTTAAAAAGAATACTAAATTACTTAGTATGTGCGTTGTTGACAATGATATTGTTAAAGGAACTGTTACTAGAAATTCATTTTATACCAAACTTGGTAGTATGTATGGCTATAGCCTCTATTCTTTTAAACCTATATCATCAATAATGAACAAAACCTTTCTATCTGTTGATTGTGACATGTCTATAGAAAAAGTTATACATCTTGCAATGTCTCGACCAAATGATTCATTATACGATCATGTAACTATTTTAAAAGACTCAAAATATTTTGGAACCGTAACTATAAAAAATTTATTAGAAAAAACTATTGAAATAGAAATTAATAATGCAAGACACCTTAATCCCCTCACAGGATTACCTGGAAATCTGCTCATAGAACAGAATCTTGAATGTCTAATTAATTCAAACGCACCCTATTCTATTCTTTATTTTGATATTGATAATTTTAAAGCCTATAATGATGTTTATGGTTTTGAGAATGGAGATAGAATCATATATGGGTTATCTGAAATAATATGTAATAACATTCCCAAAGATAGCTTTATAGGGCATATCGGTGGAGATGATTTTATTGCTATAATTTCATCGTATTATGTTGAATCAATATGCGAAGACATCATTAGCTCATTTGATTCAAATATTACAATGTGGTACAGCTAACATGACATTAACAATCAATATATCATAGCTACAAATAGACATGGCTTTAAAGAAAAATTTTCTTTAGCTTCAATTTCTATAGCAGTCATCACTAATAAACACAATATATTTTCAAGCATTTTTGATTTAGCCAAAGAGGCTAGCGAAATAAAGAAAAAATGCAAACAGATTCCTAGAAGTTCCTATTTAATATTATAGTAATCATAAAACTATGATATTAAATAAAACTTATAAAACATCCCATTTATTAATTCAGTTTAAAGTATATTATATAGTATTTGAAATTAGGATTAAGCTTATCCAAAATTCTCCAGAGGATTTAAAATAAATAAAGTTACTATATCAAAAGAAAATATTTTTTTCCTGTCCTTTAGAGGCGTTTAACAACAATCAAGCTAAGCGTAATACTTAGCTTGACAATTCGCCGTATAAAAAAAGCTGAAATTAAATATTATCTAATTTTCAGCTATATTTATTGTAGAAATCAAAGTCTCTCAATTATTCATTTAAATCTACATAAACTCCATCTTTTGAAAAAATAGTCCATTCGCAAATGTTAGTAACATGATCTGCTATTCTCTCTAAATACTTAATTACAAACAACATTTGTGCTCCATCATTAACCAACTCTTCATGTACCTTTATCTTTTTAATAATTTTATTAAATAAATTTTTGTAAAATGCATCTACTTTATCATCTTCTGCACAAATTTTATATGCCGCTTTAACATCATTATTTGTATAAGCTTCTACTGATGCTTTAATCATTTCTCTTACTTTTTGTTCCATATCCCAAAGTTCATTTATATCTCCATTAAAAGCGCTTAAGTTTTTTCCCATTTTTTTAGTTATCTTACATATGTCAATTGCATGATCTGCCATTCTTTCTAAATCAGTAACTATTTTAGATGCTGCAAAAACTCTTCTAAGATCCTTTGCAAGTGGCTGTTCAGTTGCAATGAACTTAATGCATTCTTCTTCTATTTCCTTTTGCATATTATCAACTTCATCATCATTGTCAATAATTATATCTGCTTTTTCTAAATCATACTTTTTTAAGCAGATCATACTTTCATATATTTGTTTTTCAACTAGACTAGACATTGATAATAAATCCCTATGAATATTTTTTACCCTTATATGTTGTGAACCTCTTGTCATAATTTTACACCCTTCCTTTTAACCAAATCTACCTGTTATATAATCCTCTGTTCTTTTATCTCTTGGATTATAGAATATATCTTCTGTTTTTCCAAACTCTATAACTTCTCCATTTAAGAAAAATGCTGTTTTGTCAGCTATTCTACCTGCCTGTTGCATATTATGAGTTACTATTATTACTGTATAATTCTTTTTAAGTTCATCCATAAGATCTTCCATCTTTGATGTTGAAATAGGATCTAGTGCTGAAGTTGGTTCATCCATTAATATAACTTCTGGAGAAACTGCTAAAGTTCTTGCAATACACAATCTTTGTTGTTGACCACCTGACATTCCAAGGGCACTTTCTTTTAATCTGTCTTTAGTCTCATCCCAAAGTGCAGCACCTTTTAAGCTTTTTTCTACAATTTCATCAAGTACTTTTTTGTTTTTTATACCATGAATTCTTGGACCATATGAAATATTATCATAAATAGACATTGGAAATGGATTAGGTCTTTGGAATACCATACCTATTCTTTTTCTTAAATGTATTTCATCATAATCTTTATATATATCTTTTCCTTCAAATAAGACTTCCCCTGTAATTTTTACACTTTCAATTAAATCATTCATTCTATTTATTGTTCTTAAATAAGTCGATTTTCCACATCCTGAAGGACCAATTAGTGCTGTAACTTCATTTTTATTTATTTTCATATTAATATCTTTTAATGCTTGCTTCTCTCCATAATATAAACATAAATCTTTAGTTTCAATAATGCTCATGATTAACTCTCCTACTTTCGCCACATAAATTAACTCTATTTTTATTGTCCACCGTACTTTTTCATAATTCTTTTTCCTATTAATTTAGCTAATATATTGAATAAAAGAACTGATATTATAAGAACCGCTGCTGTTCCGTTTGCTATTTGGGTAGCATCTGCTACAATACCTTCCGAATTTAGCTTCCATATATGAACTGCTAATGTTTCTGCTGGTCTAAATAATGAAAATGCTGATTTACTATTAACCAGACTTATAGTATTAAAGTTTAAAGCTTTTGAACTTAAACCTGCCGTATATAAAAATGCTGCTGCTTCTCCAAAAATTCTACCTGCTGCTAAAATTACACCTGTTAAAATTTCACCCATGGCACTTGGTACTGTAATTTTAACAAGAGTCTGCCATTTCGTAGCTCCAAGACCTAAAGATGCTTCTTTAACTCTTTTGCTTGCTGTTGCAATTGCATTTTCTGATATTCTCGTCATTGAAGGTATGTTTAATATTGTAACTGATAAAGCACCTGCAAGGATTGAATATCCCCACCCTAATTTATTTACAAAAATAAGCATACCGAACATTCCAATAACTATAGAAGGTAGAGAAGACATTGTTTCAAGACACATTCTTATAAAATTAAGAACTTTTCCTTCTTTAGCATACTCTGATAAATATATACCTGCTCCAATACCAATTGGTACTGTTATAAGTAAAGAAATTAATAACATATAAAATGAGTTAAATAACTGTGGACCTATTCCTCCACCAGCTCCCGATATTTTAGGCTTTCCAAACAAAAAGCTTGGCTTTAACATGCTTCCACCTTTATATAATATATACACAATAAATAAACCAAGTAATAACACTATAAACGTACTTATTGCATAAAGTATAAATGTTGCAATTTTATCTACTTTTTTAGCATTCATTAGACAGCACTCCTTTTTTCAATTCTTCTCACAATCAATATGAAAATGAATGATATTATTAACAATATTAATGCTAATGTCCATAATGCATCATTCCATGCTGTTCCACTTACTGTGTTTGCCATGTCCATAGTTATTATACTTGTCAAAGTTGACATTGATGAAAGAATACCATCAGGTATCTTAACTGTGTTTCCTATAACCATTTGTACTGCTAATGCCTCTCCAAAAGCTCTAGCAATCCCAAGAACTACCCCTGTAAGTATTCCTGATTTTGCACCTGGAACAATAACCCTTGAGATTGTTTGCCATCTTGTTGCACCAAGGCCATATGATGCCTCAATGTGATCCATAGGTATAGTCTTTATAGCATCTATTGATAATGTTGCTATTGTAGGTAATATCATAAGTGATAGTACTAATACTCCTGCAAGTAACGAGTACCCCATACCACCAACATTATTTTTTATAAAAGGAACTAAAACAGAAATTCCTACCCATCCATATACAACAGATGGTATTCCAACTAAGACCTCTAATGATGGTTTTATTAATTTATTACCTATTCCTTTTGATATTACATTTACAAATATGGCTAAAGCTATAGCAATAGGCGCGCTTATAACAACTGCGCCTACACTAACCAATGTTGAGCCTAAGATGAAAGCCAAAGCTCCAAAAGAAGGAGAATTTTCTTGTCCAGGCTTCCAATTATTAGTGAATAGAAACTCTGATATGCTATAGTGATTTTGCGTAAATGTTTTTATCCCTTTAGATCCTATAAAAATTATTATAGCTACTGTGATTAATATAATGAGTATTCCACAAAAGTTTGCAAAAATCTGACCTATATACTCATTCTTAATCCTTTCCTTTAAACTTCTTTTTTCCATCTTAACTCATCCTCTAATTTAAAATTATTTATGTTTTTTTCTATTTTACTTTCATTTCTGATCCTGATATAAATCCTAAGTTTTCTAAGCTTTCATTATTTTCACTACTTGAAACAAATTCAATAAATTCTTTTGCTGGGCTTGTTGCTTCCCCTTTTGTATACATATGTCCATATGACCAAAATGGATATGATCCATCACAAATATTAGCTTTATCTGAACTTACTCCATCAATACTAACAACTGCCAATGCTTCTTTAGCCTCTTCATTGTTCATATATGCAAGGCCAACATAACTTATTGCTCCTTCATTTTCTTTCATAGCTGTAAGTACCGCACCGTTAGAATCCTGCATAACTCCAATTGAATCATTTTCAAGTGAAGCATCACCATCCAATATAGTTCTTTCAAAAGTAGCTCTTGTACCAGAACCAGATTTTCTATGAACTATAAATATTTCCTTATTAGGTCCACCAATTTCACTCCAATTAGTAACTTTTCCTGAAAATATATCCTTAATTTGATCTTTGGTTAAATTTGTAATTCCAAGACTTTTACTAACTACAACTCCAAACCCTTGTGCTACTACTTGATGATCAACTAGTTCTTTTGCTTTATCTGTATCTAATTTTTCTTCTGCCAATAGATCTGAATTTCCTATATCAACGCTACCTTCAAGTACTTGAGTAAGTCCTGTTCCTGAGCCACCTGCTTGTGCACTTATTTCGACTTCTGAATATTTTTCATTAAACTTTTCAATTGATTGTTCCATTAATGGTAATAAAGCAGATGAACCACTTATTGTTAATGTACCACTTAATCCTTCTTGAGCTTCACCGTTGTTTGTGTCAGCACTTCCATTACCACCACAGCCTATCATTCCAATTCCAATCATAGCTACAAGTAAAGTACCAACTATGTATTTTAAAGATTTCTTTTTCATTAATTTTTCCTCCGTAAGCGATATGTTTTAACATCAATTTAATATACCTATTTATTTTGTCCTTTACAAAACTAATGATAAACTTTGAAAGTTAATAAATTATTAGAATAATGTTAAGATATTAGTCAGTTATGTTAATAAAATTTAACATAACGTTCTATATATGAATAGTTTCTATTTAAATAAAAAATACTTAGAAATATATTTCCTAAGTATTTTTTACAAGTAAATATGTTTTTATTCACTCTAAAGATATGGTATTTTAATTTTAAATGTAGTCCCAACCCCAAGCTCACTTTCTACATCTATCTGACCGTTAAAAATCTTAACTATATGTTTAACTATAGCTAAGCCTAATCCTGTACCACCCTTTTTACGCGACTTATCTACCCTATAGAATCTTTCAAATATTCTTGGTATATCTTCTTTCGGAATACCAATTCCATCATCAATAATATCTAAACAATAATATTGTTCATCGTTATAGCTATTTATTGTTATTTTACCTTTATCATTAGAATATTTAACTGCATTTTCTATCAAGTTTAGCACCAATTGATGGAATTTATCCTTATCTCCTAAGATATTTTCACAATTCTCATCATTATATTCAATTTCCACATTTTTATTTACAGCTATTTTTCTCATTACATTTATGACATCTTCAATTATGTTTTCTGGTGAAAACTCCCCAACTTCTGAGACTAAATTACTTTCAATATTAGATAATACTAATATATCATTTATAAGGCGTGTTAATCTTTCAGCCTCTTTATTTATTATATCTAAAAATTTTTCTCTAGTTTCATCATCTTTAACTATCCTCAATGTTTCTGCAAAGCCTTTAATTGAAGTCAGTGGTGTCTTTAATTCGTGAGAAACATTAGCTACAAATTGCGTTCTCATAAGTGCAACTCTTTTTATATCAGTAACATCTTGAAATAAAATTACTCTTCCTATATTCTGAGAGTCATTTATTATATCAGATTTTTTTATTTTTATTTCCCTTTCTATTGGATGAAGAACTTTTATTTCCTCTTCATTTTTATCTTCGTTCTTCAAAAATGACTTTATATCATAATCACTTACATAATCAAATATACATTCACCAACTATATTTTTCTTTATGCCAAGTAAGGTTCCAACATATGGATTAATTAATATTACATTGCTATCTTCATCTATTGCAATTATTCCACTTTCTACACTATTTAATATAGATTCAACTTTATTCTGCTTATCAACCACTTCTTTAATTTTGATTTGAAGCTGTTCAGCCATTTTGTTAAATGTATTACTTAAAGTTCCAAGTTCATCATTACTTTTTATGTTTGACCTTATTTTATAATCACCATGACTCATCTTTGATGTTACTGATTCCAATTCTTTTATTGGCTCAACAATTATTCTAACCAACCTAAATGATAAAAATAATGAAAATACAATGACAACTGCAATTATAAATAAATAATATTTAAGATTAGCTTGTTCAAACATATTTACAGTACTTATTGGTATAGATGTCCTTAATACTAAATTATCACTGACTTTACTTGCATAATACATAAGTTTAGTATCTAAAGTCTCACTATACCTTATCTGATATCCACTTCCATCTTCAAAAGCTTTCTTTATCTCTAATCTTTCCTTATGATTTTCATTACTTTTAATTTCATTATCATATAATACGTCTCCATTTTTATTAACCAAAGTAATTCTAATTGGAGTATTATTGATTTTAACTTCGTTAAATTTGCTCAAATCATGCTTATCAAAATCCTCATTTTTACTTATAAGATAGTTTACGTTCACAAGTATTTGCTTTGTATTATTTATTTCTCTTAAATTAATTAATGTTATAAATGATGATGTTAATAATAATATAGCAAATAAAACAGTTACCATTACAGATGTTAGTATTTTGTTCCTCATATTATTCCTCTGGGTTAAATCTATACCCTACTCCTCTAATAGTCTCAATGAATCTTGGATTCTTATCATCCTCTTCTATTTTCTTTCTCAAGTATCTTATGTGTACATCAACAGTTCTTGTTTCTCCTATATATTCATACCCCCATATTTTGTCTAATAAAACTTCTCTTTTAAGTATCTTTCCTTTATTTTTAATTAATATTTGAAGAAGCTCAAATTCTTTTAGACTCAAGTCCACTTTATTATTATTTACTACTACTTCATGGCGCTCAAAATTTACAGTTAAGCTCTTTGATTTATATATTTCACTATCACTTTCGCTAAAAGTATTTGTTCTTCTTAGAACCGCTTTAACTCTTGCCAATAATTCTCTCACTGAAAAAGGCTTAGTTATGTAATCATCTGCCCCTAATTCCAATCCCAATATTTTATCTAACTCTTCGCCTTTAGCAGTAAGCATTATTATTGATGTATTTTTCATTTCATTATTTCTCTTAATTTCTTTACAAACATCAAAACCATCCATTCCTGGAAGCATTAAATCAAGAAGCATTAAACTTGGCTTATTCTCGTTTGCAATTTTTAATGCATCAATTCCATTATTAGCCTCCATCACTTCATATCCTGCACTTTGTAAATTAAATTTTAATAACTCAACAATATGTTCTTCATCATCAACTATTAGTATTTTTTCTTTAGACATATTTTTCCCCCCTATTTTAGGAATACAAAAGAAAACATTCTTCCATAAGCTCCTTCACTTTTTCTATATGAATATAATTTAATATCTTCATTACAATAAGTACATATTCCTAAAGTAAATATGTTTTTTTCATCTACGCCACTTTTTATTAGATCATCTTCAACGCAGCACTCTAAATTTAGATTTCTTCCATTAAATAATTTATTTTTATCAATATCATATTTTTTTTCTATAAATTTATCTTTAAGTTCTTCAGAAACTTCATAGCAACATTTTCTAATATGAGATCCAATATAGGCTTTAATATTTTTTTCATTGCATTTAAATTCATTCTTCATTTTTTCTATGGTCTTAAAGGTTATTGATTCAAATGTACCTCTCCATCCACTGTGTATAGCTGCTACTACTTTTCTCACTTCATCTACTAATATTACTGGCACGCAGTCTGCTGTAAAAATACCTACTGCTATTTTTTTTATATTAGTTATTACCGCATCACCTTCCATGTCATTTATATCTTTTCCAGTGTACTCTAATATTTTATCACTGTGTATTTGTTTTAGATATACAACTTTTTCCAGATCAAATTCTCCACTTAAAGAATTCAAATACTTTTTTCCTTCCTCAGTAGCTCTGTTAAAGCTTCTATTTTTTTCTGCATTTGTAAACACAACTTGAAATTTATCACTATCTAAAATCAAATAATCCTCTTTCTTTATAAGAGAATCTAACAGAACTTTGTTCATTTAACTATATCCTCCTAGTCTTAACCCTTACATTATTAATATTAACATTATATATAATAATTAGTATATCTTTTAACTAATTTTTAACTTATTAATAACACAAATCATTTTTAATTGTTTTTTTATATATAAAAAGGATATTGAAGCTTACTTCTCAATATCCCAATTTTTTTTATGTTGTAAGGTTTTTTATTTCTTCAAGAAAAGTATTAATATCCTTAAACTGTCTGTAAACTGATGCAAATCTAACATAAGATATTTCATCAAGCTCTTTTAATTTGTTCATAACCATTTCACCAATATCCTTAGATGGAATTTCTGTAAGCATGCTATTAGAAATTGTTTTTTCTATGTCATTTGCTAAATCTTCCATTTGTTTTCTTGATATTGGACGCTTTTGGCAAGCTATTATTAAGCCATTTATTATTTTTTCTTTATTAAAATTTTCTCTAGTTAAGTCTTTTTTTATTACCAATATAGGAAAATCTTCTATTTTCTCATATGTGGTATATCTTTTATTACATCTTAAACATTCTCTTCTTCTTCGAATTGTTGTATTGTCATCTGTTGATCTAGAATCAACCACCTTACTTTCTTCAAAAGAACAAAAAGGACACTTCATTTACATCACCTCTTAACTTTAGTGCATCAACTTTACTTATATATATTATAACGTCATTCTTCTTATATTGCTATATATTATTTATATCATTATCTATTTCACCTTGTGATTTCACCAGTATAACATCTGCCCCTATTTTTACTATATTTTTCCACGGTATTTCTTTTTCTTCATCCTTCCCAAACCATGATTTAACTTCTCCTGGTAATATTAAAGAAATTACTTTATTTGTATCACAATCTATTTTCAAATCTCTAATAAATCCAAGTTTACTTCCAGTTAGCACATCTATAACTTCCATATTTCTCATTCCATTGATTGAATGTAATTCTAACTCCATCAAATCTCCCCCATAAATTTTTATTTTTTATGTAGTTTAATTAATCTATATTATTAAATATATGATTCATTTTCTTATTTATTATTGGCTTCTATACATATTTTTAATAAAGTTTACAAAATTTAAAAGACGTTCAAAATATTTTTGAACGTCTTTTTGTAATTAAACATGTTTTCTCATATGCTTTAATGCTGTTTTTTCTAGCCTAGAAACTTGTGCTTGGGATATACCAATTTCTTCGGCCACCTCCATTTGAGTTCTTCCATTAAAAAATCTCAAATTTAATATTAGCTTTTCTCTATCTGTTAATTTTTTCATAGCCTCCTTTATTGATATATTTTCAAGCCAGCTTTCATCAGTATTTTTTGTATCTGATGGTAAACAAACTCCTCTATTGAATATGTCTTCTGATATGCTATGTCCATCTTTAGATATAGTATAAAATTCAAAGTCTTTAAATATAGGTTGCAGATGCATTGGTTTCCATATATGTCTTGCTTCTATGTTTTCCTTTTCTAAGGCTAAAATTATATCAATAGTTTTTCCCCTCTATTTTTCTTTAATATAATACATG
>ERZ781272.511-NODE-511-length-24943-cov-4.914095_pt1 | contig 24943 bp, 25 predicted proteins | sample MGYA00375850_ERZ781272 | MGnify/ENA primary metagenome ERZ781272 (study PRJEB29790, sample SAMN06051246) | human gut metagenome | host: Homo sapiens | place: USA: Cincinnati, Ohio | collected 2013-06-21 | study: EMG produced TPA metagenomics assembly of the Gut...
TTAGGCACGAGATGGAGGGAAAGCCGGACTGGCTGCCCGGCTTTCCTGTCCAAATTTATTGTAATAGGAGAGACACCCCATGTTTTCCATCGGAGAATTTTCCCGCTTCAGTCATGTCTCCGCCCGCATGCTACGCCACTACGATAAGCTCGGCCTGCTCTCCCCCGCCCTTGTCGGGGAGGAAAACGGCTACCGCTACTATACTCATGAGCAGCTCGGCGACTTAGTACAGATCGAGACGCTCAAATCCTACGGCTTTTCCCTGGCACAGATAAAGGAGCTGCTTACGCTTCCCAAAGAGGAGCTTGCGCAGAAAATCCACGAGCGCCGGATTCAGGCCTACACCGAGCTGAACGATATGCGCCGGAAAATCCGCCGGATGGAGGACAGCATTATCCAAATGGAGGGAACCAGTATGGCAGTCAACCACTATCATGTTATCCTGATGCAGGAACCGGAGCAACGGATTTTTGGCATCCGAAAAACCATCAACATTGCACAGATTCATGACCTCTTCTTTGAACTGCATGAGGAGATGGAGCGCCGGGGAATCAAACGCGCCGGAGCTACCCAGCTGTTGTATCATGGGAAGGAGTTTTCCTATGATTCCATGGACGCAGAGGCACAGGCAATCGTAACCGGCGACGGTGAGGGCGTCTTTACTATGCCCGCCTGTACAGTCGTGGCCGTCACACATACCGGCCCGTATGACCGTATCCACTATGCCTACGACACGCTGTGCCAGTGGGTCTCCGAGCATCCGGACTATGAAATCTGCGGCCCGGCCATCGAACGCTACATCAAAGATGAGAGTATGGTCAGCGACCCCGAAGAACTTGAAACCGGCGTGATGTTCCCGGTACGTAAGAAAGCGTAAAATTGCTTAAAATCCCCTTTCCCTATCCATGAACAGGGAAAGGGGATTTTCGCTTTTTCCCGTTTTGGTCTTTTACACCTTCATCGTCAGGGAAATTCTCTTTTTCACGGGATCCACACCCAGCACCTTGACGGTGACGATATCCCCGACTTTGAGCACCTCGGATGGGTGGCGGATAAAGCGTTCGCAGATTTGGGAAATGTGCACAAGTCCGTCCTCATGCACGCCGATGTCCACAAACGCGCCGAAATCGACGACATTGCGCACCGTACCCTTGAGTTCCATCCCCTCTTTTAAATCCTCCATCGTCATTACGTTGGTGCGCAGCAAAGGCTTTTGCAGCTCATCCCGAGGGTCCCTGCCCGGCCGGGTGAGTTCGGCGATGATGTCCTCCGCCGTCTGCCTGCCGATTCCCGCCTTGTCGCAGAATTTCTCCAAATCGATATGTTTCACCCGTTCCGGCAGGTCTTTCAGGCCCTTTACGCTGAGCTCCCCACTGTCATAGCCGCAGGTCTGAGTCAAAAGCTCAGCCGCCTGATAGGATTCCGGGTGCACTGCCGTCGCATCCAGCGGATTTTTGCCATTTCGAATGCGCAGGAAACCTGCGCACTGCTCAAAGGCCTTTTTACCGAGCTTCGGCACTTTCAACAGCTGTTTTCTCTCGGTAAACGCACCGTTTTCTTCCCGGTATGCGACAATATTTTTGGCAACCGTGCTATTGATTCCCGCCACGTGGGAGAGTAGGGAAAACGACGCCGTGTCCAAGTCCACCCCGACCGAGTTGACGCAGCTTTCCACCACGCCATCGAGCGCCGCGTCGAGTTGCTTTTTCGGCATGTCGTGCTGGTACTGCCCAACGCCGATGGCTTTCGGGTCGATTTTGACAAGCTCCGCAAGAGGGTCCTGCAGGCGCCTTGCAATCGAGACAGCACTCCTCAAAGAGACATCGTACTGCGGGAATTCCTCCGCCGCGAGCTTGGAGGCGGAATAGACAGATGCCCCCGCCTCGCTGACCACCATGTAGCTGAGTGGATGCTCCATTTCATGGAGCAATTGTGCCACAAACTGTTCGGATTCCCTTGAAGCCGTGCCGTTGCCGATGGAAATGACATTCACCCCGTATTTGTCGATCAGGCGTTTTAAAACCCGCTTGGCCTCCTCCTTTTTGTTCTGGGGAGGCGTGGGATAGATCACCGCGGTATCAAGGACTTTTCCCGTCTCGTCCACGACGGCGATTTTGCATCCGGTGCGGTAGGCGGGGTCAAGCCCGAGTGTGACACAGCCCTTGACCGGGGGCTGGAGCAAAAGCTGGCGGAGGTTTTCGCCGAACACCTTGATGGCCTGCGTGTCAGCAAGATCGGTCAAATCATTTCGGATTTCGCGTTCCAGTGCCGGGAATATCAAACGCGCGTAGGCGTCCTCGCAGGCTTCCCGCACGAGGGATGAGCATTCGTTGTCCCCCTTCACATATTCCTGGCAGATTATTTCCTTTGCCCTCTCGTCGTCCGCCTGTACCGATACTTTCAGGAAGCCTTCCTTCTCGCCTCGATTGAGCGCCAGAATACGGTGAGGCACAATTTTTGAAATGCTCTGGGAAAACTCGTAGTATTGTGCGTAGACCGTCTCCTCCTCCCCCCCTTTGACGGAGACGATAGTTCCTGTGCGCTTGAGAAAATCGCGAAGCTTGCCGCGCAAATCCGCACGGTCGGAGATCTCCTCCGCGAGAATATCCTGTGCACCCTGAATGGCTGCGGCCTCATCCGGCACCCCTTCTCCGATAAAATCCTTTGCCGCCCGGTGTACATCAAACGGGAGTCGTTGCCCGAGCAGGATTTTCTCTGCAAGAGGGCCGAGTCCCCGCTTTTTGGCCAGCATCGCGCGCGTCGTCCGTTTCGGGCGGTAGGGGCGGTAAATGTCCTCCACCTCGGCAAGCGTTTTTGCGGCGTCCAGCGCCGTTACAATCCCTTCGGTCAGCTTGTCCTGCCCTTCAATCGCGGCACGCACCTCCTCCTTGCGAGAGGCAAGCGAGCGCAGATACGTCAAGCGCTCTTCCAGCTCACGCAGCACGGTGTCGTCTAGGGAGCCGGTCATCTCCTTGCGGTATCGCGCGATAAAAGGGATGGTGTTGCCCTCGTCAATCAGCTTGATTGTGCTTTCGACCTGTTTTACCGAAATGCCAAGCTCTTTTGCAAGTTGTGCTTCTAAATTCATATAGGTACCATCCTTTCCAGTCCAAGAGAAAACAAGGGACTGTGGCGCTGACGAACACGCCACAGTCCGGTATCAATTTGTGTTACACCAAGGTCTATGCTTAGAAGTTGGAGGCGACCGTCTCGCCGTTGAGGAATTTCTGCAGTTCGGTTTTAAACTTGTCTGCATAGGTGGAGCGGGTCATGTAGGTGACCTCACCGTTCTTGCTGATATACGCACGGCGGTTGCCCGCGTCAATCAGGGAAATCTCCACATCGTAATCCTGCTCCTTGAGCTTATAGTTGAGCGTCAGGAGCTTTTCGCCAGTTGCCTGGGATTCTTCCGTGATGTCGGCGACTTCCTCTGCAGGAAGGGAAATCATCAGATTGAGGAGCTTACGGAAGTTTTTGGTATCCACTTTCTCCCCGTTGCAGGTGATATTCATGCCGTCGTCATCCCCTTCTTCCAAGACAAATGCGTAGTCCTGGCCCTCGGAGATAATGTGGATTTCCCCGATATCGTCAATGCCAGGTGAGAAATACAACGGAGAAATCATTTCCTGTTCAGTCACTTCCGCCCAGCTGACATCGGATGAATTGACTTTGTAGATGAGAGAGACACCCTCGCGGTAGACATAGCGGATGCCGTCGGCCTCTCCCTGTTCGTTTTTGCCAAAGGAGAGCTTCACGTTCTGTCCGTCTATGGTGGAGTACTCCACAATCGAATACGGATTATCAAGGCCGTATTTTGCCATCTCCTCGGCGGTCGGGTTGATGGCGACTACGCCGCTACCGACCATTCCGTTTACATACTGGATGAACTTTCCTCCGCGGTCAAAGTCCACGCCGCCCTCATGCGGGGCGGTTACGCGGTAGACATTATATTTGAGCGTGGGATCTGCCTCCACCTCTTCGTCCGTCGCCCGCTTGATGACAATCGGTGCTTCCCGGCAGGCGCCGGAGAAGGTCGCATCCTGCAAGGTAATGCCGCTTTCCGTAGTCGGTGTAATCTGTGCGGAGATAAAATCCGTTTTCGCCTTCAGGAAATACGCCATCTTGGTGTTGCTGACAACGTAGACCGTACTCTCCCCGGACAGGCGGACATAATAGCTGTTGACACCCGGGACTTTTCCGCCCACTTCAAAGGATTTGGTGGAGCCGTCGGTGAAGTATACCGTCGCCTTGCTCACCGGGTGATCCAATCCGTACTGAGCAAAATCGGTGATATCGTCCCCAACCTTGTCACTGGCCACTATGGCGGCAGCATTGGTAATGGTAGACTTCAGCACGTCCGTTTGAAGGGTATAGTTTTCCAAGCCCACAACGGTCCATTCATCCGTACCCGTGGTCTGCACGGTCAGGGTATCTTTTTCATTTTCAATGTCCACATGGTCCACTGCCGCCGTGGACTGGCGGTACAACTCATAGCTTGTAGTACCGGAGGAGGTGTTTTCCTTCTCCGGTGCCTTTGGCACGAGCCATACAAGTGCTGCTAATGCCCCGGCAAGCACAATCACAGCAGCGAGGGCAATCAACAAATTCCTGGTTCTTTTCTTGATAGCCATAGCTTACCGGTTCCTCCTACGCAGCCAAACGACCACACCCGTGATGAGGACAATCAGCGGAACGATTGCCACAAAGGTAACGGCGAGAGTTGTAGTCTGGTTTTGTGTCATACTTAGCGAGGTGCCGCCAAGCTCTTTGGAAACGATATCCACAACGTTTTTGCGTTCGGTCAGCGTGTTGAGCAGATTGATGAGGTACTCGCCATTTGCCACCGAGGTGCTTGAAATCAAATCCGAGCTGATGAAAGAAGTGGAGCCCGCCACAATAACGTTGGAGTTTTGCTGGGTGGTACCGTCATAGGTTTTCTGTGTACTGAGCACAACGCCCGGAATCGTATGTCCTGCCACATTGGCATTATAATCGAAATCCTTTCCCGCATCCGCCGGAGCGACTCCGGCCGTCTCACTGAATTGGAGCAGGGTCGTTGTTCTTCTGTTGTTTCCGGTTTCAAACAGGACTTCCAGCGGACGGCTGCTGGGTAACGCAATCAGACGGTTTGCGGATTTGAAATCTTTGGAATATTCCTCTTCCGCGTAATCTGCTACAACAAAATAGCGCTGGTAGTTAAAGACCTTTGCGCCATTCGTCTCATACACGGCGCCCGGATTTACCTTGATGCCCCATTCCGCGAGGAACGCATCGAGGTTGGGCAGGGATTCCGGCTGGGAGGTATCCGCAACGTACATGACGTTCTTGCCGAATTTACCGTTGTTGTCCAGGTAGCGGTCAATCTTTTTCAGCTCATCTTCGGAGTAATCACGCATCGGGGCGACAATCAAAAGGAGGTTGATGTCGTCCGGGATCTCATCCGTTGCAAGGTTGAGCGTGGAAATATCATAGACGTTCTCACTCAGTAGGCTTTGGAAGCCGGAGGAGGAGAGTTCCTCATGGCCGGTCATAACCGCGACTTTGTAGTTTTCATCCGAGGAAACACCCATGATGGCGCTGGTCATGACCTTCTCCGCCTTGGAGGAGGTAATCGTCAGGTTGCCGCTGGATGTACTGGTATTGAACATATCCGCGATGCTGACGACCCTTATGCGGTCGGGGCCGCAGCTGATGACAATGTCGTACTGGGATACATCTTGGTTTGGATATTTGCTCGCGTATGCCGGGTTTTTCACGATGTCAATATAGTTGACCGTGATGTTGCTGTTGAGCTTTGCATACTGGTTGATAATCTCATCCGCCTGCACGAAATAGGAACCCGCACTGCGAAGGGACTGCTTGTCAGTCATCACATCAATCGTAATCTGCTTGTCTAGGCCTTTAATGTAACCGGTCGTATCCTCCGACAGCTCATAGGCGCCGGTCGAGGTCAAATCGAGTGTCAGCGGATAGCGGTCCACTAGTGCGGTTGCAATGACGTTGATGATGATTACCGCGACAAGGAAAATCACGGTAAACAGCGTCGCAAAACCGCCGTATTTAAACTTTTTGCTTTTCAGAAAACTCTTTTTTCCCGTTTTCACAGCATTGTTCTTTGTCTCTTTGTTCTTCTTCATGGAAACCCAAAATCCCCCTAGCTCCATCTTCTCTTCTCAAGCACACGGGCAGTCAGGAACAAAAAGACCGCGCACACACTGAGGAAAAAGATTATATTTGCGAAATTAAAAATTCCGTTGGTGAAATTGGTATATCTTTGGTAGAACGAAATACCTAGGACCAGGTTCTGCAAAAACTGAGTCGGCATCAGACTGGCCACAGCGTCAATCAGGTTGAGCGCAATCATCACGGCAAACGAACCGACTGCCGCGACCATCTGATTCTCCGTCAGCGAGGAGATGAACAGTCCGATGGAAATCAGCGCGGCGCCATAAAACAGCGAGCCGACAAAATTCCCGAACACAACGGCCCAGTCAGGTGCAGCAAAAAAAGAAATCGTTGCTGCAAACACAATCGTGATGACAAGTCCCATGGTAAAGACAATGAGCGCCGCCAAAAACTTGCCGAGCACCAAAGAGATTAGATTGACCGGAGCGGTCAGCAGGGCCTGGTCAGTCTTCTGCTTTTTATCCTCGCTCATCAGCCTCATCGTCAGGATCGGGATCAGGAACATGGTTATCGTGGACAGGCCGGAAAAGACGCCGGTCATGTCCGTGCTGGAACTGGCAAGCGTTCCGCTGAAGAAGAAAAAGCCAGCGAAAATATAGAACACGCAGAGGAATATGTACCCGATCGGGGATGTAAAGTAAGAAGAGAGTTCTCTCCGCATAATCGCAGCCATTAACGATCACCTCCGTGTTTTGCGTCGTCATCGACGAGTTCCAGGAAGATCTCCTCGAGCGTAAGCTCAGAGGAGCGCAGGCTTAAAATCGCCCATCCGCGTTCGGCCATGCGTTTGAACAGCTCCCGGCGGATGTCAAGGCCTGCCTCCGCTTCCAGGGAATACTCATGGACAAAGCTCGGCTTGCCCTCTACCCGCTCGCGCTCGCCGAGGTCGACGGCTTCGAGCATGCAGGGGATTTTCTGCAGGGTCTTCATCACTTCCTCATGAGGCCCTTCAATGCGTACGCGCAGTTTATGGTCGGTGGACATGGAACGGGACAGGTTGTCGGGCGTATCGTCCGCGACCAGCTTTCCTCGGTTGATGACGATGACACGCTCACACACCGCTTGCACCTCCGGTAGAATGTGGGAGGAGAGGATAACGGTGTGTTTTTTGCCGAGGCGTTTGATGAGGTTTCTAATTTCAATAATCTGCTTCGGGTCGAGGCCGACAGTCGGCTCGTCGAGAATCAGGACATCCGGGTTTCCAATGAGCGCCTGGGCAAGCCCGACACGCTGTCGATACCCTTTGGACAGGTTCTTGATGATCCGGTTGTAAACTTCTGTAATGCCTACAAGCTCACAGACCTCCTTGAGGTGTTTTGCCTTGGGCAGCCTGACCTTTTTCAGGTCATAAACAAAGCTCAGGTAGGCCTTGACCGTCATATCCAGATACAGCGGCGGATGCTCCGGCAGGTACCCGATATGCTTTTTCGCTTCAATCGGGTCTTCCAGAATATCATATCCTGCAATTACGGCCGAGCCGGATGTCGCAGAGAGATAGCCGGTGAGGATATTCATGGTGGTGGATTTTCCCGCGCCGTTCGGCCCAAGGAAGCCCAGGATCTCACCTTGATTGACGGTAAACGAAATGTCGTTCACGGCATTTTTGTCGCCGTATTTTTTGGTGAGGTTCTTTACCTCTATCATTTGAATTTCCCTCCTATATACAGACACCCGGCTGCCACACCGCTTGATATCCATATATACTTAATAAAAGCCGCCCGCGCTTCTTCCGGTTTTACAAAAAGACGGGACGGCAAAGCGCATCTGTCATGTACCTGACACAACAAATGCGCTGCGCTACGTTAGTTATTCTATAACAATCCGGCCGAAAAAGAAACCCCTTTTTTGAAAAAATTACTGCATAATCGCGGATTTCGGCTTTTTTCGGTGCTCTAACCTGTATAATTCTCACAAAAATCAGAATCGGTTTTTTTCAGCATCCGGCATTTGGAAGAAAGGGGGTTTCCTAACCCGTCCTAATGTGAATGTTATGTGATTTTTTCGGGTAAACTATTGTCGGGCGCGGAGAAAAGCAAGATAATAGATTCTATAGTTTGAGCGGCCTGTTTTGCCCCTTGACGCTCTGTAAATCCCAAGTTGGAGGAATCCTAGATGAATCTTTCTTATCTGGTAGGCCGGATTGCGGATATGGATTATAAAAACATGCTGCACACAGTCGATAAAATCCACAAACGCACGGGAAAAAACCGGGTGTTTTTGTTTTTGGACATGGTTTGGTGCGGCTTTCACTACCTGGCGGGCTACGCGGATTACGACCTGTTCCAGTTTTACTACCTAAGTGCGGATCAACGCTCCACCTATCTGACGCGCGGCAAAAACAACCAGGCGGTCCGTTGCTTTAACGACCCGAACTATACATACCTGTTTGAGGACAAAGCACAGTTCCATCAAAAATTCTCCGCGTTTATCCGCAGGGAATCCATTGATTTAAAGCAGGCTACTGCTGAGGAATTTGCCGGTTTTTTGCAGCGGCATCCAAGTGTCATAGCCAAACCTGCGGATGGGATCTGCGGTCGGGGCGTGCTTAAGACCTCTTTATCCGACTTTTTAGGGCCCGGGGACATGTATGATTTCCTCACGCAGTCCGATCGAACTCTGGTCGAACAGGTAGTAGAACAGCACGACGAAATCGCAGCGCTCTACGAGAATTCCGTCAACACGCTGCGCATTGTCACCATTCTCAAGGAGGACGGCACTGCGGACGTCGTGTTCTCCTCCATCCGAATCGGCAACCATGGTTCTTTCGTTGACAACCTTAACAGCGGCGGCATGTCTGCCCTGGTGGATATCTCCACCGGCACCATTGTGAAAGCCGGAGAGGATAAAGACCTCATCACCTACGACGTTCATCCGATGTCTGGAAAACCCATCGTCGGCTTTGCTATCCCGATGTTTGACAAAGCAGTCGAACTGTGCAAACAGGCCGCCACTGTGGTTCCTCAAATCCGTTATGTCGCATGGGATGTTGCAATCACAAATGACGGCCCAGAACTAATTGAGGGGAATACTTTCCCGGGTCATGATATCATGCAGCTGTCCTCCCAAAGGGAAAATGGGATCGGGATTCTGCCGGTCTTTGAAAAATATATGGCCTTTTCCCACTGATTTTTGCCAATTCCTATTCTCATACATTCTTCATACCCACAGCAAAGGGCCGGAGAATCCTTCTCCGGCCCTTTGCACATCTTTCTTTCCGTACGACCGCGGATTAAAACGTTAATCTTCGGGCTCCAACAAGCCGTAATCCCCATTATGACGGTGGTAAACGACGTTGATTTCCTCCGTTTCGATGTTGCGGAACATGAAAAACTCATGGTCAAGCATATTCATCTGCAAAATGGCTTCTTCCACTTCCATGGGTTTTATGGCAAAGCGCTTGCAGCGCACAATCTTGTAATCTTGTTCTTCTTCCGTTTCCTCCGGTTCGAAAGCGGCGTCCGTATAAGCGCCGGCGCGTACTCTGCTTTCCAGCTTGCCTTTATTTTTAACAATCTGGCGGACAATCGAATCCGCTGCTGCTTCCAGGGAATCAAACATGTCCCCTGTCGTACGCTCCGAGCGAAATACTATGGAATTTCGGGTATCGCGGATCGTAATTTCAACAGTGAACTGGTCTTTGAGATAACTCAGGGTCACTTGGGCGTCCGCTTCGCTACTAAAGAATTTGTCAAGCTTACCTAGCTTTTTTTCCACTCTTTCCCTGAAGCGGTCCTTGATTGAGATTTTTCTTCCAGTGATAGTGATGTTCATAGATCCAACCCCTTTTTTGCACGGCCAGCGGGCCAGTGCAGAATTTTTGGTTTCTCCTTGAGCAGAAAATCCTACAATCGTTATGATTGTATTTTTATTGTACCACAATAGTTACAAAAATGAAAGGGATTGTTCCAAAATAATTATGGCTAATTTACGAATAAATGGTTTCCAAAACCAATATTTTAATTTTCTTCTTATGAATTCGTCTGTACTGGGAACACTATTTTTTGAAAACGGTTTCCCGTTTTCTTCAAAGCCTTTTCAAAGGAGGGTAATCCCATGAAAAAGATGTTCGCTTTGACGATGTCGGCGCTTCTCTGCGCGGCAATGTTCACCGGTTGTGGGAACAATAATAACAGTTCTTCCGCTGCTAATTCCGGAGGGGCTGTCAATGATGTTGTCAGCGGGGTTGTCAGCGGAACCGAAGATGTCGTCAGCGGCGTTGTTAGCGGAACCGAAGATGTCGTCAGCGGAATCGTCAGCGGCGCCCAAGACATTGTCGGTGGTGCTGGGAACGCTGTCGACGGCAACCATTCCAGCAAATAGCGGTCGGAAACCGTCTTTTCCGGCAAACAGCTAGACAGCCCGGGCCTATTGGATAAGAGCCCGGGCTGTCCGAATTTTGTGACTTTTGGATCGTTTAACAGGAATTTGTTTTTTCAATTTCTTCAAACCGTTGCCGGCTCAAGCAAAAGGTCAGCGCATCGTAAGGGGTTCCCCGCACCTTGCGAATGCCCGGTTTTCTGAAGCGCTCAATATTTTCTGCGCAGGCAATCATCCCATTTCTATCATATCTTTTCTGTTTCGCAATGCAGAAAAGCATTTGGGAGGTTAGGATTGCACCTCTTCCCCTGGCATGCTATAATGTCCACAGCGTGGACATTATATTTATCCCCATGGCCCATCTAACGGTAATGGCCAATTATCCCTTTCTGCGTTCATCTATAATAAGCGGGAAGCGTGATAGCAATTCGCTTGAAAACTCCAGTACATAGGATCACACCCGGGTAAAACCCGGAGACACCTTAGCGCAGACACCGTGTTAGTCGGCGCAGGGAAAGGCAGGGAACACAACAGTGACAGATATTAAAAGCTTAATCAAAAAACTGATTTTTTTCTTTTTGACGATTTTCCTTATCACGATCGCCTATCTCGGAATAACCCAGATTACCGGCGTTCCGTTTGGCGGCTCGAAGGCGGAAAAGAAGATGAACCAGTATGTCACCGCCCAATACGGAGAGGAATATGTCGTTGGGGATGTGGATTACAATATTTTTGAGATGTCCTATACCGGGTATCTCTATCGGAAAGACGACACCTCCAGCAACCGGCAAAGCCTCGCAACTCTCACCTATTATGTGGATACCAACACCATTGAGGACTTTAGCTTCAAAAATGAGGAAATTGAAGCACTGACCGCCGCTTTAACGGAAGTTTCCCACAACCTGTCCACCAGCGTGCAGTCCTACAGCTCCAAAACACAGGCTTATTTCGTGGCAAAAAAATACAAGGAAAAACCAGAACCCATCTACAGCATTCAGCTCTACGGACTGACAAGCTCGATCCCCTCCTCTTCCAAGAGTTATTCCAAGGATTTATTTGCGCAGAGTGCCTATGAAATCATTCAGTCCATCCCGGAGCAGTACAATGTGCAACAGTGCCATATGCTCTTCCACGACAACACCGGTACCTATGAGCTGCAGGTGGATAAGTCTTTCCACGGAATGAGCAAATCCCAAATCCAGCGGAAAATTTCTTTTATCAGCAACAAAAACAAGGTCTCGCAGGCGGCATCCTCTGCGGCGTCTTAAACAACTTGCTATTTGAAACACGTATCGGCCGGATGAATTTCTTCATCCGGCCGATTTTTCATACAAAAGCCGCCGTTTCCGCATGCGTAACTGATTCTATTTTCCCTCTGAAAATCTAACCGTACGGTCTTTCCAGCCGTTATAACCCCTGTCAAAACTGCAAAAGACAGAAAGGATCTGGCGGAAAAGCCGGAATTATGGCCGCAAATATACTGACAGTATATACGAGAATCACCCCGGAAGGAAATCCTCCCGGGGTAACCCTTATAACTGCACCTGTTTAACCAGGGCCTGCGCCAGCGCCCCGACATCCTCTTGTGTGACAAAATGTGGAGGATTTGTCCCATATTGCTCTGCAATTGAGGAGGCGTACCAGAACAGCGTGTCCTTTTGCAGCAGCTCGGTCATCGTCTCGCTGATCCCATTGATGGGAAGCGCTTTTGCCCTGGCAAAGGCAGGACGGACTTCCTTCCACCAGTCCGAGAAGCTGGCGAGCCGGTCGAAGAGGAACAGCTCGCTCCAGCGAAGCCGATACTGCTGCTGTGCGTCGGCAGTCAGCGTGCGGATATTCTGTTCCAACACCGGGTCAAAGCACTCATCCCAGAGGATATCCGTCATCACATGGATAAGATAGCCGAGCAGGTAATCCTGATCCGGAAATTCCCGCTGCTGCTGATAAAACCGGCGGGCGTTTTCCTTCCATACTCCGAGGTTTTCATCCCGCAGATGGGCATGCCATCGGACTTCCTTTGACGCAAAGCCTCTGGCATTGACTGCGTCCGGCGCAATGCAGCCGAGCAGGAACTGACCGAAGTTCCCCTCCCGGCCCGTTTCCTGCCACCAGCGCGTCCCAGCAGATAAATGCATCATCTGTCCCGGCATCTCTGTATCCTCCTGTCTATCTTCCCGTACCGATTCCGGTGAGCGCTTCAATCTGCTGCTGAAAGGCGACCTTACCCCCGCAGCGCACGGTTCCCTGCGCGGTCACGCAGAATACATCCCCGGTTTCGGAAACGATGATTTCCCGTACATTTTGCAGCTCCAAAAACGGATTGACAGAGCCACTCGTCACGACCCGGTAGGAGGAAGAGACCGCATAGCCCACATCCTGTGCGCAGGCTGCATAGACCGCCCCCTCGCCAAAGGTGGACCCGTTGCTTAAGATAACCTGTTGTTTTCTGGTAAGCCCCGCTTCATAGGTCATGCCCGTACAGTCGATGTCATAATAAAGCTCGCCAGTGCTGATGGATGGCCTTTTTGCAGTTGTGACGATACTGCCGTCTGCTTTAAGCCCCATTGTCTCGGTGGCGCTGGCGGCAACACTGACAATATCTTTCCACGAGGCGACGTTGCACACCTGATTCTGGTCGTCGCTGTATCCTACCGCCACGACGGTTCCATCAGTTTTAAGCCCCACGGTATGATAGGGGCCGGTATCAATGGAGACGATGTTGGAAAAGCCGCTTACCTCGCACTCCCCGTATACGTTAGCCCCGACCGCCACAACGGTCCCGTCCGCTTTGAGCCCGACAAGGTGCTCCTTTCCAGCGCTCAGCGACACGATATCCGTCCAGAGGGAAGCCGCCTGAAAGACAGGATTATCGGAAAAAACGGTCACGCTGCCGTCGGCATTGACTGCGGCAAAATCCGAGCCCGTATAGGCAACGGATTTCCGATCGCGTAAAATTACCGTCCGCCCGGCCTGCTCTTTGGCATCCCGATAATTTCCGGCCTTTGAAAAGCAGATATAGGCATACCCATATTGCCCCTGCTCCAATGCGGAAATTCCAGTTTTGTATAACTTTCCAGGATAATAACTCTTTGTATAATATAACAGCCCGCTGCACACGAGCGCTGCAATCGTCATCAGCACGCAGGAGACTACAATCAAACGGCGGCGGCGCAGTTTGTCCGCCTCCTTCTTTTTCCGCTCAAACCGGCGGATGCTTCGCTCCTCCTTGAGCGCCTTTTGGTGGTCGACTGCGTTGAGCCAATCCCTGGTGCGGGATAATTTTTTCTCATTTACCAGCTCAAATACCGTTTTGCGTTCGCTTTTGCAGCGCGGACAGGTATACTGCTCTGTGGTGCAGTATCTCCCACAGGAACAGACCCAGTCTCCATTGTCCAGGCGCACCGGATAAAACCGGTGGACTGCATATTCCAGCACCATGCCTTTGGCCTTTCCCGCAAGGTATTGAAATGCCGTACGGTATTCCGTTTCCAGCGGCTCCCCGGTGCGGTAGGAAATCCCCTCTTTGGAATAGTCCTCCCTGCTCTCGCCGCCTGCAAAAGTCACGCTGACGAGTTGCACGGTGACATCCCCCACCGGGTCGTTCCCCGCCGACACACTGTAGGACAGTCCTCCGCTCTCCCCCGGCTCGAGATGCTGAGGATAAGACTGTAGAATTTCCCGTCCTTTCTCACCATTTCCAAGGAGGAAGCGAAACTTGACAGATTGGATCGCCTGCTCACAGATATTCTGGAATTTTATCCGGAGATACCGCTGTTCGCTGTTTTCCCGCTGCAGGACCGTGATGCGCAGCAAATCTACCGGCCAATCCGGATAACAGATACGGGATTCCTTTGACTGTTCCACCATCATTGCGCAGCACCTCCTCTAGTTCCCCCACTATGGGGAATTTCTACCTCTCTATAGTATCATAGGACCCTTTGAGAAACAAGAAAGCGAATCTTAAATATTATGAAAGTTTTTCCTTCTGTTTTGTCGCTTTCCGTTCCAAAACACAGCTTTCGAACGGTTCGAGCCTTAGGGAAAGCCGGTATCCGTTCTCCGTTTTTTTGGCGCGGTGCCCTTTCTTTTCACATTCGCCCTCTCCTGCTGTGGAAAACACCTTGCAGTAATCCCCCGCGCGGGGCGCCTCCATGGCCAGATGAGAATCGGTGCCGAAATTTACGGCACACAGCAGCGACTGGCCGTTTTCCTCCCTTCGTTCAAAACAGAAGATGGTTTTGGAGGAGCTTTCCAGCCATCGGAAGCATCCGGGATGGTAGTCGTCCGTATACAGGGCGGGATTTTCCCGGTAAAAATGCAGCAGCCGGGAAAAATAACGGTAAAACCTGTCGTGAGCGGGGTAAGACAGAATGTTCCAGCCCAATTCCTTGGACTCATCCCATTCCTTGAACTCGGCAAGCTCGTTGCCCATAAAAGAGAGCGTTTTACCCGGATGCACCATCTGAAACAGGTACAAAGAGCGCAGTTGTGCGAATTTTTCCTCGTAGCTTCCCGCGATTTTATCAAGAATCGTATGCTTACCGTGCACAACTTCGTCGTGCGATAGCGGTAGGAGGAACAAATCCTGATAAAAGTAGTCGATAGAATGGATGATTTCTTTCCGCGCCGCCCCTCTCCTATCTGGCGGCAGCGCCAGATAGGAGAGGGTATCGTTCATCCAGCCCAGATTCCACTTGTAATCAAAGCCGAGCCCGTCATATTTCACCGGGGCCGTGACCTTGATAAAAGCAGAGGAATCCTCCGCGATTTTCATCACCGCCGGATGCCGTCGTTCAAGCACGGTGTTTGCACTCCGTAAAAAGGCGATGCCCGTCCTGTTGAACACTCCTTCATGCTTTCCCTCCTGATAGATGAGGTGGGAAACCGCATCGTAACGAATACCGTCCGCGTGAAATTTTTCACACCAGAAATCGAGTGCAGAGAGCACAAAGCTGCGCACATAGGGTTTTGAGTAGTCAAAAAGTACGGTTCCCCACTCGCTGTATCTGCCGTACTGTCCTGCTGTTTCATAAAGAGGTTTACCATCAAACTCCGCGAGCGCATAGTCGTTACCGGCAAAGTGCACCGGGACAAAGTCAAAAATCACCCCGATGTTGTTTTGGTGGCAGAGGTTAACAAACTGCATCAGCTTGCGCGGGTCGCCGTAGCGGCTGGTCGCGCTGAAATACCCGGTTACTTGATAACCCCAAGAGCCGTCAAACGGGTGTTCGCACAAGGGCAAAAGTTCAAGATGGGTGTATCCCATCTCTTTTAGATAGGGAATCAGGTGGTCTGCCAGCTCCTCATAGTTGTACAGCCGCGCGATGTCCTGTGCCTTCGGATCCTTGAATTTCCAGGAACCCGCGTGCATTTCATAGATGGAGAGGGGGCGGTTGTAGTTTTTGTTCCTCTGTTTCATCCATTCTCCGTCATTCCAAGGAAAATTCTCCATATCCCATACGATGGAGGCGGTGCCCGGGCGCACCTCGCTGTAAAAGGCAAAGGGATCCGCCTTATCGAGTAATCTGCCCTCTGGCGTTTCAATCCGGTATTTGTAGAGGTCCCCCATCTTCGCATCATCCACAAAGATGGTAAACACTCCATCCTTTTCCCGATGCATTTCATAGCCGCGCCAACTGTTGAAGCTGCCGATAACGCTCACATTCCATGCGTGCGGTGCAAACACCGTGAAGCGTACCCCGTCCTTGCCGTACTCATGAGCCAGATGTGCGCCGAAATACTCATAGGTACTCGGGCTTATACCTGCTAAAAATTCTTTTTTCATCCGTTCATATTCCATACCTTATCCTCCCCGGATAAATTCCAGTTCCTTTGGTAATCACGGTAAGGGTTTGAACCCGGTTTGTCAAGCGAAAACAAGGGAGAAATACGGTGCAATTGTAAAAACTTTGTCCAGGTCTTTTCAATTGAAAAAACAATGCTATAATAGCGTATAGACAAGTGGGCGGTTTTCGTCCGCTTTGTGGAATCACAAAACAATTATTGTCGATTCCAGAGGAGGAATTGTCATGACAATTTTGGTTGTAGGCTGCGGCAAGGTCGGTTCCCGGCTTGCGTCGGTCCTCGATAAAATGGGGCACGACATCAGCGTTGTGGACCAGGACGAGCGCAATTTCCACATGCTCGACGCGGACTTCAACGGCTTTACAACAATTGGCGTGCCCATCGACCAGGATGTGCTGCGCCGGGCAGGAATCGAAAACTGCGACGCGCTTGCCGCTGTGACCCATGATGACAACGTCAACATCATGGTCGCCCAGCTGGCAAGGGAATTTTTTAAGATTGAACGTGTCATTGTCCGCATCTATGATCCGAGCCGGGAGGACGTCTTCTCCCATTTCGGTCTAAGCACTATCTGCCCGACGAACCTGACGGTGGCCTCAGTCTGCTCTGCACTCACCGACGAGGAGGAGACGAGGAACATGACCTTCGGCACACAGACAGTCTCCTTTTCTTCGATTAAAGTGCCGAGCGATTTGGTCGGCAAGCGTTCTTTGAGTGTGACGACGGCGGATAACGAACAGTTGTTCGGCGTCTCCCACATAGACGGCACCTTTACCATGACGGCCCTGCACCCGGTTATTCTCAAGCGCACCGACCGCCTAGTGTTTGCAATAATCATCGACTAAACGCGGAGGTACTATATGAATATTATCGTAGTCGGGGGCGGAAAGGTCGGTTATTACCTAACCAAGACCCTGCTGGAACATGGACACAGCCCCATATTAATTGAACAAAACCGGGAAAGCTGCAAACGGGCGGCCAATGAGCTGGATATCCCGGTCATCTGCGGGGATGGAACCACCATCGAGGTGCTCGAAGAAGCGGGTATCTCCCACTGTGACGCGCTCATTGGTGCGACCGGTCAGGATGAAAACAACCTAATCGCCTGCCAGCTCGCAAAGATGAAATTCCACGTTAAAAAGACGGTTGCCCGTGTCAACAATCCCAAAAATGTCGATGTGCTCAAACAGCTCGGCGTCGACATCCCGATCAGCTCTACCTACAGCATCGCGCGCATGCTTGAACGTGAAGTCGACGCCGCCACCATCCGGCAGTTGATGTCCTTAAACCGCGGGGAAACCACTCTGTCGGAAATTCAGCTTGAGGAAGATCACCCTCTGGATGGCAAACGCCTGATGGATTTAAACCTCCCCAAGGATGCCATCATTGTCACACTTGCCCGCGGGGATGATATCATTGTCCCAAACGGTAGCACCCGCATCCATTCCGGAGACAAAATGCTCGTCGTGGCCAAAAATACAGCCACCCATGACCTGGCACACGCTTTGCGGCTTGACCCGAAGGATTTGAAAAACTCCCGATGAACGTTATCTCCCTTGGATGGCCCGCGATCCTCAGGGAAAGCGCTGTGGACGAACGGTTTAATCGGAGAAATTCCATTATAACAATGGTAACCCAAAATGCCCTCAGGCAAAGCCTGAGGGCATTTTGGGTTTCTGATTCCTTTGTGGACAAACTAGCCCCGGTAAGTCTCATTTTGGCAATGCTTCGCTTTGCAGAGTCTTTCTTAGGCTTCCGCGCCCAAACGACAGGTATCCTTTTTGTGTTTCAACGGGCGATGAGGTCTTTACCCCATAAAACACAAGAGTGTTTTCCGTATTTTATTCATAGCCCGTGAAAGATGGCGGCTGACCGTGCTCTTGTTGAGCCCTAACATAGAGGCAATCTCCTTCATCGTCATCCCCCGGTAGTAATACAGCAGCAGGATCTCCCTCTGCCGTCCAGTCAGCCCCTCACGGATGGCTCCGCCGAGCGCCTTGAGCAAAACCGAATGCTCTGGATCGACAGTATCCGGGTCATACTTCCCACTCAGGTAAATACGCAATGATTCCCGGTTCAAAACTTCCTCATAAAGCAATCCGCTTACCTCCTTCCCAGATTCTATTCTCAAAGTATCACACAAATCGTGTACCGTCAAGGGATATTCCCACCAAAAGCAGGTAGGACATTGCAGGATACCACAATCTGTGTTATCCTTTAGATATTAGGAGGTGGAATTATGCTCGGACAGAGACTCAGACAGCTGAGGAAGGAACAGTCCATGACCCAGCGCGATTTGGCGAAAGCGCTCGGTATCTCTGCCAGCGCCATCGGCATGTATGAACAGGACCGGCGTGAACCGGATCACGACACCCTGATGAAAATCTGCGAATATTTCCACGTGTCCAGCGATTTTCTGCTCGACAACCATTCCCGCTCATCCTCCGGGGAACTGACGGATCTCATCAGCGATTTGAAGCGCACCATGCTCTCCCAGGAGGGGCTGATGTTCCACGGCGTCCTCCTGGATGAAGAGGACATCGAAAAAATCGTGGAGGCCATCAATATTGGCGCGGCTTTGGCAGTCTCCCGCCATCAGGGGGAGGAGCGGGGCTAGCCGGCTGCCCTTTTATCGACTATGGACATGAAAGAAACCGTCTTTGCGCTGTGCTCGCGCTTCGGGACGGACGATCCCTATGAATTGTGCAGTGCGCTCGACCTCACTGTGCTGCCTGTCGACCTCCCCGACGGGGTAGATGGGTTTTATTTGACTATCCACGGCTGCGGGTTTATCTTTTTAAACGAACAGCTTGACAAAGAGCGTGCGAAGGTCATCTGCGCGCATGAGCTGGGCCATGCCCTGCTCCATCCAAAGCTCAACTCCCGCTTCATGCTTGAGGAGACGAATTTCATTCCCGAGCGGTACGAACGCGAGGCGGATGAGTTTTGCGCCTGTCTGCTGCTCAGGGAGCTGCCGGAGGAACTCAAAGGGCGGGATTGCCTGACTGCAGAGGAAATCGCAGGCGCAACCGGGCTGCCTGTTTCCCTCATCAAGCTGCGCTTTCATCTTTCAGGAACCGGAGGACAACTGGATGGCTAGGACACCCATTTACGACTTTTTACAGCAATATCGGGACAGCGGCATCTCCCGCCTGCACATGCCAGGCCATAAGGGAGTCTTTCCGCCTCTCACGCAGGAAACCCTCTATGCCCTTGACATCACGGAAATCCAAGGGGCGGACAGCCTGTTTGAATGCAGCGGCATTCTCCGGGAAGCAGAAGAAAACGCCGCACGGCTTTACCACAGCGCGCGCACCCTTTACAGCGCCGGAGGAAGCACTCTGTGCATCCAGACCATGCTCTCCCTGGTGCGATCCCGCGGCAGCAAAATTATCCTCGCCCGCAATTCGCATAAAGCGGCAATCAATGCCATGGCGCTTTTGGGGCTCGAGCCGGTTTGGCTGTATCCGCACAAGCTGGACAACACGGTATTCCCCGGTATCATTTCCCCGGAGCAGGTCCGACAGGCGCTTCGGGAGCATCCGGACGCCGCTGCGGTGTACCTGACCTCGCCGGATTATTTCGGGATTCTCTGCGATGTAAGGGGAATCAAGAACGAGTGCGAACGTTTTTCAGTCCCACTTCTGGTAGACAACGCGCATGGCGCCCATCTGTGTACTGAAAATGCAATGCACCCCATTGCACAGGGGGCCGACCTCTGCTGTGATTCGGTGCACAAGACCCTACCCGCCCTGACCGGGGCGGCATTGCTTCACATCGGCAATCCGGAACTCATCCCAGGAGCCAAGGAGAATATGTCCCTGTTCGGCTCCACCAGCCCCTCTTACCTTATCATGCTCTCCACCGAGCTTGCGCTCGATTGGTTGGAAAGGGAAGGTTCCGCAGCATTTTCCTTGCTCAGACACCGGGTAAAACGGCTGGAGGCCCTTTTCCAGGCGCTGGGTTTTTCGACGCCGGATGCTTACCGGAGAGATGCCTCCCGCATCGTACTTGATACTTTCAGCGGAGGCTATTCGGGAAACGAATTTGCAGCCCTGCTGAGAAAGGCGAAGATAGAGCCGGAATTTGTTTCGGACGGCGCAGTTGTCCTACTGACCTCCCCTTTTAACCCAGAGGAGGATTTTGTCCGCCTCGAGGAGTTTGCCGCTACGCTTTCTACGAGAGAGCCTATCCACAGCCTTTCCCCTTCTCTTCCTGCTCCTCAACGCGTCCTGCGTGTACGAGAGGCCGTGCTCTCCCCGTTTGAGCTGGTGGAAATCGAACGGGCGGCAGGCCGGATCTGCGCAGATGCAAGAATTTCCTGTCCGCCCGGTGTGCCAGTCATTGTCCCGGGAGAGCGCATCGATAAAAAAATAATGAATATTTTAAAAATGTATGGCATAAATGACATAAAAGTGGTAAAATGAAATTGCAAACTTATTCAGTTTGTGTTTTGCAAGCCAAGGAGGGTGCTTTTATGAAACTTATATTTGCTATTGTATCCAGTGACGACAGCTCTGCCGTTCAGAGCGGCCTGACGAAGGAAGGATTTTCCGTTACCAAACTCGCTACCACCGGAGGCTTCCTCATGGCTGGAAACACTACGTTCATCATTGGTACCGATGATGAGAAGGTCGACAAGGCCATTGAAGTGATTTCCAAACACAGCAAAAAACGTGTACAGATGGTTCCGTCTTCTGCATCCTATGGCGTAGGCATGTACACCACATTCCCGGTAGAAGTAACTGTCGGCGGCGCGACGATCTTTGTACTGGACGTCGAACGGTTCGAGAAGGTTTAGCGCTTTCCCATGTGTTTTCAGGGGGTAGCACTTTTAGATAATTTTGTTGCGAATAATCAAGCGAAGGCGGCGCTCGCTAGTTTTATAACCAGTGGGCGCGTGCCGCATGCTTTGCTTTTGGAAGGTGCAGCAGGTACGGGCAAAAAAACCTTTGCCCTGTATGCCGCATCTCTTTTTTTAAACCGGGACTATCAGCCCGGCACTTATGAGAAGATCTTGGCGGGAAACCATCCGGATCTCATCTGGGTAAAAGGGGACGGCTCCGCCCGTTCCTTTCACATCGATGCGATAAGGGAAATCAGAGACAGCGCCTATCTGCTGCCCAACCAGTCCGACCGCAAGGTCTACCTGCTCAGCGACTGCCAGAGCATGAGCATTCCGGCACAAAACGCCCTGCTCAAGCTGTTGGAGGAACCTCCCGCCCACTGCCTGCTGATTTTGACGGTGGATTCCAGGAAAAGCCTACTGGAAACGATTTTCTCCCGCTGCGAATCCATCTCTTTCTTCCCCGCATCCGTGGAGGAGTGCAAGTCTTTCTTGATAAAAGAGGGATATTCTGAAACAGACGCCGCCTATGCCGGCGGTCTGTATGAGGGCAACATCGGCCAGTGTCTCTCTTATCTCTCAGATGAGAAGAGGCAGAAATCCAGTTCCCTTGCCTTTGAGCTGATGCAAGGGATTATCAAACGCCGGGAAAGCGAGATTTTAATCGCACTTTCCCCGCTGGAAAAAGACCGGCAGCTGTTTTGTTCTTGCCTGCAGGATGTAACCGAGCTGTTTGGGTTCGCCCTGCGCGAGCGTTACCGTGAACGCACTGAAAACAGTGACAACCGGATAAAACAGGTGAACGAGGCGCTTAGCGCAAAGGAAATTATGGACATTCTCTCGAGTACACGGAAAATTGCCGCGTCGCTCGATCAAAACGCAAACCACACGTTGGCACTGACGCAGTACTGCATCGAACTTGCCCATGTGTTTCAATAAATTATCAATTAAGGAGGATACCATGTCTGAAGTGATTGGCGTACGCTTTAAAAGCGTAGGCAAGGTATATTATTTCGACCCGGATTCCCATAAAGTTCAAAAAGGCAGCCATGTAATCGTGGAAACCGCGCGCGGCGTTGAGTGCGGGGAAGTTGCGATGGAAAACCGCGTGGTCAGCGACGAGCACATCGTGCACCCGCTCAAAAAAATTATGCGCACCGCGACAAACGAGGACATGGCCCAGATGGAGAAAAACCGGGCAAAGGAAAAACAGGCATTTGACATCTGCCTGAAAAAAATTAACGAGCATAAGCTCAAGATGAAGCTCATCGATGTGGAATACACCTTTGACAATAACAAGATTTTGTTTTACTTTACTGCCGACGGGCGCGTCGATTTCAGAGAACTGGTAAAGGACCTGGCTTCCGTATTCCGTACTCGCATTGAGCTGCGCCAAATTGGGGTGCGCGACGAGGCGAAGATGCTCGGGGGCTTAGGAATTTGCGGAAAACCGTTTTGCTGCGCCACCTTTTTGGGAGAATTTCAGCCGGTTTCCATCAAAATGGCAAAGGAACAGGGGCTGTCCCTCAACCCGACCAAAATTTCCGGTACCTGCGGCAGGCTGATGTGCTGCCTCAAATATGAACAGGAGGCCTATGAGGATTTGCAGAAAACCACGCCGAAAGTGGGTGCCTACGTCAAAACCCCGCAGGGCCGCGGCAACGTCATCGACGTCAACCTCCTGACCGGGGAACTCAAGGTCAAGATGGAGCAGGATCCCGCCGCAGCTCCGGGCAGTTTCCACAAATCCCAGGTTAAAATCCTAAGAGATGGACAGGAAAAACGCGAGAATCGCGATTCCGATAAACCGAATAAATCCGAATAAATCCGAATAAATCCGAATAAAAAACCTGTCTCGAGTAGCCTATTCCTTAAAAAGTTGGTGTGACTGATATAAGTCTTATAGTCATACCGTTTTTTTGAGGCCGATCTCCTTGAATTTCTCGAAAAATGTGCTATGATAAGCTTAAAGCTTAAACTTGATTTGGAGGTGTTTTCCCATGGCATATGTTATTTCTGATGAATGCATCAGCTGTGGTGCTTGCGAGGCTGAGTGCCCGGTATCTGCTATTTCTGCAGGCGATGGCAAATACGTAATTGACGAGGCTACCTGCATTGACTGCGGTTCCTGCGCAAGCGTCTGCCCGGTTGGAGCTCCGAACGCAAAATAAGTTCCTTTAAGGAAACCCACACAACCCGTCCATTTTCAGGACGGGTTGTGTTTTGTTTTACATACATTTATGATAAAATGGGAAAGTAGTTGAATACAGTGGGATATTTGTCCTAGGACAAGGAGCGGGAGGATATAAATGGCGAAACACTGGGAATCACTTCGGGAGGATTTATCCCTGCTCGTAAGTAAAGAGCACACATTTGGAACGGATGCATTCCTCCTTGCCCGGTTTGCCGAAGCAAATCCGCGCGACCGTGCCGCGGATTTTGGGACCGGGTGCGGAATTATTCCGTTTTTGTGGCACCGGGATAACTCCCTCCCCTCCCCCTGCTATGCCATCGACATCCAGCCGCAGGCGGTGGAACAGTGCCGACAGTCCGTCATCCGGGCGGGGCTGGAAAAGCAGCTCTTTCCTCTTCTGGCGGACATCCGCACCCTGAATGCAATCGAACCGGCAAGCCTGACCCTCATCACCTGTAATCCGCCCTATAAAAAAAACGGCGGGGGCATTCTCAGCCGGGAGCACAGCGACCAGATTGCCCGACATGAGACAATGTGCACACTCGAGGACATCTGCAAAGCCGCCTCCCGCCTGCTGCGCTTTGGCGGAAGGCTCTGCTTGTGCCAGCGCCCGGAGCGGCTGTGCGATATCTTTGCTGCCATGCGGGACAGCGGCATCGAGCCCAAGCGGATGCAACTGGTACACCGGGACGCGTACAGCGCCCCCTGGCTTGTACTGATAGAGGGCAGACGGGGCGGGAAACCTTTTCTCAAATCGGAGCCCCCTTTCCTGATGACGCAAGACGGCGCGCCGGCCAAAGCGGCGCAGGCGCTGTACCGTCCCTGGAAGAATATGGAGGTGGATTAAGTGGAAATACAGGCGGGAACGCTCTATGTTGTCGGGACTCCCATCGGCAACCTCTCCGACTTATCGCCGCGCGCAGTGGAGGTTCTTTCCAAGGCGGATTTTGTCGCAGCAGAAGACACACGGGTCTCCGGCAGGCTGCTGAGCTGCTTGGGGATAAAAAAACCAATGATCAGCTACTACGAACACAACAAATATGAACGTGCCAAGGTTATCCTGGAGCGCCTGCTCGCCGGTGAGAGCTGCGCTGTGGTGACGGACGCGGGGATGCCCTGCATCTCCGACCCGGGGGAAGTTCTCGTGCAGGTGTGCGCCGAAAACCATATTCCGACCGTCGTGATCCCTGGACCGAGCGCCGTCATTGCGGCGCTGTGCATCTCCGGGCTGTCCACCTCCCGCTTTGCATTCGAGGGCTTTCTGACCACGAACAAAACCGGTCGGATGGAACATTTAAACCAGGTTAAACACGACGCCCACACCCTGGTTTTCTACGAAGCGCCGCACAAACTACTGACGACTTTGAAAGATATGTGCGCGGTATTCGGGGAGGAGCGGAAAATCTCGTTGGTGCGGGAAATCACCAAGCTTCACGAGGAAACGTTCCGCACAACACTTGGCAAGGCGGTGGAGCATTACAGCAAAGAGGCCCCGCGCGGAGAATTTGTCCTCGTAGTGGAGGGTGCAAAGCCCGGAGAGGCCCGGAAATTCACCCTCGAAGCTGCCGTCCGGCGCGCCCGGGGACAGAGGGGGC
>ERZ781272.512-NODE-512-length-24836-cov-39.886849_pt1 | contig 24836 bp, 22 predicted proteins | sample MGYA00375850_ERZ781272 | MGnify/ENA primary metagenome ERZ781272 (study PRJEB29790, sample SAMN06051246) | human gut metagenome | host: Homo sapiens | place: USA: Cincinnati, Ohio | collected 2013-06-21 | study: EMG produced TPA metagenomics assembly of the Gut...
GCCCCTGCCGTGCGCGGCAGGGGCAAAAATCCCCTCACGAGCCACGCAGTTGGTGAAGCGATATGCTGCCTTGGCCTTCCGAAAACGCCCAGCGGCGCATCAACATGCCGGTTCCGAAAGCGATCAGAAACTATGCTTTTTTGTGCACTTGGTAATTCCAAAAAGCCTTTCTGTATTTTCCTTCGTCATTCGCAAAATCTGCTCTGTGGTCATCCCGCGCACCTGGGCGATTTTCTCCGCCGTGTAAGGAATGAGCGCCGAGGAATTGCGCTTGCCGCGAAACGGTGCGGGCGTCATATAGGGTGCGTCCGTCTCAATGAGCAGCCTGTCCTCCGGCACCCAGGCCGCCACCTCGATTGGACGGCGCGCATTTTTAAAGGTCACCGCGCCGCCAAGGCCGATATACATGCCGATGCCCACGAGATCCCGCGCCATCTCCACACTGCCGGAGAAGCAGTGCATCACGCCGCGGGGCTGATATTTCTGCAAGAGCCTCCACATATCCTCATGCGCCTCGCGGTCATGCAGGATCACGGGGAGATCGCACTCCACGGCAATTTGGAGCTGCCGCTCGAGCAGTTCCCGCTGCACATCCCGCGGCGCACCGTCATCATAGTGGTAATCGAGGCCGATTTCTCCGAGTGCCACCGCGCGCGGCTCGTCCAAAAGCGGCAGCAAGCGGTTAAGATCGCCCGGCTTTGCCCGGCCCGCCTCCTGCCCGTGGATGCCAACCGCTGCCCAGAGAAAAGGATACTGCTTGGCAAGCGCAAGCGCTTTTTGGGAAGAGCGGATGTCGACGCCGCAGTTAATAACTCCGCAGACACCCGCGTCCGGCAGGGCAGAGAGCACGGCCTCACGATCGCTGTCAAAAGCCTGGTCATCATAGTGCGCATGCGAATCAAAGATGATATGCGAATCTGGTGTCACAGGCGGTTTTTGCATCGCGGGCGAATCGAAAATCAGTAAATCCATCCGGTGAAACCTTCCTTATTCCAAACTGAATAACATTGATAGCGCGTGCGCCAATTCCAGCGCAATGCGGAATCCCTCGATCTGGCAATCCTTTTCCCTGTGATCCCCCAGAATCCGAACATCCCACTCCGCAGCATCCAATAGATCGCCGCCGAAGAGAAAGGCATAGTATTGCAGCTCCCGGAAACTACACACCGCCTGAAGCCCCGCGCACTCCATTTCGACAGTCAGGCAGCCCTCCGCCTTGCGCTTGTTCATATTCATGCGCGTTTCGCGGTACAGCCCATCCGTCGTCCAGGTTTTTCCGGTGACGAACGGGATGCCCTTCTGCTCAAAAAACGAGGCCACTCGCCCAGCATTTGGGAGCGGCAGATAGTCTCCAGCGGGCGCGTAGTGGTAGGAGAGCCCCTCATCCCGATATGCCTGCGTGGGAACGATGAGCTTTCCGGTGGTGATCTCCTCATGCAGGCAGCCGCAGGAGCCGAACATGATATAGTGGGACGCACCCGTCAGGCAACGCGCCTCCTCCAGGCAGGCGCCCGCCGCAGGAGCGCCGACAATCGACTGATAAAGGGCAAGCTTCTGTCCCTGATATGTCATGATATAAATCGGAATCGCACCACCCGTGCTTTCGATCAATGCGACCTTTTTACAGTCGCATTTTTGCAACGCATATTCGATCACAACCGGCGAGAAGGTGATGATGCAGATCTCGCACAGCTTCTCCCGTTTTCCATATATCATCTCCGGCCGGATGATCTCCTCCGACCGGTCAAAGGTTTCCGTCAGCATTCGCTCATCCCCTTTCCTCCCCATCATCCATCAGCATTCAAGCCCGATCCTGCACAGCGAGAAACACCAGCCCCGCGCAGGCTTCGCCCAGCACTACCCCCGCTCCTATAAAGGCCAGAGCCTCCTCATCAAACACAAGAGAAAGGCCAAAAAGCCAGCACACCGTGGTCAGCACCAGAAACAGATTCCCCGCATACCGGTATGCCTTTTGGGTTTTCAGCTTTTCCCGCTCTTCCTTTGGGGCCGCAAAATATGCCGCGCTGAGCAACGGGCCTCTGTGTAAATACAGCCTGACTGTAACAACGATCCCGATCAGGCCCACCAGGCAAAGCGCCAGCCCCGCCGCAAGCAGCGTACCGCTGTCTGTCAGCATAAACGTCTCCCCTTACGCAAGTCAGAAAACCAAGCGGGCGGCACGGCGCAGGCAATGCGCTGCGCTACGCCACCCCATGAAACAATCGAAATGTTTACCGGATTTTTGCCCCCGCCGGCATGTTGTCGACAAAGAGCACCTTCACATCATCCTTTGCGCAGTCCGCGGCAAGGATCATGCCCTGGCTCTCCACGCCGCAGAGCACCGCAGGCTTCAGGTTTGCCACCAGCACCACCTTGTGTCCGATCAAATCCTCGGGCTTGTACCACTGCGCAATGCCGGAAGCAACGGTGCGCGGCGTGCCGCTGCCGTCATCCAGCGTGAGCTTTAACAGCTTCTTTGCACGCTTGACCGGCTCGCAATCCTTCACTTCCGCCACGCGCAACTCGACCTTTGCGAAATCATCGATTGAAATCTGGGCAATGCCCTCCGCCTTCCGCTGCGCTTGCTCCTTCGCCTCGCGGGCAGCCTTCTGCTGCGCCTCCAGCTCCGCGAGCTCCTTGGCGATATCGATGCGGGGGAAGATGATCTCGCCCTTCTGCACGGAGAAGCCGTCCGGCAGCAGGCCCCACTCGCCCGCCTGCTCCCAGGAGAGCACGTCTGCGGGCGCACCGAGCTGCGCCTGAATCTTCGGCGCGGTGTGCGGCAGGAAGGGAGAGACGAGGATGGAGATGATCCGGATCGCCTCACAGAGGTTGTACATCACAGCCGCCAGACGGGTGCGGTTCGCCTCGTCCTTGGCGAGCACCCACGGGGCCGTCTCGTCGATATATTTATTCGTCCGGGAAATAAGCGCCCACAGCTCCGTAAGCGCCTGGGAGAACTGCATCTCATCCGCGTAGGCCTCCACCTTCGCCTTTGTAGCAGTTGCAAGCGCGATCAGGTCATCATCAAATTCCCCAGCCGTGCGTTCCGTAGGGATCGTGCCGCCGAAATATTTGTTGACCATCGCCACCGTGCGGGAGACGAGGTTGCCAAGATCGTTGGCAAGGTCGGAATTGATGCGCGTGATGAGCGCTTCATTGGAGAAGGTGCCGTCCGAGCCGAACGGGATATCGCGCAGGAGGAAGTAGCGGATTGCATCCACCCCGTAGCGCTCGCAGAGCACCACCGGATCGACGACGTTGCCCTTTGACTTGCTCATCTTGCCGCCCTCCAGGATCAGCCAGCCGTGGCCGAGCACCTTCTTGGGGAGAGGCAGGTTCAGCGCCATGAGCATGGCGGGCCAGATGATGGTGTGAAAGCGCACGATCTCCTTGCCGACGAGATGGATATCCGCAGGCCAGTATTTCCGATAGAGGCTGTCGTCCTCCGAGCCGTATCCGAGGGCGGTGATATAGTTAGAGAGCGCATCCACCCAGACATAGACGATATGCTTCGGGTCGAATGTGACCGGCACGCCCCAGGTAAACGACGTGCGGGACACGCACAGGTCTTCCAGACCGGGCTTGATAAAGTTATTAAGCATCTCATTGCGGCGGGAGGCGGGCTCCAGAAACTCCGGATGCTCCTCAAAAAGCTTGATCAATTGATCCTGATATTTGGAAAGGCGAAAGAAATACGCCTCCTCGGACGTGCGCCTGACCTCGCGCCCGCAGTCCGGGCACTTGCCGTCGACGAGCTGCGTCTCCGTCCAGAAGGATTCGCAGGGCGTGCAGTACCAGCCCTCATAGGAGCCCTTGTAGATATCACCCTGATCGTAGAGCTGCTTGAAGATTTTCTGAACGGCCTTCTCATGATAATCGTCCGTCGTGCGGATGAATTTATCGTAGGAAATATCCATCAGCTTCCACAGGTCTTTAATGCCGGATACGACATGGTCGACATACTGCTTCGGCGTAATTCCCGCGGCCTTCGCCTTCTCCTCGATCTTCTGGCCGTGCTCGTCCGTGCCGGTCAGGAACATCACGTCATACCCCTGAATCCGCTTATATCGCGCCATGGTATCCGCCATCACGGAGCAGTAAGCGTGGCCGATGTGCAGATTGTCCGACGGATAGTAAATCGGCGTAGTGATATAAAATTTCTTGTTCTCTGTGTTGTCCATTGATGATTCCTCCTGAAAATTGAGGTATGCGCAAAGCCGCACGCATGCTTATTCATTATTATACCATCTATTCCACGCTTTTCAAGGCGGCAAGAAACACTTCCTTTCCACAATATGCCGCGTCAACCTCCCCTCACTTTCATCAGTACACATTCTAAGGGACCGTTTGAGGTGATATTCAAAATTCAAAAGCAGATATTGACATAAAATTTTTATTCAATTATCCTTTGTGATAGAGTTGCCGGCTGCTCTTTATTGTAACAGATGAAGGAGCGAAAGAATCATGTATCATGCGCATTTGAAAGGGACACACTACGAAATCGGGTTTCATTGGGGGTCCCTTTTGGAAAAGCACGGCCAATTTATTTTAAACAACCTTCCTTTTCCAATGAATAAAGAGCGAAAAGCGTTCGCTTTGGCTTGTGTTCCCGTTTATCAAAAATACTTTCCAGAAATATTAGAAGAAATCCAGGGCTTAGCGGATGGGCAGCATTGTGAGGCTGAAATGCTCCAAGCTGTTTTATTCAGCATGTATGCCATTCCGCCCGCCTGCCATTGCTCATGTTTTGCAGTTGCAGATCATGAAACGATTCTGTTCGGAAGAAACAGCGATTTTTTAACCGAACTAGAAAAATATAATTTAAATGTCATTTATTATATTGACGCTGATTCCTATGGATTTACAGGAAATACGACAGCATTTCTCGAACTGGAGGACGGCATAAACGAACAAGGGCTTGCTGTCGGTCTAACCGCGGTTTATCCTCACGCCATTCAGCCAGGGCTCAATGCAGGGATGCTGTTACGGTTCATTTTGGAAAAATGCAAAACAACCAACGAGGCGATTCACTACATTCAAGAAATCCCCATTGCCTCGGCACAAACGCTAACGATAGCAGATCGCATAGGAGAGATTGCCGTCGTAGAGTGTAATGCAGAGAAAATAGAAATCATCCGGCCATCTGAAGGGCGCCCCTATGTCTGCGCCACCAATGTCTTTCATTCGGAAGCGATGGCTTCGTTTACAAACCGGGAAATTGATAACTGGCAGGCAGAGACAAGATATCAAACGCTCAAAAACGCACTGGATCGTAAGAGAGGGCAAATCGGAATTCAATCAGCACAGGAGCTCTTAGCGGGAAAGGACGGTTTTTTATGTCAATACGACAGAAGCACAGGGAAAGATACGGTGTGGTCTGTCATATACGATTTAAAAAACGTAGCGATTTATCGCGCAGAAGGGAATCCGTGCCGGTGTAAATTCAAAAAAGATGCCAGGTTCCGTTTCGGTATCGAATCACCCTTTCAGAAACACTGAATCCAGCTGATTGGCCTGTAGGGAGTTCGTCCTTTTCGGACGGGCTCCCCGTTCTCCCTCCGGCAAATTGGTTTGATAGCTCCGCTCAAAACGATTTTGATATCAATTAAAAGCAAAACGCGCCATAAAATGCAAAAGTGCAAATTTACGGCGCGTGTTCTCCTTATTTATAATACCCAGCTAGCCAACCGATCCATCAAAAAACGATATCTCGGATATCCAACCGGGTGCGTGGCCGATTTAGCCCCTATTTTTGGATCAGCTTTTGCTTACGGAGATAGACCAGCAGCGGCTTGCATACCGCCATGCCGACGACGACAGCCATCGCGATCTCCAAAAGGCAGTTGAGCGACATCATCGTAGCAAATACTTCCTTGAGCGGAAGGGAATCGAAGAGAAACCACATCAGGCCGAGCACCATCGCGCTGTGGCACAGCGTTGCAATTCCAGCGCTCAGGCCGATCGAAGCTGTTTCGTTTTTGATGAGCTTCTTCAGGCCGATAAACAGCCATGCGGCGATCACACCGAGCAGGATGCGCGGCACGACGCACAGGATCAGCGACTGCACCGGCGCCCCGCTGATGAATGGGGAAAAAATGATGTCGGCCGGGCTCGCTGCAGCGAAGGTCGCTTTCAGCATCGACATCACGCCGAAGGAAGCGCCCAGGATGCCGCCGAACAGCGGCCCCATCGTCACCGCCCCGATGATCACGGGGATATGTATGATCGTGATGGAGATCGGCGGAATCATGATAAAGCCCAACGGGGTGAAGGTCAGGATCGCCTGAATAGCGATCAACATGGCAAGCTGCGCGAGGCGCATCGTCCTCGCAAGGGTATTCTTTTTCAATTTATATTCCTCCTTGCTGCTGCTCTCCCATATGAAGATGCAGCGCAAAATTTGGCGGAAAAATAGAGTATGTGATCTGCTTCCAGAGCAATCGATCTGTAAAGTATTTTACCATTACAATCGATTCTTGTCAAGTGGAAATTTTCATCAAATCAATGCTGCGACAAACGGCCGCTTTTCGACGTGTTCTTCTCATAAACAAGCTTCAGGCCCTCCAGCAGCAAATTCTCGCTGTAAAGGACTTTCCTTTTACAGTTTGAGACGATCTCTTTTGCCAGCCCTCCGGTCGCTACAATCGTTTTGACCGGCCGTCCGAGTTCCTCCTCGATGCGGTCACACAGGCCGTCGAGCATAGCGGCGGTACCGAAGACCGTCCCGGACTGCATGCAGTCGGGAGAATTCGTACCGATCACATGGTGCGGCGCTTCGATGCTGATATGCGGGAGCTGCGAGGTCCTGGTAGCCAGCGCATCCAGCGAAATCCCCACACCTGCAGAAATCGTACAGCCGAGGTAGGTCCCCTGCTCGTCGAGGACGCTGATCTTCGTCGCCGTCCCCAAATCCATCACAAGGCAGGGCAGCTCGTAAGTGTGGATTGCCGCCACCGCGCCCACCACCAGATCCGCGCCAAGGATACCGGGCGTGTCCGTGCGGATGTTGAGCCCGGTTTTCAGGCCCGGCCCGATCAGCAGCGGCACATGGCCCGTGACCATTTGCGCCGCCTTTTTAACCGCCGCGGTCAGCTCCGGCACGACCGAGCTGATGATCGCGCCTTCAAAATCCTTGGGTACGACATGATAGAGGGCAAAAATGGATTTGAGCTCCACCGCATACTGATCTCCGGTCCGGGAGCGGTCGGTCGCCAGGCGGGCAACAAAGAGCAGCTCAGCCTCTCGATATACACCCATCGTGATATTGCTGTTGCCGATATCGACTGTTAAAACCATTTGGATTACCGTCCTTTCCATGCAAGGTAAATTGCAGCCTGCTGCAATTTGAGCCTCAGTCAGAAAAAATCTGTTCCAAAAAAGAAATGATCTTTTCGTCCAGTATACACGATTTGATTGAAGAAAGCAAACAGCGGCCTTCCGAAAAAAGGCCGCCGTGGAACAAAAGCTTTTCACATTCTGTGGAAGCAAACTGCCGTTTTCTCAGGCATTCACTCTTTTACGCCTTTTTCTTCTGCAACCGCGCTCTCAGCGCTGCGCAGGCCGTAACCACTCCAAGCAGGAGCATGATATAGGGCAGTTCGATAAAAACCGTTGCCGCGACGCACAGGAAAAACAGGAGGATCTGGGCAGGCTTTTTGCTGCCGAACACCATTTTCAGCGCCTTGAAATCGAGCTTCTCCCACATCGTCACGATCAGGATCACCGCCAGGACGGATAGTGGAATCCGCTCAAACACACTGCTGAGCAGCGATATGGCAATCAGCATCAGCGCACTGGAGAAAAGCGGTGCAACGCGTGTGACCTTCTCATCCGTTTCTTGCACGGCGCCAACCGGCATGCCGCCGAAGAGCGGCAGAACGATATTGCCTGCGCCCAGCAAAAGCGCCTTGCCAGTCTGTCTCTCCTGCTTCTGCTGGGGCATACCACTGCAAACGAGGATCGAGAGTGCGATCGCGATAGAGGAAAGGATCAGCCCGCCCACCGGCGTTACGGCGAAGCCGCCAAAGAGGAGCCCCCCTGATCCAGACAGCGTGTGCGCAAAGGGGCCGGCCTCCAGAATCGGGGAATCGGCAGCCGACGGCACCAGGCAAAGGTGCAGCCCCAGTGCGATGACGAGGCTTACAAACTGAGCCGGGACGATTTTATGGAGCTTTTTGAATTTGCGCGGATACGTAATCATCAGCACCAGCACGATCGTGCCATAGAGCACCGTCCGCCAATTCGCGTGGAAGCCGAAGCTTCGGTAGGAGAGCAGCATGTCTACCGCGCTGACGCCGACGGCATTGATGCCGAAATAATTGTTTGTCTGCAAAATGGTCATCACCAGCGCCACACCGATGGTGAAGCCGCCGGCAACCGGCGCGGGGATATATTGCAGCAGTCTGTCCACCCTGCACAGCAGCGCGATGAATACAAGCACGCCTGCGAAAAGGGAAGCGGTCAACGCAACCGGCATACCGTAACGTCCCGCACAGGCGGAGAAGACCAAGAATATAATACAGGTTGGTCCCGCAAAAAACAGCACACGCCCTGGGACAAGCACGGCCAGCAAGCCCGCTGCTATGGCGGCGATGATTCCCGCCGGCATTCCAAGCCCTGCGAGCGCGCCAAAGGCCAGAGCGAAGGGCAGGATGGACATCGCCGTGATTGCACCCGATGCAAGATCATTCCTCAGACGCTTTCCATTATAATCCGTAAATTCCTGTTTCATAGTTGCTCTCACAATCCTAAAAATTCAAATCTGTCTTCGATTATACCGAACTACCCGGCCAGATGCAAGAAAAAAGCGTTTTCTATCCACCGCGGATGTGTTATAATAGGGGCCGGATTTTTGATTTGGAGTGCGGAACATGAGAAAAACAATCGGACGCATCTTAAAATGGACGCTGATCCCACTCGGCTGCGTCGCGCTCTTTTTCCTGCTCACCTTTCTGCTCAATGCCGCCGCAGAGCCGCGTGACCACGTTTCCCCAACTTATGCCAAAGCGGATTTAAGCCCGGTTCTGGCAAAGGGAGCTCTGTCCGACGAAGATTTTGACAGCCTCTACCGGCAGACCGGGCTCGGGAAACCAGCCGTACAGGACCTGCTGCTTCTACCGGACGGGAGGGAAAAAATCCTTCAAGCTCAGGAGGATTTCTTCCGCGAACCCCATATTACATGCAAACAAATTTCCCTGACCGCTTATCAGGAAAGCCTGACGGATGAAACCGGCAGCCGGATTTACGGCTTTTCCCTCGCGCCCCTGCGTGACGGCGACATCATCCTGACGCGCTCCATGCATTCCTTTGGCTGGCGGCACGGCCATGCGGCTCTCATCACTGATGCCGCGGCGGGGCAAACGCTGGAGGCGATCTCCCTCGGCGTGGATTCCTCTTACCAGAGCGTGAACGGCTGGCGGGACTGGCCCACGGTCATGATTCTTCGCCCGAAGGCGGAATACAGGGAGAAGGCGGCACAGGCCGTCGCGTTTGCCAACGAGCATCTCGCGGGCATCCCGTATAACCTGGTGGCGGGGATTTTCACCTCCAAATTTCAGGAGGATATCAGCGGCACACAGTGCGCACACCTCGTATGGGAAGCGTATATGTCCGCCGGGCTCGACCTTGATTCCGACGGCGGGAAGATCGTCACGGTCAAGGATCTGGCCAACAGCGAGTATCTCGATGTGGTGCAGGTTTACGGGGTGGACCCGGACGATATCTGGCCGTAGCCGCACAGAATTTCTTTGATACAACACATACGGGCGCGTTGCAGAATGAGTTGGTCTGCAACGCGCCCGTATCCTTAACCTTCATCACAACCTTTGGGGACGAACCCCTCTTCCTTTTAGCCGCTCTGATCAAAGTAACGCATTTTCAGTTTCTCTGGTCTTCTTCTCTGTTTTCAGAATTTTGATCCATTCGATTCATTTTTTCCTGCTCTTCCTGCAAATCGGATTCTTCCTTATCGGAGCAGCCGTGATAACCGGACGCAAACAATTTGAGTAACAGTGCCAATCCCAGCACTCCGACTACCGCTCCGATGATAATGGTCTCATCTCCGCCTATCATCAATACAGCGCCGCTGAGCGTGAGGACTGATCCAATAATAATTTCTTTTATCTCCCTTAGCATCCGTACACCTCCATCTCATTTTTATCTCTCCCTTTTCCTTAAATCAATGATCTCATTTATACTCTACACTGGATTTCAATCAGTGTCGTCCCTCTCTGAATATCTATGGTACTATATTACAATTTTTACCCAATCCGTTAAATGGGAATAATTCACAAGAAATAGGTGATTTTTTTATGCAAAATTGATTCCGAATACGCGGAACAACGGCAGGGGGGGGGGGGGGGGGGGGGGGCCCCCCCCCCCCCCCCCCCCTGCCGTTGTGTGTGAACTTCATCAAAAGGAGATAAAGAAAATATCAAAGCTTTTACTTCGCCAGTGGCAGCACATACCAGTACACCGCCACGAAATGCAGCGTGCTGCCAGCGAGCACGAAGAGATGGAACAGCGCGTGGAAATACTTGACCTTCTTGCCGAAGCCATAGATGACCGCTCCTACCGTATAAACCACGCCGCCCAGGATCACCAGCACAACACCCGTCATGCTCAGCGCATGGAACAAGGGCTTTACCACAAGCAGCAGCGTCCAGCCGATGGCGATATAGAGCACCATCTCCATGACCTTAAATTTTTCAAAGTCGATGAGCGTGAGGATAATCCCCAGCAGCGCGCAGCCCCAGGTGATTCCGAACATTACCCAGCCGGCAACATTGCTCTCGGAGCGCAGCGCAATGAGCACGCAGGGAGTGATTGTACCCGCGATCAACAGGTAGATCACGCCATGATCGACAATGCGCATAAACCGCTTTGCATTCCCTGTGGGCAGCCCGTGGTAGAGTGCCGAGCAAAAATACAGAATGATCATCGACGCGCCGTAAATCACTGAGCTGACAACGCCCATGGCCGATCCAAGCTTCGCCGCGCGCACCGTGCACAGCACCAGCACGACGACGCCGAATACCGCGCCCACGGCATGGGTGACGGAATTGACGATATCCTCCGCTTTACCATATTGGATCAACGGCACCTTATCCAGTGACATAATCATTCTCCCTCTCTTTAGTCAATCGATCTGTTGGTTTGCTCTCTCTTTTGCGATATCCATCATAGCACTTCGCGCATCTCATGTCAATAGTTTCTGCAAATTACGGTTTAAAAATCTTTAAATTATTTTTCAATATGTTTAGATACGGTTTTCGAAACTATATGATAACTCCGGATAGGTCAAAAGGCGGGATATACTCATCCTTCGCGGAGGACAGCTCTTGCAGATAACCACCTGTAAGCCCCAATTCCAGCAGCTTGTCCACCACTTTTTCATATTCCCTATGCGTAATTCGTCGGGTCAGCTCCGGAAAAGCACCAAGCTCCCCGCACGGCGTATATTGGCACATCAGGCTGACGAGCGTCCCCTCCGGCAGGTTTTCATGAATCCATGTAAGCGCCTTGATGGACTGCGCTGTATTGCGGGGCAGAATGAGATGCCGGACAATGAGGCCCCTTTCCATCATGCCGTTTTCATCAAAAACCGCTTGGCCGGCCTGGCGGCTCATTTCCAGAATTGCTTTGGAAGCGTATGTGAAATAGTCTGCCGCGCCGGAATAGCGCAGGGACACTTCGCTGTCCACATACTTGAGATCCGGCAGGTAAATATCAACAAGCCCTTCCAGGGCCTTCAGCGTTTCCACCCGCTCGTATCCGCCGGAATTATAGACGACCGGCACCGGCGAATGGTATTTTTGCAATACCTGTGCGAGCATCGGTGCATAATGAGTCGGATTGACCAGATTGAGATTGTGTGCACCCTGCTCGATCAGGCGGTCAAACATGCGCATCAGGTTTTCCTCTGTCACCGGCGCGCCAAAGCGTCCGAGACTGATCTTTTGATTCTGGCAGTATACGCACCGCAGGGAGCAGCCGGAGAAAAACACAGTCCCGGAACCGTTTTGCCCGCTGATGCACGGCTCCTCCCACTGGTGCAGCGCGGCTCGCGCAACCACGAATCCGGCCGGCATCCCACAGACGCCGCCGGAGGGCCGGCCCGGTTCCCGCAGAGCGCCGCACCGGCGCGGGCAGGCAGTGCAGATGAAAGCATCCATCATTCCAATCCCCTTTTTCAAAGCGTAACAAAGTGCAACGCCTATGATAAAACGGAATGCGGGAAAAGGCAAGAATCTACGCGGAAAAATCGGGTTTCCGGCTTAACAAATCCTGACGCTTGGAGTATAATAAGCAGCAGAGCATTCATTTCCTTACATATCGTAAAGAACAGGAGCGATTTTTATGACAAAGATCCTCGCGCACCGCGGCGCCAACAAGCACGCGCCGCAGAATACCATTCCTGCGTTTTTCAAGGCGATCGAGCTCGGAGCGGAGGGCGTGGAAAACGACGTCCACCTGACCAAGGATGGAGCGCTCGTCATCTGCCACAATTACACGATCGACGAGACCTCCGACGGTAAGGGCAATATCTCCGACTACACGCTCGAGGAACTGAAAAGGCTCGATTTCGGGTCCTATTTCTCCCCCGATTTTAAGGGGACGCAGATCCCGACGCTGCATGAATTTCTGGACATCGCAGATCCCTTTGAGATCATCAACGTGGAGATCAAGAGCCCGAAATCCGGCGAAAAAGAGATCGTCCGCAAAACGATCGAATGTGTCAAGGAGCATCATCTCTTTGACCGCCTGATCATTTCGAGCTTCGACCCGCGCCTGTTGGTCGAGGCAAAGGAGATCGACCCCAACACCCGTACCGGCTTCCTGTACTCCCCCGATTCGCCAGTGATCGAGCAGGTCTACGACGACCCGATCGCCTATGCAAAAGGGATCAAGGCCGACGCCCTGCATCCCCTGATCGCCTATGTGGATGAGGAGTATATTGAAGACTGCCATAAGGCCGGTATCATCGTCAACCCCTGGACGGTCAATCTCGAGGAAGCAATGCGGCTTTGCAATGAGTGGGGCTCAGACGGCATCATCACGGATATGCCAGATGTGGCGGCGCGCGTGATGCGGTAAAAGCCGCCGGGCATCACGATATGCTGGATTTCCCGCTATATACAGCAAGCGCTTGGGAGGGCTTTCTCCTGGGCGCTTTATTTTTTGCTTGCCATGCAGTATAAAAAGCCGTATAATAAAGCAAGAGATAACGTTTAACACGTGTACACATGGAGGTTTTGATATGGCCGATCTGAAAGATGAAACCCTGCGCCGCGCCCAGGAGCTTGCAAACTTTAAATTGCTCTCCTCCGGCGATATTCCCAAAATCGACCTGTATATGGAGCAGGTCACCTCCCTGCTCGAGCAGGAGATGGGGCCGAGCCTGCGCCGTAGGGATGAGAGTGTTTTTACCAATACGATGATCAATAATTACAGCAAGGAGGGCGTCCTTCCCCGCCCGGAAAACAAGCGCTACAATCGCCGCCATATCATCACGCTCATCTATATTTTTCTGCTCAAGCAAAATTTGCCGATGCCGGAGATCAAACGCTTTACCTCACATATTGAAAATGCAGAGCAGCTCGATAAGATGTACGACATTTTTTACGACCTGGTCGGAGGCTATGAAAAGACCTACCGGAAGGATATCGAGGATAAGCTCTCCAGAATCGAGCATCAGTGCAAAGATAAGGGTGTCACAGATGAGAGCAGCATAGCGTTGACGCTGATTGCCCTGCTCTCCTTCGAGGCCTCCCTAAACACCATGCTCAGCAGCCGCCTGCTCGATTATTGCAAGGAAAAAAGAGAAGAACGGCTTCAGCAGGAAGAGGTGCACAAAGCTCGCGAGCAGACGGGAAACGAGCAGGAAGAGCAGGAAAACAATCAAAAGGAAAAATGAGGATATCTGCGCGCAGAAGGGCAAAGCTGCCGGTTTCACCGCCTTGGGCGGCCTGAAGCTCCACAATGTATGCACATTGATGCATTTTGCCACAGGGCCTCCAAGCCTCTAGCATCGGTAAACAAGGGGAAACAGCGCCGCCCGGCAGGCGCAAAGCCACGTTTGCCGCGTTCTCGGCCTCGGCTGGCGGCAGCCAGCCTTCGCCCTGTGGCCTTGCAAACCTGCCCCTGCGGCGCCGGAGCGGTCCTTTGGAGTTTTGGGGCAATGCCGGGGCCTTTGGCAAGGCAGACGACGACGCCTCCCTTGCCGGAAGGCGAGGAGGATAACGCCGACAGAGTTCCCCGGCATCGCCCTCAAAACCGTTGTTGCCCCTGTTCACAGATGCTAATGAATCATATTAAAAAAGCAAGGATACTGCCATCCCTCAGCAGTATCCTTGCTTTTCTCATTTAAAAATGCAGTCTCTCAGCCTTTTCAAGCTTGTCCATTTCAGAAAATAGACGCCCCCATCCGGACAAGACTGAGAGCAAACGTCTTATTCTTCCGCAGAGATTACTCCGCGAAACCAGATTCCACGAGCTTGATAAGCCCTTCCACCGCCTGCTCCTCATCGGGGCCGCCGGCGATGATGCGAATATTCGTACCGCCCATAATCCCCAGGGAAAGAACGCCAAGCAAACTCTTTGCATTCACACGGCGGTCCTCTTTCTCCACCCAGATGGAGGATTTGTATTCATTCGCCTTCTGGATAAAAAAGGTCGCCGGACGAGCATGCAGGCCGACCTGATTCTGGACCGTTACATCTTTCACATACATAATGATATATCTCCCACACAATCAAATTTCATGTCTGCTTCGCTACATATTATATCACAAAACTTGTCTCCGTCAACGACTTATGGCGAGTTATAGGCCATTTTGCGAAAATTCAGCTTGTATCCCAACCGAAACCGTTTTAAAGGTTTGATGTTTGTGTAAATTGCATATTACATTTTTTGTGCAATATATAGAAAAATGACAGGGATTTGTGGTCAAACGTTCTAAACAAATCGAGTAAAATTTCCTCTCCGTATAAAAGCGGGCAGATGGAACGCCCTGATGAGCAGAAGGTACCGCTCTTCATACTATGCCCTGTTTACCGCAATTGATGCCCAGTATGCATCGGAAATTTTGAGACTGCGGATTACGCATAAAGGGCCTGTAGCGAAATATTCATATGCAAGTCGGTTCTCAGGGGTGCAGCGCGACCTTTGCGCAATGCGTCCCTTTTTTACAGCTTTTGGTCCTTTTCTAGCGCAGCGTCGACCGCTTTGCGCACTGCTGTTTCGAGGCCGTTTTCCTGCAGCGCTGCGATTCCCTCAATCGTTGTTCCGCCGGGCGAGCAGACCTGGTCAATGAGCGACCACGGATGCTCGCCGCTCTCCAGAATCAGCTTTGCGCTCCCCAAGACCGTCTGTGCTGCGATCTCCAGTGCGACCTGCTTATTCATCCCGTTTTTCACCGCCGCACGGGCTAGCGCATCGATGAACAGATAGGCAAAGGCAGGCCCGCTACCCGCGACCACGCCGAACAGCGGGAAAAAGCCCTCGTCAAGCTCCTGGACCTGTCCCGCCGCACGCAACAGGCGTGACACCAGCTTCTTTTGCTCCTGCGTCACGTTTTCATTTGCGCAGAAGGCGCTCATTGCCGCTCCCACCTTGGCGTTGATATTCGGCATCACGCGCACGAGCGCGGGAGAAAAGCCGAGCTGTTCCTCGATATAGCCGAGCGTCTTGCCCGCTGCAATGGAGAGGACAAGCGGATTCCTTCTCTGCAGCAGCGGCGCTATCTCCGGCAGGAGCGAAGGAAATACACCCGGCTTTACGGCGAGTACAACCGTGTCGGAACAATCAATCAGCTCCTGCGCCGTGTCAGCCGCCGTCACGCCGAGCTGACCGGCGCATTCCTGGGAACGTTCCGGCGTAATGTCGGTTACAAAGATTTCACCGGGACGGTAAATACCCGCGGTGAGCAGTCCCTTGATAATCGCGCCGGCCATATTGCCGCCGCCAATGAATCCAATCGTCATGTGAAAACCTTCCTTACAAGCAGTTTATACAAAAAAATCATATCATAATTCCATCCAATTTACAATGGCGATATTTTTCTTCCTCGTCATATTAAATTTTTGTGAATATCTCTTTTTTAAGATTGACGATTCGTCATTTCGGTGTTATCTTTACCTCTGGAACTCAGAAGTGACTAATAGTCATTTTTTGGAATTTCCAAGCTGGTATGCCTGCTTTGCTGGAATTGGATTCTCTCTTTTGTATCCGGCAAAGCAAAAAAAGCACAGTTCCGTCTTCTTGTTCTCTCTTTTGTATCTGCGGAACCGCCCGGCATATCATAAGTATTGTCTGGAGGGGTGGCAAAGGAACTTTGGTAAACAAAGAACTTCAAAAACAGGCACTGGAGGAGAAAAAAAATGCAAAGCGTATTCGCATGATCGATGCAGCCTATCATCTCTTTATCAACAAGGGCGTGCATGCCACCGCCATTGACGAGGTTGTCAAAAAGGCCGGGGTTGCCAAGGGCACGTTTTATCTCTATTTTCACGATAAATACGATCTGCTCGATCAGATCGTCCTGTACAAGAGCACGGTTCTCGTCCAGGCAGCGCTGCGGGAGCTCGGCGAAAAATACAGGACGGAGCAGCCGCCCCTTGAAGACGGAATCCTCTTTTTTGCCTCGCGGCTGATCGATTCGTTGGAGGAAAACCACGATCTGGTCCTGCTCATCCACAAAAAGTTGTCCGCCAGCCTTTCCGTGATGGAATACCTGCGGGATGGAGAGCTCGGCCCAATTGTGGATTCTGTCATGGATCGCTTCGTACAGCGCGGCAAATCGCGCACAGAAGCGGAACAGACACTCTATATCATCATCGAGATGACCAGCTCGGTCTGCTGCGACGCGATCCTGTATCAGAGGCCCTACCCGCTCTCCGAAATCAAACCGACGCTATACGCGATGATTCGCAAGATGCTCAATTGACCTGCTCTACTTTATATATAGAAAACGAGGTGTTGCCGCATGATCGACAAATTCTCGCGCTGGCTGACGCATCACACAAAGCTCATTCTTATAATTGCTTTTCTGCTGCTGATACCAAGCGCAATCGGCTATATTAACACATATGTCAATTACGATATTCTCTCCTATCTGCCAGACGATCTCGACTCGGTCAAGGGCCAGCAGGTGCTTGACGAGACCTTTCACAATTCTGCGAGCACCGTCCTGATCGTGGAAAATATGCCGGCAAAGGACATATCCGCCCTCAAGGAAAAGGTCTCTCAGGTGGAGGGCGTGCATCAGGTGACATGGATTGATGATATTCTTGATATCGGTGTGCCAGAGGACATCCTGCCGGATGAGATCAAAAACGTCTTTTACAGCCAGAAGTCAAACGCCACGATGATGCTCGTCCAATACGACCACTCCAGCGCGTCGGAGGAGACGATGAAGGCCATCGGCGAAATCCGAAGCCTGATGAACAAGCAATGCTTTTTGAGCGGCCTATCCACCATATCGCTGGATACCAAAGAGCTCGCCGACAGCGAGGCGCCCATCTACATTGCGATCGCCATCGCGCTTGCAATAGTTGCCATGACGCTTTCGCTGAAATCCTGGATTCTGCCATGGGTGCTGCTGCTGGGGTTGAGCCTCGCAGTTGTCTATAACTTTGGTACGAATATCTTCTTCGGCCAGATTTCCTATATCACGCAGTGTATTGCCGCCATCCTGCAGCTGGGCGTTACAATGGACTACTCCGTCTTCCTTGTCGACCGGTACGAGGAGGAGCGGGAAAAGGGCGGTGACCACCGGGACGCAATGGCGCGCGCCGTATCCAAAACCTTTCTCTCCCTGTCCGGCAGCTCGCTGACAACGATCTTCGGCTTCCTGGCGCTGTGCTTCATGCGGCTGACGCTCGGCCGTGACATCGGCCTCGTGATGGCAAAGGGCGTGGTGCTCGGCGTTATCACGGTTGTGATCGTCCTGCCCGCGCTGATCCTTGCGTTCGATAAACCGATCCATCGCTTCACGCATAAGAGCCTGATCCCGAGCTTTGACCGGATGAACGCCTTTATCCTCAAGCACCGCCGCGTGCTGATCGTGATCGGGCTAGTGATCGCCATCCCCGCCTGCATCGGCCAGAGCAACGTCTCAAAATATTACAACATCGACCGCGGGCTTCCACAAGACCTTCCCTCCATCGTATCGCTCAACAAGATGAAGGATGAGTTCAATATGGCGACGACGCACTTTGTCATCGTCGACGATAACCTGCCCGCAAGCAAGCTCACCGAAATGTCAGAAAAGCTGGAGCAGGTGGACGGCATTGAAACCGTCCTTTCCTACAATAAATTCCTAGGCCCCGCGATTGAGGATTCCTTTATCCCGGACGAGATCAAGGAGATCTGCAAAAAGGATGGCAAGCAGCTGCTCATGATCAATTCTAGATACAGCGCGGCCACCGAGGAAGAAAACGCACAGATCGATGAGATGACGGCAATCGTCAAATCTTACGACAGCGGCGGCATGATCACAGGCGAAGGCCCCCTGACAAAGGATCTGACCACCATCGCCGACAAGGATTTTGTCGTAACAAGCATCCTCTCCACTTTGGCGATCTTCATCATCGTTGCGATCTGTTTCAAATCCCTCACCATCCCCATCGTCGTTGTGGGCAGCATCGAGCTTGCCATTTTCATCAATGAGGCGATCCCCTTCTTCACCGGGACGGTAATCCCTTTCATCGCGCCAACCGTCATCAGCTGCGTCCAGCTGGGCGCTACAGTGGACTACGCGATTTTGCTGACGACACGTTTCCGAGAGGAGCGGCAGCGCGGGCATGACCGTCTGGCTGCCATGCGCATCGCGGCAAACGCCGCCGACCGTTCCATCATGTCGAGCGCTCTGGTTTTCTTCTGTGCTACCTTCGGCGTGTACCTGACCTGCAATATTGAAATGATCAAGAGCATCTGCTCGATGCTTGCACGCGGTTCAGTCATCAGCGCAATCGTCATTTTCTTCTTCCTAACGCCTTTGTTACTCGTCTGTGAAAAGATCATTTCCAAAACCAGCTTCGGCTGGCGCGAAGCGAAGCCGGGGCGCAAAAGACAGGCGAAAACGGCAAAGCTGACCCAGGGATCCTCAGGGCCCGCAGCCGACAGTATGAAAACAAATTGAATGCAATCATGGTCACAAGTCATGAAAGGAGTGGCTATTACAATGAAAGCGAAACAGTTGATTCAAAAATCGATCTGCGCTCTGCTCGTTCTCTCGATTCTCCTCATGAGCGCCTGCGGCACGCAGGAAAAAGCGGAGGAAGAATCCACCAATGCACCGAATTCTTCCTCTGTTCAGCAGCAAAGCGCAAAAACGTATGCCCCTTATACTGGAAAGACCCGCAAATCTGAAACAGTCTACGTCACAATGGACGCGAAGGGAAATACGACCAAAAGAATCGTAACCGACTGGCTCCATACGGAGCAGGCGGGTGTGCAGGTGACCGACCGGAGCGACCTGACCAATATTCAAAATATCAAGAGCGACACAAAGCCCATGCAAAACGGGAACCAGCTCACCTGGAATATGGATTCGACCGATCTCTATTATAAGGGCGAATCCCAAAAGGAGCTGCCCGTCGATATCTCGATCCGCTACTATCTGGACGGCGCCGAGATTGAGCCTTCGAACCTTGCAGGCAAGAGCGGCAAGGTGAAGATCGAAATCCAGATGAAAAACACCCAGCCGCATACCGTCAATGTCAACGGGCGGGAGGCCGTCATCTATACACCGGTCGCCGCGCTGGGCGGCATGCTCCTCCCGGAGGAAAACTTCCAGAATATCAAGATGGAAAACGGTGCTACCCTGGGCGACGGCAGCAAGCAGCTGGCAGCCTTTCTTGCGCTGCCCGGCCTCAGTGACAGCCTCGACCTCGCATCAATGCCGATTGAGGAGCTGAAGGATCTCTCCTTCCCGGAGACCTTTACGCTCACTGCTGACGTAAAGGATTTCAAGCTGGACAACATGTATTTTGCCATGACAACCGACCTCCCCGCCATTGATTTGAGCAACGTCTCGGGCCAGCTCGATGAGATCAAAAAGAGCCTGTACGCTCTCAGCGACATGCAAAATGCGTTGGAACAGCTCGACCCGGATCATGTACTGCGCTCTCTGCTAACGGACGACGGCAACATGCAGGCATTAAGCTCGCTTATGAATGAGCTGACTTCTGTTTATGAAAAGAACAAGGCCCTGCTCGATCTGCTTCCTCAGTACTTCACCAAGGAAAACCTCGCGCTTGTCAGCAAGCTTGCAAAGGATGCAGATTCCGCGCAGCTGACAGACCTGCTGAGCGATACAAAGATCATCTCCTCCGCAAATAAGCTGCTTGATAGCAGCCTGCTCCAGAATATCCAGAAACTACTGGTAGACGTTGTAGCGCTGCAGTCGATCGATCTGAAGCCGCTTGACAAAATCCTCTCCGCGGCCGGTGACTTTGAAGCCTTCAGCGGCGTGCTGGAAAGCGGCAGCGACCTGCTGAATAAAATGGCTTCCTCGCAGGAAGAGCTGCAGACGCTCAGCGAGCTGATGGGCAGCAGCGGGGATGCCATAAAGCTGCTCAAAGAAGTTTCTTCCCTGCTCGATTCGCTCAAAAAACAGGGCATTACCCTCACACAGGACGATATCCGCGTGATGGTTGATGCGCTGGTCGATAAAAAAGCGATGGAGATCGCCGCTGAGAAGACGGGCGTCTCCGCCGAGCGCGTGCAGGCAATCCTCAATGCAAAAGCAAATGATTTGATCGCAACCAACGGCTCTATCGCAAAGGAAAACCGGCAGACCGTCAAGGACTGTATTGAAATCGCGGCAAAATACGACCAGACCGCCGCAAAGCTGAAGGATTCTCTCCTGCCGAAGGTGGAAAAGGGCTCCGTCGGCGTACTTCTCGCCCCGGCAACCCGCCTGATCGTCACCACGGTGCAGAAAACGATCCGGGATGAACTCTCTCAAAAGGACGAGATCGCCGACTCCATGACCAAACAGCTCGTTTCCCTGCTGAAAGAGGCTGAAGCGCTCGGCGCGAAAGTGGAGCACATTGGCACGGATCGGATTGAAAACCTCCTGACCTTTGCAAACGATGTAATGCCCGATCTGCAGACGCTCGCAAGCGAGCTCTCCAAAAATCAGGATCAGCTTGCATCCCTGAAGGATCTGCTTTCCGATAAAAGCACGATGCAGTATCTGCAGAAAACTGCCAAGCAGCTCATGCAGATGAAGAAGGACCTCGATGCAAATGCCGGTCAGCTCAGCCTCCTCGCAGAGGTTATGCAGGCTGCCTCCGATCCGCATCTGCGTGCATTTGCCAAGATGCTCCCGACGCTCGCAAAGGATCTGCAGGATGCGGCCCCGATCCTCGAATCCCTATCCGGGGATCTGAACGATCCGAAGGTGCGCGCCTCTCTGAACAATATGCCACAGACGCTCGCCGCTCTGATGCGCATCCAGACCGACCTTGCGTCAAACAGCAAGATCATTCAGGCGCTCCAGAATGCGATGCAGCCCGAAACGCTCAATACCGCGTCCGGCATTGTCAAAACGCTTGATCAGTTTGAGCAGCAGGGTGTGCTCTCCAAATATACCGACACCGCCGATGCGGCTGCCTCCCTGCTTGGGCGTGTACGCGCGTGGCTCTCGCTCTCCGAGGAATACGGCCTCTATACACAGGCGGCCGATGGCATGGAGACGGATGTGAAATTCATCCTGAAAACGGACGGCATTCAGGCCGAAAAGCCGCAGCAGACACAGACCTCGTCGCAGGAAGAAACTGGATTCATCGCTTGGCTCAAGGGCCTTTTCGGCAAAAAGGACTGATCAGTAAACCAATTTAAACGGCACGCCCTGCGGATACCATTCCGCAGGGCGTGCCGTTACACTTTATAGAAAGCTTGATTCTTCCATAGGGATAATAATGATGCGGATTTTCCCAAATGCCGTACAGCAAGGGAAAATCCGCTTTCATCTTTTGTATCGTTACCGATCCGGCCCCCATCGGTCCGCGTCCTCATTCCAGCCCTCTGGAGAATAGGCGGATGAGTTCTGCCACTTTGGAGAAACCGAATTCTGCTGCCAGTACGGCGGCTGATTTTCCGCGCTTGTATAGGGAGAAAATGTGCTCTCCGGAACGATGCCGAATTCCCAGGGAGAGGCAATCCCGCGGTCGAGCGCGTTTTGGCGCAGCAGCTCGTAATACATCGCCTGCGTCGTGTAGAGATACGGATGCACATAAAGATAAGCGATGCCGAAGGTGATCGCCCCCAGCAGGTACCAGCCCAGGAAGCTCAGCTCCATCATCAACAGACTTCCCTTATGGCCCTTTGTGATCCGTTTGCTCAGATTGATCGCCTGCGTGGAGGTAAGAGAAGGATTGTCATGCTGGATAAACGCCGTCATGGAATAGGAAAGTGATTTGACGATACCAGGGATAATCAAGAGCATCGTCCACAGCACCGTATAGATTCTACGCAGCAGCATCGTGCAGAAATAGCGCCCGTAATGCGCCGCAGCCTCTTCGTATACGCTGCCAAAGCCCGGCCCTTTCCCGCGCAGGCTGCTCAGATAATACCCGCCGATCGAAATCTCCAGCGGAAGCAGCAGCAGGATAATCAGGGACATCATATTCCACGATACGTTGATGAACTGCGTCTGATAGAGCGCATTAAAAGTATTGCGCAGCTGTACATAGGTGGAGGTGCCAAAATTGATATAATTGACGGCTTCGAGCACGATGCCGGCTAAAAACAAATGCACCCATTGGCCGTTTGCAATAAACTGCCGGGCGTTGGCCTTAATGGCCTTACGGTTCAGTGCCAAGAGGAACCCTCCCGCGTGAAATTCTGTGTGCATAGCGCACGTATCAGATCTTTACACACGAAAGTATAGCATCAATTTTATGGGGAAAAGTTGATGAACTGTAAACAAATTTCGAAGTTCGCGCAGAAATTTCTGTCATACTATCTAAAATCAGTATTCGTAGAAATGAAAAGACCGTAGATTGATCTAAATTTCAGCGTCCCGCGCGATGGTACGGGGCGCCTGATTGAGCGCCTGACGCGCAAATACGGCGCGTGATTGCTGGTAATAGGGGTAGACATAAAAAACGGGAAACAGAAAAACACAGGACAAAAGCCACGGTGTAAAGCTCAGGGCAAAGGCGGCCGCCCGCCCCATCTGGCCATCCATAACCCGCGCGCTTTCCCGGATCACAGCCGATGCAGACGCTTTCCCGGACTCGTCAAACAAATAATACGTTAGCAGATAACGGCGGGTGACCAACAGATAAAAAAACAGGCCCACCACAAGGAAGACAACACCCGCCGCACAGGGGACCAAAAAAAGAAGCGCCTCGCTTCCCTTGATCAGCTTATACCAGGCGATTCCCAGCAAAACCGCTCCCGGCGCGCAGAAGAGAAGCGCCCAGCACAGCTTCCGGGCAAACAGGGAAAGCCACAGCCACACCGCCTGCATCGCCCGGCGTGCGGGCCGAAACGGGGAAAACAGCGTGCCCGCGCCATTGTGCCTGCCCTTTCTCCCGCTCTGGCGCCAAAACCAGGCCATCCGTCCCGCTTTCAGCGGCGCGGCGAGCAATACAGAGGAAACCAGCGCGATCAGGGAAAGCACAAAAACCAGAATGAGCGCCGTCCCTGTTCCGCCCGCGCTTTGAAAGGCCGTCTTTGCAGCGGGCAGGGCCAGCAGCCGACGCGCCAGCGGCGTGAGGATATTGGGCAGGCACAAGATCAGGCCGGAAAGCAGCCACAGGGCGTTCGCTTTCCCGCTGTGCCCTACCAGAAGCGCGCGTGCTTCTATTTTTGTCATGGTCTCGTGCATACGTCTCCTCCTTTAGAATCGCCGTTTTCTCTAGTATGAACGATATTTTCCATTTTCATGCGCGTGCTTTTCCCCTCCGAATCCCCAACCGTTCTATTTCCGCGTACCGCTTTTGCGCTATCCACAAAATTTTTTGCTCCCCGCTTCCCCACTGAGCACATTTTGCCCTTTTTTATTTTTCCCCGATATGGTAAGATAAAAATAAGTATCGATATCCATCAAAATCGGATATCTGAATGATTTAGGGAGAAGGAGTTTTGCCAATGTCCAGCGTAAAACGTCTTTTTGTGGAAAAGCGGCCCGGCTTCGATGTGGAAGCGCGCCACATGCTGACCGATCTGCGCGAGAATCTGGGAATCACCGCGCTCGATCGGGTCCGCGTCATCAACCGTTACGACCTTGAGGGCGTCAGCGGCGCGGATTTTGAGCGTGCGGCCCGGACCATTCTCTCCGAGCCAAATGTGGACACGTTGTCCGAAACGCTCTGCGTCGATCCCGGCTGGCGTATCTTCGCTACGGAATACCTGCCCGGCCAATACGACCAGCGCGCCGATTCTGCCGCGCAGTGTATCGCCCTGCTCACGCAGGGAGAGCGGCCAAATGTCCTCTCCGCGCGCGTCATCGCGCTGCAGGGGGACCTGACGGATGAGCAGTTTGAAAAGGTCAAAGCCTATCTGATTAACCCTGTAGAATCGCGCGAGGCCTCCATGGAGCTACCGGAGAGCCTCAGGCTCCACGCGGACAGGCCCACCGATATCGAGCGGGTGGCCGGCTTTACTGCATGGACGCATGAGGAAATTGCGCAGTACCACGCGAAGATGGGCTTTGCGATGAGCGTTGCGGATCTTGCGTTCTGCCGCGACTACTTCCGCGATACGGAAAAGCGTGATCCCACCGTAACGGAGCTCAAGGTCATCGATACGTATTGGTCCGACCACTGCCGCCACACCACGTTCTTAACGCAGCTGGACACTGTGGATATTGAAAA
>ERZ781272.514-NODE-514-length-24774-cov-41.469234_pt1 | contig 24774 bp, 21 predicted proteins | sample MGYA00375850_ERZ781272 | MGnify/ENA primary metagenome ERZ781272 (study PRJEB29790, sample SAMN06051246) | human gut metagenome | host: Homo sapiens | place: USA: Cincinnati, Ohio | collected 2013-06-21 | study: EMG produced TPA metagenomics assembly of the Gut...
GTTTCTCTTGCTTCGTTCTCTTTGCATCGAGCAAAGAGAATGAAGTCGCGTCAGTGAAACCTGCAGCACAACTCAAAGTAATAAGATTGACTTCCCCTGACGCTAACCATGCTTTTTTGTGCACTTTTTTCTTCGACTTGATCGACAAGCTTTCGGGACTGTTTGTCACAAACAGTCCCGATTATTATTGTTACGATTTCACGCCGCGCAGGATGCGCACCAGCTCTTTGAATTTTGGCGGCTTTCCATACATCAGCACGCCCACGCGGTAGATGCCTGCCGCGAGGAAGCCGATGCCGATGATCGAGGCGATCAGGATCACGATCGAAAGGATAATCTGAATCGGAGCGACCTCGCTCATTGCAATCCGGGCGAACATTGCCATCGGTGACGTAAAGGGCACAAATGAAAGCACCTTCATCAGCACACTGTCGATTTTGCCGCCGACCATAGAGAAGATCGTCACCATAAAGGAGACGACAAAGACAAGCACTACTGGCATCACCAGCGTATTTGTGTCCTCCATGCGGCTGGCGAGAGATGCGAGCGCGCCGAAGAGGAAGGCATAGAGGAAATAGCCCGACACAAAGAACAGGATCGTATAGAGCACCAGGCCCAGCGGCATGTCGAACAGGGAGGTGATGACAGAGCCGCTGTCCCAATAGCTCCGGTTCAAATTAAAGAAGACAAAGGCCGAGCCGACGATTAAGATAAGCTGCACAAGGCCCGCGAGCCCTGCGCCGACCACCTTGCCAAACATCAGGCTGCTCGGCTTTGCGGAGGTGATCAGCAGCTCCATCGCCTTCGAGCTTTTTTCCGTGACCACGCTCTGTGCGACAAACTGGCCGTACATCAGGATGGTCATATATAGGGCAAACATTAGGATAAAGGTGTAGAAATAGCTCTTCATCTGATCCTTGCCCAGGGTGATCGTCTCCCCCTGTGCCTGGGCGGAGAGAAGCTGCTGTGATTCCTGTGCGGTCAGGCCCAGCTTTTGCATGGTATCTGCACGATATTTGGTGACGATGAGCTCGTCGAGCTCGTTGGATACGGTGTCCGTCATGCTGATGTTGGCTACGATATACTGGTATTTCAGCGGGGACTGCAAAATCAGGGCGAAGCGGTACGAACCATCCTCCACCTTTGCCTTGAGCGCGCCTGTGTCTGCATCGGTCAGCTTCCACTCGTATTGTGGCAGGGCCGCGGAGAAAAAGGCGAGGCTTTCCTGCGCGTTGGCGCCGGATGAGTCCGCCAGCGCTACGATTTCCCGTTCCTGGCCGGGCTCCTCCGTCTGTGTGCCGGAGCTGAACGCCTCCTTCACGCGCGGGAAGAAGAGCACGCCGCCAAGCAGGAGGATCGCAAGGAGCGTAATGGCGATAAAAACCTTGTTTTTGGCGTAGTTTTTGAATTCAAACCGGAATACTGTAAAAAACTGCTTCATACCGCTCCCTCCGTATAGCTGACAAAGATATCGTTGAGCGAAGGCTCGTAGACCCGGAATCCGTCAATATCGAAGCCTTGCGCCGTCAGTGCGGATAAAAACGCGTCCTTTTGACCGGCATCAGAGAGCGTTATCAGCAGATCGCCCTCCTGCTCGCCAACCTGCGTTACCAGCTCTGCCGGAAGTGCCGAAGCCCATTGCCGCACGTTTTCGGCCTGCCGTGTGGAAATCAGCAGGCGGTTGCGTTCATATCCGCGCTTGATCTCGCGGATATTGCCGGAAAGGACGATTTTACCCTGGTTGAGGATCGCGATCTCATTGCAGAACTCTTCCACATAATTCATTTGATGGCTGGAGAAAAACACGATCTTCCCTTGCTGGATGCACTCCTTGACCAAATCCTCCAGAAGCATCGCATTCACGGGATCGAGGCCGGAAAACGGCTCGTCGAGGATGACGATCTGTGGATCGCAGATGAGCGTTGCAATGAGCTGAATTTTTTGCTGGTTGCCCTTAGAGAGCGTGTCGAGCTTTTTGTTAGCGTATTCGCCCATGCCGAGGCGGTCAAGCAGGCGCAATGCGTCCTTTTTCGCCTGCCGGGCGGAGACGCCCCGCAGCGCCGCAAAATAGAGCAGCTGCTCCAGAATCACTTTCTTTGGATACAGGCCGCGCTCCTCTGGCAGATAGCCGATCTTGATCTGGTTGGTATCCAATGGTTTGCCGTCGAGCAAGACGCGTCCGCTATCCGCGGGGAAGACCTGCATGATGATGCGAATCATCGTCGTCTTGCCTGCACCGTTGCGCCCGAGCAGGCCGAGCGCGCGCCCGCTTTCCACGCCCAGATCGATGCCCTTAAGCACCTGTTTTGCGCCGAAGCTCTTTGTGATGTTTTCGGCTGTCAGCCGCATAGGACCACTCCTTTCGCCGAACGGCTACGCCGCCCCTGCTGTGCATTTTGGTAGAATGCATTTTCAACGTTTTTAGTATAAGGAATTTATTGGCTACCGTCAAGCGGTTCGATGAAAACATGGGATCAAAGCTTCCGCTTATAATAGACAAGGGAAATCATCAGAACAACAATAAAGAAGAGCATTACGACCAGCAGCGTCAGATAGACGGCACTGCTGAAAAAGCTCGCCGTTATAACGGCGGGCGGCAGCACAAAAAACAGCGCCCAGCCGACTGCGGAGAACGCTTTTCGGCTGATGAGCTGCGTGCGCTCATCCGTTTCCTCCACATAGGCCTTCCGGAGCTTCTCCGGATTGCGGCAGGTGAGGATTGTGGAGATGAGTGACAGAATGCTACAGACCAGCAGGGCAAAAACCATGCCGTCTTGAAATCCCCGCATGAAATCACTCATATGGCGCTGTGGAAACGGGCTCCAATTAAAACGGAAGAGAAGAAAGCTCACAGCGGAGAGAACAGTCGGAATCCAAACAAGGACACTCCTGTAAATCATCGTTTTTTTGTATTTGCTCACATTACTTGAATGCTCCAATGGTTATTCCTCCTCAAACAGAAACAGTTCTTCAATCGCGCATCCAAAATAGCGCGCCAGCTTAAACGCCAGCGGCAAAGAAGCAGTGTATTTGCCCACCTCCAGGGAGGTGATCGTCTGCCGCGATACACCGACCGCCTGCGCCAACTCCTCCTGGGAAAGCCGGCGCTGCTTGCGGAATGCGGCGATATGATTTTCCATGCCGCACCACCTTTCTTACATATGTGTAAAGCCCACTTTGCAAATTTAGTATAGCGTGCTTTGCATGATTTGTCAAGTATGCTTTGCAAAAGAGTTAGACAAAACAAGAGCTGCCAAACGGAATTCACCACTTGGCAGCCCTTTTCAGATTGCTATAGCTTCGATTTTTACCGGTAGAGCGGGCCGTAGGCAGCGCATGCTCTGTAATCCGCACTCTCGAGGTCCTTTGTGCCGAAGGCACCCCAAGCGTGTGGGCGGTAGAGGTCGTCATCTGCCACATTGTGCAGCGCCACCGGGATGCGCAGCATGCTGGCAAGCGTAATCAAATCCTTGCCGATATGGCCGTAAGTCAGGGAGCCGTGATTTGCGCCCCAGTTTGCCATCACGGAGTAAACATCCTGAAATGCACCCTTGCCGGTCAGGCGGGGAACAAACCAGGTTGTTGGCCAGGTCGGGTCGGTGCGCTGGTCGAGAACATGGTGGATTTCATCCGGCAGCGTGACCGTATAGCCCTCCGCGAGCTGGAGGACCGGGCCGACGCCTTTGATGAGATTGACGCGGATCATCGTCACAGGCATTTCGGCCTGTGTTTTGAAATGGGAAGAGAAGCCGCCGCCGCGGAAATAACCGAGATCAGCCGGGCACCAGTCGGTGGCCGTGGTCATGGCCTCGATATCCTCATCCGTAACGTCCCACCACTTTTTGATGAGGTTCCTGCCCGTTTCATCCTTGCATAGGCCGGTTGCATCGAGCGCTGCTGCGCCGGAGTTGATCAGGTGGATAAAGCCCTCTGCCGCAGGGCCCTCCGGCGTCTTTCCGGTAACGCGTTTGACCGCCTCCGGGCTCCAATAGGTGCGTACATCCGCAAAGACGCTCGCCGTGCCGGTGAGAAGTTTCCCGAAGAGCATGGCAAGGCCGTTTAAGCCGTCGTTTTCGGTCGCAAAGGTAATCGGCTCCTTCTTGCCGTTCCAGTCAAAGCTTGAATTGAGGATCGCCTCAGTGAAATCGCCGTTGGGCATGAAGTCCGTCCACATGCGCTGGCCCTGGAAGCCGCCGAGGATCGCGTTGCGGCCAAGCGCCTCTTCGTGGCGGCCGATGTCGTTTAATTTCTCATTGCCAAGCAGGATGTCGCGGCAGATGAGCGTCATCTTCACGACGAAATCCCACTCGTAGTCCTTGCGCGCACGGTCGTGCGGATTGGCATTCTTGTCGAAACCTTCTTTGCAGTGCGCGCGCGTCCAGGCATATGCCTTTTTAAACTCTTCCTGATCATAGATATCCAGCTGATAGCGGCGCTGTACCTCGGACATATCAACCCACTCCGCGCGGATGCTAAGATATTCCTGCAGGAACTGCGCGTCGCAGTTTGAGCCCGCAATGCCCATGGCGACCGCGCCAATGCCGACATACGCCTTGTTGCGCATTTGGCCGACCGCCGCCGCACAGCGGGCGAAGCGCAGAATCTTTTCTGCCACGTCGGCGGGAATAGAGTTGTCATCCGCATCCTGCACATCGTGGCCATAGATGGAGAAGGCGGGCAGGCCGCGCTGCGCATGGGCTGCCATGGCCGCCGCGAGATACACGGCGCCCGGGCGCTCCGTGCCGTTAAAACCCCAGACGGCCTTGACGGTCAGCGGGTCGAGATCCATCGTTTCGCTGCCGTAGCACCAGCAGGGCGTCACAGAGAGCGTGGCGCATACATTCTGCGTAGCGAAGTAGTCGGCGCACTTTGCCGCCTCCGCACCGCCGCCGATCGTGCAGGGGGAGACGACGCATTCCATGGGCGTGCCGTCAGTATAGAAGACGTTTTCCTCAATCAGCTGTTTGGAAGCCTGCGCCATCGCCATGGTCTTTTCCTCCAGGCTCTCGCGCACGCCGCCCCAGCGGCCGTCGATGATTGGGCGGATTCCAATTTTTGGCTTTGCCATATTCAGCATCTTCCTTTCAGGTGACAATATAGTGTTGAAATTGATCGCAAGCTGCGTCCCAGCTTTGGGTATCCTTCGGTGAGTAGGGGGTGACTGCTTCACTCTGCGCGATGATTTTCCGTGCCTGCCGGACGTTTTCGATTGCCCCGCAGGCGATGAGCTGAACCGCAAGATTACCCAGCACCGTTGCCTCGACCGGCCCTGCAAGCACCGGCACGCCGCAGGCATCGGCCGTCATCTGGCAGAGGAGCCGGTCCTTCGTACCGCCGCCGACCACATGGATTTCCTGGTAGTCCCTTTGTGTGCAGCTGCGGATTTCTTTGAAGGCGAGCCGGTATTTGAGCGCAAGGCTCTCATAGATGCAGCGCATGATTTCGCCGACGGTCTGCGGGATATATTGCCCTGTCTTTTCGCAGAATTCCCGCACGCGGCGCGGAAGGTTGCCCTGCGGGACGAATTCCGGCGCGTCCGGGTCGATGAAGCACTGGAAGGGCTTTGCGGCGAGCGCTTGTTTTTCAAGCTCTGCGTAGCTGAAGTCCTGGCCTTCCCGCTGCCACTGGCGGCGGCTCTCCTGAATGAGCCACAGGCCAATGATATTCTTCAGGAAGGTCGTCGTCCCCTCGACGCCGCGCTCATTGGTGATATTCATCGCGGCGGAGGTTTCATTGATGAGCGGGGCCTCCAGCTCCGTGCCAAAGAGCGACCAGGTGCCGCAGCTGATGAAGATGAAATCCTTCTCCTGTGTGGGGACGGCGGCGATGGCACTCTGCGTATCGTGCGAGGCGACGGTGACCACCTGCGCGGGATTGAGCCCCAGCTCCTCCCGCATTGCTTCGTCCAGCGGGCCCACGACAGTGCCGGGCAGGACGATGGGCGTGAAAATCTCTTTGGGAAGGCCGAGACGGTCAAGAACCTCATCGGACCAGCCGCCCGTTTGAGCGTCCATGAGCTGGGAGGTGGAGGCGATGGTATATTCTGTACGTTTTTCGCCCGTGAGCAGGTAGTTGAACAGGTCCGGCATGAACAGCAGCGTTTTCGCCCGCTGCAGCAGGGCGGGGCGCTGCTGTTTGAGCGCCATGAGCTGGAAGACGGTGTTGAGCTCCATGAACTGGATACCCGTCAGCCGATAGAACTCTTCCTGTGGGATACTTTGAAAACTCTCCTCAATCATTCCTCTGGTGCGCCCGTCGCGGTAGTGGACAGGGTTTTCGAGCAGGCAACCGTCCCCGTCGAGCAGGCCGAAATCCACGCCCCAGGTATCGATTGCCGCCGTGTTGAAGCCGCCGTGCTGTTTGGCTTTCAGCAGGCCCTGCTTGATCTCATAAAACTGACGCAGCACATCCCAATAGAGCGTGCCGCGGATTTCGACGGGGTCGTTTGAGAACCGGTGCACCTCTTCCATGCGAATTTTTTCACCGTCGAATGTGCCAAGGATGGCGCGACCGCTCGACGCGCCGAAATCAAATGCCAGTGCGCGTGATGGATGCGGATAATGCAACGTAAACCCCTCCCGTCATTCGGTTACAACGCCTTTTTTGAGGATGATGTTGGCATACAGGGCCGTTTCGCCGGTGGCGATGATTGCATAGGCCTTTTTGGCCCGCTCATAGAAGGCGAAGCGCTCGACAAGTTCGGGTTTTATATTTTTTTGATGTTTCATAACAATCTCCCGGTATTCATCCCAAATGACCGGGCGGGGATCGCCCTGCGTCGTTTCCATAAGGGCGACAGGCGCGTCGACATAGGTGTCCAGCGGCATGAGCGTGAGGATCGCGTCGAGCAGCTCCGGGACGCCGTGCCCGTCACAGCGGATCAGCCGCTGCGCATTGCTGGCAGCGGGAAAATTGCCGTCGCCGATGACGAGTTCATCGCCGTGGCCCATCTCCATCAAAATTTTCAACAGCTCCGGGGATAGAATGCTGGGAATCCCTTTCAGCATAAAAAAGCCTCCTGAAAGAAGACGTCAGATTGCAGACAAAAGAGGCTGCCTGGAATCTGAGATCTGATTTTATTTCTCTTCGCGGTAATGCTTGAAGCCTGGATGCTTGCCCGTGATGCCGTAGCCTTCGCGCATGGAGCACAGGCGCTCAATATTTTGCTGCGAAATCTCCCGCTCGCCGCCGAGCAGGTGCGCGACAAGGCTGATCTTCGCATTGAGCTCAAGTGTCTCCATGCGGTAGTAGGCGGTGATGAGATCGCAGCCAACCGTCAGTGCGCCGTGGTTCATTAGCAGCACAGCGTCGTGCTCCTGTAGATACGGGGCGATGGCCTCCGGTACCTCGTAAGTAGAAGGCGTGCCATAGGGCGTGACGGGGACGCTGCCCAAGGTCAGCACTGTTTCAATCATGTTGTAGCGGTCCATATCGAGATGGGCTACGGCGAAACCGGTTGCCGTCGGCGGATGGGCGTGCACGACCGCCCCCACGTCCGCGCGCTCCTGATAACAGCGCAGATGCATCTTGATCTCGGAGGAGGGGCGATAGCCATCCAGCCCCTCGAGCACCTCGCCCTTGTCGTTGATGCGCACGAGCTTTTCCGGCGTGATAAAGCTTTTGCTGATGCCGGTGGGCGTAGCGAAAAAGGTGCCGTCTTCGAGCTTTACGGAGACATTTCCGTCATTGGCGGCCACCCAGCCGAGCTGCCACATTTTGTGGCAGACGTCACAGATCTGGTCTTTGAGTTCGATTTCGTTCATTGATGTAAGCTCCTTATTTTCTAAGGCGGTAAACCGCCTTGTTTTTCACCCTGCCAACAGAAGGTCACGGTCGCCTGAGCGTAATTCGGCTCGTTCTGCACTATGATCGCCCGATCGGAATGCCTTCTTTTTCATAAGTGGCGATAAACTTCACAAAATAATCAGGCGAAGCTTCTTAACGGGACGGGTGCAGGATGCCGCCCTCGCTGCCGATGAGGCTACGCCGAATAGACAGGCTCTTGCGGTGGGCGAAGGCCAGAGGACTGATCTCCCACCAGATTGGGCAGGGGAAGCAACAGCGTAAGAAATACGGAGAGGGTGCCCCCGGCGGTATACAGCATAAAGAGAATTTCTTTCTATCTTTTTCACAAAATATAGTGGCTGAACAGTAGAAACTAATGTGAGTATATTATAATATAAACGTCTGCTTTTTACAATCCATTCATTGGATTTTCAATAACAATGAATGTTCCATTGCGCATTGTATGGATTTTTTCATCGCTTGAAAGGGCCGTTTTTTCGCTGAAAAAGATTGTGAATGGCGTTCCATAAAGGTTTTACAAAGTGTTCATAATTGGAATGTTGACAAGGCGGAACAGGCGATGTAAACTATATATTAGTTAGCACTCAGAACGTTTGAGTGCTAACAACGTAGATAATCCAGTAAAGGATTTTAACTTATGGAGAATTAGGGGGTGACCGGCATGGAATTGAGTGAACGCAGGCAGCGCATTCTTGCAGCGATTGTCGAGCAGTTTATTGCTTCCGGTGAGCCGGTCGGCTCGAAGGCTCTGTGCAATTTATTCGAAATGTCGATCTCCTCGGCAACCATCCGCAATGAGATGGCGGCGCTCGCGGAGCTGGGGCTGATCGAACAGCCGCATACCTCGGCGGGGCGTATCCCGTCCCATTTGGGCTATCGGTATTATGTTGATCATTTGATGAACTGCCAGGCGCTCGGCACAAAGCAGCGGCGTGCGCTGGAAGAGAGCATGTCTGCGCACTCGGGGGACCCGGAGCAGATTCTGGAGCAGGCAGGTGAGCTGCTCGCCGAAATAACCAATTGTGCGGCGGTGTCCACCACGCCTACGGATGAATCCGCAGTGATCCGCAAGGTGGATCTGCTCCCAATGGGCGGGCGCACGATCATGCTTGTGCTGGTCACGTCCAATGGCGTGGTGCGCAGCCGGGGATGCCGCCTGGCTGAGCCGGTTACACCAGAGCTGATCGAGACTTTTTACGCCATTACGGAGCACACATTTCTCGGCCAGCCGGTGGCGAATGTCAATCTGGTGCTCATCAAAAGGCTCACGCCCCTTCTGGGCGACAATGCGCCGCTGATGCAGCAGATCCTGATCGCATTGTCGGAGCTCGCGTGGGATGCAGCGAAGGAAGAAATCCTGCTGGAAGGGCAGACCAATCTGCTGCATCACCGGGAGTTTGGCAACAATGCTTATGAGCTGCTCGAATTTTTGGGCAGGGGCGAGCCGATGAGCCAGCTGCTCTCCACGGCGTCGAGCCCCCTGCGAGTGATCATCGGGCGGGAAACGCCGTTTCACGAGCTGGAAAATTCCAGCCTGATCGTGGCGCGCTATACGATTTCCGGCCGGCGCGGCGGCGTGCTGGGCATTATCGGCCCCACGCGCATCGATTATGCGAAGCTGATTCCCAATGTGGAATACCTGACAAAGCTGGTCGGCCGCCTGCTCGGCGAGGTGCTGGGCGAAGAGGGGACAGATATCGGACCGGGCACAGAATAGCGGTACCCGGCGGAAATAAGACGACAAAAGCCAGGAAAGGACGAATTGACTGATGAATACAACGCAGAACGCAGAGCCTGAGAATCAGAAGGCTGAGCAGCAGCCAGAGGAAAACACCGCCCCGGCGCAGGAAATGGAATCCCCGAAGCGCAAGGAAAAGAAGGAAAAGGGGAAGGATCAGGAGGCTGCAATGCTTCAGGAGCAGCTCGATGCGATGCAGAAGGAATTGGACGCCCAGAAGGACCAATATCTGCGGCTTGCTGCAGAGTACGACAATTTCCGCAAGCGTTCCCAGCGCGAGCGGGAGGCGGCGTTCAACGATTCTAAGGCGGCCGTCCTGACGGAGATCCTGCCTGTGATCGACAATTTTGAGCGCGCCGCGCAGAACAAGGAAGCGAGCTACGAAGATTTTCAGAAGGGGATTGACATGACCTTTCAGCAGCTGATGGAAATCTTTACAAAGCTCGGCGTGGAGCCCTTCGGAGAAGCTGGAGAACCATTTGATCCCAATATCCACAATGCGGTGATGCATGTGGAGGATGAGGCGCTCGATGAAAATGTCGTGACGGACGTATTCAGCAAGGGCTACAAGCTCGGCGACCGGGTGCTGCGCCATGCGATGGTCAAGGTCGCAAATTAGCGCGGCGCAGGAAGAGGCAAGCAATGGCAATCAGCGGGAAACCGCTTGATCTGATAAATTTTAAAAATCCAACCGATACATTGGGAGGCTGTTAATGATGGCAAAAGTAATTGGTATTGACTTAGGTACAACGAACTCTTGTGTGGCTGTGATCGAAGGCGGTGAGCCTGTTGTGATTGCAAATGCGGAAGGCGCGCGTACGACGCCGAGCGTCGTGGCGTTTTCCAAGACTGGCGAGCGCATGGTCGGCCAGGTTGCAAAGCGCCAGGCCATCACGAATCCGGATCGCACTGTCGCTTCCATCAAGCGGCAGATGGGCTCTGATTACCATGTGAAGATCGACGACAAGAAATTTACGCCGCAGGAAATCTCCGCGATGATCCTGCAGAAGCTGAAGACGGACGCGGAGGCCTATCTGGGCGACAAGGTAACGGAGGCCGTCATCACGGTCCCGGCATATTTCACCGATTCCCAGCGCCAGGCGACCAAGGATGCGGGCAAGATTGCGGGCCTGGAGGTAAAACGCATCATCAACGAGCCGACGGCGGCTGCACTTGCCTACGGCATTGATAAGGAAACCGACCAGAAGGTCATGGTTTACGACTTGGGCGGCGGCACGTTCGACGTGTCCATTATCGAGATGGGCGACGGTGTGCAGGAAGTGCTCGCCACGGCCGGCAACAACCATCTCGGCGGAGACGATTTCGACCAGCGCATTATTGACTGGATGGCAGACAACTTCAAGAAGGAGCAGGGCGTCGATCTGCGCGGAGACAAGATGGCCATGCAGCGCCTGAAGGAAGCGGCGGAAAAGGCCAAGATTGAGCTGTCCGGCGTGACAACCTCGAATATCAGCCTGCCCTTCATCACGGCGGATGCGACCGGCCCGAAGCACTTGGAAGCGACGCTGACCCGCGCAAAATTCAATGAACTGACCGCAGACCTCGTGGAAAGCACGATGGGCCCGGTTCGTCAGGCAATGTCTGATTCCGGCCTGAAAACCGGCGAGATCGATAAGGTCCTTATGGTGGGCGGCTCCTCCCGTATCCCGGCGGTACAGGAAGCAATTCAGAAATTTATGAGTAAGGAGCCCTTCAAGGGTATTAACCCCGATGAATGCGTCGCCATCGGCGCCGCACTGCAGGCGGGCGTGCTCGGCGGCGAGGTCAAGGGCCTGCTGCTGCTCGACGTAACGCCCCTGTCCCTCGGCATCGAAACCATGGGCGGCATCAATACGAAGATCATTGAGCGCAATTCCACCATCCCGATTAAAAAGAGCCAGATTTTCTCCACCGCCGCAGACAACCAGCCCTCCGTTGAGGTCCATGTGTTGCAGGGCGAGCGCGAGATGGCGAAGGATAACAAGACCCTTGGCGTATTCCATCTTGACGGGATTCTTCCGGCCCGCCGCGGCGTGCCACAGATTGAGGTTACGTTTGACATCGATGCAAATGGTATCGTCCATGTTTCCGCAAAGGATCTCGGCACCGGCAAAGAGCAGTCCATTTCCATCACCTCCTCGACCAATATGTCGAAGGACGATATCGAAAAGGCCGTCAAGGAAGCTGAGCGGTATGCGGAAGAGGATAAGCAGCGCCGCGAGGAAATCGACACGCGTAACAATGCCGACCAGCTCGTTTACCAGTGCGAGAAGGTGATCAATGAAGAAGGAGACAAATTCCCGGAGGCCGACAAGAAGGATCTTCAGGAGAAGGTGGACGCACTGAAGGAAGCGCTGAAGGGCCAGGATCTCAATCTCATCAAGTCCCGTCAGGAAGAGCTGACGAAGAAGTTCTATGAAATTTCGGAGACACTCTATAAGGCCGCGCAGCCTGAAGCGGGCGCGCAGGGGCCTGACAATGCGGCCGGCCAGCAGACGGCGGGCCCGGATGCCAACGGCTACTATGAGGCGAACTACACGGATGTCACGGATGACGACAGCAAGAAATAAGCGTAGCTGCTCATAGCCTTTCTCTGCAACCTCAGGCGGAACTCCCGCCTGAGGTTGCGGGCGGATATAGCGAAACACAACAGCGCCGCAATATGCACAAGGCGGCCGCAACATAGAGATTCGGTGGGAGAAGGCGTTTCCGCCGAAAACGTTAAAAGATGGGGCTGGGCCCCTTATCGTAGGCAGGGCATGGCAATACACGGAGGGCCTGAGCCCCTGAAAGGAGCGTTTTACTTGCCGGAAAAGCGAGATTATTACGAGGTCCTGGGCGTCAGCAAAAATGCGACGGAGGACGAGATCAAAAAAGCCTATCGCCAATTGGCGAAAAAATACCATCCGGACTTGAATCCGGGTGATAAAACAGCCGAAGCGAAATTCAAAGAGGCCAACGAAGCCTATGAAGTGCTTTCCGACAGCGAGAAAAAAGCGCGTTACGACCAGTTTGGCCATGCAGGCGTAGACCCGAATTACGGTGCAGGAGGGCCTGGCGGCGCAGGCGGCTTTGACTTCGATTTTGGGGATATTTTTAGCAGCTTCTTCGGCGGCTCCGGCTTCGGCGGCTTTGGCGGAGGGCATGCAAATCCAAATGCGCCGCAGCGCGGCAGCGACAATTCAACGAGCATCACCATTTCATTTGAAGAGGCGGCAAAGGGCTGCAAGCGCACGATCGAGACGATGCGTGTGGAGGTTTGCGACGAATGTGGCGGCTCGGGTGCTGCGAAAGGCTCTTCGCCCCAGACCTGCCCGGAATGTAACGGGCGTGGTCAGGTCAGCTCCCAGCAGCGCACGCCGTTCGGCGTGATTTCCACCTCCAAGGTCTGCCCACGCTGCAACGGAAAGGGTACCGTCATCCAGAAGCCCTGCTCCAAATGCCGCGGCAGCGGCCATATCCGGAAGGCTCACAAGGTGGAAGTCAGCATCCCGGCGGGCATCGACGACCGCCAGATCGTCAATATCCGCGGCCAGGGCAATGCGGGCCTCAACGGTGGACCGGCCGGCGACCTGCGCGTGGCGGTCAATGTCCGTCCCCATCCCTTCTTTGAGCGCGACGGTTACGACGTGTGGTGCGATGTGAACGTATCGTTTGCACAGGCGGCGCTCGGCGCGGAGCTCCAGGTGCCGACGTTGGACGGAAAGGTAAAATACGAAATGCCCAAGGGCACCCAGCCCGGCACGGTCTTCAAGCTGCGCGGCAAGGGCATTCAGAATCTCAACGGACGTGGTCGGGGCGATCAGCTTGTACGCATTCTCGTGCAGGTGCCGACTGAACTCAATGCTCGTCAGAGAGAGCTGCTGCGCGAATTCGAGGAGGCATCCGGGGGCCGGCCAAGCGGCGGGAATGACCCGCAGGCGGACCATTCGGAAGGGCATAAAAGCTTTTTCGATAAAATAAAGGATAATATCAATAAAGAAAAGGATAAATAAGGGGATCCCATCCCGCGCGCTGATCCGTTTTTTTCGGAAAGGCGGGCGGGATTTTTATGATTCAGCGTTCAATTATGGTATAGAAAGGGGCGGTTTTGTGCAGTTGTTTGCCTGCCCGGTGTGTATGTGCCGGTTGGAGAAGGAGGAAAAACGCTACATCTGCCCGAATGGGCACAGCTTCGATCTTGCTAAGGAGGGCTACGTCCATCTGCTGCCCTCCAACCGGATGCATACAAGGCTCCCTGGGGATGGGAAGGAGATGCTGGCGGCCCGCCGCCGGATTCTCGACGCAGGTTATTATGAGCCGTTCAGCGATTGTCTCAATACGCTTATCCGGAAGCTGACGGTCGGGATGGACAAGCCGGTCATCTTGGATGCTGGTTGCGGAGAGGGCTATTACACGGGCAGGCTGCAAAGAGCCCTGTGCGGCAGCGGAACAGACGCACAGGTGGCTGGTTTTGATATTTCGAAAATCGCCGTACGCATGGCGGCTAAGCGCTATCCCAGTTTAGAGCTTGCGGTAGGGAGCATTTTTCATATGCCGGTCGTAAATTGTGCGGCGGACTGCCTGGTGAGCATTTTTGCGCCGATTGTCCCGGCGGAATTTGCGCGTGTGGTAAAGCCGGGCGGGACTCTAGTCCTGGCGGTGGCAGCTCCGCGCCATCTCTATCAGCTCAAGGAGGCCGTGTATGAGCATCCTTATGAGAATGAGACGAAGGATACGTCATATGAAGGCTTTATATTTCTTGAGCGCATCCCGGTGCGCGGGGAGATTACGCTGGAGAGCGCCGAAGCGGTTAGCGATTTATTTACCATGACGCCATACCATTGGAAAACATCCGCCGGAGACAAGGAGAAGCTGAAAGCGCTGGAAAAGCTGACGACGGAGATCGGATTTGACTTTTTATGCTATCGGCGGCAGAACACCTGATTTTTTTATGCTTAAAGGGACCAGAATTTCCGGTCCAAGCTCCTGTATTGAACTGCTTCAGCGAGGTGTTCCTGTGTGATTTCGTCCGAACCGGCAAGGTCTGCGATCGTGCGCGCTACCCGCAGCACTTTATCATAGGCGCGTGCGGACAGACCAAGCTTCTCAAACGCCTTTTCGAGCAGGGCGGAGGCCCCGGCGGTGAGGGTGCAGAATTGCCGCGTCTGTGCGGAGGACATGTGCGCGTTGCAGGAAATTCCTGTCCCCCGCAAACGTTTTGCCTGAACCGCGCGCGCCTTGCCGACCCGCTCCCGGATGGCGGAGGAGGGCTCGGCATTTGCCGTGTCGGACAGCTGCTGAAAGTCCACGGGAGGGACCTCAATGTGGATGTCGAGCCGGTCGAGCAAAGGGCCGGATACGCGGGCGAGATAACGCGCGGGGGCGTTCGGCGGGCAGGTACAGCGCCGGACCGGATGGCCGAAATAGCCGCAAGGGCAGGGATTCATTGCGCAGACGAGCATCACGCGGCAGGGATAGGAGAAAGTGCCCGCGACGCGGGAGATCGTGACCGTTCCATCCTCAATGGGTTGGCGCAGCGCCTCCATCGCTGCGCGCGTGAATTCCGGCAGCTCATCGAGAAAGAGCACGCCGTTGTGCGCGAGCGAAATTTCCCCCGGATGCGGCACGGTGCCGCCGCCAGATAGGCCTGCGGAGGAAACGGTATGGTGCGGCGAGCGGAAGGGCCGCGCCCGGATCAGGGAGATCCCTGCAGGGAGGGCCCCTGCCACAGAATAGAGCTTCGTGGTCTCCAGCGCCTCCTCCTCATTCATATCGGGCAAGATGGAGGGGATCCGCTTGGCCAACATGCTTTTCCCGGAGCCGGGTGGGCCGATCATCATCACATTGTGCCCGCCCGCAGCCGCGACCTCCAGCGCCCGCTTCGCCCCGAGCTGGCCGCGCACATCGGCAAAGTCCGGAAGTCCAGGCGGGGATTCATAGGCCTTGAAATGGAGCGGCGTAACGGGTGTGATCTTTTCCTGCCCGCGCAGATGGGCAAGCAATTGCGTCACATGCGCCACAGGGTACACGCTGATTCCGGTTACCGATGCACCTTCTGCCGCATTATCGGCGGGAATGAAAACACTTTGGATTCCCCGCTTTTTTGCCTCCAGAAGCATGGGCAGCACGCCGTTTATCCGGCGGACTCCGCCGCCTAGGGAAAGCTCGCCCAGAAAGGCGGAACCGGAGAGCTCCGCGGTGATCTGGCGGGTCGCGCTGAGCAGGGCAATAAGGATGGGCAGATCATAGAGCGGCCCTTCCTTGCGGATGTCCGCCGGCGCAAGATTCACGGTGATGCGGGATACCGGAAAGTCCATGCCGCAGTTTTTGATGGAGGAGCGGACCCTCTCCCTCGCTTCGCTGACCGCTGTGTCCGGCAGGCCCACGATATCAAAGCGCGGAAGGCCACCGGAGAGATCGCATTCGGTTTCCACTAGAAAGGTCTCCATGCCGAAGAGGCCGAGGCTGTGTACAGAGGTAAACATAATTTAGTTTTCCCCCATCCTTGGGAAATTTAATGTAAAAATAAGTCTTATCATACATTTATATATAATTATACACTCATTTTGGGCGAAAAACAATCTTTACGCGCCGCTCTGCCGCGTTGACAGAAAACCGTATAAGGGGTAAAATAAAACCGTCTATGGCCGGTGAGCCGGATTGTGGGCAGGCTTTTCTCAACCCGTGGAGGAGATGAGCTGCACTGCCCGGCAGTTCGCCTGTGCCCAGAGGCCTCCAGTTTGTAATTCACAAGAACAGATGGGAAAAGCGGGGTACTTTGTGATGTTCCCGGGGGCGGATTTTCGATCCGTTTTGCACCCGATACGGAAAAGCCCCGGATTGTATGAAAGGATGAACATTGGCATGAATGACATCAATGCTCTCTATGCGCTCTGGTGTGAAAAGGCCGGGCTTGATCCGGACCTGAAGGCGGAGCTCGATTCCATCGAGGGGCAGGAGAACGAGATTTTAGACCGGTTTTATCGCAATCTTGCCTTTGGTACGGCGGGGCTGCGCGGAGTGATCGGCGCCGGTACCAACCGGATGAATCTCTATACCGTTAATCAGGCGACGCAGGGCCTCGCAGATTTTCTGAATGCCCGCTATGCAGCGCCGCAGGTTGCGATCGCCTATGATTCGCGGATTAAATCCGATCTCTTTGCGCGTGAAGCGGCCGGCGTGCTTGCTGCCAACGGCATCGTCGTCCATTTCTTCCCGGAGCTTGTCCCCACACCGATGCTCTCCTTTGCCGTGCGCAGGCTGCGCTGCCAGTCCGGCATTATCATCACGGCAAGCCACAATCCCGCAAAATACAATGGCTACAAGTGCTATGACCCGGAAGGCTATCAGATGACGGATGAGGCGGCCGAAGAGACCTATCGGTGTATTGAGAAGGTCGACATGTTTGAAGGCGTCAAACGCATGGACTTTGACGAGGCATGTAAGGATGGCAGAATCCGCTTCATCGAAGACAGCCTGATCGAAGAATTTTATACGCGCGTACTATCGCAGCGCGTCAATCCCGAGGCATGCGAAAACGCGGGATTGAAAGTGATATATACCCCGCTCAACGGCACGGGAAACAAGCCTGTGCGGGAGGTGCTGCGCCGCGCTGGGATTGCCGACGTGGAGGTTGTGCCCCAGCAGGAGCATCCGGACGGCAACTTCCCCACCTGCCCATTCCCGAATCCGGAGATTCGTCAAGCGTTTGAATGCGCTCTGGAGCTGGCGAAAGAGCATCCGGCAGATTTGCTGCTTGCCACCGACCCGGACTGTGACCGCGTAGGAATCGCAGTGCGTGACGGCGAAGAGTATCGGCTGATGTCGGGCAATGAGGTGGGCGCGCTGCTTGCGGATTATCTGCTCTCCCAACGCAAGGCAAAGGGGACGTTGCCAAAGGATCCAATCGTTGTCAAAACCATCGTGACAACACAACTGGTTGCCGCAATTGCGGATCAGTATGGCGCAAAAACAGTGGATTTACTCACGGGGTTCAAATATATCGGCGAGCTCATTACAAACCTGGAAAAGAAGGGTGAAGCGGATCGCTTCGTCATCGGCATGGAGGAAAGCTACGGCTATCTTTCTGGCACGCATGCTCGCGATAAAGACGCGGTGGTGGCTTCCCTGCTGATCTGTGAGATGGCATCCTTTTATAAGCAGCAGGGGAAAACGCTCCTGCAGGTGATGGACGCGCTCTATGAGTCGCACGGTATGTATCTGAGCAGTCTCCTCAATTTCGGCTTTGAAGGCGCGGAGGGCATGGAAAAGATGGAGGGCATGATGCGCTCCCTTCGGGCAGAGCCGCCTAAAGAGATCGGCGGGCTGCCGGTTGCGCTGCTCTATGATTATCAGACCCGCGTGGCAACGGATATGATCAGTGGCGTTCAGCGGGAGATCACGCTCCCGGAGTCGAATGTTCTGTGCTATAAGCTGCCGGGCGGAAGCGGTGTGATCGTGCGGCCGAGCGGCACGGAGCCGAAGATTAAGGTGTATATCACCGCCAGGGAGAAAACGCGGGAGAAAGCGCAGCAGCTGACGGACGCCCTTGCGGCGGATATGAAGCGGTATATGAAGATTGAGGGCTGAAACGCCTGCCCCTGAACATCAGAAAGGATGCTGTATCATGTCAAATAAAGTCGTTCGAATTGTTGCAATCGTTTTGGCCGTCCTGATGGCGGGCGGCGTGTTTGCGGCGGCTCTGCAGGTGTTTGCCGCATCGCCTGAGACGGCGGTGGCAGTAGCGGCAACAGGGCAGCGCTCTTACTGGCCGGTAGTCGTTGCTTTGATTGCGGCAGTTGTGCTGATTGCATTGTGTATTATTATCCCGAAGGTTTCAAAGAAAAAATAGCATTTTCCATCAAGCGCAGCCTGCAGGGATTGTTGCAAAACGGGCCAGAAGGACACGTTACAAAATGTGTGTTTTTACATTTTGCAACGTGTTCTTTTTTGTCAAATGGGAGATGGGTAGAGCCCGTGGAAGGAATTCCCGCTTTACAAAATACGAAAAGAATGTTATCATAAAATGCAGAACAAATGTTCTTAACGGGAGGCAGAAAAATTGATGGAGCGTGTTATTTTGCATTGTGATCTGAATAATTTTTTCGCCTCTGTGGAACTCTTAAGTCGGCCTGAATGGAAGCAGGTACCGATGGCGGTATGCGGCAGCGTGGAGGCACGGCATGGCGTGATTCTGGCGAAAAATGAACCGGCAAAGCGATATGGGGTGAAAACGGCAGAGACGCTGTGGGAGGCTAGGCGGAAATGTCCGCAGCTCATCACCGTGCCGCCACATCCGGACCAATACCGCATTTTCTCCCGCCGGGCGCATCGGGTTTATGAGCGGTTCACAGATCGGATCGAGCCCTTTGGGATTGACGAATGCTGGCTGGATGTCACAGGGAGCGTACCGCTTTTTGGCTCTGGAGAAGAGATTGCACACGCGATCCGCCGCGCGGTCAAGGAGGAGCTGGGGCTTACGGTTTCTGTGGGTGTCAGCTTCAATAAGGTCTTTGCGAAGCTTGGGAGCGATCTCAAGAAGCCGGATGCCGTAACCGTGATCCTGCGCACTGAATTTCAAAAGCTTCTCTGGCCTCTGCCGGTGGAAACGCTGATCGGCGTGGGGAAATCGACGCTGCGCATCCTGCATGGCATGGGTGTCATTACCATCGGAGACCTTGCACAGGCGCCTCTGAGCACACTGCGGGCCGCTCTTGGAAAAAATGGGGAGCAGCTTGGAAAAAACGCCCGCGGACAGGATTTTTCGCCTGTGCTCTCCACGCAGGAGCAGCCTCCGGCCAAAAGCATCGGCCGTTCGACAACCTGCCCGCATGATTTGATGAAGCCGGAGCAGGTGCGCCGCGTTATTCTTACGCTCGCCGACGAGGTGGCAAAGGAGCTGCGGGCACACGGGGCGCTGGCAGGAGGTATTCAAATCGGTGTGCGGGACAGTCAACTGCGAACCAGGGAATTTCAGCGCCGTTTTTTGCAGCCAACGCGGCTGACCCGTCAGCTTTTGGACGCCGGAATGGCGCTTTTCGAGGAGCATTGGAGCTGGCGTCTGCCGGTGCGCGCACTGGGCTTACGCGTATCCCCCTTGATTGGGGAGGGGGAAAATATCCAGCTGGCGCTCGGCTGCGATCCTCAAAAAACAGCGCAGGAGGAAACGCTGGAAGAGCTGATGGCCAAGCTCCAGAAAAAATACGGGCGGGGAACCTTGATGCGCGCGGCGTTTCTCGAACCACCAAAATAATACCCTGTCAGCGTAGGAAACAGGGCGGATATTGCGAAAGGCAAAGCCACTGTTTTCTGATCTCAGGCAGCCTTATAGAGCGGGGGAACCATACATGGTTTATCGTGTTTCTGAAGATAGCAAAAATATACAAAATTTTTGATTGACAAAACCGGATTTTCCGCGTATCATAAGAGGGTATCCATTGAACCCTTGTGAGGTGGGCTTTTTGATGCCAAATCCCGCATTCGACGCAAAGCTGGAACAGATGACGGATGAATCGTTGGCTGTCAGAGCGCGCGGCGGGGACGACGGCGCCATGGCCCTTTTAACGGCGCGAATGGTGCCGCTTGTCAAAACGCTTGCCGTAAAATACGGAGGCGGTGCAATGGAGCCGGAGGATTTGGCACAGGAAGGGATGTTTGGCTTTTTGGCTGCCGTTCACGGCTTTGATGAGAAAAGTGGCGTTCCGTTTCGCTCCTATGCCGGCGTCTGCATTGCAAACCGGATCCGGTCTGCGGTGCGCGCGGGAGCAAGGCTTAAAAATATTCCGCTTAATTCTTACATTTCGCTCAGCGACGACAGTGTAATGCTATCAGAAACGCAGCCGAATCCCGAGGATTTGGTGATTGCACGCGATGAGGCCGTCCGGCTTGATGACCTGATGGCGAGAGGGCTGTCCAAGTTTGAGCGCAGCGTCATTCAGTTATATCTCGGCGGCCGCAGCTATGAGGATATCGCAGCGCGGCTGGGTTCTACCGCCAAGTCGGTGGATAACGCATTGCAGAGGGTAAGGCGCAAGCTGAGGTTTATGGCAGAAGGCTGATCGATGGGGACAAGGGCGCAAGGCGCCTGTTTCATAACTTCATACGCCCGGTATCTTAGTAATAGCGCGTTGTTTTATCCAACGGCGGCGGTGCGATTCCGCCCAAGGGCAAAATACTTTTTTCAAGCGAGGTAAAAAACATGTACGAAGACAAGACTCTCATCTGCAAAGAGTGTGGCGAGGAATTCGTTTTCACCGCCGGCGAGCAGGAGTTCTATGAAGCAAAGGGCTTCGTAAATGAGCCCCAGCGCTGCAAGGCCTGCCGTGATGCCCGCAAGAATGCAGCTAGGCCCGAGCGTGAAATGTTCACTGCTACCTGCGCATCCTGCGGCGGCGAAGCAAGAGTTCCGTTCCGTCCGCGCGAGGATCGTCCTGTGTATTGCAGCGAGTGCTTCGCAAAGCAGAAGGAAGAGCAGGCATAAATTAGAGAAGTCTAGCAAGCTTTTGCAGTATTTATGCGGCAATGAGGCGTCCCGGATTTTCCGGGACGCTTTTGTTGATCGGAAAAAAGGCGCGTTGCCAATGTTACACATTTGGCAACGCGCCCTTTGGTCTCATATTCTATTTGAAAATACCCAGGGAATTTATTGCTTTTCCTGATACATCACGGTCGGGTTGTTGTGCTTCTCCGTATCCGTATCGTTCCAGATCATATCCGCAACGGGCGCCCACTTCTCAGCGAAGGGCTTCGTCTTGGCGATCAGGTCGTCCACGCTCTCAGGCGCAAGCATCTCTGTGGAATGCGCACCGGAACGCTCGACGGCTTCCTTGATTTTTTCTGGATTGTCGAGTACCGGGCAGGGACGAAGATGGTTTTCATTCCACGGCTGGCCCTTGTAATATTCCATAAACAAGGGGGACTGCAGCGCCTCAATCAGGGAGCAATCCTTGATATTGACATTGGAATAGTGGACAAATGCGCAGGGCTCCACGTCACCGTTGGCATTGATGTGCAGGTAATGGCGGCCGCCCGCGATGCAGCCTTGGACATATTCGCCGTCGTTCCAAAAATCGAGCGCGAAGAGCGGCTGCTCCTTACGGGCCTGCCGAATTAACTCATATGCCCGTTTGCGCTGATCTGCATTGGCAATGAGGTCCACCACAGCATCCTTACCGACGGGCATATAGGTGAAATACCAGGCGAAGAGAGCGCCTTTATCGATCAGGAATTCAATATATTCCTTGGAGCAGACCTCTTCCACGTTTTTGGAATGATAGCATGCGGAATAGCCGAACGGAAGCCCCGCAGCCTTCATCTTATCCATTGCGGCAAGAACCTTTTCATAGGTGCCATCGCCGCGGCGCATGTCGGTAGCATCCTCATAGCCCTCAATGCTGAAGGCTAGCGCAAAGTTGCCCACACGCTTGATTTCCTTGACGAAATCGTCATCGACAAGCGTACCGTTGGTAAAAGCGAAAAACGCGCAGTCCGGGTTCTCCTCGCACAGGCGGATGATATCCTTTTTGCACACCAGCGGCTCGCCACCGGAGAAAATGTACATAAAGGTACCGACCGCCTTGCCCTCTTTGACCACGCGGGAGAGCGTTTCAAAGCCGAGCGTAGAATCCTTGCCGTATTCCGCAGCCCAGCAGCCTTTGCAGTGCAGGTTGCAGGCAGCGGTGGGATCAATGAGGATTGCCCATGGGATATTGCAATGATATTTTTCAATCGCCTGCATACGCAGCGAATAGCTGTTGAACGCAATGTTCATGAAAACGGGTACGAACTTGTCGAGCACATCGGGGTCTACATCAAAAAGAATCCGCTTGATAAACCGCGTCCAGTTGTTATTGGGATCGTTGAGGACCTTGTGCAGATTCTCATATGTAACGCGGTTGACCTTTTTGATATCGGCCTTCTCGACCAAGGTCAGGAGATTCATTAAGTTTTTATCAGGGTCCTTCCGGGCATAATTGAGCGCTTGCCGGATGGCAAACGAGGACACAGTCTCCTTGATGGACTTCATCAGTTAACTCCTCCTACTAGAAACACACATATTCCCTATTTTTCCGTGCATAGTTTAGTATACTTGATTTGTGCGAAAGTGTCAATTAGGCTCTCCTTAATTTTACAACCTATTCAAATTTGCAATGTCGGTTTTAACAGGAATTTGTATCATTCCACTTCTCGATCATTAAGCATCGAATGAATCCGGCCCTTTTTTCCAGCAGACGCCTTCCGCATTTCAAAAGAGAACCGCGCCCCTGCCGGAGACTGTTTTAACAGACAGGGTCGAGACAAGGGCGCGGGTTGTTTTATGCCTTGTAAATCACAAAGCTTTCGCCCTCCATCTTCAGCGTGCAGCCGATTGCAGATGGGACGGCCTCGGCCGATCCACCCAGCGAATAAAGCGCTTCTCCCACTCTACATGGAATTTCAGCCTCGCATGCGTACGCTGCCGGATTGACGGCGACAATAAGCCGCTGACCACCGCCTTCGCGTTCGTAGACGAGCGGGTAGGTATTTTCCTGCGCAAACAGGATGCGAAAGTCCGCCGTGTTGCCCAGCGCGGGGTTGGCCTTGCGTAGCGCGATGATTTCCTTCACAAAGTTCAGAATAGAATCCGGATCCTGCTCCTCCTGCGCTACGTTGGGGCGGTTTTCCTCAGGATCAATGGGCAGATAGAGATCGTCCGCGTCCGAGGCTGAGAAGCCGGCATTTTTTTCGGCGTCCCACTGCATGGGCGTGCGCGCGCCGGTGCGGAACATGCTGCCCTCGACAGGATCAAGGCCGTTTTGCTGCCGCATGCCGATTTCGTCGCCATAGTACAGGAAGGGGATGCCCGGCATGGTGTAGATGAAAGCGTAGGCGAGCTTGATATCGAGGGGGCTTAAGCTCTTCGGACGGCGGAAGATGTCATGGTTGCCCGTAATCAGGCAGATATAGCCCTTGCCCTTTGTTTTTGCAAGGAAATCCGTGTATTCATCCGCAAAAACCTTGGGGTCGCCCTTGCCGCGCGGATCGAAAAATGGCGTTGCGTCGAGATCCTCCGGATCGCCGAAGTCGAAGAGCTTGGAAAAGCCCTGCGCATTCATCTGTAGATAGAAATCCATCGCAAAACCCGCCGGAATCGATTCGGTCGGCACGCCCCATTCGGAGACGAACGCCGCTTGAGGAAATTCACGGTTGATATCCGGGAAGATCTGCTGCCAAACTTTAACGGTCTCCGGGCGGCCCGGACCATCATCCTTGACGAGCGAAAAGGCCATATCCACGCGGAAACCGTCCACACCCTTCTGCAGCCAGAAGCGGATGATATCTTTGATCCCCTCGATCGTCTTCTTTACGGCGGGTGCACCGGTAGGCGTCTGCCAGGGCTGCGTGACGTTTGCAAAGCCGTAATTTAAGGATGGCTGAATGGGATAGAAATTATAGTGGTACAATCCCTCGCGCGTACCGCGATTTTTGTTCAGCCCAAAAACCTGCTTGGTGTCGGGCAAGGTCCAGATATAGCGGTCTGAGTATTCGTTTGGCTCTTTCTGGCTGGATTTTAGGAACCATTTGTGCTCTTCGGACGTGTGCCCCGGCACCAAATCGAGGAACAGATGCATCCCGCGGCTGTGCATTTCAGAGATCAGCTTTTCCATATCGGCCATCGTGCCATAACGCGGCGCGATCTGCTGATAATCCTGCACATCATAGCCGGCATCGCCAAAGGGAGAGAGATAGCAGGGATTTATCCAGATGGCGTTAAAGCCGAGGCCCTGGATATAATCGAGCTTTTCGAGGATACCAGGCAGGTCACCGATGCCGTCCCCATTGGTATCCAGGTACGACTGCGGATAGATTTCATAAAACAATGCATCTTCAAGCCATTTTGGTTGGTTTGCCATAACGCTCATCCTTTCTGATACAGCTGTGTATAGAACGGAATTGTCCGCTCTGCCCAAAAGATACGACTTCAGTATAATATTATCTGTTGAAAAAGTAAATCAAATTTCAAAATTTCAAAAGCGCCTTTTTGAAAGGCGTCAGCTTGCCGATCAAGTCTAAGAGAAAAAAGTGCAGAAATAAGATGGTTTCTGATTGGTTTCGTTACCGGCGCCACTGGGCGCTGCCTTGGCCTTTAGAGAACTTTTCACGCTGCAATTTATTTAAGTGAAACCGTAATTTTCTCACAGTGGTCTGTTACGCAGTCGATCAAATATGACCACTAAACACTTCTCACGCCTTGCCTTCATCAGCGTAAC
>ERZ781272.515-NODE-515-length-24515-cov-290.363205_pt1 | contig 24515 bp, 27 predicted proteins | sample MGYA00375850_ERZ781272 | MGnify/ENA primary metagenome ERZ781272 (study PRJEB29790, sample SAMN06051246) | human gut metagenome | host: Homo sapiens | place: USA: Cincinnati, Ohio | collected 2013-06-21 | study: EMG produced TPA metagenomics assembly of the Gut...
GGAGCACCTCAAAAACACCATCATACACTAAATCAGTAAGTTGGCAGCATCACCCAGAGCGAATACTGTCCAGCGGTGAATGCTGGCAACGTCAGAAGACGCTACTGACAGAAAGGGAAGTCAGTTTTATGAAAGGACTGTTCAGAATTGTGGATATGAAGCGGTGGTATCTGTGTCCGCAGGTACGGGTCGCGGATATCGTCCAGCTGAACGGGAATATCCGGCCACGATCACGCCAGTGGTGGCAGTTATTCAGGATGGTGTCTCAGTGGCATGTTGATGTGGTTATCGTTGAGCGGCGTTCGTTCAGTATTGTTGCAGCAGTAGAGCTGGATGATGCCAGCCATTTACGACCGGAACGCAGACGCCGGGATATTCTTCTGGAAGAGGTTCTGAGGCAGGCTGGTATTCCGTTGCTCAGAAGCCACGATGCCAGAAAACTGCTGCAGATGACCGGAGAATGGCTGAATACAACAGGGGCTGATCAGCAGTCCCCGGAACATCGTAGCTGACGCCTTCGCGTTGCTCAGTTGTCCAACCCCGGAAACGGGAAAAAGCAAGTTTTCCCCGCTCCCGGCGTTTCTATAACTGAAAACCATACTATTTCACAGTTTAAATCACATTAAACGACAGTAATCCCCGTTGATTTGTGCGCCAACACAGATCTTCGTCACAATTCTCAAGTCGCTGATTTCAAAAAACTGTAGTATCCTCTGCGAAACGATCCCTGTTTGAGTATTGAGGAGGCGAGATGTCGCAGACAGAAAATGCAGTGACTTCCTCATTGAGTCAAAAGCGGTTTGTGCGCAGAGGTAAGCCTATGACTGACTCTGAGAAACAAATGGCCGCTGTTGCAAGAAAACGTCTTACACACAAAGAGATAAAAGTTTTTGTCAAAAATCCTCTGAAAGATCTCATGGTTGAGTACTGCGAGAGAGAGGGGATAACACAGGCTCAGTTCGTTGAGAAAATCATCAAAGATGAACTGCAGAGACTGGATATACTAAAGTAAAGACTTTACTTTGTGGCGTAGCATGCTAGATTACTGATCGTTTAAGGAATTTTGTGGCTGGCCACGCCGTAAGGTGGCAAGGAACTGGTTCTGATGTGGATTTACAGGAGCCAGAAAAGCAAAAACCCCGATAATCTTCTTCAACTTTGGCGAGTACGAAAAGATTACCGGGGCCCACTTAAACCGTATAGCCAACAATTCAGCTATGCGGGGAGTATAGTTATATGCCCGGAAAAGTTCAAGACTTCTTTCTGTGCTCGCTCCTTCTGCGCATTGTAAGTGCAGGATGGTGTGACTGATCTTCACCAAACGTATTACCGCCAGGTAAAGAACCCGAATCCGGTGTTCACTCCCCGTGAAGGTGCCGGAACGCTGAAGTTCTGCGAAAAACTGATGGAAAAGGCGGTGGGCTTCACCTCCCGTTTTGATTTCGCCATTCATGTGGCGCATGCCCGTTCCCGTGGTCTGCGTCGGCGCATGCCACCGGTGCTGCGTCGACGGGCTATTGATGCGCTGCTGCAGGGGCTGTGTTTCCACTATGACCCGCTGGCCAACCGCGTCCAGTGTTCCATCACCACACTGGCCATTGAGTGCGGACTGGCGACAGAGTCCGGTGCAGGAAAACTCTCCATCACCCGTGCCACCCGGGCCCTGACGTTCCTGTCAGAGCTGGGACTGATTACCTACCAGACGGAATATGACCCGCTTATCGGGTGCTACATTCCGACCGACATCACGTTCACACTGGCTCTGTTTGCTGCCCTTGATGTGTCTGAGGATGCAGTGGCAGCTGCGCGCCGCAGTCGTGTTGAATGGGAAAACAAACAGCGCAAAAAGCAGGGGCTGGATACCCTGGGTATGGATGAGCTGATAGCGAAAGCCTGGCGTTTTGTGCGTGAGCGTTTCCGCAGTTACCAGACAGAGCTTAAGTCCCGTGGAATAAAACGTGCCCGTGCGCGTCGTGATGCGAACAGAGAACGTCAGGATATCGTCACCCTGGTGAAACGGCAGCTGACACGTGAAATCTCGGAAGGGCGCTTCACTGCTAATGGTGAGGCGGTAAAACGCGAAGTGGAGCGTCGTGTGAAGGAGCGCATGATTCTGTCACGTAACCGTAATTACAGCCGGCTGGCCACAGCTTCCCCCTGAAAGTGACCTCCTCAGAATAATCCGGCCCGCGCCGGAGGCATTCGCACGCCTGAAGTCCGTCAGTGCACAAAAAATCAGCACCGCATACAAAAAACAACCTCACCATCCACCTTCTGGTGCATCCGGTCCCCCCTGTTTTTGATACAAAACACGCCTCACAGACAGGTAATTTTGCTTATCCACATATAACTGCAAGGGACTTCCCCATAAGGTTACAACCGTTCATGTCATAAAGCGCCATCCGCCAGCCTTACAGGGTGCAATATATCTTTTAAACACCTGTTTATATCTCCTTTAAACTACTTAATTACATTCATTTAAAAAGAAAACCTGTTCACTGCCTGTCCTGTGGACAGACAGATATGCACCTCCCACCGCAAGCGGCGGGCCCCTACCGGAGTCACTTTAGTTACAACACTCAAATGCAACCACCGGGAAAACCCCGGTCCCGCGCAGAACTGAAACCACAAAGCCCCTCCTCATAACTGAAAAGCGGCCCCGCCCCGGCCCGAAGGGCCGGAACAGAGTCGCTTTTAATTATGAATGTTGTAACTATACTCCGTCACCGCTGTCAGTCTTCTCGCTGGAAGTATTGAGTACACGCTCGTAAGCGGCCCTGACGGCCCGCTAACGCGGAGATACGCCCCGACTTCGGGTAAACCCTCGTCGGGACCACTCCGACCGCGCACAGAAGCTCTATCATGGCTGAAAACGGGTATGGCTTAGCAGGACTGGGGATGGGTAAGGTGAAATCTATCAATCAGTACCGGCTTACGCCGGGCTTCGGCGGTTTTACTCCGGTATCACATGTAACCACAGCGTGCCGCCTTCCATGCCGCTGACGCGGCATATTCTGGTGACGATATCTGAGTCGTTATATACTGTGTATATACGTAGTAATGACGAGGTGATAAATGGCACAGGTTAATATGAGTTTAAGAATCGACGCTGAACTGAAGGATGCTTTTATGGCTGCTGCAAAAAGCATGGACCGTAATGGCTCTCAGTTAATCCGGGATTTTATGCGTCAGACCGTTGAACGGCAGCATAATACCTGGTTCCGTGACCAGGTTGAGGCAGGACGTCAGCAACTCGAGCACGGCGATGTACTTCCCCATGACATGGTCGAATCCTCTGCTGCAGCATGGCGAGATGAAATGAGCAGGAAGGTTGCCGGTAAATGATGGAGATATTCTGGACCATGCTGGCCAGCCAGGACAGGAAGCGCATTCGTGAATACATTGCGGAGCAGAACCTGATAGCAGCCATTGAACTGGACGAACGGATTGGTTATTTCGGACGAACGCACCGGCTTACGCCGGTTTTACATCTGTACTACATGTAACCTCATACACACATAAATGAGTAACATACTGATTAATATGGTAAATCATGACGATTGAAAGCTTTTTTATTGGCACCCGCCGCTCTGATAAACGTTACGGGCCTCAGAGCAAGGATATGCAGGTTTCTGAATTCATTTCTCTGATTTCTCCCAAAAATGCCCCTCATAAGGTTGTGTTACCTGATTTTACTGGTCTGGCAATTCGGCTTGATGGGGTCCGCTTGGAAAACGGAAAATATCCCACGCTAAGACTGTTTTTTGTACGATTCGATATCGACATTGCGTAATGGTCGGTACTTCCCTGTACCCAGCTTAAGATTATTACGCCAGACATAATCCCCATTAAGATTGATATGCTCCCAGCCCAACGGCGAAAGGTGAGAGAGCAGTTGGTCATTAATCGGGAGCTTTTTTCGTTTCAGGGATTCAATGGCTCTTTCTATGTATACCGTGTTCCATAACGCGATTGCCGCTGTCAGTAACGTCAGACCACTGGCCCGGTAACTCTGATTCTCCAGCCCCCTGTCCCTGATTTCACCCAGCCGGTGCATAAAAACCGCTCGCGCAAGAGCATTACGGGCTTCTCCTTTATTCAGCCCAGCTTGTACACGTCGTCGCAAACCAGGATCTCGAAACCAGTCCAGCATAAACAGTGTCCGTTCGATTCGACCAATTTCTCTCAGCGCTTTGGCCAGTCCATTCTGTTTTGGGTAACTGGCTAACTTTTTCATCATCAGCGATGCAGTGACTGTCCCCTGTTTAATCGAAGCTGCCAGGCGTAATACCTCACCCCAGTACGTTTCAATATCTTTGAGATTCAGGCTGGTTGTTGATATGACGGACTGAAGCCCTGGATATCGCTCAGCCTTTCCGTGAATAAACAGTCGCTTATCATGAAGATCCCTGATCCTCGGCGCAAAAGCAAATCCCAGCAAATGCATTAGTGCAAAAACATGCTCTGTGAAACCTGCGGTATCGGTGTAATGTTCGGTAATTTCCAGATCACTTTCATGATACAACAGGCCATCAAGTACGTGGGTTGAGTCACGTACCCGACTAATCACTTTGGTGTAGAACGGGCTATATTGATCTGATATATGCGTATAAATCTGTACGCCCGGCTCCTGGCCATATTTAAGATTGACCTGACCAGCATAACGCCCGTGACTGCCCACCCGAAAGTTCTGCCCGTCTGATGACGATGTTGTCCCGTCGCCCCAGAATGCTGCTAATGGACGTTTCCCCTGCGCGTTTACCAGTTCTGCAAGGGCAGCTGAATAGGTTTCGTCACGGATGTACCATGCCTGGATACCTTCGAGGGACGATTTTGTTACCCCGGGGCAGGACTCTGCCATTTTTGTCAGCCCCAGATTAATACCGTCAGCCAGAATTGTGGTCAGCAACAGCCTTCCGTCTTTTGGCCTGATGTTATTATTTTTGAGATGCGTGAAGTGACGTGTAAAACCCGTCCAACTGTCAACTTCTTCCAGTATTTCTGTAATTTTCGGATGGGGGAGCATGTTATAAACCAGACTGACAAAGGCAGAAACACCGGAAGGAACCCCGTTCTCCAGCGGAGTGATTTTCACTCCTTTATCTGAAATATCAACATCCGGCAGCTCACCGGCAAGAGCCATTGCGTTAACTTCTTCCAGACGAGATGCAAGAAGCGTCATACGGGCCTGAAGATATGCATGGCAATCAGTCTGCACAGCCAGTTGTAACTGGTCATTTTGTCGGGATTTATCAAATTCAGTGACCGGGATAAGATAATCATCAAAATTTCTGTAACGACGCGACCCTTTTACCCAAATATCTCCGGAACGTAACGCCCCCTTGAGTTCATTCAGTACACAAAACTCATAGTATTTTCGATTGATGCCTGAAGGCGTTAATACCAGTTTTCGCCAGCTTTCAGGAATAAATGCTGTTGGCGCTGTAGGCGGAACGTTACGAAGCTGCTTACGGTATATTTCCCTTATAGTATCCAGTGCATCGCTGAGCGGCTGCGCCGCAGGTGTCGCTACAAACTGCAATGCTGACAACATTCGTGGAGCGTATTTTCGAAGTGTGCTGTATTTTTCGGTGATCAGGTGAAGAGGATCGAAATTACCTTTACGGGACAGCAACTGTGTTTCTTCCAGGCTGTTGACGAACTCCTGCCAGGGAATAACATCTTCTATCGCGGCCCAGGGATCTTCACCTGACTTTCTGGCATGCAGTAGCGCCTGACCGACAGTAACATATTGTCTTAACTTGCTCTGGATAAGTTTGCCTGTTAACTGAAGCCTCTCGGCTTGTTTGCGTTTTGCCTGGCTGAACAGACCGCCCATAATGCGTTCGTGTAGCTCGATAACTTCATCAGTCAATGTTGCTCTGGCTTCCTGAATGACACAAACCAGCGTAGCGTAACGTCTGATATCGGTGAATTTTGCCAGATCTCTGCTGCTCATTTTTCGGCCCTCACGCGCCAGTTTGAGTAATTTGTTCTGGTGAACGGAAAGCTCAATACCATCAGGTAATTCCAGCGCGGTGATAGAATTAAGTCGATCGATATGTTGCAGCACGTTTTTACCGTTAATTTTACCGGGAGGCTGAAGTAGCCACGCGAGTCGGGAAGGTTGTTCCCCTTCTGATATGAGCAGGCTGTCGAGTGCAGATCTATGCTGCTTTCCCAGTTGTGTCGTAAGTGCCGAAAAAACAGATCTGTCAGCAAGTGTGACGGCTTCGGCAAGCGTCCGTTCGATCACATCAACCGACGGGAAAATAACATTATTGTTATGTAGCCAACTGAGCATTTCCTCCGCCAGAGTAAATCCTTTATCTGTTCGCATGGCATAGGAATGCAGATGCCGAATGCAGTCTTTTTGCAGAGTTCGGCTGAACGGAGATAATTTCAGGTAGCGATAAAGTTCAGCCAGATGCTCCCAGCGGGTTTGCTCTCTGGCTGCATATTCATGCCATAAATCGGGCTGAAGCTTCAGTCTTGAAGCAATTCTGGATACAACGCCACAGTGGGGAACATTGTTTTTGTCCGGAACAAATCCAGGCCCACGCAGGTAACAGAGTAATACCGCAAAGCCCAGGCGATTAGCTGGACGCCGGTGCTTATTAATGAGAGCAATATCTTTATCACAAAGAAAACACATTCTGGTCAGAATAATTTCATCATCTGGTATAACCAGCAGGCGAGCTTGCTCTTCACTACTCAGTATTTGTCGCCGTGGCATGAATGCTTCCCTCGTGTAAAGTTTTCATGTGTTATGGATTTGTTGTGACCGAAAACGACCGGTTTCGGACATTGTTAAACAGATATATCCGAAAGTCAGCGAAATTACTTTCGGACATGCATTATAATATGTACACCCATTTCGTACAGAAGATCTCACTATGTCTCGAATTTTTGCCTATTGTCGGGTTTCCACTCTGGAACAGACGACCGAAAATCAACGTCGGGAAATCGAAAGCGCGGGTTTTAACGTCAGACCCCAACGAATAATCGAAGAACAAATTAGTGGATCAGTAGCAGCCAGTGAACGTCCTGGTTTTAACCGGTTGCTTGATCGACTGGAAAGTGGCGATGTATTGATAGTCACAAAACTGGATCGCCTCGGTCGTAATGCAATGGATATCAGGAAAACAGTGGAGCAACTGACCGAATCTGGCATCAGGGTGCATTGCCTGGCATTAGGTGGTGTTGATCTGACCAGTCCGGCAGGAAAAATGACAATGCAAGTGATTTCAGCGGTCGCTGAATTTGAACGAGATCTTTTACTTGAACGAACTTATTCAGGGATAGCAAGAGCACGGGATGCAGGAAAACGTTTTGGTCGCCCACCGGTATTAAATGAAGAACAAAAACAGAAGGTACTCGAACGCATTAAGTCTGGGGCAAGTATAAGTGCTATTGCCAGGGAATTCCGAACAACACGGCAAACAATTCTGAGAGTTAGAGCGAAACAGCAAACTGTTACTGTATAGAAAATAGTCTTAGCGTGGGATATTTTCCGTTTTCCAAGCGGACCCCTTGATGCACAAATCAGGAACCAGTTTCATCAACTGAAAGAGGATGAGCACTTCCTTCGATATCGGCAGTTGTCGGAAAGGTGGTATCAGGCGGGCTCTATTAGTGACAGAAACAACCGCAGTAAGCGTTTTGAGAAGATCATGGATGACTCACTTGATTTTTTGCTTTACAGCCAAGACGTCATGCCTAACATCAATCCAGATGATCTCCAATGGCATGATTACGAAAAGGCTAGCAGTAAGGGTAAAATGTACTGTGTAGCGCTTCTGTTCCATGTCATTGCACGGGCTGCATATGAACCCGAATCTGTGGGTAAAGATCCGACACTTCCAGAATATTGCCGGTGGATGAAAAATTGGATAGAGAAAACATTAGGTCATGATTTTTTAGATAGAATGATGATCTATTGTGCGCTGTTTGCCCCAGCGTATTTTCCCGCGTTACAACGTCTGAGCGGAGAGAAAGAAACGCGTGATGTCCATGAATTCCTGGCTGAGCATGTTCGCACTTTAGCTCAAAAAAATTCTTCAGAGGTAAATTATAGAGATCAACGGCAATTCACGTTTGGCTACACCATGTTCACGAAGCAACAATTTGAATTTCTGGACATGATGCGCGATGTCCATTACCGGATTGATTGTATTGAACAGCTCCTTCTGGACCTTATAGAACGTAAGGTTGTGGATTTCACTGATGCATCTGTTGCAGGCACGTGGATTGAGAAGCAAATTCAGCGGCTTGAATCAAACGACGTAAAGCAGTAACCCTCTGAACTGTAAATTGGGTAGTCAGATTTAATTATTGGCACCTGTTCATAGGTGCCACCTTTCTGAAAGAATGTATCCTAATTTTTCGATATCCAAACTGACCCCTATTTTAGATGTTTCATTTATCACACCCTAAAGCTGAATATTTATCACAAGCCATTTTTACCGATAAATAACTAAGGCGATCAATGCCAATGGACTTACAATAATAAACAGATTCTTTTTTGCTATTCAGGTTCGTAACACGGGGTCTGAAGTCCAATGGAACGAAAACGTACGTTAGTGAAGTAACTGTATGATATATCAAGACATAATGGACATAGAAAAACGCCATCAAAACGGTGTCTTTTTAATCGAAAATTGGCACTTAACGGACGGCATTGTCTACTAATCGATTTTTAGACGATAATTTTCCTCTTACCGTACATTTTCGTACGGTTGGCCCTCAAACCCCGGGAGCTGTCAAAGGGCAATGCGGGGGCCGCTGGCCTGTATGCCTTCTTCGCTGAACACATCGACCCTACCTGTGGCGCTGTTGTCTGCGATCAGCAGTTCCTGGCTGACCATCTGGAGGTTAGCACCCGCACGATTCGGAACTGGCTCAAGTACCTTGAGACAGAACGCGCCTTGGTCAGAATCCCAGTCGCTGGGCGGGTTTGCGCCTACGCTCTTGACCCCCACGAGGTCTGGAAAGGGTACGACAACGCCAAAGAATACGCGGCCTTCGTGACCAAGACGCTGGTCAACAAGGACGGCGATATTAAGCGCCGGATCATGTCGATGTTTAGCCCAGAGGAACGCCCAGACGACAGGGAGTGACGGGCACTGGCTGGCAATGTCTAGCAACGGCAGGCATTTCGGCTGAGGGTAAAAGAACTTTCCGCTAAGCGATAGACTGTATGTAAACACAGTATTGCAAGGACGCGGAACATGCCTCATGTGGCGGCCAGGACGGCCAGCCGGGATCGGGATACTGGTCGTTACCAGAGCCACCGACCCGAGCAAACCCTTCTCTATCAGATCGTTGACGAGTATTACCCGGCATTCGCTGCGCTTATGGCAGAGCAGGGAAAGGAATTGCCGGGCTATGTGCAACGGGAATTTGAAGAATTTCTCCAATGCGGGCGGCTGGAGCATGGCTTTCTACGGGTTCGCTGCGAGTCTTGCCACGCCGAGCACCTGGTCGCTTTCAGCTGTAAGCGTCGCGGTTTCTGCCCGAGCTGTGGGGCGCGGCGGATGGCCGAAAGTGCCGCCTTGCTGGTTGATGAAGTACTGCCTGAACAACCCATGCGTCAGTGGGTGTTGAGCTTCCCGTTTCAGCTGCGTTTCCTGTTTGGGGTCGTTTGCGGGAAGGGGCGGAATCCTACGCTAAGGCTTTGGCCAGCGATATTCTCCGGTGAGATTGATGTGTTCCCAGGGGATAGGAGAAGTCGCTTGATATCTAGTATGACGTCTGTCGCACCTGCTTGATCGCGGCCGCGATAGCTAGATCGCGTTGCTCCTCTTCTCCATCCGCGTTCCAAGCTGCGGAAAGGCACCCATAAGCGTACGCCTGGTCGAGCAGGCGACGCGGATCGACGTCCAGCGCACGAGAGAATGCGTCCGCCATCTGTGCAATGCGTCTAGGATCGAGACAAAGGTCGTCTCTGTCAGCCGGATCGTAGAACATATTGGCGGCGCCAAAGCCCACTTCACCGACCAGACCGACGGGATCTATCACCAGCCAGCCGCGACTGGAGAACATGATGTTTTCATGATGCAGATCGCCATGTAGCCCACGCAGTTCCGAGGCATTGCTCATCATTTGATCGGCTATAATCGCCGCGTGGACGTAGTCAGTTTGACAACCTGCGTTTTGATCATCGCGCGCCCGCTGAAACAAAGCTGCAAAGCGATCCCGGATCGGGAGAAGGGCAGAAGGCAGGGGTTCCTCAGATGCGGCATACAGCTTCGCCATTAGTTCCGCTGCAATTTCGGTCGCCTGGTAGTCGCCGTGCTCGGCAACGATGTGAGAGAGCATTCGCTCCCCGGCATATTCGAGCAACATCAGATTGTTCTCACGACCGAGCAACCGGACTGCTCCCCTCCCATTGCGCCATACCAGATAGTCGGCCCCGCGCAGTTCATCAGCAATGTCTTTTATAGGTTTCAATCCCTTGACGATTGCAGGAGTCCCGTCTGGCAATGAAACTTTCCAAACGAGGCTGGAAAAGGTGTCCGCAATGAGAACAGGTTGCGAAACGTGCCAATGAGCAGGAAAAACAGGCGGCATGAACATCAACCCCAAGTCAGAGGGTCCAATCGCAGATAGAAGGCAAGGCGTTCGCGGTCGGGGGCTTCGATCCCCAATACATTGAATAGGACAGCGAAGGCGCGCTCTGCTTCATCTGGCGCTGCCCAGTTCTCTTCGGCGTTAGCAATCATGAGTGCCAAATCGGCATAGCGATCTGCTGTTCCGAGCCGCCCAAGGTCGATCAGACCCGTGCATTGAAGAGTTTTAGGGTCCACCATGAAGTTCGGCATGCAGGGATCACCATGGCAAACAACCATATCGGTGCGCTCTTGGTCGAGCCGCACCGGTAGCTCTCGTTCGACACGAGCCAAAAGATCGAGCTGCGGCGTACTCTTGTCCTCGTCCGGTAAGAAGTCGGGATTGACGGCATTGCGGGACACCACATCAACGGCGCGTCCGAACATTCGCGACAGCCTGCGCTCAAACGGACATTGATCAACCGATAGGCTGTGAACAGCGCCAAGTTGCTGCCCCATTGACGGCCACGCTTTGAGCAAATCCGCTCCAGACAGATCAGCCGCCGGTACTCCCGGAATTGCCGTTATCACCAAGCATGCACCCTCCTGTTCCTCCTGCCAGTTGATGACCTCGGGGCAAGCCACACCTCGACCTTTGAGCCAAATGAGGCGGTCACGCTCTCCAGCGAGCTCACCGCGGCGGGAAGCAGGTGCGATTTTCGCGAAGGCATGCCCGTCACCACGTCGAAAAACAAAATCACCAGATTCTCCGCCTCTGACAGGCAACCAGTCAGAATGCGATTCACCAAAAAAAATATTAGTTCGATTCAATGGAGGTTCCTTCAGTTTTCTGATGAAGCGCGAATATAGAGAAATATCCCGAATGTGCAGTTAACGAATTCTTGCGGTTTCTTTCAGCGCCGCCAATACCGCCAGCCCGTCGCGCAAGGGGCGCGGCTCGTGTGTGCGGATGAAGTCAGCTCCACCTGCGGCGGCGGCAAGCTCTGCAGCGAGTGTCGCGGCCCCGACATCCCCCGGACCACGGCCTGTGAGCGCGCGCAGAAAGGATTTGCGCGAAACAGACAGAAGCACCGGCAAATCGAAGCGCAGCCGCAATTCATCGAACCGCGCCAGCACCGAGAGCGAGGTTTCGGGAGCAGCCCCCAGAAAAAACCCCATGCCGGGATCAAGGACAAGGCGGTTGCGTTTGATACCGGCACCCGTCAGCGCCGCGATGCGCGCGTCAAAGAACGCCGCAATGTGATCCATGATGTCGCCAGCGGGTGCCTCGCGCCGATCTGCCTGCCCGTCTTGCACCGAATGCATAACGACGAGTTTGGCAGATGATTTCGCCAATTGCGGATAGAACGCAGCGTCTGGAAAACCGCGAATATCATTGAGATAGGCCACACCACGCGACAAGGCATAGGCTTGCGTCGCGGGTTGATAACTGTCGAGCGAGACGGGAATGCCATCTGCCTTGAGCGCGTCCAGCACCGGCGCGATACGCGCGATTTCTGTGTCGGACGAAACAGGCGCGGCGTCGGGATTGCTGGATGCCGGACCGAGGTCGATCACATCTGCCCCCTCGGCCATCAGCTTACGCGCCTGCGCAATGGCTGCGTCTGGCGCCAGATACCGGCCTCCATCGGAGAAACTGTCCGAGGTTATGTTGACGATGCCGAAAATGATGAGCGATTTATTCATGGGGGCTTCTATAATAATAATAATCGAGCATGAGTATCATACGGATGCTCGGGTCGAAAGGGAATCCCCAGGCGAGTAACCTGTTTGCGGTGATCCATTAGCTGCAGGAGCAGAAGAGCATACATCTGGAAGCAAAGCCAGGAAAGCGGCCTATGGAGCTGTGCGGCAGCGCTCAGTAGGCAATTTTTCAAAATATTGTTAAGCCTTTTCTGAGCATGGTATTTTTCATGGTATTACCAATTAGCAGGAAAATAAGCCATTGAATATAAAAGATAAAAATGTCTTGTTTACAATAGAGTGGGATACAGACACGCTTGATATGTTTGGAGATCAGCCATGACAGATCCACTCAAAGCCCTTTTCGGCAAGCCTGATTACTCCCATATCGTAAGGGACACCACGGCCACTATCAGCATCACAGCCGCTGAAATGGCCGCTGTTTTGGAGGCTTACGACAGGGGTATAGACACGCTGGACGGCACCACCAGAACGGCGCTGGATTCCGTTATATCGAAACTCAAGGACGAGGTATGGCCATGAGCATGTATTACATCAAGACAGGTCTGGAGTACTGGAAACCCAAGGGCTACGGGTACACCAAGAGCCGCGAGGAGGCGGGGGTTTTCACCCTCAAGGACATGGAAGAATTGAACCTCGATGGCTGCACCCTGGAACGCGCCGAAGTGGCGTTCCTGGACGAGGACGGCCCCAGTCCCGACCTACCCCACCGCGTCACCCTGCCCCGCGATTGAGCGGGGCGCTGGAGGGTTTCAAAGGGGCACCCTTTGGCACGGGATATGTGTCAAAAACGGAGTTTTTGTAAACATATCCGACGTGCCTGTAAATCCGCGCGATTACTGCCAGCCCTTACACCCCGGTTGCTTAGGGTTGGTTGAAAGTGGTTTAGGGTTGGTTGAAAGTGGTTTAATGTTGGTTAAACAATGGTTTAAGGTTGTTCAAGGTTGGTTAAAGTTGGTTGAAAAGGGTTAACGGCCCCTGCTGCGGTCGCTGCGCTCCCGTTCCCGCTTGGCCTTGAATCGCTCTTTGATCTGCTGGGCGCGCTCCTGCTTCTCCTGCTCGTTCTCCTGCCGCAATTTCACCGCCTGCCGGATCAGTCCCGCTACCTGATCCTTGGATAGCCCCTTAAACGGCTCCTGAAGGGCCTGTAAGCGTTTTTGCTGCTGGGCTAGGGTTTCCCTTAGCTCCTTGGCTCTTCGCTCGTTCTGGGCGCTTACAGCGGCTTTCTCGGCCATCGGCTGCACAGACCCCATTATTTTGGCGTTCAACCTTTGCGCCACCCCTTCGACCGTCTCCACGGCTCCGAACACCTTCTCGGCCAGTGACACCCCCTTGACGGGGTCTGACGCTCAGTGGAACGAAAACTCACGTTAAGGGATTTTGGTCATGAGATTATCAAAAAGGATCTTCACCTAGATCCTTTTATCGGGGAGCTACACGCGACAACCAGGAATGCAGCCGTAACTGCAGCAACGACGGGCAAAATGCGCATGGGATTTTCCTTGCTGTATTTTTGTTAAGTGTAGATGACAACAGGAAAAAAAGAGAAAGAAAGGAGGCCCAATATCCTGGGCCTCATCGTCAGTTATTGCAGCTTTTCAAGAATGCGCCAGGCCGCCTCGACACGGACAGGGTTAGGATAGCTTTTGTTTGCCAGCATCACGATGCCAAGGTTTTTTTCTGGAACGAAGGCTACGTAGCTGCCAAATCCACCAGTGGAGCCCGTTTTATGCACCCATGAGGCTTTCACTGCGGGGGCGGGCGGGTTTACCTCAACGGCGGGAAGCGCTGCCAATGCCACTTTGCTGTCGCTGCCGTTGATGATCGAATCAGCTTTCAGCGGCCAGTTCAGCATCTCCCAGCCTAATCCCTGGTACATATCGCCAATACGCCAGTAGCGAGACTGCGCAAGCGCAATGCCCTGCTGGAGCGTTTTCTCCTGAACGTGGCTGGCATCCATGTTGGCCTGAACCCAGCGGGCCATATCAATAACGCTGGATTTCACGCCATAGGCTTCGGCGTCAAGTTGTCCCGGAGAAACGTGTACGGGCTTCCCTTCGCGATAGCCCCAGGCATAATCTTTTTGTTCGTTCTGCGGAACCGTAATCCAGGTATGCGCCAGTTTTAATGGTTGCAGGACGCGTCTGGTCATTGCCTCTTCGTAACTCATTCCTGAGGGTTTCACCGCCAGCGCGCCAAACAGACCAATGCTGGAGTTAGCGTAAAGTCGCTTAGCGCCCGGAGTCCATTGCGGCTGCCAGTTTTGATAAAAATGCAGTAATGCGGCTTTATCCCTAACGTCATCGGGGATCTGCAGCGGTAGGCCGCCTGCCGTATAGGTGGCTAAGTGCAGCAGGCGGATACCCTGCCACTGTTTGCCTGTCAGTTCTGGCCAGTATTTCGTGACCGGATCGCTGAGCTTAATTTCGCCGCGGGCGATAGCATCGCCGCCCAACACGCCGTTAAACGTCTTACTAACCGATCCTAGCTCAAACAGCGTTTGCTGCGTGACTGGGTGGTTATTGGCGATATCGGCTTTACCCCAGGTGAAATAATAGGGTTTTCCCTGGTAGATAACGGCAACGGCCATACCCGGAATAGCCTGCTCCTGCATCAACGGGGTGATGGTGCGATTAACGATATCGGCAATCTGTTGTTCTGTTTTTGCGGCAGCAAATGTGGAGAAAGAGGCTGTCAGCAGCAGAGCGCAGCATAACGATTTTTTCATCATGAAATCAGTTCCGTAATTAAAAGCAAAAAGGTGTCCGGGCCCGTCAGACGCAATCAGTGTGTTTGATTTGCACCGTGTTGACAAACGGTTAAATTTAGCAGCAGATATAAGTTTTTCCTAAATTCCACGTGTGTTTTTTATTAGCTTCAAAAATCACTATTTCACGAAGAATTTAGACTGCTTCTCACACATTGTAACATTATTTACAACCACCTTTCAATCATTTTTGATAAATCATTGATTTCATCTTTGCTGCAATGATACTTAATAAACTCTGCAAGTTATCCACAGAGCAACACTCAATTTTATTGATGATATTCTTATTATACCAGACATTTTTCATACACTCCCTTGTACGGATAGTTTTCCGACAACTTCATGATTACATATCTTGCGGTTTTGATTATTTTTGCTGCAAGAAATACATACTTCAAACGAAAGGTCTTTATTTGCTGTCTGTATTCTGAAGAGTCCAAGGAATCAAACTTGAACAACAAAAATAGGTTATATGAAAGCATCATCATTTGAAACACGGCTGGCACTGTTGCAAATAGTCGGTGGTGATAAACTTATCATCCCCTTTTGCTGATGGAGCTGCACATGAACCCATTCAAAGGCCGGCATTTTCAGCGTGACATCATTCTGTGGGCCGTACGCTGGTACTGCAAATACGGCATCAGTTACCGTGAGCTGCAGGAGATGCTGGCTGAACGCGGAGTGAATGTCGATCACTCCACGATTTACCGCTGGGTTCAGCGTTATGCGCCTGAAATGGAAAAACGGCTGCGCTGGTACTGGCGTAACCCTTCCGATCTTTGCCCGTGGCACATGGATGAAACCTACGTGAAGGTCAATGGCCGCTGGGCGTATCTGTACCGGGCCGTCGACAGCCGGGGCCGCACTGTCGATTTTTATCTCTCCTCCCGTCGTAACAGCAAAGCTGCATACCGGTTTCTGGGTAAAATCCTCAACAACGTGAAGAAGTGGCAGATCCCGCGATTCATCAACACGGATAAAGCGCCCGCCTATGGTCGCGCGCTTGCTCTGCTCAAACGCGAAGGCCGGTGCCCGTCTGACGTTGAACACCGACAGATTAAGTACCGGAACAACGTGATTGAATGCGATCATGGCAAACTGAAACGGATAATCGGCGCCACGCTGGGATTTAAATCCATGAAGACGGCTTACGCCACCATCAAAGGTATTGAGGTGATGCGTGCACTACGCAAAGGCCAGGCCTCAGCATTTTATTATGGTGATCCCCTGGGCGAAATGCGCCTGGTAAGCAGAGTTTTTGAAATGTAAGGCCTTTGAATAAGACAAAAGGCTGCCTCATCGCTAACTTTGCAACAGTGCCCGACGCAATAATCACCAATTCCTCTTTTGATAGGTAAACAACAATGATCGAGCTTCATGCCATTTTAGCTGCCACCGCCAATGGTTGCATTGGGAAGGACAACGCACTTCCCTGGCCACCACTAAAAGGCGATCTGGCCAGATTCAAAAAATTGACCATGGGGAAGGTGGTCATTATGGGGCGCAAGACCTATGAGAGCTTGCCCGTCAAATTAGAAGGTCGCACCTGCATCGTTATGACGCGCCAAGCGCTGGAGCTTCCGGGTGTTCGTGACGCTAACGGCGCTATCTTCGTGAACAACGTCAGCGACGCCATGCGGTTCGCTCAAGAAGAGAGCGTGGGCGATGTGGCCTACGTCATTGGTGGCGCTGAGATATTCAAGCGACTTGCCTTGATGATCACGCAGATTGAATTGACCTTTGTTAAGCGACTGTACGAAGGCGACACCTACGTTGATCTGGCCGAAATGGTCAAAGACTACGAGCAGAATGGCATGGAAGAACATGACCTTCACACTTACTTCACTTACCGTAAAAAGGAGCTTACAGAATGACCTTCGTTGCCATTTCAGATACGCACCTGCACAACTGGTCGCAGTTCGCGATACCAACAGAGTCGGGCATTAACTCCAGGCTGTTGCAGATTCTTAAAGCCATTGAAGAAGCGGCTTGCGCCGCCGATTACCACGCCCCAGCGGGCGTGGTTCCAACCGTCTATCACGGCGGCGATCTCTTCCATGTGCGAGGTTCTTTGACCCCTTCTGTGCTAAACGCGGTGCTCGACTTTTTTAAGACCATCCACCGTGACTACGGCGTTCGCTTTCGCATGATCGCCGGCAATCACGATCTGGAAACCAAAGACTCATGTCCTATGGGCAATGCAGCTGCGGCGCTTAATTCGTTGCCGTTTGTGGAGGTTGTATCCGAAAAAACGCTGTTCGAGGACCACAAAGTCGCTCTGCTGCCATGGCGCGATTCCATGGACGATCTGCGTGCGGATCTTGCGCACGTTAAAGACGCGATCGGCGCTAGTGTTGCCTCTAAGTGGACAGCAATCATCCACGCACCGGTTAACGGGGTTGTTCTTGGCATTCCAGACCATGGGTTCGACGGAAAAGAGCTCGCCTCCTATGGCTTCGGGTTAGTGCTCGCCGGTCACTACCACAACCACAAAAAAATCGGCACTGTTGCAAATAGTCGGTGGTGATAAACTTATCATCCCCTTTTGCTGATGGAGCTGCACATGAACCCATTCAAAGGCCGGCATTTTCAGCGTGACATCATTCTGTGGGCCGTACGCTGGTACTGCAAATACGGCATCAGTTACCGTGAGCTGCAGGAGATGCTGGCTGAACGCGGAGTGAATGTCGATCACTCCACGATTTACCGCTGGGTTCAGCGTTATGCGCCTGAAATGGAAAAACGGCTGCGCTGGTACTGGCGTAACCCTTCCGATCTTTGCCCGTGGCACATGGATGAAACCTACGTGAAGGTCAATGGCCGCTGGGCGTATCTGTACCGGGCCGTCGACAGCCGGGGCCGCACTGTCGATTTTTATCTCTCCTCCCGTCGTAACAGCAAAGCTGCATACCGGTTTCTGGGTAAAATCCTCAACAACGTGAAGAAGTGGCAGATCCCGCGATTCATCAACACGGATAAAGCGCCCGCCTATGGTCGCGCGCTTGCTCTGCTCAAACGCGAAGGCCGGTGCCCGTCTGACGTTGAACACCGACAGATTAAGTACCGGAACAACGTGATTGAATGCGATCATGGCAAACTGAAACGGATAATCGGCGCCACGCTGGGATTTAAATCCATGAAGACGGCTTACGCCACCATCAAAGGTATTGAGGTGATGCGTGCACTACGCAAAGGCCAGGCCTCAGCATTTTATTATGGTGATCCCCTGGGCGAAATGCGCCTGGTAAGCAGAGTTTTTGAAATGTAAGGCCTTTGAATAAGACAAAAGGCTGCCTCATCGCTAACTTTGCAACAGTGCCAACCGGACTGCCACGCCCTGAGCGTCAAATTCCTTTATCAGTTGGATCATATCGGCAGTGTCGCGGCCAAGACGGTCGAGCTTCTTAACCAGAATGACATCACCTTCCTCCACCTTCATCCTCAGCAAATCCAGCCCTTCCCGGTCTGTTGAACTGCCGGATGCCTTATCGGTAAATATACGGTTTGCTTTCACACCTGCGTCTTTGAGTGCTCTGACCTGAAGATCAAGAGACTGCTGACTGGTTGAGACCCGAGCGTAACCAAAAAGTCGCATAAAAATGTACCTTAAATCGAATATCGGACAACTCATGTCTATTATTACAAATTTACGATTTAATAGACATATTAATGTAACAGTTTTACGATGTCCGATAATTTATAATATTTCGGACAGTTGCAAAATTGTTAATGAATAACTGTCAGGTAGGGAGCCTGATATGCCTGTCGACTTTCTAACCTCTGATCAAAAACAGAATTACGGTTGTTATGCTGCAGAACCTAATGACGTGCAACTGGCGCGCTATTTTCATCTTGATGAACGGGATCTGGCCTTCATTAACCAACGACGGGGCAAACATAATAGGCTGGGCATTGCGCTTCAGCTCACCACAGCCCGTTTTCTGGGAACATTTCTGACGGATTTAACTCAGGTTCTGCCTGGTGTTCAACATTTTGTCGCGGTACAGCTTAATATCCGCCGTCCAGAAGTTCTCTCCCGCTATGCTGAACGGGACACTACCCTTAGAGAACATACTGCATTAATTAAGGAATATTACGGCTATCATGAATTTGGTGATTTTCCATTGAGAAGAAATTATAGATGAAGATATCGCTCGGCTATCTCCCCTGATGCACGGGCATATCAATATGTTGGGCCATTATACATTCACGTTGCCAGAGGATATTTTAACAGGGGAACTGAGAGCTCTAAATTTAAATATAAACAACGAATTATCTCCTTAACGTACGTTTTCGTTCCATTGGCCCTCACCCCCCTACTATTGCGACGCAGAAGCATAATGCGATGAAAAAGCTGAATCTTTCCAACCACAGCGAACTGATTAAGTATGTGCAGGCGGTTGGAAAGATGGAGGAATAGTCCACATCAGGGGTAGATAATATTCAGCGTAGCCGATGTATTGATCTTACCCTGGCTTACCTGGGCGGGTGCCCACACGTAATAGTACGCCGCCATCGGAAGGGTGAAATGTTCGTCCAGCGCCGCGCCAGCCGCCACGCTGAAGATTATTGTGGCGTTGCCACGGCTGATGGTTGAGGTAGAGAAGGTCACCGGCGTTTGCGGGGCGTCACGTTTTATCAGGCGGAGCCCCACGCCCTGCGCCGCGCTACTGCTGCTGTCGATCAGCACCGAGCTGTCGGTCGAAAGCAGCTGCGCGCTGGACAGAAACATCTCAATTGCCCGATCGGAATTGCCATTAACCCCGACGTTCTGACAGCTCATGTTCAGTGAAAAAGGCGTCAGCCCCGGCTGTGAGGATGCTCTGAGCTGGGGAATGCCGAGCGTTGGCAGCGCCACGGTCAGCCCCGCATTATCAAAGGAACAGGTAGTCAGTTTTGGCGCGTATTTGATGATCATCGGCTGACCAAACATATCGCGGTTGTCGTAAGGCCACTTGAACCCGTTGAATAACCACTGCACTATCTTGACGAGCTGCTTGATTGGCCAGGCGATGATTTCCAAGAAAGATAACCCGCTCATGTCGCTGACGAACAGAACGTCGCTCATGTTCGCCGTATCCCCTGTCAGGGTGGTGCCGCTCTGGTTAACGAGGGTGAAGCGAACCGTAAACGGTGTATTCAGCTCAGACGCCGTATGGTGACCGCGGTCAGACAGGGTTTTATTGGCCGGGGGATTGGTGATCTCCGCCCGCACCATATACTTGTTGTTGCTGAATCCGAGGATGGTCGCGTATTTGTCGTCGGTCGAGAGGATCGGCGTGTAAGAAAATTCACTGTTACGCGTCGTACAGTTGAACGAGCCGCTGTACTGGGTGGTGAAGCTGCCGGTCCATGTGGGCGTGGCCGGGCTCAACTTATCCGATAAATCAATGGTAATCGGTGTGCCATAAACGATGCCGCTGCCGGCGCAGGAGGCATAGCTCATTCCGCTAACGCTGGTGAGGAGCAGGAACATGAATGATCGTAACATTTTGATAATCCGTAATTAATGGCAAACCGATGAGGGGCTGTTCAGCCCCCAGGCCGGGGAGGAGATTTCGCACTTTCCGCCGCGGAGATGCACGTTGAGCGCGCGTGGCGGCCGTTCAGCACGGATATACAGTACGCTGGCCTGTCCGACATACCCGACAGATTCACCATGTTCATCCAGCACTTCGGTGCCAAAGGGCAGCGGTTTGCCGTCGGCGCGCGTCGCATGAAGTACCCATGACTGGCGCTTGTCGGTTTCAAAGCGGATATAGCTCACCGCCCCGTCGTAAGGAGCCACGTTAGCCATATTGCCGATCACCTCCGCGCCAGCGCTGTTTTCCGTTTCAGTTAACGTAATGGCGTTTTTGCGATACGGGGTGGCGTAAGGCACCAGCGCCACGCCATCGCGGTTCGTCATAATGCTTTCATCGCCGTTCACCATCAGCCCCTCCGCCTTTGGCGCATCGACGATAGTCATGGTTGTGCCGGTTTCGTTTGAGGCAAGAACGTGCCACGGGTAGGCCACCAGGCTGCCGCGTCCGCTAAGCCCGGTCTGGCGGTAGTCGGTGGATTCGCTGTAAGAGCCACCGAGTGTTGCGAAGTTCGAACGGTACGCGGCGTTAACGCTTGCCGCATTTTCCCCCCCCCGCGTATTACTGCCGGAGAGGGTGTAGCTCAGTCGGTTCGACGCCAGCGCGTTCCCGCTCATGCTGATATTGCTCTGCTCGTAATGCGAATCGCTGGCCGTCAGGCTGGAGGTGATCCACGCATTATTATCAAACAGCGCGAACGGCAGGCTGAGGGAGAGGTAAAGGCGCGTCTCTTCTTCACTGTCCCTGTTCCGTACCCGGCTGGCCGACAGGGTATAGCTGGCGCGGCCGATGGCGTTGGAATAGCCCATCTGGTATTCGCGCGTGGTTTGCTGTGAGTTCCAGTAATCGCGGTGTGTGCCGGAGACAAACACCGTGCCCCAGTTATTGAGCAGGCGCTGATTAAGGTTAAGCGTAAAGGTATTCTTGGGCTGCGCCGCACGCAGGGCGTCCCAGGTGCTTAGCGACATGTCGGGCGCAACGCCAAACCGATCTTCATAGTCGTCGTACTGCGCTCTCAGGCGCTGATACCCTTCGCGCGAATAGAGCGCGTCGCTGAAGCTGTAATAGCCTTTAGTGGAATAGCGATAGGCCGCCAGGGTGAAGTTGGTGGCGGTGGTATCGATAAATTTGCTGTACGACACGCGATAACTCTGACCGCTGCTGGTGCGATCCTGTAGAGTGGTTTTGGCGTGGGTGACATCAAACGAGACCGCGCCAAAGGGAAGGTTCCACCCGGTACCGACAAGCCCGGCCTGGTAGTTATCGCTAATAATCGTCCCGGTATACCCGGTGATGAGGTTATTAAACCCGTAGCGCAGCGTGGCCTGCATGAATGCGGGTTCGGCATCGAGCGTGTTCTGATGCACTTTACCCGCCACCACGCTGTACTGACTCACCCCTTCTTTTAGCATCCCGGGTACGGCGGAAAACGGCACCGTGAAGGACTGCTGTGAACCGTCCGCTTCACGCACCACTACCAGCAAATCGCCCGCGGAGCCGGTAGGCTGAATGCTGTCGAGGGTAAACTGGCCCGGCGGCACATTCTCCTGATAGATCACGTTGCCATTCTGGATAACTTTCACCAGGGCGTTCGTCCGTGCCACGCCGTGAACCACAGGTGAAAAACCCTGCTGTGAATTTGGGCGCATCTTCATGTCCGACGCCAGCGACACGCCGCGCACGCGCAGGGAATCAAACAGATCGCCAGGAATATAAAAGTCACCCAGCGTCAGGTTGGATTTCAGCGAGGCCAGGGGACGGCGCAGGTAGCGGGTATTATTCTGCCAGCTACTCTCTCCGCTGGCCGTTTTCCGCCAGGCGCTGCTGTCGCGAAACTGCCAGCCGAACAGGTTAGCGCCGGAATCCAGCCCGGCATAAAAATCATCATTTGTGTCTTTCGCAGCGCCTTTCGCGCGGGTGTTGTACCAGGTCGTGTTCCACGAGAGCATAAGCGCCGGTATCCCCTCGTCCCAGAACTGGGGGGCAATGTAACCTTCTTCAGTACGCAGCACGGCCGCCTGCGGAACGGTAAGCGCCAGACTCAGGGTGCTGGTATCGGTTTTGACTTCACCGCCCTGAACCAGATCGCGCAGCTGAACCTGCCCGTGCGCAATGGCGGGCGCAGGCACGGACGTGGTGTTGATGCCAAGCGACCGGGCATCTTTCCAGGCAATGCGGATGTCGTCACGCTGCTCGCCGTAGATGACGGTATAACGTCCCTTCCAGCTGCCGTTTACGTAGATATCCATCTCCTGACTGCCGGCAGGCATGGCGTTGTTTTCGGAAAAGCGAGAGAGATCGGACTCACCAGATGCGCCAGCAAGCAGGGAGGGATCAAACGAGACGGCCCCTGATTTATGCGAAAGCAGAAGCGTGCAGACTGCCAGCAGACAGAGTCTGTTTTGTTTCATTTTCATGGAGAGTCTTTCCGATCACTGACTGGTGAAAGTCCGGGTTTTATACGCGCCAAGATCATCCACATACATCAGCTGGAAGGTCTGTCCGCGCTTAACCGTATTTTTTGCGGCGACCGTCAGCTGCCCAAACGGGGAAACCATAGGGGACTCCTGGAGCAATTTCGTTTTACCCAGCGAAATATTGGCGACCGTAATATGGAACGGACTGTTATTTGTAATGCGAAAGCGATCGCCTTCGGCTGCGAGCGTCAGTTTCGCCACCGCGTCATCCAGCGTGCCTTTCAGCGCAGCGGGCCGGTAAAAAAGTTTGATACGGGATTTAATCGCCAGCTGAACGGTATTCTGATTTTGCAGATTTTCAGGTCTGGGCGGAATGTCGAGAACATTCAGGAAAAAGACGGATTCGCGATCCGCAGGCAAGCTGGACGGCAGCTTTTTAATACGAAGCTGTTGGCCATTATGTTCGTTAACCTTTATCACTGGCGGCGACAGCAAAAACGGCACATTGGCTGTTTCCGGCGTGGAATTAATATCACCGTCATCTATCCAGGATTGCACCAGAGCGGGCGCATCGCCCGTATTCATTAACTGGACGATCACCTCTTTGTTATTTTCAGGATAAAGGACACGGGTGCCATTAATGACAATATTGGCCCACGAGTGACCGGTGCTTAGCAGTAAACCTGCCAGCAAAATTGCCTTGCGCATGATTGCAACCTTAAATACAGGCTCTGCGAAAACAGAGCCTGTATAATCATTATTACAGGTAGGAAATGGTATACGTTACGTTGGAGCTTAACTCGCCCACGGTGGCGGCAGCGGTGTTCGTTTTATAATAATAAACATCCAGCGTCAGCGTCTCGGAATCTGGCGCGGTCGCTGTACCCATAATATCCGTGGTGTAAGGCTGGTTTAGGGTAATTGGCGTGGACGAACCTGGCTTCACTAACGCAAAACCGACATTACGTGCCACGCTGGTATCGCTTTCGTTTACGCTGTTATTCAGCAGGTATTTACCGTCAGTGGAAATATTATTCGCGCTGGAGAAATACACTTTCAGCGGGGTACCGGTCGTTCCGGCTGCTGGTGAACAACCTGAGAAAGTCAGCGCAATAGATTTTTTATTCTTATTGATCAGGCCAACCGTGTTGCCCGCATCTTTTACCGAAATAGGGGAAAGCGCAACGGTAAAGTCTGCGCTTTTACCGCCGTTAATGGTACAGGTTGTATCGCTAATAGCGCCGGTAAAGTTAATGATACCACCCGCCGAATTGTCTGCGGCCACTGCGCTGGTAGAGGCAATAGCGGTGGCCAGCAGTGATACGGTCATGATCGATTTGAACATGATAAACTCCATGAAGATTAAATAAATGTTAATCGGCTACACATGTCCCTGATGTACCGGCTAGACGCATGGTGGGTAATGACTCCAACTTATTGATAGTGTTTTATGTTCAGATAATGCCCGATGACT
>ERZ781272.520-NODE-520-length-24020-cov-5.660714_pt1 | contig 24020 bp, 21 predicted proteins | sample MGYA00375850_ERZ781272 | MGnify/ENA primary metagenome ERZ781272 (study PRJEB29790, sample SAMN06051246) | human gut metagenome | host: Homo sapiens | place: USA: Cincinnati, Ohio | collected 2013-06-21 | study: EMG produced TPA metagenomics assembly of the Gut...
ATATTTCCTACTTAGGGGCTTTTTTGTGCTGTCTGTACATTCTGGGGCAGTTCATGTCACTTGAGCATGCCGGGGATTTTTTCGTACCAAAAACTGAAGGATATTTTTACAGAGTGTGGATTTCCACAACCGGAAGGGAGCCCTAGCTGTCACCGGTATTCTCCCACCGGTGCATAACGACACTGGAATAGGAAACAAGATCCCCTTTGCGCAGATTGTAGATGGCGGGGGATTGTGTCGCCAGATGAAGGTTGAGGTTGCCTTCCAGTACCAAAATATGATTATAGGAAAACTTTCTCCTATCTTGCCGATGCAAATTATGGCGCAATATGTTATACTGATTTCAAACTGTTCTTCAGTATTTCGACAACAGGGTTTTTAACATCAGGGGAAGGAACAGCGATGAAAGAAAAAAGAGAGCTCGCAGTATTGATGGCGTTTACAGCGCTGCTGATGCTGGGAGTCGTTTTGTGTAATGTTCTTACGGCGCCGATGCCCTCGGGTCTAACAATTGCCTATTCCTCGGGCGCCACTGCAAGTGGAGTGTCCTCTGTTTTTGAGAGTAGCTCTTCGGCAGGGGAGGAAACGGAGAACAATACCCTTCCAACGGATGGAAAGGTCAACATCAACACTGCGGATGTGGAGGAACTCTGCCGCCTGCCGGGCGTCGGAGAGGAGATCGCCGGGCGTATTATCGGCTACCGGCAGGAATACGGACCATATACCGACCCGGCTCAACTGAAAAACATCAAGGGCATCGGGGATAAGGTCTATGAAAAGCTGCTTCCCATGGTGACCTGGTAAGTGTGGCTTATACACGGGTATGGAAACGACCGCGGAATCTTTTCCGCCAAGGGTGCGCCGGAGAATTCCTATCACCATGCACGCGTTCCCTGTCGGCCTTTTGACAGCTTTTCCTCCCATCTGTCCGAAAACGGGGAGTATTTTGTACCGATGATCGAAACCGGAGGCTTTATCATGCCGGGAAAAACCGTTAAAGCTTCCGGTATCTTTGACATTGCGGACGGCTGGCAGGTCAGCCGTTTTATGATGGCAAGAGAATGTGCCTTCCACAGGGGCGGCTTATCTAGAGACAGAACGAATAACAGGGGAATGAAAGACCATGATACTTTCAGCACAGGAAATTTCAAAAGGCTATGCCGATAAAACAATTTTACAGCCCATGTCAATGGACATCGAGGAAAACGACCGCATTGGCCTGATTGGGGTCAACGGTGCGGGCAAGACGACACTACTGCGCCTGTTAAGCGGCCTGGAAGAGTCGGATACCGGCACAGTGAGCCGAAAAAAGGACCTCACCATCGGGTATCTGCGCCAGCACAGCGGGCTTTCCAGCGGCAACACCATCAAAGAGGAAATGCGCCTAGTATTCAAAGACCTGCTTGCTCTGGAAGCGGAGCTTCACGGGCTTGAGCAGAGAATCGCTGGCATGGAACCGGCGGATGCCGAGTATGAAACGCTCAGCGCGCAGTATGCGGAAAAACAGACCTATTTTGAGCAAAACGACGGATATCTTGTAGACGTCAACATCAAGACCATCCTAAACGGTATGGGCTTTGCGGACAAGGCAATGGATACGGTCATCGACACTTTAAGCGGCGGGGAAAAGACCCGTCTGGCGCTTGCAAAGCTTCTGCTCGAACGTCCGCAGCTTCTTATCCTCGACGAGCCGACCAACCATCTGGATTTTGAAACGCTCATCTGGCTGGAGGAATACCTGACGGGCTACAAGGGGGCTTTGCTCATCGTCTCCCATGACCGGTATTTCCTTGACAAGCTCATCACGAAAACCTGGGAGTTGGAGCGAGGAAAGCTCACGATCTTTCCGGGCAACTACACCAAGTCCCTCCAGCTCAAAGAGGAGGCGAGGGTACGACGCCAGAAGGAGTACGAGCTGCAACAGGAGCAAATAGCCGCAATGGAGGACTACATCGCCCGCAATATTGTGCGCGCGACTACCTCCAAAAGCGCCAAGAGCCGCCGCGCCCAGCTCGCCAACATGGAGCTTATCGAGCCGCCGGAGCCCCCGCTCAAGGGTTCGTCGCTCTCATTCACCTTTGAAAAGCAGACGGTGCGGGACGTCCTCACCGTCTCCCATCTCGACCTTGCGGTCGGGGAGGGGAAAACGCGCAGGGAACTGGCACACGACATCAGTTTTGAAATCAAGCGCGGGGAGAAAATTGCACTCATTGGGGCCAACGGCATTGGAAAATCCACCCTGCTCAAAACCGTGCAAGGAATTTTGCCCGCGCCGCGTGGGGAGATCACCTGGGGCAAGCATGTCAAGGTGAGCTACTATGAGCAGGAAAACGCCAATTTAAATCACGACAACACCGTTCTCGAGGAGCTTTGGCAGAGGTTTCCCACCCTGCCCGAGCACACCATCCGCACCATGCTCGGGCGGGTGCTGCTGACTGGGAACAATGTGTATAAAAAAGTAGGGGTTGTCTCAGGAGGGGAGCGTGCAAAGATCGCCTTTGCCATCATCATGATGGAGCATGCAAACGTGCTGTTGCTCGACGAGCCGACCAACCATCTCGACCTGACGACCAAGGAAATTTTGGAGAAGGCCCTGCTCGAGTTTGAGGGGACGCTGCTCTTTGTCTCCCATGACCGGTATTTCCTCAATAAAATTCCGACCCGCATCTTTGAGATGCATCCCGATCACATTGAAATTTTTGATGGAAATTATGATTACTATCGGGAAAAGCGCGCGGCACTCGATGCAAAGCTTGCGGAGGAGGAAACCGCCCGCAAACAGGCTGAGCGGGAGGAACGCGCGAAGCAAAGCCAGGAGCGCAGCTATCGTTCCCGCAAACAAAAGAACGAGGAGGCGGCGCTGCGCCGCGAGCTGAAGGCGCTCGAGGAAGAGATTTTTTCTCTGGAAGAACAGCAGGCGACTCTGGAGGAGGAAATCACCAAGCCGGAGGTCTTTGAAAACTACGCGGTCATGAGTGAAAAATGCGCGCTGCTCGAGCAGGTGAAAACGCAGGCAGCAAAGAAATATGAGGTGTGGGAGGAGCTGAGTACCCAGCTCTCCTGAGCATAAGAGGCATAACCGCGCCGTAATCCGCATAGGGTTTGAGGAGAAACCGATGCAGAAATGGGGACGGACGATGAAACGAGTGTTGCTCAGTATCCTATGTGTGTTTACGGCCCTGCTGATGGGCTCCTGCAGCCTGACCGATTTTCTCCCAAATAATTCCCAGTCCAAGACGCCCTCCGGCAATGCAAGTTTTGTCGACTCTCTGGAGCAGCCGGTGGAATTCCCGCCCGCAAACGGCGACCCATTTTCTTCGGGCGGCTCGGACAAGGACAGCGAGCAACCGAAGGCCCCGGCGGGGGAAATCCGCGCGGTCTGGCTGTCCTACCTGGAGCTGAAGACGATGTTTGCCGGGGATTTTACAGCCAACGTCAAATCCTGCTTTGAGACGATAAAACAAAACAAGATGAATACCGTGTTTGTGCAGGTGCGCCCTTTTTCCGATGCGCTGTACCCTTCCAAGCTGTTTCCCTGGTCGCATATCATCACCGGGACGCAGGGGAAGGATCCCGGCTTCGACCCGCTGCAAATTATGATAGACTGCGCACATGAGCTGGGGCTGAAAATCGAGGCCTGGATCAATCCCTACCGGGTGCGCGCAGGAGGCAGTTGGGAACTAAGTGCGGACAATCCCGCTGCAAAGTGGTTGAGTGAGGGGAGCGACTGCGTCGTGGAATCCGGCGGTGGGCTGTATTATAACCCCGCCAGGGAGGAAGTTATCACGCTGGTAGTAGACGGCGTCAAGGAGCTTGTGGAAAATTACGAGCTGGACGGCATCCACTTTGATGATTACTTCTACCCGACCACGGATGAAAACTTTGACAAGCAGGCGTTTGCGGATTCCGGCGAGGGGAAAACGCTCGAGGCGTTTCGCACCGAGAAGGTCAGCGATTTGGTTAAGCGTACCTATGATACGGTCAAGGCAAAGCGCCAGGATATCCTGTTTGGCATCAGTCCGGCGGGCAATATCAGCAACAACTTAAACCGCCTGTACGCGGATGTCAAGCTGTGGGGCTCCACCCCGGGGTATGTCGATTACCTCTGCCCGCAAATTTACTTTGGCTTTGAGCATGAGACAGCGGCCTTTGACAAGATGGTGGAGGCATGGGAAGCCCTGTGTACCAGCGATTCGGTAAAGCTCTACGTCGGGCTTGCGGCCTACAAAATCGGCACGGAGGATACTGTCTACGCTGGAAGCGGAAAAGATGAATGGAAAACCTGCGAGGATATGCTCAAGCGGCAGGTGTTGTGCGCAAGGCAGGCCGCGCACTATAAGGGCTTTGCGCTTTACCGCTATGACTCGATATTCTCCCCCTCAATTTCCGATCAAGCAAAGAAAGAATGGGAAAACCTTGCATCTATTTTGAACTGATTCGGCGATATGCCGGCAAAGCAAGGCTGGGAAGATATCCGTCCGACAGAGCGGGTAGGGACAAAAGGAGGCAGGATATGATTTTATCCGGAAAAGAGATTGAGCGGCAGGTCGCCGCAGGCAATATCATCATCGAACCATATGACCCGGAAAAGATAAACCCCAACAGCTATAACCTGACGCTGCATAACGAGTTACTTGTCTATGAAAACGAGGTGCTCGACATGAAGCGGGATAACCCTGCAAAACGCATTGTTATCCCGCCTGAGGGCCTGGTGCTCGAGCCGGGCAGGCTGTATCTTGGACGGACAAAGGAGTTTACCAAAACCGATCGCTTTGTCCCCATGCTGGAAGGGCGCTCCTCCACCGGGCGGCTTGGGTTATTCGTGCACATCACTGCCGGGTTTGGGGACGTCGGCTTTGCGGGCTACTGGACGCTGGAGATTTTCTGCGTCCAGCCCATCCGGATTTACCCGGATGTGGAGGTCTGTCAGATCCACTACCACGCCATTGAGGGCGATTATGAGCTGTACCACAGCGGCAAGTACCAGTACAACACCGACATCCAGACCAGCCGGATGTACCGGGATTTTGAAAAATAAATCATTGCCAGCCGAATCGTGTCCAGCACGAGGCTCACAGTCTGCTGAGAGGCTGTCTTGTAAGCCACGATACTGTTGTCATACAAGTCTCGGATCATAGACAGGTACAAAACACCTTCTTTGGTTTGGATATACGAGATATCTGTGACCCATTTGGAATTTGGTCTGTCGGCCTGGAACTGACGATTTAAAAGATTCTCATACTTATGTATCTGCTGTCCAAGGTTTACCCACTTTCTATGCGTGTATTTCCTTTTGTCCATTGTCCGTTTTTACTGGTCCTGTTCAATTCAGCTTTCCGGGGGCTTTTCGGGTTTCCTCCTTCCCTCTCCCCTTCATATACTGGAGGAGAAAGCAAGGTGTATGGCAATGAATGTTCCCTATGAACGTACGGCAGCGGTCGAGTATGCGAAGAAATGGGCGCTGTCCCGCAATCCTGCCTATTTGGATTTTGAGACGCTGGGCGGGGACTGCACAAATTTTGCCTCCCAGTGCGTCTATGCCGGGAGCGGGGTGATGAACTGGACGCCGGTTACCGGCTGGTACTATGCGACGAGCAGTAACCGCACAGCATCCTGGACCGGAGTGGAATATCTCTACCGGTTTCTTACGCAGAACAAAGGCGCCGGTCCCTATGCGGAGGAAGTCGGCGCCGCCCAAGTACAGCCCGGGGATCTGGTGCAGCTTGGTACTGCCTCTGGGCATTTTTATCACTGCCCGGTCATCGTTGAGGCAAACGGCGCCGGAATCCTGGTTGCGGCTCACAGCTTTGATGCCTTAGGAAGGCCGCTTGATTCCTATGTCTATGACAAAGCACGCTTTCTGCACATCCTGGGAGTACGAAAATGACCAAAATCCCCTGTTCTCATACAATGGAGTGTTAAGCTATCAGGAGGATGGTTATAAAACAGTTTTTTGTTGCGAGCAGGTCGAAAAGCTCCAAGAAGTTAGTCCCGGATAAAATCCTGCAACAGTTTCAGGCCGCGGAATGTCCCGCGGCCTGAAGATACCCTAATTGTACTGCTGCAAAATGTTTTTGAGCTCCTGTGTGATGTAGTACACATCCTCATCCGAGAGCAGCGTATGCAGCGGGAGCGTCAGCTCGTTTTGATACTGTGCGAGAGCATTTGGAAAAGCTTCGATGGAGAATCCGAGCGACCGGTATGCGGTCAGCAGGGGCAGCGGCTTATAGTGCACATTTGACGCGATGCCCCGCTCGGCAAGCTTCCGGATGACTTCATTCCGTTCTCCCTCGCCGAGCCCCTCGAGCCTTGTCAGGCATAGGTGGTGGCTGGAGCAAAAATCCACCCCTTGATGGACAAGCAGGGAAACGGGAGCATCTGCGAGCTCCTGTTGATAGAGGGCAAACAGCTCTTTCCTGCGTGCGAGCAGTGCCGGATAACGGGAGAGCTGAGTCATTCCGATTGCGGCCTGGATATCCGTCATGTTGCACTTGTAGGCCGGAAAAAGGATATCATATTCCCAGGAACCGCCCTTGGTCTTTTCAAGCGCGTCCTTGGACTGCCCATGCAGGGACAGCAGCATGTACTGCCGGTAAATCTCCTCCTCCGGGATGCCGGGCACCGGACCCCAGACGGCTGCCCCGCCCTCCCCGGTCGTCAGGTTTTTGACGGCGTGGAAGGAAAAACAGGTGAAATCCGCCGCCTGCCCGGAGCGGTTGCCCGCACGGTAAGCCCCGAGGGAGTGCGCTGCGTCCGCAAGGACCGCAACTCTCCCCAACGCCCGCTGGATGGGATTCTCCGAAGGATTGAATAAAGCGGTACGCTCCCGTATGATCTCGTAGATGTGGCCATAATCGCACATCACTCCCGCGATGTCTACTGGAATCACGGCCTTGGTCTTTTCCGTAATGGCTGCCTCCAGCCTGTCATAGTCCATCTCATAGCTTCCGGGCGCGGTGTCCACCAGCACGGGAGTCGCCCCGACATGGCAGATGACGCTTGCCGAGGCGGTGTAAGTGTAGGCACTGGTGATGACCTCATCCCCGGGGCCGATTCCCAAGACCCGCAGGGTCAATTCCAGTGCCGCCGTTGCACTGCCAAGACAGGCGGCGCGGGACACGCCGCAGTATGAGGCGAGCTGTCGTTCAAACTGCTTGGTTTTCGGCCCGGTTGTGATCCAACCGGAGCGGAGTACTTCCGCAACTGCGGCGATTTCCGCTTCCCCGATATCGGGCGGGGAGAAGGCGATGCTGCGTCCCATCGCCTATTCCTTCCCTGCGAGCACTTCGAGCACCCGCAGGACAAGGGCAAAGGTGCGCGCGAACGAATCAAGGTCCAGATGTTCGTTTGGCGTGTGAAACTCATAGTTGCTCGGCCCAATTGCGATGATGTCGAGTTCCGGCATTTTAGCCTTCAGCAGTCCGCTTTCAAGCCCGCCGTGGGTGATGTTGATTTCCATTTCCCGTCCGGTCTGCTCGCGGTAGACCCTACAGACAAGGTCGCGGATTTCGGAGCGCTCCGCCATCTCCCAGCCGGGATATTCGCTTAGCTGCTCATACTGTGCATCCAGGCAGGCGCACAGTTCTTTTATCTGCCGGGCGACCGAGTACTTTTGGGATGCGGCGGCGCTGCGGATGGAGCTGATGACGGAAACCGTCTCCCCATTTGTCTCGACGACGCCAGTGTTGAGCGAGCAGTCAGTATGGTCTTTCATGACCATCGAATAGGTCTGGATGCCCTCCGGCAGCAAAAAGAGAAGGCGGACGATATCCGCGGTGTCGTCTTTGGCCATCATCGTTTCCGGGAGGGTTTCCTTGACAGCGGTAAGAGAAAAGGTTCTCTCATTCAGGCCGATTTCCGTTTTTATCTGGGTTTCAAGCGCACGGATACAGGCGGCCGCCTTGTCCGCGTTATCAACCACGACGAGCGCATCCGCTTCTCTGGGGATGGCGTTTGGCTTGGAGCCGCCGCAGACACTCACTAAAAAGAGGGATTCCATCTCATCGAGCAGGGTCATCAGCGCGCGGGCCATCAACTTGTTGGAATTTGCACGGCCGGCGTTGATATCGTTGCCGGAATGCCCGCCGAGCACGCCCCGCACGCGGATGGAAACCGCCTCGCCCTGTGCGGGAACGAGCTTTGCGGTCTTGGAGCTTTTGACCTGCATGCCGCCTGCACAGCTGACAAATGCGAATCCTTCTGGCGATTCGTCAAGGTTTATCATGGTTTTCGCGGTGAAGAACGAGGGATCGACTCCGGCCGCCCCGTCCAGCCCGACCTCTTCAAGCACGGTTATGAGCATCTCCACCGGCGGATGGACGAGGTCTTTGCGGGAGGCAATCGCCATCATGTAGGCGACGGCCGTACCGTCGTCCGCGCCGAGCGTCGTGCCCCTGGCACGCAGGAAATTTCCGTCCACTTCCAGCTTTAGCGGATCCTTTTCAAAGTCGTGGAGGGTTTCGCCGTTTTTCTCGCATACCATGTCCATATGCCCCTGGAGCAGAATAGCGGGCAGGTGTTCACAGCCTACACTTCCCTCCTTGCGGGCATAGATGTTTCCCATTTCATCCTGTTTTACCGTCAGCCCCTGCTCCTGAAAGAAGCGGTAGAGATAGTCGCTGATTGCCTGCTCGTTTCCCGAACCGTGCGGAATTGCACAAATGTCCTCGAAATAGTGCAGAGCATCCTCGGGCTGCCTGCCGGTCATTACATATGCCATGCTGTATTCCTCCTGTGATTGCAATGCGTGCACTTTGCTGCACGGTGAGTATTTTTGTACAGCTTTATTGTACACTCAACCGGCGATGATTTCAATGAATAGTGCGCCGAATTTCCTGAAATTCTGTACTTTTGTAAAAATAGCCGCGGAAGCCCAATTTCTTCCGCGGCTGCTTCACTTTACACCGAATAAAAAGCGGTTTTTATTTGGTATTTGGTTCATCATCAAATTCAATTTTGCCCTGTTCGGCTTCATAGTCGGCCACGAACTTGATAATCAACTGTAAGATCTGTCGGTTGGCAGAACGCCCTTCATATTCACAGACAAAACGAAATTTTCGCAGAAGCTGTTCGTCGATTCTAAGTCCAAAATGTTTTTCCATAGAGTTCTCTCCACTTTTGAAATAATAGCTTTATTCTAAATCCGTTTTGGACTCTTATGCAAAATCAGACTTAAATTGGATCTAATATTTATTCAACTACTTTACGTGGAATTATTAGATAGGATGTAGGAAAAAGAATGCTTAAATTTCGTCTGACATCTGGCTCTCCAGTATCAAAAAATCATTGGAAAAACCGGCCTGATAGGCCGGTTTTTATGGATATCTCTATTTGGAATTCTGAGCGATAGCAATAAGCTTTGAGTTTGCTGAAGGCGGATTTAATCATCTCTTTGGTAACAGTGTAAGGGTAGTGGCGCACGTCAAGTCCCTGCAATGATATGAAGAATATCTGCCCCAAATTCGACAAAACCGCCGTCATCATCCGTACGGTTCTGTTAGTCGTGGTGACAGCATCTGTCACTGCACTCACGTTTATAAGTTCAGTGGAAACCGGCGGCAGATTTTCTCCTCTTTCTTGTTTTTATCCGCTCATTGTGCTATCATCGTTTTTGAAAATCGTGCGCCTTTATCGGCGCCGGATGGGACATGGAACTGCCCCGGAAAGGATGGGGAATTTATGAACGCAGAAATCCTGTGTGTCGGGACCGAACTTTTGCTCGGCGGCACGCTCAACACCAATGCAACGTATCTCTCCAAAGGGCTTGCCTCCATTGGAGTAAGCGTCTATCACCATTCAGTGGTTGGGGACAATCCGGAACGGCTTAAGGACAGCTTGAATCTTGCGCTCTCCCGTGCGGACCTCGTGATTTTGACTGGCGGTCTTGGCCCGACCTACGACGATTTGACCAAGGAGATGGTGGCGGAATATTTCCACCGGGATATGCAGCTGCACGAGGAATCGCTTGAGCGGATTACCGCCCATTTTCAGTGTCTCGGAAGAGAAATGACGGACAACAACAAAAAGCAGGCGCTCATGCCAAAAGGAGCCGTAGTGTTCCCAAACAATCACGGTACCGCACCGGGACTTGCCGTGGAGGAGAACGGCAAGATGGCAATCCTCTTGCCTGGGCCTCCGCGTGAGATGTGCCCGATGTTTGATGAGGAAGTCATCCCGTTTTTGCAGCAGCGTTCCAATGTGGTGTTTGTCTCTCAGAACATCCATATCTTCGGGATGGGAGAGTCCATGGTGGAGAGTATCCTAAAGCCCCTGATGCTCGAAAGCTTAAACCCGACTGTCGCGCCTTATGCTAAGGACGGGGAGGTCATGTTGCGCGTGACGGCAAGCGCCCCGGATAAGAAGACCGCGCACGCGATGACTCAGCCAATGGTGGAAAAAATCTGCGCAGTCCTCGGCGATGTGGTCTATGGAGTGGATATCGAGGATTTGCAGACCGCCGCGGTCAAAAAGCTCACCGAACTTGGGCTCAAGGCCGCGACGGCGGAAAGCTGCACCGGCGGATTTGTTTCCAAGCGCCTGACGGAGGTGCCGGGTTCCTCCGCCGTGTTTGAGTGCGGAGTATGCACCTATGCCAACCGCATCAAGGAACAGCTGCTGGGGGTAAGCCACGAAACTCTCGAACAGCACGGCGCCGTCTCCAAAGAGACAGCTGCCGAAATGGCGCGCGGGGTGCGCAAACTCTCCGGCGCGGATATCGGCGTTTCCACAACCGGGATTGCCGGCCCGGACGGTGGAACCGAGGAAAAGCCGGTGGGCCTTGTCTATGTCGGGGTGGACAGCGAGTGGTACAGCGACGTCATCGAGCTGCACCTGTCACGCGGCAGGGTCAATGAACGGGATCTGATCCGCTATCTTGCGGCCTCCCATGCGCTTGACCAAATTCTCAAGGCCTGTAAGGCGTATCGGAAATAACAAGTCCGGCGGTTGCAGAAATTCACTTGGACCATGATATCAGATAAGCTTTTCCTGCAATACAGCTGAAAAAAGCGTCCGGATACAATCCGGACGCTTTTTTTGCTAGTTATCTTCGGGACTCTCTTTTGCCTCTGCCCTGTCCGGGTCGGATGATTTCCGATCCCGGACCGCCTTGGAAGGACGGAAACTATTCACGCACACCCACACCCCGGCTGCGATGAGCAGCGGAGGGATAAGAAGCGGGAAAACAAAAGAAGTCCGGTAGTACGCAATGATTCCAACCGGGGATACCTCGCCGGTTATCATATACAGCGCCCCATATCCAAATAAGACAAAAATCAGACCAAACAGTAAGAGCGGGGGCTGCAGGACGGCCTGTTTCTTCTTTTTCCTCTTCACCGGAGCCAGCATGATCCATAAGAACAGGATGGCGCCAAGAGAAAATAAAATTCCAAGGAAAACCATGGAAAAATTTTTGTTTGGGCCGGTGAGCACGGCTTTTTCCGGATTAGCCGGGTCGTACCGGATGTCTCTCGAGCTTCCCAGTTCAGGCAGAATGCTGGTGCTGTAATCCGTGAAAACCGTGTATTCCCTGCCGTCAACTGTATAGCGGTATTCTAAAGCATAGGTTGCCGCAGAAGTCCGCTTTCTCACCGGGTCGTACTCGGATTCCTTTTTCAGAGTGTAGTCGGAGAGATACCCCGTGGTTTCTCGGTAACCTTTCGTTTCGCGGCTCTGGGAAAAAGAATCCTTTACGCCAAAAAAAATAAGGACAAGGCCCACAATCAGGAAGATGGACAGGAATCCGACAAAAGGAATCATTTGCGTATTTGATTTGGATTTCATAGGAATCCCCTTTCCGGCAGCAGAGCCGCCTTAACCTTCAATTTACCCCTATTATACTTTGTTTTGCTGATCCTGTCCACCAGGCGAGCAGGCTGTGCCTCCTGAGAAATGCCTTTAAAAGGATAGATACACAAAAACAGCGCCGGAGGAGGATCCCCCGGCGCTGTTTGAATTGTCAGTGCTTCGGATGGTTGCAAAATAGTGCTTGCGGACGAAGACCGCTGCCGCCTTGCAGGGTGATGGACGCGCCGGTGATATGGCTTGCATCGTCGGATGCAAGGAAGGTGCAGACGCGGCCGATATTCTTTTCCGGGTCGGCGAAATGCCCCAGAGAGATTCCCTGGATGGTCTTTTTGTAGAATTCCGGATCCTCCTTGCCCCAGGTTTTCAGGCCTTCGGTCATTGCAAGTGGGAGACAACGTTGACCTATGAGATTTGCCTAGTTTTATTCAAAAAGACAACAAGTATTTCTTCACAATCCCTCATATTCTCAAGGCACTTCGGCGGAGCGGATAAGATAGAGGATTTCCGAGGAAATTGCCGGTTGCCGCGCCGGTGTTCTGTAATCTTCCATTATAAGGGAATGCTGTATTTATAGGCGGGAAGAAGGAACTTGTAAACAGCAAAAGCCGCAGGTGAATCATTCACCTGCGGCAAGCTTTTGAGGGGTGTTTTGAGGAGGGTAATATACCCAGTTTACGAGTAAGAAATGATTGCGGCTTCATTTCTTTCGGGTATGTCTCTATTATACTGAATGACCTTGTTTTTTTGTTACAGCGTTGTGAATACATGGAAAATATTTATGAGGGATTTTTTAAAGGATTGCTTAACATAATCAATGGGGCGGCGTAAATGATTCGGGTAATGCAGGGAAAAGCCGGTTTCTACCGGTTCTGTTTTGTCATGAACGGCGGCTACAGATAGGCCGGGAGGATCATGACAATCCCCGCAGAATGGAAATCAAATGTGAAGAGCGGATACATTCCGTTGAAGTAAGGTATATGGATAAAATATTCCTGAATCCGGAAAAAAGATCGTCCATTCATTCTTTTGCCGGATGCCCCATTTTCATCAAAAAATATTTGTCAGAGCTAAAAAAGTGTGTTATGATAAAACAAACAAATGTTTCGGGAGGAACGATTATGTCTGAGCTGGGAAAACTGGCCCTTGATATTTATGAATACATCTGCGACCAAATTGCGGCCGGCAATACCCCCTCGGTGCGGGAAATCGGAAGCGCTTTGTCGATCCGCTCGACTTCAACAGTGCACAAGTACTTAAAGCAGCTCGAAAGCGAAGGCTATATCCACATGCGCTCAGGTACCAACCGTAACATCAAACTTGTGGACCCGGGTGCCATGCAGATTCCGGTCATGGGAACGGTCACAGCCGGACAGCCCATTCTGGCGGTGGAAAATATCACGGAGTACCTACCCATCGATGTTCAGCACGGCTATCCCCCGAAAGAGCTCTTTGCCCTGAAAGTGCGCGGGGACAGTATGATTGGCGCCGGGATTTTGGACGGAGACATCATTGTCGTGCACAAGACGCCGGTCGCTGAAAACGGGGAAATCGTCGTTGCCCTCATTGAGGATGAGGCGACGGTCAAACGTTTTTATAAGGAAGACGGGCATTTTCGCCTGATGCCGGAAAATGAAGCGTACGAGCCAATCATTGTCGATGAGGTGCGTATTCTTGGACGAGTGGTCTCCCTGGTGCGCCATTACCAGCCCCTGGGCTAAATGGGGTATTCCGGTCTGGAACCACAGGCTGAGGAGAAAAGTCAAGGACGGGCATCCTTTTCAGTGACTGCGCAGATAAAAATTGGAGAAAATCCGGCAAATATGATAAAAATAACCGGGATTTTCCCGAAATCCCGGTGACCACAGGATGTTTGAACAAAACCGGCGCTTTTGCACCGGTTACTTTCTGTCATAATTTTGTTCTTTTTTTGTAAGAAGTGCCGAAAAAGGTGCTATAATAAAAATGATCATGCAAATATCGTCGGATACTGCCCCACGCCGTTTGGCGGGGGTATTTTCAAGGCAAACGCCACTATCTCGGAAAAGAAACGGGGGAATACTACTTTGATTAGAGAAGATTTAAGAAATATCGCCATTATCGCGCATGTCGATCACGGCAAAACCACCCTGGTCGACGAGATGCTCAAACAGGGCGGCGCATTCCGGGAAAACCAGGTCGTCGAAGACCGCGTGATGGACTCCAATGCGCTGGAACGCGAACGGGGCATCACCATCCTTGCCAAAAACACTGCGGTACACTATAAGGGAATCAAAATCAACATCATTGACACGCCGGGGCATGCGGACTTTTCCGGTGAGGTGGAACGCATTCTCAAGATGGTCAACGGCGTCATATTGCTTGTCGATGCGGCGGAGGGACCAATGCCCCAGACCCGCTTCGTCCTGCACAAAGCGCTTGAACTCGGCCACCGCGTCATCATTGTCATCAACAAGATTGATAAGCCGGACGCACGCATTGACGACGTCATTGAGGAAATCTACGAGCTGTTGATGGAGCTCGATGCAACGGATGAGCAGCTTGACAGCCCGATTTTGTTCTGCTCCGGGCGCGAGGGAACCGCATCCCGCGACCAGAACGTCAAAGGCGTCGACCTCTCTCCCCTGCTCGACACGATTGTCGACTATATCCCGGCCCCGCGCGGCGAGCTTGACGCGCCGTTCCAGATGCTCGTCTCCTCCATCGATTACAATGAGTATGTCGGGCGCATTGCCATCGGCAGAATCGAGCGCGGAACACTCAAGCAGAATACTGACGCAGTCATCTGCGATTACCATAAGCAGAAAGACCCCTATAAAGGCCGGATGGTCAATCTCTACCAGATTGAAGGACTCAAAAGAGTCCAGGTCGAAGAGGCGAAAGCCGGGGACATCGTATGTGTTTCCGGCATCGAGGGCATTACCATCGGGGATACCCTGTGTGACCCGGAGCATCCGCACCCGCTTGAGTTTGTCAAAATTTCCGAGCCGACCTTGGAGATGACTTTCTCGGTCAACGACAGCCCGTTTGCCGGTAGGGAGGGCAAATTCGTCACCTCCCGCCAGCTGCGCGAACGGCTGTTCCGTGAACTGCTCAAGGACGTTTCCCTGCGGGTGGAGGAAACCGACTCCACGGATTCCTTTAAGGTATCCGGCAGGGGCGAGATGCACCTGTCCATTCTGATTGAAACCATGCGCCGTGAGGGCTATGAGTTTCAGGTGAGCACCCCTCATGTGCTGATGCACAAGGTCGACGGCGTGCTCTGCGAGCCAATGGAGCGCCTTGTCATCGATGTGCCGGAGGAATACATGGGTTCGGTCATGGAAAAGATGGGTTCCCGCAAGGGCACGCTCGTACAGATGATGCCCCACGGTAGCCGTATGCGCATTGAGTTTTCCATTCCGTCGCGCGGCCTGTTCGGATACCGCAGCGAGTTCCTAACCGATACCAAGGGCGAGGGCATCATGAACTCCATCTTTGAGGGATATGAGCCATTTAAAGGCGATATCGCCCTGCGCCCGAGCGGCTCACTCATCGCGTTTGAGAGCGGTGAAGCCGTCACCTACGGCCTGTACAACGCGCAGGAGCGCGGCACCCTGTTTATTGGGCCGGGCACTCCGGTCTATGAGGGCATGATTGTCGGTTCCTCTCCGAAAGCGGAGGATCTGGTGGTCAACGTGTGCAAGAAAAAGCATGTCAGCAATATGCGTGCTTCCGGCTCGGACGAGGCACTGCGCCTGGTTCCCTACCGCCAGATGAGCCTGGAGGAGTGCATGGAGTTCATCACGGATGATGAACTGCTTGAGATTACACCGAAGAGTATCCGCATGCGCAAGCAGATTCTGGACAAGAGCCTGCGCATGAAGGCACTGAGCAAAAAGAAATAAATCTGTCATCAATAACAGAAGGGCGAGGGCTTTTTCCCTTCTCTTCTGTGTTTCTTTGGAGAGTGGTTGGAATAGAAGAATACTGCCATTATCATGATGATAGAAGTACAATGGGTATGGGAGGTGCAGCTTGTGAAGCATGAGAAATCCTGTGGAGCAATCGTGTACAAGTTTGGAGAGGACGGACAGCCTATGCTCCTGCTGGTCAAACACCGTTACGGCGGGCACTGGGCTTTTCCAAAGGGCCATGTGGAGGCTGGGGAAAATGAATTTCAGACGGCGCACCGGGAAATCCTGGAGGAAACCGGGCTGAAAGTCCGGCTCAAAGAGGGGTTTCGCGAGAGCGTGGAATACTCCCCAAAGCCAAATGTGATGAAAGAAGTTGTTTACTTCCTAGGGGAAGTCGTGGACGGACAGGAACACAGGCAGGAAGCCGAGATAAGTGACCTGAAATGGCTTTCCATTGAAGACGCCCAGCGCCAGGTGACACATGAGAACAACCGCAGGCTGATTGAGGATGCCAAGCGGTTTCTCATCAAGTGTTGAGGCGGTAACGAAGAAACTATGTGCCGCCTGTAGCAGGCGGCTTTTCTTTTATGAAAAGGTTGACAAAACTTCATGGACATGCTATAATAATCGAGCGTTCTGAAAAAGGACGGGCTTTTTGAGATGCGCCAGTAGCTCAGCTGGATAGAGTGACTGGCTACGAACCAGTAGGCCGGGGGTTCGAGTCCCTCCTGGCGCACCATACCTGCGGCGGGCAACTTGCTCACCGCAGGTATTTCTTTTATCTGTCGCAGTGCCCACGCTACAGGCGGGTAACTTTTCTATCCATGCAATCTATGAGTTGAAAAAGAACCGATTGTCAAAAGACAATCGGTTCTTTTTTCATTTTGCCCTTTTTGGGGAAATAAACGGCCAGAACTGCCCTGACCCGCGGGCAGACGGAATACCAACTACAACTTAAGGGCTTGCCTGAGACAGCGCTGAAGATGGATTTATAAGCTCAACAAAGATGGACTCGAAAAAGGAAAAAGGGATGTATCGTACAAACGGAAAATATCCGATAAAATTTGCGTTTTAAAAGGTATAAATGCACCTCAGCAGGCATTCCATTTTTCGAATACCGGCTTTTTGGGAAGTCATGATATTCTGGAGAATCGGCCTTAATCCCGGACAGAGTTCAAAATGAAGGGCGTTTTCAGACAACTGAACGGCCCCTCTGTGGTGGGGAATCATCTCCCGCATGAAATTAGCGCTGATGTTGTTGGTTATGCGGGCATTCTCCATGTTGGTAAACATGGTCTGGGTAATCTGGTCAAACCGCCGCTGATAGAGATTCAGGTCCTGTTCAGAACTTTTTTCTTCCCTGCAGGTTGCAAGGACACTGCGCATGTCTTCCATGCTGTTCGTCTGCGTAGCAATGATTCCTGCGGCAATCACTTGGAGGGGCGCCAGATTGGTATATTTCAGGACAGACTGGGACATCTCAATGGCAGCCTGATGATGGGGAATCATCTGCTCGATAAAATTGTGGGAGATGCTGTCTGTCAGGGGAGCATCCATCATGGTTGCAATCATGTCGTCCAAAATCTCATAAAACCGGTTCAAATAGTTTTTGGTTTCGCAACTCAGTTTATATTGACAACTCATCGGCTTCACACTCCGTTCTATTATACTGTATGTTTGAAAGAATCGGCAGGTGCGTTTAGAAAAAAATGACGCACAGTCCCAGCCATTGACGGCCAGAACTGGAAGCAAAAAACAGTAATGATATGAAAGGATCCCATTATGGGGCGGGAACAAGGCGGGTATCCGCAAGAAATGGCGTACGGGAGGGATTCCCCTCCGCTTGTCTGACAAAAAGCGGCCCTCTCCGGAAGATACGTGGAAAGGGCTGCTGGAAGTGTGTGTGATGTTATCAAAAGAATTTGAAATACAATTGTATTATAGATTTCCGCTTGAAAACATCAATACCGAGAGTGCGGCAAGCGGGGCTGTCTCGCACCGCAGAATCCTTGGGCCAAGCGAGACAGTCTGACAACCTGCCAGCATGGCCTGCTCCGCTTCCCATTCCTCAAAGCCGCCTTCGCTCCCGATGAGAATGGAAGCACTCGAAAAACCCTTTAACAGGATGTCTTTCAAAGAGGACTGCGCGCGCTCATAAAACAAAAGCGGCAGGTCGTACTCCGCCATCTGCTGTAAGGCTAGGGAGAAATTCACCGCCTCGTGTATGACAGGGATACGTGCGCGCCCGCTCTGTTTGGCGGCTTCCAGTGCAATTTTCTGATACCGCTCAAGCTTCTTTGCCATCGAGCGCGCATCCGGGCGGGAAACACAGCGCTTGGTAAAGACCGGCGTTATCTCAGTAACGCCAAGCTCTACACTTTTCTGAATGATAAGTTCCATCTTATCCGACTTTGGCATTGCCTGAAACAGGTGTACCTGTACGGTCGGTTCGCTGACGGATTTCACCTGCTTCGCAACAGAAATTAAAACTGCGTCGTCCATGATTCGGGCGATTTCGCCGTGATAGTCGTAGCCCTGCTGGTCACATAGGGTAATCGGTTCCCCTACCCGCATGCGCAGCACCCGGGAGATATGCTTTGCATCCGCCCCGGAGATGACGGCCTGTGCACCTTCGGGGGCCTTATCAAGAAAAAATATGGGCATAGGTTCTCCTTTACTCGGCAAGGCGGAAGGTGAAAGCCATCCAGTCCTCTTTCTCGTACTCAGCGGTCGCGGTAAAGCCCTGTTGTCCCAAGGCGTCCAGCACATCCTGCCTGCGGTTTGCGATAATGCCGGAGACAAGCAGCGTCCCCTCCGTCTTTAAAAATTCCCGGAAACAGGGGGACATCCCGATAATCACGTCCGCGACGATGTTTGCAGCCACCACATCATAGGCGTGCAAGCCAATTGTTTCCCGCAGGCCGGGGTTGGAGGTAATATCTCCGCAAAACAGGGAGAACTGGTCCTCTTCGATCCGGTTTTGCCTAAGGTTTTCCCCGGCAATTTTTACCGAATTTTCATCGATATCCACGCCGGTTATTTCTGACGCACCAAGCAGGAGCGCCGCTATCGAGAGGATTCCGCTGCCGCACCCGAGGTCAAGCACTCTGTCACCCGTCCGAATGGTTTGCTCCAGTGCTTGAAGGCACAGGCGGGTGGTGTTGTGTTGGCCCGTCCCAAAGCTGGAGGAGGGGTCAATCTCCAGGATTTCGCGTCCCTCCGCTCCCTTGGCACTTTCCCATGTCGGCTTAATGTAGAGTTTCTTCCCTACCGGGAAGGGCTTGAAATACTGCTTCCAGTTGTTGGCCCAGTCCTCTTCCCGGATGCCCTCGCAGTCGAGCGCCAGGCGGCCGAACTCCTCTCCGGAATCCGACGCTTTGAGCCTTGCAAGCGTGTCCCTGGTATCCAGAAGCATCTGATGGCCCTGGGCATTGTTCGGCAGGTAAATCTTTACGCAGGTTTCACAGTGCTCCATTTTTTGCATCAGTTCCTCCTCCACATAGTCCCAGTGGATGGTGGTGTCGCTTAAAAAGTCCTGGAAATCCTGTGCGTCTTCAATTTCAAAGCCCGTTACCCCGATATCCATCAGCAGGCCGCAGACCGGCTCGACGCCCTGGGTGGTGGTGTAAATCGATACTTTTGTAAAGTCCATGGAGAACCCTCCGTCAATTTTATCCTCGTTTGTTGTGGTCTACCCTATTATACTGTATCAGCGGGAAAGAGGCAATGATCGATTGTGCTTCCCGGCGCCTGCGAGAACAGAGACAGGAATCGTAAAAAGAGAGCGGGCGATTTTTTATGCAACTGCGGGAGAACGGATTGACACCGGAGGAATACCGGTACATCCGGCGCGAGCCCGATGGGGTTTTGGAACATACGATCAGGTAAGCAGCCATTCAAATTATGAAGGGTAAATATCAATAAAACTTTAATATTCTATTGAAAATTTTTTCTTGAGTCCTATAATAATGGTAAAATTTAAAATAATATGGAAGGAGTATAGCTATGAGTCCCGGAGTTCCTAATATTCATTTGATAAAGAGTCCCTACCATTCCTATCTGTTTGATGTTAATACAAATTCAATCATACAAATCAGTGAAAGACTGTATCAATGTTTTAAGGAAAAAAGAGATATTGATTTCATCAATCAATATACTGATGTTCAAGAAGAATATCAGAATCTTATCTCCCGGGGATATTTGAAAGATAGAACGGTTCAAGTATTAAACGATATTCGCACACAAGATTTGGATTATTATACACAGAACAAACTCAGTTTTTTAATACTCCAGGTGACGCAACAGTGTAATTTTCGTTGTAGTTATTGTCCATATACCCTGGGAGATGGAGTAGAACAGCGCTCTCATAGTTCGAAACGGATGGATTGGAATACAGCAAAAGCAACCGTCGATTTTTTCATTGACCGGACTAGAGACTGTAATACCATTTATGTCGGATTTTATGGTGGAGAGCCTTTGCTGGAATGGCCTTTGATCAAAAAGACAATTGAGTATATCGAAAAGAAACTAGAAGGAAAAGAAATAATATTTAGCATGACAACAAACGCATCCCTTATGACAGTTGAGATGGCTGAATTTTTTGCAACACGTAATATCCATATTATGGTTAGTTTGGATGGCCCAAAGGAAATTCATGACCGCAATCGAAGATTGGAAGTAAATGGAGAGGGGACTTTCGATAAAATTTTTCAAAATTTGGATTTTTTGCTGAGAGAAGTTCCCTCATTAAAGAAAAAAATCTCTTACAACAGTGTAGTGGATCCGGAAAACAATTTGGAAGCAATTGACGAATTTTTTGCTCAGGATTTCTTTGAGGATACTCCTGTTAATACTGATTTGGTCAATCCTCCTTTTGGCACTCGTTTGTATATCGGGAATGAATTTTTAAGGCGGGAAAAAATAAACAGGCTTATCGGTTTATTATATGGGAATGGCGTTTATAGGGATTCAACCGCCGTGAAAGTTTCCGCGAAAAGTCATTTGGAAAAAACTTTAAAACAAATGGAGCAACTTGAGAAAAAGCAGATAGAACTTCCTGTCGAATCGAATCATTCGGGTCCGTGTATTCCAGGAGTAACAAAGCTTTTTGTGACGTATGAGGGAGAGTTCATTGCGTGCGAACGTTGCAATGAGACAAAAAGTTACATGAAGATTGGAAATATAAGAGAGGGATTTGACTTGGAAAAAATCAGTCGATTGTTGAATTTTTCGCAATTGATTGAAAATGACTGCAAGAAATGCTGGGCCTTTTCACATTGTACAATCTGTGCGGCAAAATTAGAAAGTTATTCGGATGAGATTTCAACGAAACTGTTGAAGCAAAATTGTATGGCGGTTAGAAAGGAAACAGACGATTTGCTTCGAATTAAAATAGCTATGATGGAAACAAAAGAAATGGGTGAGTTGGGATGAAAAAAAATAACGTTTTAATATATCCCTATAATTATAATGTCACGCCTTTCATCCGGTATCGGGAGATACTATCCGACTTTGATATTGTAGGGGCAGATACATTACCGGGGTTATTGTTAAGCGGTCGGGATGCCGCCTTTGCCGATGAAGGAAAGCCTACAGGGATTACGGTTACAACATCATTTCATGAAAGCTGCGAAAAGGCGGATACGCTTATCTGGGCTGAATGCAGCAGCGCTTTAAGAAAAAGTGGGTTTAAAACGATTATTAAAAATATTCTTTATGCCCTGGATTGTGGAAAAGAAATCATGTGTCTGGATGATATCGATCCATCTGTCATTGCGTTTTTAAAATCTTATGCTGAGGAGACGCCGGGTGAATTTATTCATTATAAGGACTTGTGTTATCAGTCCTGTGATACTGGTTTTACCGGTATCGAATTAAAAGTGCCCGTTATTATGGTAGGGAGTATTCATGAAGGAAATTCCAAATTTGAAATGCAAATGATGCTCTATAAAAACCTTCAGGAGGAAGGATTAAAAATTTTATATATAGGCTCTAAACCATATTCTGAGGTGTTCGGGTTTCATTCAATCCCTGATTTTATGTTTCAGGCGGAGAGGACAGAAGGAGAAAAAATCAGGGGATTCAAAAATTACATAAGACATCTCATCGATCAAGAGAACCCAGATGTGATTTTGATCGGGATCCCGGGAGGGATTCTGCCATGTCATGATAAAGTGGATTATAATTTCGGCATGTTATATTATGAAATCTTGCAGGTGGTCATACCTGATTTTATGATCATGATGCTTCCCGGTGATAACTATCAGGATAACGCTCTCCGTAATTTGACGGAGAGCGTAAAGGGAAGATTGCCGATACCGGTTGATGTATTTGGAATTTCAAATTTTCGGTTTGATTATGAAACCGTGGAATTTTCCTATGCAACAATAAATTACGATATATTAGGGATGGATAAAATGAAAAAAATAAAGGAGAGGTATTGTAGGATTTTACCAGAAGAAAACATTTGTGTTTCTACGATAGAATCAGAACAACAACTCTGCCTGAAATGGCTAATTGATAAACTGGGCGTTTAACTTGAAAAGGGGTGATCCTGTGAAAAAATTTCTATGCGCTGTGATGGCTGCCGTTATGCTGCTGACTCTCTCAAGCTGCGAGAAACCACAAAAAACGGAACTTGATACCAGCGGCACAATCGACACCGGGGATAATGGAGAGCCACTGGTATTATATACTACTTCAGAGCATACCTATCTGGCGAAAGGGGCGAAGCGGTATAACGCCGTAAAAGGGAAGGATGAGGTCGTCGTCAAAACCTTCGATAACCGGGAAAAGTTGGACCAAGCCCTGAACACAGAAGTTCTGGCAGGAAAAGGGCCGGACCTGATTGACTGTAACGAAGTCATCAGTTACGCTTTTATGCCGTTTGCCAACAATGACATGTTTGTGGACCTCACTCCCTATTTCAACAGGGCCGGCGTCGATTTGAGCCAGTATAATGAAATCGTGATGGACAGCGGGATTGTCAATAAGAAAAGGGTGATGGTTCCCCTGTCCTATTTTGTGCCGGCTTATGTCTCTACGGAAGAGACGCTCAAAAAATATGACATCCCGACAGATTTTAATTTTCTGACCTCGGATTACAGCAGGATCCTGACGGATAAAGTCAAAGCGGATCCCGATGTGGTTCTGATGCCGCAGATAACCGCGAACATCGAGTACTCGCTGAATTACTTTATGGATTACAACACCAATACCTGCACCTTTGCAACGGAGGAATTTAAAAAGCTGCTCGAAAACACCAAGGAAGTATATGACATCACAAAAAACGACTTCAAAATAATGACGCAGTACGAGGGAGATAGTATCCTGGCGCTGCATGCGGGAAGTTTTATCTTTTCCTATACAATGATCCGACCGACCGCTTTGCTGGAAGAGGAGGTGTCGAAGCTGCCCCGGGACTCAGTCCCGCGCGTTTATCCGGCCGCCGACTGCAAACACAGCTCCGGCAGCTATGCGGTGATTTTTGATGGAGTGGCTATCAGCAAAAACAGTAAAAATAAGCTGCGCGCATTTTCTTTTATCGAATTCCTGCTTTCCGATACGATTCAGGCGGATATCGGGATTTCAAGCGGATTCCCGGTCAAGAAGGATGTTGTAGAAAAGGAGAAGGAGGAATTTTCAAAACGGTCCTATGCGCTCAACGATCAGACAAAAAAAGATATTCTTTCCTATGGGGAAGTTACCTCGGCGCTGTTCTTGGACAATAAATTTATCCATGAAATCCTGCGTCCAGTGCTTCAGCCGTATTGGGACGGCGCCTCGGATATCGATACCACCGTTGAGCAGCTCCAAAATAAGGCGGAGCTGTACCTCAACGAATAAACACGCCCGTTGGCACAGGGCGGTTGGCAGACGGGAGGAAAATGATGTTGAAACTGCAAAAAGTCCGGACTGGACGGGAAAACACCCTTGCCCTGTATTTATGTGATTGTTCTTCTGCATGTAATATATCGTGCCTTGTGGACGGTAATCTTTTTGATCAAAAGGACATGGAAAAAGGTAACTATATAGAAGCTTCCAAAGTGAGTGAGGCTGCATTCAAATAACCAACAAAGGAACCCTTAACATGTAAGACCAACCGCCCTGTGCTAATCTTTTCATAAGGAGCTGGAAAGCAACATGACACACGATGAGATAGACAAAAGGCTGGAGCATATTCTAAAGCAACGATTAAAATTCTTTGATGAAACTCAGCCGCTGCATACCATTACTTTTGATCGTTTGACGGAAGTGCAATTGCCGGTTGGGCGTTTAACTTGAAAAGGGGTGATCCTGTGAAAAAATTTCTATGCGCTGTGA
>ERZ781272.523-NODE-523-length-23951-cov-17.667266_pt1 | contig 23951 bp, 9 predicted proteins | sample MGYA00375850_ERZ781272 | MGnify/ENA primary metagenome ERZ781272 (study PRJEB29790, sample SAMN06051246) | human gut metagenome | host: Homo sapiens | place: USA: Cincinnati, Ohio | collected 2013-06-21 | study: EMG produced TPA metagenomics assembly of the Gut...
TCTTAGAATCATCAAATTCATCGATATGATTTACCAAACTTCCATAATCAATATTAACATTATCAAATGTAATTACATCTCCATATTGTAAAATAGTATTCACTTGAATATTGAAGTTCATAGGATTGATTGCCTTTACATTGCTAAGTTCAAATCCAGAACATCCCATATCAAGATTCATACAGTTTGGTCCAAGGTCAGCCATGGTTGGATTTGGTCCTATGGAATCAATTAACATCTGATTAATATAGTTAGGTCTATTTTTTTCACCTTTGTATAGATAACAGCCAAAGAACGCTCCATCATCCCCACCATCCTGCTGACAATTACTCATGTAGATATATTCGAATTTATTGTGGTGAGAATACATATCCCTCATGATATCAAAGTTTTGATCACCATCTGGAAAAGGTGTATTTGGATTACGGCTGTTTCCTGCTGTAATGAAAATACCTCTTCTAGGAGAATTATAAATCTCTAAATTAGAGAATGTATTATAACTAGACTGTTGTACGGTAAGTCCAGATGCCTGTCCTACCAATTCACCTACGTCATGAATAATTGTATTGCGAACAATATTATCGCGGCTATATCCGTCGCCGTTTTTATCTCCTGCAACATACGGATAACCACCATCAATATTCATTCCACCATGTCCTGTATAATCAATCAGACAATCTTCAATCACGGTATTCTGATTTGCTAGATACAAATCAATTCCAAACATACCGGAATTTGTAACGTGTGACTTAGAAATAGTAATATTCTTTGTATTTTTTAATGTAATAATTCCATATTGAAATTCGATTCTTTCAGTCTGCTCACAGTAGGAAGGCTGTGTACTTCCATCTGCCTCTTTTGGATAAAATCCAAGACCATCACTTCCGTTATCGCCCCAATTCCAGCCGTAGGAATACCAATCCGTTGTGTCCGTATCCTTAAACTGTAAACCGCTGAATTCTATATTCTCTACCATACTGTTACGGGACTCACCCTCAATACGGATAATTTCTTTTACTTTCGGAATGATTATATTCTGTTCTTCTATGGTTCCCTCTTTAGGATAATAATAAAGATCTCCTGTTGTTTTGTTGAAGTAGTACTCACCAGGGGCATCTAAGAATCCCAAGTTACCCTGTACAAAATAGCGAGCATTTACTCCCGTTGAATATTTTGGGCGGTAAATCTCTGGATGATCTGCCACCGTTTTATATGTAAGTTTGCAACTTTCTGTGTCAATGGCAGAAATAGGTATTGTATCTGTCATCCAATCCCAGTAACCACCATCCCACATATATACAGACGCATCCAAGTCACCACGGTTCTGCGCATTCACAAGTCCATTAATAGATTCCTCATCAAGATCTCCCGCATTGTAGATTAAATCTCCAATGCCTCCACCTGCTGATTTCATATAAGGAGTTAAAGCGGAACTAAACCCTTCATATTGATCCAAGTTTTGTGTACGAGCTAAAGTAGCACGCTCATCATTCACATAAAGGGTATCGAAGATATTGTCTGTACCCACATGAGTCTTATATACTTTTCCTTCTGCAATTGCTGGAAGATCCGCATCTTCACCTGTGCGTTCTACCAGATTCCATTCTGCATCCAACTTATATCCCCCAATAAAGCTGGCACTAGATAAACCATCTAGATTTCGGTATATAATCTGGTAACCATTTGTACCAGAATCCTGCTCATCAAAAACAACTGTTTCATCTATATAGTATTCACCTTCAGCGATAAATACATAAATATTCCCCGTCATATCTTTGTTAATTTTGCGAACTGCATCTCTTGCCGCAGTTAGTGTCAAAAATGGATGTTCATAAGATCCATCGTTTTCATCATTCCCCATAGGAGAAACAAAAAATTCTGCTTGAATACCTTGTACTGTCTCCTCAGCATGTACCTTAAGCGGAGTAACTCCTGGCGCAAATGTTCCAATTATCATTACGAATACTAATGCTAACGAACATATTGTTCTTAGTTTCTTACCTTTCATACATATCTCCTCTCTATCCAACTAGTATACTTTTTATTTAACCTAAACTTTCCTCCTTTGTTCATTATGTGCAATTTGTTGTGTCCTTTCTTCTTTTTTCTTCTTTATTCAGTATATTTCGCCTATGCGATATCCCTATTATATTGCACTTTTAAAAATTTTCAACTTCGAAAGTTAACACTTTTCTCTAAATTCCATTAATTTTTGATAATTCCCTGCATTTATTGACCCAAATTAAGCAGGGGCATCAACTTACAACAAAATGTAAATTGATACCCCTGCTTCTAGGCTTACAATATTATTTTTTTATTTGTACTTTCATTACTTTACTATAATTTCCATATACATTCTTACCGCTAGAGTCTTTTTTGTAAGCACGTACTTTCACATAATAAGTTCCGCCTTTTTTAAGCTTCTTAATTGTTACGCTAGATGATTTGGTTGTAATTGTTTTCTTATTCTTAGTAATCTTAGAATTCGTACCATACACAATTTCATAACCGGATACGTTTTTTACTTTGGTATAGTTTACCGTCATGGTTCCCGCTACTTTGCTTTGTGCATTTTTAACTGTTACTTTTCCAACCTTAATCTTCTCCCATTTTGCATAAACAGTAATATCTTTACTAGAAGAAGCTGAAATACTGTTAATCTTATTCTTTAATTTCTTATCCGTGTACCAACCTTTAAACGTGTAACCTTTTCTGCTTGGTGCCTTTAAAGAAACTTTTGTTTCGTAGTACATAGAAGGATTGGACTCGTGGTTCTCTCCTTTGTTCATTACATATGTAATCTTATAAGCAACGGTTACATCACAAGATGCGTTTACTTCACTTCCATCAGCTGCAGTAGCTTTGATGGTTGCTTTTCCATTTCCTTTTGCTGTTACCTTTCCGTTAACGTCTACCGTTGCTACCTTGGTATTGCTAGATGTCCATATTACATTTTTGTTAGTTGCATTATAAGGTTCCACAATTGCTTGTAAATTAAAGCTTGTTCCTTTCACTACAGATTTTTCCGTTGCATTCAATGTAATCTTTGTTACTGGTTTTGAATCATCTTTGATTTCTTCCCATTTTGCTGTAAGAGTCACATCTTTCTTACAGATGTCTGTGCTCTTCACTAGAGTTGATCCATTATACCAACCTAAGAAGTTATATCCATCTCTTGTTGCTGTCGGTAATGTACCGTATGCTTTTCCCTTTTCTACTGCCATAGTAGACATAGATACGTTACCACCGTTTGCATCGAAGGTTACGATTACGTATTCTGGCTGTGGTTCTGGTTTCGTTTTCTTCTCCCATTTTGCGTTTAGAGTCACGTCTCTATTGCAGATGTCTGTGCTCTTTACTCGAGTTGATCCATTATACCAGCCTAAGAAATCATATCCATTTCTAGTCGCTGTAGGTAATGTACCGTATGCTGTTCCTTTTTCTACAGTCCTAGAAGACTCAGATACTATACCACCGTTTGCTTTGAAGGTTATAGTTACATATTCTGGCTGTGGTTCTGGATCTGTTTCCTTTTCCCATTCTGCTGTCAGAGTTACTGCTCCATCACAAATTGTATCACTTGTAACTAAGGTTCCTTCATTATACCAGCCTACGAATTTGTAGCCTTCTCTTGTAGGCGTTGGTAATGTACCGTATGCTTTGCCTTTTTCTAATTCAAGGCTTTCAGGTGATACAGTACCACCATTTGCATCAAATGTTACAGTTACATATTCTGGCTGTGGTTCTATGATTTCTTCTACCAATACAAGTTCAAACCAGTTAAGATTGAATAAGGTGCCGATGCCCTCTGGTTTTAGAGTAATGATATTAAATCCCTCTTTTAACGTAATGTTTTCCGGCTGTTTTACCGTTTCATAATCTGTCAAGTCTCCAGTTCCTGTAAATCTTTGATTTCCCTGTAATTCACCATTTACATAGCACTGAATTCTTTGATCCATATCTTTAGCTACCGCACGGTAAGAAACTTCATATATCCCTGCTTTGTCTGCATTTACAAAATAGGTAAATACATCCCCTTCTTCCGTATCTGTTAAAACAATTCCTTCATCACCTTCAACCGTGTGAACCTTGTTACCGGTAATAATACCGTCCTCAGCTTCGACTCTTCCAGGAATTGCAAAGTAATTGGAAACAAGAGAAATATCGAATGTCTTACTCAAAGATATGCCATTTAAAGTTACCGTAAATGTAGCCGTTGCTATTTCATTTTCACTGATTGCCGTCTTTGTTATAATCGTATTATCCACAAACATTAAGTTGTCATTGCTAAATTCACATGTAATTTCTGCTTCTGATAAATCAGCTGCTTCTCCAGTGTTTAATTTTGCATTAATATCCACATTGATTGCATTGCAGTCTTCATTATCAATTACCATTTTATCCAGTGATACCTCAATGGATTCTAGATAATCAAACAATGAGAACTTACCGTTTTCATCAACTTCAACATAGAAGATTTCAGATGCTGTAAAACCATCAAGCGTAGCTGTTACTGTGATCTTTGCAGAACCAGCTCCTACTGCTTTTACTATGTTACCTTCTACGACAGCTACTTGGTCATTATCGCTTTCAATTACAATGTCCCCCCCTGTCAAATCAAGCAGTTCATCATTTCCTGAATAACCATTAATATCCAAGCAAATCTCTTCTTGGTTTTCACTTACTGACTTTTTCACATCAATTCTTCTTAAAACATCTTCAGATCTCATACCTAATATCTGAACTTCTAGTACATCCATAACCTCTTTGTCTGCGCCACCTGGGAAGGAAACACGTACGTATTTTATCTTTTCATTCACAGCATACGTATACATCTCATCTTCATAGGCATATTTTGTGTCACTTTTAGGTACTTCTCCCGCTTCCACGGCAGTTGTCCAGTTCTCATTGTCAACACTTACTTCAATCTTGATTCCACGTGGTGTGTTCATGTAGTATCGGTCTTTGTTGTTGAAGAATACACGCACACCTTCTACCATGTAACTTTGATCGAGCTCAAAGGTCATAGTAGGATTTTCGTCCTCTGTTGCTGGAGTCCATTTAGAAGTATTTCCACCGTCTGCACTGTTTAAGATACCATCGGTAACTTGATTTGCATCCGCCTCATTGCTACTCACTTCTGGAACTACACCGTCACTAAGAACATAAGCTGGATTTATTCTTAAGAAGTTTTTATTGGTGGTATATGTTATACCATCAACCGTGATTTCAGCCCAGATGGCCACGTTTTCCTCCTCTTGAACAGATCTTTCGAATACAACCTGATCCTCTACTATTTCAAGGAAATCAAGGCTTTCTACCTCATAGTCGTGCCAGTAACCGTCTGCTTGTGCAGGAGTTCCGTCCTTTTGACCGTAACAGGTTGCATAGTGATAGGTTATATCATCATATTCTAAAATATTAACTCCGCCGCCCTTTTGAGTACGTCCCTCAAATGTAATAGGGAGAGCTTTGTTTGTGGAAACTCCACCAAAGGCTTCTTTTCCATCCGTTCTCATTACAACACTTATCAGTTCTTCGTCAGCGGAGATTTTACCATCAATCACTTTCACAGCATAAGTGTCTTCCGCTGTTTCACCATCATATGTAGCTGTCACTGTAATAATTGCTTTACCATCAGAAACAGGTGTCACTAGGCCATCTTCGCTCACCATTGCTACAGAACTGTCACTACTTGTATACTTAAGAACTGCAGGAGCGAATACACTTGTGAATGTTTTTAAGTAAGCTTCTGCGCGTAATTGAAGTTCTGTTGCTTCGGTCTGTTCACTGAATAATTTTACACTTGTGAGCTTAAATTCACGTGTTGGATTATCGGTAGTGATTTTGATAATGGTATCAACAGGATCTGCATTTACATTAGAAGTATCTATGGTAATGTAATTCTTCCCCTCTTTCTCAAAAGGAGTAAAATTTAACATCTGCCCTTCATTTAACCATTCCACATTTGTTACATTATAATCAAATGGACCTGCTTCAATACTGTCCTGACCGGTAAAACCTTTTTTTGCTCTTCCGGCACCCATGGTGTTTTCCTGCATGTGCATATAGATAAACTGATCACGTGCTACCGTGTAACCCCAGTCGGGACCTTCCCCGTATTTAGCAGTTAAGAACGGTTCTTTCTCCGTATTTTCATGCCATCCTGATTTTTTTTCATAACCATCAAAGTAATATGGCATAGTTCCGAATAAAGACTCATGCAAATCAGGTTTTCCCTTATTTTCCATCCATGCATTTACCTTATCACGATAATCAATCATGTTCTGGGCATTCCATGGTGTATTGTAGTAAATGTCCTTGATTCTACTACTAAAGTTACCACCATTCCAGTCAACACCACGAGTATTAATTATCATCTGGTCATAGTTTGGTACAATACCATGGCCAATGGAATAAACAATGTATTCTGCCCATAGTCTCCAGTCATCGCGCATATGCCCACCTGCATATGGTGACCAGGCTTCCATTCCTTTAAAATGAGGATGAGTCCATGCTTCTTCTACAGTATACTTGTTCTGGAACAACATATTAGTTTCCCAATATCCTCCATGAACATACGGCATCTTTCCTGTATATTCTGTTTCTAGAATCGTCAAATCATTGTCACTTACTTCGTTTTGATCATTTGCCTGAATCAGTGCATAATCATTATATGCACGAACAGAACTCCACATGGCATCGATGTTACCTTTGTTCTGTGGCCCACCGTCAAAGAACAGATATGATGGGTCATAACGTTTTACCAAATCTTCCACATTTCTAAAGAATCCATTTGAGTTGTTTACACTTCCATCTACAAATTGGTTGGAACCTTCAGAAGCATAGTACACACCAAAACGTAAACCATGTCTTTCGGCTGCTTCTTTCGCCAATTTCACCATATCCTTAGCCTGAAGTTTTCCATCCACAATCTCGGTTGTGCAAGGATGCTGTCTGTTTACTGAATAATCTGCAGCCGGTGCTGGCCAGTAGTAAACTCCTTGTACAGCTTCCGTACTAAGTAGAGTCATACCCGCTTTTTTCGCACGTTCAGCCCATAAATCAAAGGAGAAGTTTTCATCAAAAAACTGTGTATATGCACCTGTATTATGTGATAACGCAGACATTTTCCCTTCTTCAAACCACTTGTTTGGACGTTCTTTTACAATGATCTTTGTTTCTTTTGTAGCAGATACTCCATTTGCATCCGTTACTTTTACGGTAAATGGATATTCACCAACGGTGTTACAGAAACCATCAATGGCTCCCTCTTTATTCATAGTCAAGCCATCAGGTAATTTACCACTGCTGATTTCCCATGTGTAGCTAGGACTTCCACCTGCTGCCTGGAATCTAAACTGAGATCCTTGGGGAGCAAAGTTGTTTGTTCTATGTATTGGCTTATTCCACACATATGGCCACTGAGTATAACCGTATGGCAACTCATTCTCTGGATACATATTGGAAGGCATATCTGCATTTCTTGCTTCGAAACCTTCTCTGTCAATATTAAGTCCCTGTGTTACAATCTCTAACCCTTCAGACTGATTACCCATTACAGAGTAGATTAAATCCTTTATTTCATTTCCGTCTTTATCACAAAGTCTTGCATAAAAACCTAGATAATGGACTCTTGTATGCTGTACCTCTAACAGAACTTTGTTCCAGCCCTCTTTTAATCTGATGCTTGACATGTACTGGTCCTTATTGGAAGATTCCACAGCTTTTTCATTTTCATGAACCAAGTTATCATTTACATAAACTTTGTGTAGACCTGTAGTTACCATTCTAAGTTGTACTACCTGCTTTTTAGGACTATATACATAAGTATGGGCATAGACATATTTGTCTTTGGTCTCGATACCCTTTTTAACGGTATAATACCCATACAGATCCTGGTAATCATCTGTATTTCGATTGAAGATACGATCATCAAAGTATTCCCATGTTCCTGTACCAAATGCATCACCCAATTTAGGTATAATTGGATTTTCCGGCTCTACCTCTGGAACCTCCGGAACCTCTACATAACCTTTCACACCATGTATTTCGATTTCTTTGATGCCAAGATGGTTTGGAGCCCCACCCTTCTCTATAATCTTTGCATTCACTGTTTTTACATTGTAAGCTTCTTTGAAAGAAGTTACGGTAAAACCAGCATTTACAATATTATCTTGCATCAGTTCCTTTACAGGTATACCGTCCTCATCATAGAAAGTATACTGCACTTTAAGTTGCTTGTTATCTCTCTCAAATCCATTGATTTTGATTTCTGTAATCTGCGACACTTCACTCAGATTCAAAGTCAAAGTTAGCTTATCATCCCACACTTGACCTTGTCTTGTATCCGATTTCCATGCCGTGTTCATATCTCCATCTATTGCATATGCTTTATTACTACCGGCAAGTGTTGTGGTAGCAGACGTAGATGCAATCTCAAGTTTCTCTACATCCACGATTTCACCATCGTCAGGATCTGTGATTCCATCACCGTCAAACACTTGTACTTCGCTGAATCCAAGTCCTACATTCTTTAAAGTTTTCTCTCCATTATGAACAATTAAAAGTTCTACTTTACTTACACCTTCAACTGCTGTTTCAAATTCTGCAACACCAGGAGTTTCACCTTTGTGATTGATATCTGTAACCTTCTTTGATTCTAAATCGTTTCCATCTAGATCTTTTAAGGTAACGATTACTTCATCGATTTGAGAAATCTCTTTTTCACCCCATGATTTGTCATATCGATTAAAAAATTCTACTGTTTTTACCTTAATTGGGCTCTTCCACTCCAGATAATATGTTGGTGTTGGGTCCCATACAGGCCATTTATCTGGTGTAGATTGTGCATCATGCATCTGAGAAAGCCAGCAGGTACTCATGTTACCATCAACGGCCTTATCTGCATTATTTTTCTCAGATGGACTACTGCCCGGATAGTTAATCGCACCCGTTTGCCAGGTAGAAGATGCCGACACCTTGGCTACCCTTGCCCAATTCCCATCCTCCGGTCTTTCAATCGGAATCGTAACCTCACCATAAATATCATCTGTAATGGATGTGTCCGACGGTCCGGCAACAAGCCACGTATTGATGTATGGCGCTGTTCCTTTTGTGTAGGCTGCTTTTACTTCACTATTATTAACCGGCAATACAATGGAGGATAACACCATCGTGGCAGCCAAAAAACCTGAAGTAACGCACTTTAATGTTTTTCTCATAATGACTCTCCTTCTCCTTTTTTTGTTTATAACATTTACAAATTAATATAAACACCCTAAGTTTACTCAGTATTGTAAATATTTTCCACAACGATTTTTGCGAAATGACTTCACTTTTTAACAATTCTCCAAAAAACACCAACCACCAGGGTGATTCTATCGTAAGTATGTCTAGCTATAACTAAGAGAGGGTACCGCTTACACAGTACCCTCTCTGGTTTTGTATCTGTCATTAAAACTTTATAATTTCTTCTTTTATAATATCAACGTATCTTTTTGCCTTTGCTACATCATGGTTAATAGTATATACGTCTCTCTGTGTAATTTCTATCTTACATCCTCTAGCAGCTAATAAACTCTTCCTTATATGCTTTCTAAATGCATCTTCATCCAAAGTTGTTCCAACACCCAAATAATTAGGACTAGGTTTTCTGTGGAATATTGTCTTACTTCCTCTAAGCTGCTCCCCCATATATTCTTCATTACACCAAGGTGAAATAGATACTTTCCTCAAATTCTTAAATTTACTAATGCATCTTTCCCAAATTGGATCTACCGGTTCACAACAGCCATATGATAACAATCCAAATGAATCTCCTATTGTCTTATATGTTGGGAATATAAATTCTTCAAACATCTCTGGCGAAATTCCTACCGTCTCTTGGGAATCCAAAAATCCCCATACTTCCTTAGTAGTAAGGTGATCCATTTCTTTTGGCAGCGATGTGTTATAACACCAGCTACCTTGTCCTAGCACCTCTCCAGCAGTAGTTGGTAATATAATGTTTTTTTCTTCTAAAAAACGATAATACTCTAATGTATCATCACTGATACGCTTCATCATTTCTTTGAATAGCTCTGGATAGTCATACATATTATACATCATATTTTCCATGCTCATAATATGTACCAGCATTTGCGTTGGAACACTGTATAGGCCATTTCCTTCTAATTTCACTGGTAGAATATCCCCTATCACCTCTTCGATAGCATTTTTCTTCTCATGAGTTCCCACGATATCCACACCAAATGTACTTTTATGAAGTTTATTATAATCATCTTCTAAATCTCCAATGAGAGATTCAAACTGATGTCCTACACTTTTTTCTCCATTACCATCCCATGCTTCCTGCACGTGCATCTTAACATCAAAGAGGGTAAAGTTTGTATCATAATTGATCCCATAGTAATCTGGGGTCACTCTGTCATCATCAAATAATTCTTGATTTTGAAAATTCTGATACATTTTTCTTTCAATCTCCCTAGCAAACTCACCAGTACATCTAAGTCGTTGTGGTAAGATTTCTTGTTCAAATGTTCCAGCTTCTAGATGAATCATTGGTCTTTCTCCGAGTAATTCGTTATGCTTTATCCATTCTTTTTTTAATATTTCATTTCTCTCTTGCTTTGCAAACTCTAATTGTTTCTTTGCAACTTCACGCAATATTTTTTTATCTAATTCCTCAACATCATATCTTCCCATGTTATACTCCCCCCTTTTTTAAGAAACCGTATATGTATCTATATACATATACGGTTCGCCTTAACACTACATTATAATTTGAAAATAATACAACGAGAAGTCATATGATCCATATGAATCATAAGTCTTGTGCCTTCTTCTGTATTCTGAATACTAACTGGTCTCAAACTTCCATCTAATCTTGAAACTTCTACAGCACTGTCTACATGGAAAGGAAGGGCTAACACTGGGTTATCATAGTCATCACCAGAATAGTTGGTAAGTAACATAATTTCCTGATCTTCCTTTTTGAAATGGTTCACTGTAACATAAGGGCAATCTTTTACCATAACTGGACGAGCAGATTCAGGAATCTGACTAATCCTATGCTGTATAATCTCATGTTTTACTGGATTAAGTAGTCCATCATACTGAAATGCCATATGTCCATAAGGGAATATTAATAACTGATTCTCAAAACAGGTAATGCCTTTTCCTACATCTGTTCCGTTAGGGGCTTTCACCATAGTAACTATTTCACATTCTTCCGTATCATATGTGATATTCAGATAATCTGTAGGTTCTACTTTCTTATTACATGTCTGAGCACTCATACGTGCCTCTGGCAGATTCTGATAGATTCGTCCATCCGTTACCTGCTCATATGCGTGTTTTCCTGTATTAACTGGATACCATTCAGCAGAAGCAATATGAGCTACATGCCCTACACCCATATCATATAATACAGAAGCCGCTTCTCCATCTATGAACATGTAGTTGTTCTCAAACAAATGCTCTATTTCTTCTTTTGTTAGATTGCGGAAGTATTGTCCACTTACAGCTACCATTTTTCCTGTGATTGAAGCATCCTCAGAATATCTGTAAGCCACACCAAAAGCAGCCAGATATTCTGCCCAGAAAGTTTCTCTTGGAGTGATAGCAGCTGGTGTTTTATCGCCATTTGCATGAATAGTATAAGAAGATTTACTATTATATAGTATGGTTACCCCCTGTTCCTCCATTAAGTTAAGACCCAATCTCGTTACCCCATTGAGATATGGTTTAATCTCAGAAAGTGCTTTGTCATACTTCTGAGAAGTGTTGACTCCATTTCCCATCATATCAAAGATATTAAGAGTTATTCCCCCTGCACAAAGAGCTAACGTACTTTCTAATTCTAAGGTAGTAAAACGGTGTGATTTTGAAAACGTAGTATGAGGGAAGTTCTCAAGTTCTGGCCAAAGCTCTGCTCCCTTAGTCATAGCAGCACTAAGTCTTGGAAAACGTTGAAAATTCAAAGCATACCTAAAGGAAGCAACATCGTTGTAAGCTGGTAGATGTGGTCTGTTAAGCGGTCTTGTATCTCCAGCAAGATTTGTTAATATCTTCTCCCAATCTCTACCTTCTGTACAATGGGTTTCTGGACCAGAACTCATAAGTCCTACTCTAGTTTCGGGTGCAATCTTATGTACCGCATTACCTAAAACATCTGCTAAACCAGTCATAGTATCTCTAGCTGTATCTAGCCATACGTTACGATAAGGATGTGGCTCTCCCTGTTTTGAAAATCCATCTATAATTTCTGAAATAGAAACATCTTTTTTAGCATGTTTTGAAAATTCTTTTTGGTGTAGTTCACAGAAACATCCCCCCCATTCCAGTGACCCATGATTATGTAGACGGAAATCATCCTCGACCCAAATAACATTAAAATTCAACTCCGCATACAAGCTATAAATTTCTTCGATATAACTCCTAAAGTTCTCATCCAAAGGACAAGCCACTGCCTGTGCTTTGTTTCCATTCATGTCGGTCATCGTTGTGAATTTCTGATCAGGCAAAAGTTTTCTACCACGGTCCTCGTGAAGTATGGAAGTCCATGGGTTTAAAGAAACAGTAAAGCCTCTTTTTTCTAGTTCAGGCTTAAACTTTGCTATCATAGACAGCCATTTTTTTGTATCTTCTACTGATAGATGTCCCTGATTCATTTCCTCCATATTCACAAAGAATTGGATATCATCTATTTGTGCTTTCTCACAAAACTCAAGAAGAGTTTCGAATTTTTCATCTGGATAAAAATCAGGACAGATTCCGATTCTTAACGAATAAATATAGTCTTTGTTCATAATTTATTTCCTCCTAAAATGTATCTTTATATTTGCTTTGGAATTGAAATGGTAAATCGGAACCTTGCATTACCACTATTCCACATAGGGAAATTCGTTCCCCACTGGTTATTGAACAGATTAATGTAAATTCCTTTGTCCATATCAGGTATTTGATTATAGAAGCTATAGATACCCGTTGTATCAATTGCAACTACCGGAGCATCCCATGTAGTAATTTCTAAGTCTTCAAAGACAATACTGCCTGAAGTTGCATGCATTTCTCTATTTCCATTTGATACCACATTCTTAGGATCAACATACATACCTAATTTTTCAATTAACGTTAAAGGCTTCACAGGGTTGAATCTCAAACTACAGGATTCAGGAATTCTGTTTGCAGGTTTATCAAACCATGCAAAATCAACCTCTACCTTAGTTTCACTTGGTTTTATTTTCATTAACATTCTAGACGGACACCCAAATTGTTCGTTAGCTATTCTATCAATCGATAATAGGACGCATATTTCTTCATCATTTTTATATATTGCATCACAATTTGGAATGAATTTATGGTATTTATCCATCTGACCAGCAAGACCAATTTTACCAAAGTCTTCTAAGGCCCACTCTTCTTCCGGTAGTCTGTTGTATCTTTCGATGTACTCTTTTACCTCTTTTTCCGAGAAAACCTCATATACAAATAGACCAAGTTCATGCAAAGGATCTGCCACAACCACATCCCCCTTACGAAGGCCAGTGATTGAACCATGCTTTCCGATTTCAATATTCCAGTCGTTTAAAACAAATGAATTTGTTTCTTGTAAACAATACTTTGTAAAATCGGAAAGCTCCATCTGATATTCAGAAACACATTGCATAGCCTGGGATTTTTCTAAAGCCGGAAGTTCTGAGATGGCATCTTTAATATAATTTCGTTGCTCCTCCCAAGATTGTTCCATTTTCAAATAATTTGGCTGATTTCTAACAGATTCAAAGGAGTTCCTGTCGTAGTTGATATGGTCTCTTAAATGTGTTTTTTCATCTAAACCCCATGTATGCTCTGGAATAAATAATAATTTATCATATAATAGTTCCTGAACTTTACTATCCCAGTTTTTGGAAATTCTTAGTAAGGAACGATATACACTAGACTTTTTAGGGTCTGTAGAGGTACCATGTATCCAGCTGTCACCGATTTCACTCTTAACAATCGGTAATTTATCTGCTATTTTCATAACTTCCATTGCAACGTCGTTTAAATTCCCTGATTGAATGATCGCATCTGGATATTTTTCATGTAAATCATCATACACTTTTATTATCTCTTCTACAGACTGAGGTCCTTTATTATCTCCTGTATGTGCAAAACAAATACCAATATCGGTATATGGAATTTTTGTGAATTCTCCATATTCTACTTTGTTATACATAACAATTACACTTTCACCTGTCTCTGCTTCCCAATGGAACAAGTCTGGAACTTCTGGTGCTGCTGATGCTGGATTAACTCCAATGTGCAAGAACTTCACATTATTTTTCGCTAATAATGGAATGATTCCACAGGTATGTCCTGGTACATCTGTGTTTTTAGCTCCTATTGTACTTACATTAAATTCACGATCTAACTTCTTAGATAAAGACAGTCCATAGTTATATAGTTCTTTACTTGCATATTCTGAATGTAATGTAAAAGGCAGACCATGCCAACTGATAATACCATTTTTTATTCCTTCGCTCATTCGTTTATATTCTTCTTTTGTTGCCTGCTTCAGATATTGATATATCAGCCAGCTACCTGTTGTCCAAGTGAATCCCTCACTTCTATTTAAGCTTCTCAATTTTTCACCAACCGATAATGCGTTAGGTATATATTTTTTATTATATTGTTCTATGACATTAGCACTTAAATCTGTAAACCCAATATCAAGATGCGTTTTAAATAGTACAATAATTTTCTCCATTTTTACCCCCCATTGCATATCACACTACTAACAGATGTAATACGCCTGAATTAATACTAATATATATTCTCTTAATACTAATATATTCTAGAAAAGGGCCCCGCTTACGCAGCACCCTATTCTAGTCCTTATAACTTTATTATTTAGTTGCTCTCCAAGCATCATATTGAGCTTGTTTTTCAGCGATAACTTTACTAGCACCAGCTACTTCTAATCTAGATAAAAATTCTGGTAAAGCTGTTGTAGGATCAACTGAACCATTGCTTAATGCTGGAATCATTTCTGATATAACTGCAGAGCAATTTGCTATTTCTGTTTTAACAGATGATTGATCAAATGTGAAACCTGTTACAGGTGAAATCTCAGCTTCTTGATCAGCTTTAAATACGATAGTTTGAGATTCTTTCTGTAAATCACCAGCTTCATTTTTGTTATATATTGCTCTTGTGAAATCTGGACTATAAGACTGTCCAATCTGCCATTCATTATAGTTGAAGTTATATTTACCATCTACAAGTGAATAATTTCCTTCTGCATCATATACATAATCAACGCCTTCTTCACCTAGTGTAATTAACTTGAATAATTCATCATTTGTATTTAATAACTCAATTAATTCAACTGCTTTTTCAACATTTTTAGAATGTGAATTAACCGCTACTGCTGATGTAGAACCTGCTGATGCAGGTATTAATGTACGCGTTGTTGAAACAGTTGTTGCTGGTCCCTTATCAGCTGTACACATACTCATGATGTTACTGTTTTCATTATCAGGAAAGTCAATACTGTCTGGCCAAGATTGAGCTGGTTCTGCTATAAGTCTTGCTGCTTGTCTATCTGGTGATACATCTTGTACAGTTGCGCCATCTTTTCTAACATATCCATTATTATACCATTCTCGCATAATATTGCAGAATTCAGCAAATTCTTCTGTTTCAAATTGATTAATAATTTTATCTGGGTCATCGAGACGAATCCAACCTGGTGTCGACACATCTCCAACTGAATCCATTTCCCATCTTAATGGTTCATCTGCAAAAAAGCTTTTAATAGCAGAAGTCTCCCAACCAATCATCTCTGGATGAGCTTTTGTAGCTTTATCTAAAAATTCGCCTGTTAACTTCATTGCTTCTATTGTTGGTAGTCCCTTTACTGTTGCAGGATCAAATCCTACTTCCTCAGCTATGTCTGAGCGGAAACGGATACCTAAACGTTGTGCAACACCCCATTGTTGGTAGTTTACAGAACCATAGATCTTACCGCCTACTTTAACGCCCTCCCAAAGACCTTCTGGAATTCTAGAGTATGTCTCTGGAGCATATTTTGGTAATAACTCTGTCAAATCTGCATAAGCACCTTTTGCTGCATTTTCGAAGAAGTTAATACCACCCCAACTTGCTGTAAAGCATAAATCCCAGTCATCTCCTGAGTTAATCATTAGATTCATTTTTTCTGCGTATGTACCACTGTCGACCATAATCAACTTCAATCTAGCCCCAATTTCTTCCTCAATGATTACATTTGCTTTTTCCATAACTCGATCTAATTCTGCTACTGGTCCATTCATCATGTAGAAGCTTAACTCTGGAATGTCTTTTTCCCCAGTGCTCATTGTTGATTTGTCACTTCCACATCCTACTAACGTAGAAGCTAACATTGCTCCGGCTAATAACATAGCTAATACTTTTCTTTTCATTTTTGTCCTCCGTATATTTATTATATTATCCAAATTTCTTTGGTAACATATCTCTTTGATATCATATCACGTAAGTTACTCTTTTACAGCTCCAAGTGTCATACCTGATTCAAAATATTTCTGTAGGAACGGATATAATAAGATAATTGGTCCAACTGCCAAAATACAAGTTGCCATTCTTGCACCTTCACTTGGAAGGTCTCCCAATGCTTCTAGCATAGATTGAGAAGCTCCTGCATTCGCTACCAAATATGCAATATTATTCATCAATGATTGCAACAGATATTGTAAGGTATGTAATCTTGATGTTTCAATATAAAGTGAACATGTCATCCAGTCGTTCCAGTATGCGATTGCTGTAAACAATCCAATCGTAGCAAGAGATGGTTTAGATAATGGAAGTACAATTCTAAAAAATGTACGCATCTCACCAGAACCATCAATTCGTGCCGATTCGATTAACGAAACAGGAATTGTTTTGAAGAAATTCTTCATAATTAATACATTTACTGCTGATACGAGATTGACTAATATCAATACCCATATAGTGTTTTTTAAATGTAAATATCTACTCATCAACATATAGAATGGAACAAGACCTCCATTAAAAAGAACCGGGATATATACAAATAATGAGATTTTTTCTCTATGTACTACTTCTTCCCTCGTTAATGAATATGCAAGCATTGACATAAATAACAAATGTAAAAACGTTCCTGCTACAGTAACGAAAACGGTTACTTTATATGCTTGTAGTATGGAACTCGCTCCATTGAACACATACTTATATGCATTCAAGCTGAATACTTTCGGTATAAAATGATACCCCTCAACCATTAGTGTACGTTCATCAGTAAGTGAGATACCGAGTACTAAAAGTAACGGAACAACACAAATTAAACTCAGGAGTATAAATATGAAATAAATAACACCCTTGCCTATACTAAACTTCTTTGTTTTCATACCTATCCCCCTCATCAAAATAGTGCACTATCAGGATCAATTTTCTTAATTATCTTATTCGTAATTAATACCAAAAAGAATCCTACTGTCGACTGATACAAACCAACTGCTGCTGTCATACCGTAATCTCCAACTGTTTTAAGAGAACGGAATACATAAGTGTCAATAACATCTGTAGTTTTATAAAGTGATCCTGCATTATTTGTTAAAGTATAGTAAGCATTCCAATCACCAAGACCACCATTGAACAATTTTCCTACCCATAATAAGGATAGCACTATAATAGTCGGGCGAATAAGTGGTAATGTTACATGTTTGATCTGCTGCCACTTTCCTGCTCCATCTAATTGAGCTGCTTCATAATAGTCTGTATTAATACCTGCAATAGCAGCACCATATAATACAGAATAGTAACCTATATTCTTCCATAGATATGCAAGAGGCATAATAAATCGCCAACGCGTTGGGTCACTGTACCAATCGACCTCTTGTAAACCTAACATTCCTAGAACGTTATTTACAATACCTCTATCCACACTTAAAAAACTGAATAAAATATATTGAACAACTACCCATGATAAAAATGTAGGTAACAAAATAGCACCTTTGAATAGCCCTGTACAAAATTTATTATTAAGTTCATTTAAGGCTATTGCTACTGCTACTGCACACACGGTTATCAGTACCGCTTGAATTACATTATTCGAAAGTGTATTAAATGTAACATTTTTTGCAGTATCTGATTTAAAGAAGAATTCAAAGTTTTTAAAAAGCGGATCCATAAACTTACTTCCTATAATACCATCCACAGGATTATAATCTTTGAATGCTATAATTACACCACCCATTGGGATATAACACAACAGTGTTATGAAAAAAATCCCCGGAGCCATCATAATAAAAAATGGAAATTGTTTTTTCAAGGATTTTTTTCTCTTGACTAACTTAGTTTTGTTATTCATTTTTTTAACCACTACCTTTCCTTTGTCTTGTACTTAATTATGATTTGTTATACCATTATTTACAACAACAACAACTAGTTTCTTCTACACTTTTCACGAATTTCGTTCTCATAATTTTAATACTATCTACGAAAACGTTATACTTTTAGGGGAATATTGGTTAATATGTATTCATGTCCACCACAAAGCATAATATCAATGTACTCTTCCTTAACATTAATCTCAAAACCGTTCTTCATCAAAAGTGATTCAAGGTTCCATGACTTTTTCAAAACAACTTTTCCTGAATACTTTGGTCTAAGGGTTAAAGTTGTTACTGCTCCTTGTTCCATTATAGCCGACACAAACAAACCTTTTTCCCCACGAAAATTATCAAAGGCAATGGTCTCTTCCAACCATTCTTCTGGAACTGCTGGGAACAAGCTCAATACATTATTTTCACTTTGTAATAACATTTCTTGTAATGCATCGGCTGCACAGAAATTCCCCTCTAAAGTAAATGGGCGATAATGGAATGAAGATGTACCACATTTTTTGTAATCACCATTGAGATGGAACCCATTTTCTGAACAATGTTGCTTCCAGAATGTTCTAAGCTGATGTGCTGCACCGTTTCCATTTCCTTGTATCGCATATAATTCAGCCAACCATGTATAGGAATATCCAACCCAACACCCTGTCCCTAGGCGTTCTAAATCTAAAATCGTTGCGTCAATAATACGGCAATTTTCCTCACCTTTATAATTTATTAAACGAAGTGGATGAATTGACATTGCGTGTGATAAATGCCGATGAGTCTCTTTTAGTTCTTCATCTGGACTAATCATAAGAACTCCATTTTCATTTATAGCAAGTTCTGGTAGTTTTCTAAGTACCGCTTTCCACTTTTCCCCTTCTGCATTCTCGAGCTCTTCTGACAATTGTATTAATGTCTCGAACAGATAGCGCATCAAAGACAAATCATAATTACTATTTGGCGTAACAAAAGATTCGATATTATCATCATGAATTTCCGGTGAACTGGAAACCGGAAGATAATACAAGCCATCTCGTTCCTCTAAAAGACCAAGAATGAAAGCAGCCGTTTCTGATAGATATGGATATACTTTATTAGTCAAAAATTCTTTATCTCCCGAAAACCTGTAATGACGCTCAAAAGCCTGACAAAGCCATAGCTGATTGGTTGGTGATAACGCATACATTCCCCAACCGCCTAAAGGTTCTCCTGTAAGTGTCATTACAGAAGGTAAACATAAACCTTCCGAATGATAAAACCTTTTTGCAAAATCTCGTCCACAATCTACCATATCCCATAAGTAATCAATATAACTTTCTCCTTCTTCCATATGATTTGCTTTCAAATAACTGTAATAACTCATCTGCATATTAAGGTCGAAGTGATAATCCCCTTTCCATGGTGGCAATTTACCATCATCCGCCGTCCACACACCCTGCAGAGGCATAGGATAACATCCTTTACGGGAACACGATGCCAGTAAGTACTGTGTCAGATACCAATTCTTTTCAAATAGTGTATCAGGAAGTGTTACACTACTTTTCTCCCAATATACTTCCCACCACTTAGAATGGCTTTCCAGTAAAACATCATATCCTTCCACTAATGCATCTTCCAGCATATTAATTGCTTTTTCTTTCCAATCCATGCCATCATGAGATGTTGCAACCATATAAGCAATTTGGGATTGTCCTTCTAACTCTGTTACTTTTGTGAAAACGCCGTAAGAGAAACAACAACTAATTTCTTGTACAAAGAAACTAACATCTCCTTCTCTTACAAATTCTGCTTTTTTATATGCAAGCAATTTTAACGATGCTGTATTCACACTATTAACAAGCATATCCTCTAGTGGTTCATTACCCTTTACACTGTACTGCGGATTCTCAATACAAAAATTAAATTCTGAAAGTGATCTATTTATATGAATTATTCCAATCTTTTTCTCTGCGTGTAGAAAGCTTTTTACTTTTATATCATTATTAATCGTAATAGTTGCTTCTGCTAACGACAAATCAAGAAAAGAACATACATTTTCGTTACACCCAAAATCAAAGATAAGTTTTCCTGCTGGAAGTTTAGATGGAACGACATGATTATATGGAGCATCAAAGATACGTCTTATCTCACTAACATTCCCCTCTTTTGCTAACTTCACCATCATCGCATAAGAAAACTCTTCTTTTGAAATTCCTTCATAGGGAGTGGTATCCCATATATCTCCTCTATCAAGGCTAAAACGTAAACCATTGGAGGGTCCCCATATTAATGCTCCACAAAGTCCATTTCCCAAAGGTATTGCTTCATCCCATCTTGTGATGGTTTTATGAAATTTTAGATTACATTCTTCTTTCGGTAAAATCTTTTGCATCCTATCTTCCCTCCTTTTTAATCCGAAAAATAAATACCTTGTAAAGGATCCAATTGTACATCCGCTTGAACCATGCCCTGAATGTTTACATCTTTCCCTAAAACATTACCAACCATTACGTTGCCTGATATGTTAACGTCACTACAATATTCAAATGTAAGCATATGCCTGCGTAAATGCCATGGTTCAAATATATAAGAACGTAATATACGATTGTTATTAAACCAAAGCCCTTTTGTACTTTTTGCATATAGAACCGGATAATCAAAAGGTGTAAACACATTCCCTTCTATATATATATTGCTATGAAACGGCTTCTCTTTGTCCGCTTCTAATATTTCAGGGCAAATACTTATAATGCCCTCACATGACATATAATTAGAAGATAAACAGACACTGTTAAACAAATTATTCTTAATCATAACATCGTGGCATGCACCAGACTCATACCAAAAGTTCGCATCCCCTGCAATTAAAATTGCTGTTCCTGAACTCTCAAATATATTATTTTCAATCAACACTGGTTTTGGTGTAGAAACCAACAGACCTCGTGCGCGACCACTTCCAAAATAATTATTTCTGCAAATGAACTCTGCTGTATTAGTTAGATTTTCTAGTGAATCACCTGCTCTAATTTCCTCTGGAAAATCTTCTTCAAAGCATATGATAAAAGATTCTTTCTCTAACAGCTGATATGATACAACGACTCCTCTTCCTATACTATGTAATGTTTGACTTTGTAAAAACGAAATTTCCTGACCTTTCTTAGCCCAATGTTTAAATCCTGAACTTTCCTTACTTCCAAATCTGCAACGCAATGTTTTACTGTCCACTTTTTCCTCAATAACCACACTCGTTCCATGTATATTGATGGGATCATCCATCAGCCCATGAAAAACTGATTTCTCAACGACCACCAAACCCGAATTATTGGAAAGGTGAATCCCATCATCATGTCCAGATGAAATCTTCCGATTTCTTTTCTTACTTGGCTCAAAAACTATTTCTTTAAAATCTATATTTTCACAAAATTGTGCTAGTATCCCAAGACCACCAGTACAATGAATGGCTATATTCTCAAAACGTAAATTGTAAGATTCTTGTGCAAATATTCCCGCATGTTTTCTAGAACCATGCCGTAAAACAATAATATTGTTATTCTGATATGTCTTCTTAAAATCCCCATGAAAACGAATCACCCCCGGTGATAACTCTTCCTGTTTTGTTTCTGGAAAGGTATCTCCCGACAAAAATCCAACCTGCTTATAGTCACTATCAAATTCAATGTGCCCGCTCTTCCACAATTCACTTTCCCAGTCTTCTCCTATAAAAACCAGCTTATTTTCCTTAATATAGTAAGGAAACTGCCTGGTATCAATTCTAAGATCTACATAATTTTCTTTACAATCAACAACAACTCCTTCTGCAGTTAGAGGAATCTCCCAATCTATATCTATATTGTGCACTGTAATATCTGAACAATTATCAATGGATAACGGTTGTAATTTCCCGTGAAATATCAACTCTGCTCCCTGTCCTTCTATTACAATATTCTTCATGTTTTCTAAAACAATAGAACAGTATTTAATTCCCTGCTCACCTGTATTAGATAATATGTACTCTTTTTCCATTGCCTCTGAGGCATAGAAGTGGTATTCTCCATGTTCTAATTCAAATATCGTATCCTCTCTGAATTGCTCTAGAAGTCGTGCCAACAGTTTTGTGCTGTCCCTCCTTACATTTGGAACAAGACCAAAATCTTTTGCAAGTATTTTTTTCATCGTATGGCTATCTCCTTTATTCTCTACAAAAAATCATATCATATTGGCTCTTCGCAAACCAAAGTTGAACTTCTGGATTATAATGAACATTATCTTCCCTAAAATTCCACTCCCTGGTTCTTCGGCATCAAAAAACTCAGTTTGAGAAGCATGAATAATTTTCTTCTCACGACCGGAATACCACAAATAGGTACCGCTTATACAGTACCTATTTGTTTATCATATATTCTTAAATGAATTTTCTTATTTAGTTGCTCTCCAAGCATCATATTGAGCTTGTTTTTCAGCAATAATTTTATCTACACCTGCTACTTCTAATCTAGATAAGAATTCTGGTATAGCTGTTGCAGGATCAACGGAACCATTACTTAATGCTGGAACCATTTCTGATATAATTGCAGAACAGTTTGCCAATTCTGTTTTAACAGATGATTGATCAAAGGTAAATCCTGTTACTGGTGAAACATCAGCTTCTTTATCAGCTTTGAATACGATACCTTGAGATTGTTTTAATAATTCACCAGATTCACCTTTATTATATGATGCTCTGTTAAACTCTGGGCTATATGACTGTCCAATTTGCCAGTCATTATAGTTAAAATTGTACTTACCTTCAACAGGTGTAAAAGTTCCGTCTTCAGTATATATAAAGTCAACGCCTTCTTCACCTAGAGTAATTAACTTGAATAATTCATCGTCCGTATTTAATAATTCAATTAATTCCACTGATTTTTCAATGTTTTTAGATTGTGCATTCACTGCTACTGCTGCTGTATTACCTGCTGCTGCTGGAATCACTGTACGTGTTGTAGAAACACCAATAGCTGGTGCATTATCTTTTGTACACATACTCATACCTACTGAATCAGCATTCTCTGGGAAATCATAACTATCTGGCCATGCATAATAGATCCCTGCAAGTATTTTTGCTGCTGTTCTATCTGGAACTACATCTTGTACCGTTGCACCATCTTTTCTAACAAAACCTTTATTGTACCAGTCACGCATGATATTACAATACGATGCAAATTCTTCTGTTTCAAATTGGTTAATTACTGTATCAGGTTCAGTAAAACGTACCCAACCTGGTGTTACCATATCCCCTACTGGTTCCATATCCCAGTATAATGGATCATTATTAAATAAACTATAACCAGCAGAGGTTTCCCAACCGATCATCTCTGGATGAGCAGGTACTGCTTTTTCTAAGAACTGTCCAATTAATTCCAATGCTTCTAATGTTGATTTTCCTTTCATTGTTTCTGGATTGAATCCAACTTCTTCTGCAATATCCCTACGTACCTGGAATCCTTTTCTTGCAGCAACACCCCATTGTTGATAGTTAACTGAAGCATAGATTTTTCCATTTACTTTAACACCTTCCCAAAGACCTTCTGGAATTCTAGA
>ERZ781272.524-NODE-524-length-23930-cov-12.996859_pt1 | contig 23930 bp, 26 predicted proteins | sample MGYA00375850_ERZ781272 | MGnify/ENA primary metagenome ERZ781272 (study PRJEB29790, sample SAMN06051246) | human gut metagenome | host: Homo sapiens | place: USA: Cincinnati, Ohio | collected 2013-06-21 | study: EMG produced TPA metagenomics assembly of the Gut...
CGGCATTTGCCGGAACTGGCGATTCTTAATTAAGGACTTATTTTACAGCCCCTTTTTACTTTATGAATTTTTCATTATTACACTTTCAACAACATTTGCTGCACTTTCACAGGCATCACAACACTTTTCAAAGTATTCAAAGGTATCTTTCCAAGACATTAATTCAACTGGATCTTTTGAAGTAGTATATAGCTTTCTTATACTCATAGTATAAAGTCTATCTCCTTCTTCTTCTAAACCATTTAAATTTATTATAAAATCATGGATATCATGTGACTTCTTGAAGTTATGAAATTCAGACATAAGCTTTTTCAATTCATCACAGCTTTTTATTATTACCTCACAAAAGTCTAAAGCTTCTTTTTTCATAAATGTTATATTAAATATGTGCATTCTTACCAATATATCTTCAATAGCATCAGTAACATTATCTATTTCATGAGCTAGTTCGATTATGTCACCTCGATCTATAGGGGTTATAAACTCTTTAGCTAATTTATTCATCATATCATGTTTCTTTAAATCAGCAGTATGTTCAATATCGTGCATTTCTTTTATTTTTGAATCTAATGTAGAACTGTCGAAATTCAAAAGTGTTTCATTAAGAAGTGAAGCAGCATTGCAAGAATAATCAACTAATTCCGCCAACATTTTGAAATAATCATTTTCCTTTTTAATACCCATTATTAATACCCCTTTCAGTGGTGTAAAATTTTATATTAATTAAAATATCCAGATAAAAATCTTGGCCATTAAATATCCTATAATACCACAGCCAGGAAATGTAAGAACCCATGTCCAAACCATTTCTTTTACTACGCCCCAGTTTACAGAACTTAGACGTTTAGCTGCACCAACACCCATTATAGCAGTTGTTTTTGTATGAGTAGTGCTGACAGGTATTCCAGTAACAGAAGATAAAAGAAGACATCCAGCAGCGGCTAGGTCTGCAGAAAAACCTTGATATTTTTCAAGTTTAACCATATCCATACCGACAGCTTTAATAATTTTATAGCCACCTATGGATGTACCTAATGCCATAACTAGAGAGGTAACTACCATAAGCCATAGAGGAATTACAAAATTATTTACGGTACCTTGACCATTAGCTAGAAAAACTCCTAACATAAAAACACCCATAAATTTTTGTCCATCTTGAGCTCCGTGCATGAACGCCATAGAAGCACCTGCACATATTTGAGCACCTTGAAAAAAGTCAGAGGTTTTTCTTCTGTCAGATCTTTTAAAAATCAGCTCGACTAGTTTTACTGTAATCCAGCCCATTACAAAACCTAAACCTGTTGATAAAATCAATCCATAAATTACTTTAATCCACTCACTTCCATTAATACCTGATAATCCACCTTGAAGTGCTATGGCAGCACCGGAAATACCTGCGATAAGAGCGTGACTTTCACTTGTAGGTATACCGAAATACCAAGCAGCTGTTGCCCAAGTTACTATTGCAAATAATGCAGCACATAAAGCTATCAAAGCATCATGGGGATCTCCTTGAAAATCAACCATGTTATATATGGTTTCAGCAACATTAGCGTTTATCATTGTCATTACAAAAACTCCAAGAAAATTAAAAATAGCTGCCATAAGAATAGCTGCTCGAGGACTTATAGAACGTGTAGAAACACAAGTAGCAATGGCGTTAGGAGCATCTGTCCATCCGTTTACAAGGATTACTCCAAGAGTCAAAATTACTGTTATAAGAAGAGGAATATTAGTCCTAAGTTGATTTAAAAAATCTAAAACCGAAATAGTCATGAAATTATTACCTCCAAAATCAGGATAACATCTGTTAAAAAAATTAACATTATTATAATCAAGCATATTATTGCATTATTTGATAAATATAACAATGGTTTTTTGTGTTAAATTTTCTTAACATAAAAAATATTTGAACAAAATGAATACGTTGTGATTTAAGGAAATTAGAAATGCATTAAAAAAATTAACATTATTATATTTTCTTAATTTTCTTTTATAATTATTGACTTTAAATAGTTAGTATGATAATCTAAAGCAAGTAGTATTGGAAACTAGATGATTTAGGTTGAAAAACAAATGTAAAATGGAGGCCGAATAATTATGGTAAAAATTATATCAGATTCATCATCACTTTATTCTATTGAGCAAGCAAAAGCAAATAATCTGGAAATTACACCACTTTCAGTCACAATCAATAATGTGACATATAAAGAATATGAAGAAATTCAAACTGAAGAATTTATAGATATAATCAATGAAGGACATATACCAGTATCATCTCAACCATCTATAGGAGAAGTTATAGAGTTATATAACAGATATCCTAATGATGAAATTATCAATATATGTATGGCAGATGGACTTTCGGGCACCTATAATTCAGCATGTACTGCTAAGCATCTTGTTGAAAATTCAGACAGGATAGATGTAGTAAACTCAAAAACATTATGTGGACCACAGAGATATTTAGTTGATTTAGCAGTTAAACTTGCTGAAATGGACAAGCCTAAAAAAGAAATTTTAGAAGAGCTCCATAAATTAATGGAAACATCTCAATCTTATTTGATTCCGAAAGATTTCGACTTTCTAGTTAGAGGGGGAAGATTATCTCATTTAGCTGGAAGAATAGGTGCTCTCATAAATTTAGTACCTGTTATGATGCTTTCAGAAGAACGTTCAAAGCTTACTAAATTCACAGCTAAGAGAACGTTTAACAAAGCTGTTTCTAAAATATGTGAAGATCTAATTAAATTAGGTGTAGATAGCAGTTTTAAAATATATATTTCTCATGCATGTATAGAAGAATTGGCAAATACGGCAAAAAAAATAATAGAAAATAATATAGAAAATGCGGATATAGAGATTAAAAAGCTTGGACCAGCATTTACAACTCAAGGTGGACCTGGTTGTATTGCTATTCAAATGATAAAAAAACATTCTATATTGGGATAAACTTTTCGGTTAGGAGGAGTAATGGATAGACATATAAACGGGGATAGTATAGAAAAGATTTTAAATTTTCATATCCCAAGATATAGTGAGTTACCAACTGTTTCGTTATACAAAGACCAGGTAATCCTGTATATAGAAGATGTACTTAAAGTTATAAATATAAATTCGAAAGAAAGTTTACTTACGCCAACAATGGTTAACAATTATGTTAAGCAGAAGGTAGTGTCTCCACCTAAAAATAAGAGATATAGCGAAAAACATTTGGCATATTTAATAGTTGTTTGCATTTTAAAGCAGGTTTGCAGTTTAACTGAAATTTGTGAACTTATAAAAATTCAAATAGAAACTTGCCATATTGAGCATGCTTATGATTATTTTTGTGAGGAGCTAGAAAAAGCGTTAATATGCGTATTCACTAAGAATGACATTGTTTCTAGTATAGAAATCAATGATACTCTTGAAAGAAAGGTTGCTAGGGCTTCAGTAATATCTTTTGCGAATAAGCTTTTCATAAGCAAATATCTTGAGAAATGTGAAAATGAGAAATCGAATAAATAAAGTTTTTTCTAGTTTAAGCTAAAGATATAGCATAATATTATAACATATGAGCCTTTAACAAATGGCACTAAGCGTTTAATTCGGTTAGTGCCATTTTATTAATACCATTTAATTTTAGCAGCTTAATTTTTCCTTTTTAGAAGTTTTATATAATTGCTTTTTATTTATGCAAATTTACATTAATTATAAAGTTTGGTATAATTTAAAATATATATAAAGCACTATCTATTGTAATGGGGGGATTAATAATGGCTGATAAAAGAAAAATAATAGATATAGCAAAAGAGCAATTAGCATTGGATTATAATTGTAATAAAAAAGATTTTGATAAAGATGAAAATACTATAGTTCTGAATGACTTGGTAGAAGGACGGAGAATAAAGGCTAGTGAAGACAGCTATTTTAGAGCAGTATGTATTGGGGGAAAAGCTATAATAAATGTTGGAGAAGAGCTTCTTCCATGGTTCAAAGAAACATATAAGGATTTTAACTGTGCTTGGTTCTTTGAATATGAAAATTTAAGAAAGATAGAGTCGAAGTTGAAGGAAGTTGGTCATGAAATAGAGGATATACATCATTATTATCTTCCATTAGTTGATATGAAGAATGTAGAGCCAATCATGAAAGTTAAATGGTATGAAAAGGATGAGATTTTTCAATTTGAAGATGATGTAAGATTTGGGGAAGCTTTAATGTTTGACGAAGAAAATCCTGATGTTTTAGCAGTGGCAGCTTTTGATGGAGATGAAATAGTTGCTATGGCAGGTGCCTCTGAGGATTGCAGCACTATGTGGCAAATTGGAGTTAATGTTGTACCAAGCTATAGAGGAAGTGGTATAGCTAGCAATTTGGTAACACTACTTAAACAAGAAGTTTTAAAAAGAGGGAAAATACCATTTACGGGTACAGTTGAATCACACTTTAATTCACAAAATGTATCATTAAATTCTGGTTTTCGTCCAATATGGGGAGAGATATATTCTAATAGCATAGATTAATTAAGAGATAGAGAGCTTCATATAATGATAGAAGCTCTCTTTATATGAACTTAAAAATTAATCTTCGGATAAATTTTTTAAAATTTGAGAAAAAGCGACGTATCTTCTATAATTGCAAACAATACTTAAAAAGTATGATTCTACAATAATTTTATATGGGATTAGATTAATTGTTTTATTGTCTTCTGATGTTCTGCACTTCTTTTCATAATATCGTTTTGAAGCTACGATATAGAGCAGTGTATATCCTATCACAACAAACTGATGTCCTAGTAATGTGGTTTCATCTGAAGAATTTCCTGTGAAATTTGTCTCTAGAACTTCTAAGATAGTTAGTTCTGCTCCCTTGAAAAAATGGCTATAGCCTAAAGTTAGAAAGAAAGCTCCACTTTTTTCTAACTCTGCTAAGTTTATATTTAAAGTTTTAATAAATTCATCAAATTCATCATTATCCATAAAAACTCCTCAAAGCATAGTTACCTCATACTAGCATATGAAAAAAATGGACTTAGTAACACCTATACAATGTAATAAGTTATAGATATTTAATTATAAAAGAAACTGATTAGTTTTCCCCATAATATAAGCAAGTTTTATCATTGATTTTTCTTCTTCAGTAAGATTACGATTGTACATTTTCTCAAATTGATTAAAAAGAGAAGTAGTATCGATTTTATACTTTGAATGTTGAGATTTTCTATAGGAACAACTTAAATCATAGTATGTAGGTTTTATATCTGGGGTAAATAGCTTTTTAAATATTTCCGCTGTATAGCAGGCATCATTGAAGGCATCATGAAAATCACCGTTTAGAGGAAGATTAAAGTGGTCTACAACTTTGCTTAATCCAATCTTTATACCTTTAGGTGTATTAAAATATTTAGAGGCTAGAGCTTGGATATCAATATATCTTTTGAACTGAGGAACTATATCTAGTTGATGAAACTTGATATTTCTTAAGAATTCTTTTATATCTCCAGCACCCCATATACATAATACAAAATCCTCGTCTCCAATAAATTTTAAAAATTCAGCATAAACCATTGGAAATGATTTGTTAGAATTAACTTTGTTAGTAGTTATATTTGTCAAGTTTTCTATGTAAGGATGAATTTCAGCATAAAGCGTAGGCTTTACAAGAGCATTAAAGTCTTTTAGGTGATTTAAATTTTTATCAAGTTTAACGGCACCTATTTGTATTATTTCGAAGGGCATTCCGAAATCTTCAGTATCTTTGGAATTCTTTTGATTAAATTCCAGATCATATATTATATAATTCATCATTTTCACCTAACTTTTAAGATTAATATAATTTAGTGTTATATATGTAATTATAACCAAAATATAAGCTTTTGATATAACAATTTATAAATAAATATAGTAAAACGATATCATAAAAATAAAATGAGTACAGATTTAAAAAAAATAAAATCTGTATTAGCAAAATTAATAAAATTAACTTAGGCTAATACTTTTATGATAAAATATTTATGGATTGATAGATAACTAAGGGAAATTTTAAAAAAATGGAGGTATTATGTTAAAGAAATTTGTGAATTTTTATAAGCCATACAAAAAACTATTTGTATTTGATCTTATAGCAGCTTTTTTAGCTGCAGCAATAGACTTGGTTTATCCTATGATGACAAGAGAACTTATGGATAAATCAATTCCTAATAGAGATATTAGGATGATAGGAGTATTCGCAGCAACATTGATTATCTTATTTTTGATTAAGGCACTTTGTGGATATTTCATGCAATACTGGGGACATGTTGTTGGTGTTAGAATGCAGGGTGATATGAGAAGAAAGGTATTTAACCATCTTCAACGACTTCCAAATAAGTTTTTTGACAACACTAAAACCGGTGACGTTATGTCTAGAATAATCAATGATTTAATGGATATTTCAGAGCTTGCTCACCATGGTCCAGAAGATTTGTTTATTTCAGGAGTAATGCTTGTAGGTTCATTTATAATATTATGTACAATAAATGTTCCACTTACACTAATCATCTTTGCATTTATTCCTATCATAGTAATTTTCACTATGAATAAGAGAAAGAAGATGAAGAAAGCCTTCTTAGAAACCAAAGTTGAAACTGGGAAGGTAAATGCAAATTTAGAAAACAGTATAGCAGGGATAAGAGTATCTAAGGCTTTTGTAAGCCATAGCTATGAGGAAGAGAAGTTTGAACAGGGAAATAAGAGTTTTATGGCAGCAAGAGAAAAAGCTTACAAAGTTATGGCTGAATATTTTGCAGGAGCAAACCTTTCTCTAGATATTTTAAACTATGTTGTTTTAATCTTTGGAGGATTATTTACATTTAATGGAGCTATAAGTATGGGAGAGTACGTTGCATATCTTCTATATATAAAAATATTTATGGATCCTATAAAGAAACTTATAAACTTTATGGAACAGTTCCAAAATGGAATGACAGGTTTCCAAAGATATGTTGAAATATTAAATGAAGACAGGGAAAAGGAAAAGAAGGGAGCTAAACCTATTAAAGATATAAAGGGAAAGATAACCTTTAAAAACGCTAGCTTTAGCTATGAAGACAATCAAATATTGGACAATCTTTCTTTAGAAATCGAAGAGGGTAAAATGCTTGCTTTAGTTGGACCTTCTGGTGGGGGAAAAACTACATTCTGTAACCTTATACCTAGATTTTATGATCTTAACAAAGGTGATATATTGATAGATGATAAGAGTATTTACGATGTAACTCTAGAATCATTAAGAGCCAATATAGGGATAGTGCAGCAAGAAGTATTTTTGTTTACAGGAACTATAAAGGAAAATATCCGTTATGGAAACTTAGATGCAAGTGATGAAGAAATTGTAGAGGCTGCTAAAAGAGCTAATATTCATGATTTCATCATGGAACTTGAGGATGGATATGATACCTATATAGGTGAGAGAGGAACCAAGCTATCCGGAGGGCAAAAGCAGAGAATTTCTATAGCAAGGGTATTTTTGAAAAATCCAAGAATACTTATATTAGACGAAGCTACATCCGCCCTTGACAATACAACTGAATATTATATCAAACAATCAATTGATGAGCTATGTAAGGGTAGAACTACAATAGTAGTTGCTCATAGATTGTCTACAATAAGAAATGCAGATGAGATAATAGTGCTTACGGATAAAGGAATAGAAGAAAGAGGAACCCATGATGAGTTGATGGCACTTAATGGAATATATAAGGATCTTCATAGGTTTGTAAGTCGATAATAAGTCAAATAAAATCACACCAATAAATAAATTTGGTGTGATTTTTTATGTACATTTTAAGATGAAATATTTTAGTATAAAAGGATAATTATAAAAATATAATTTAAATAAGATATATATAAGAGGGTGTTAAATTGTCTAAAAAAAGAAAATGTCCTAAAGAAGTATTAGATTTAACCTTAGACAAAATAAGAAATAATAGATTAGAAAAAGTAAATCTTATTTGGATAGAAGCATGTGGCTGTGCTGGTGATATTATCGCTCTTTTAGATGGTAACAACCCAGATATGCCTTATTTTTTTAGTGAAATGGTTAATATGACATATAATAATAGTCTTATGGGATCAGAAGGACAAAAAGCTTTTGAAAAATTTCTTGAGACTTTAGATACAGAATTTATTTTAGCAGTAGAAGGTGCTGTTACTGTAAGGGATAATGGTATCTACGATATAATTGCTGAATATAATGGGAAAAGTATTTCGGGAGCAGAGGCTATAACTCTTGCATCAGGAAAAGCAAAGTACATTCTAGCCATAGGTACTTGTGCAGCTTATGGAGGGATTTCAGCAGCAAAGCCAAATCCATCAATGAGCATGAGTCTTCAAGAGTTTTTAGGTAAAGAAGTTATAAGAGTTCCTGGATGCCCAGCCAATCCACAGTGGATAACAAGCACAATAGCTCATTTGATATCTTATGGTATACCAGAGCTTGATTCTGAAGGAAGGCCTAAATTTCTGTATGGTGAAACAATTCATACAAATTGTGAAAGACGTTCTTATTTTGATAGGCAGATTTTTGCAGAGAAATTAGGAGATAAGGAGTGCATGTATAGATTAGGATGTAAAGGTCCTATAACAAGAGCAGATTGTCCTATTGTAAGATGGGATGATGGAGTTAACTGGCCTGTAGGAGCTAACACTCCATGTATAGGTTGTGCAAGTAAGGGTTTTCCAGATGAAAATGAATCTTTTATTAAGCTGTAAATGGAGGAATATAAAATGCCAGAAAAGGTAGTGATAGATCCTGTGACTAGAGTAAGCGGAGCTCTCGAAGTTCAGATTATGATAGAAAAAAATATAGTTGTAGATGCGAAGACTAGAGGATTAATATTTAGAGGATTTGAAAAGATGCTTAAAGGGCGTTCTCCTTTAGATGCCATTTATTTTACAGAACGAATATGTGGTATATGCTCAACAGCTCATGGATTTGTATCAGCATTGGCTCTTGAAGATGCACTTAAAGTTCAACCTGATGAAAATGGAAGTATACTTAGACAGATAATGCATGGCTGTGAGTTTTTACAAAATCATATAAGACATTTTTACCAATTTATAATTCCTGACTACGTATCTATAAAAATTGATCCGTCAAAAGATAATAAGAAATATAAGATGCCAAAAGAAATTAATGATATGATAAATAATCACTACGTAGATTCATTTAAGTATAGTCGTAATGCTCATAAGATGTTAGCAATATTAGGGGGGAAAGCCCCTCATACTCATGGAATTTTTGTTGGAGGGGTTACTGCCAATATAGATTCTTTAAAGATTATAGAGCTAAAATCCATTTTATATACAATAAAAGAATTCGTAAGCAATGTTATGCTTTTAGATATAAATATGCTTGCAAAATATTATCCTGAAGAATTTCAAACTGGAAGAGGATATGGAAATTTCATGACCTATGGGGTTTTTGATCAGCTTTTTAATGCACCAGAAATCTATGTGAAAAGTGGAGTTCTTATAAATAATGAAAGACAAGATTTTGATCCTAACAAAATAAGTGAAGATATAAGATATTCATATTATTCTGCACCAAAGGAAGTTTTAACCCAAGAGGATTATGATTGGCAGCCTGATACTCAGAAAAAGGACGCTTATAGTTGGATAAAAGCTCCTAGATACGATGGACTATCTATGGAAGTAGGACCATTGGCAAGATTATGGATCAGTGGAGAATATTCAAGAGGCATATCTACGTTGGATAGAATAACTGCTAGAGCTATTGAAGCATCAAAGGTATGTAATATATTAGACAACCTTTTAAAGAAGGTGAAACTTAATAAATCAGATCAAAAAATATGGCAGATACCACAAAGTGCAGTAGGTGTGGCTTTTAGAGACACTACAAGAGGAGCATTAAGTCACAGACTTACGATTAAAGATCAGAAGATTGATACCTATAATATACTAACTCCATCATTGTGGAATGTGTCGTCAGAGGATTCTAAGGGAAATAAGGGCGTTATAGAGAAAGCACTTATAGGAACCTATGTTGAAGATATAAAAAATCCAACTGAAATCGGAAAGATAATAAGAGCTTTTGATCCATGTATTTCCTGTGCCACTCATATAATAAGCGATAAGTGTGAAGATTTCACAATAAGGATAGTATGATGATTAAGATTATTGGAATTGGAAATATACTTATGGGAGACGATGGGATAGGTGTCAAGGTTGTTGATGTACTTGAAAAAAAGATGAAAAATATGGGGATAGAGTTTATAAAAGCTGAAACAGATGTCGATTATGCTTTAGACAATATTAAAGATGGAGATTTTTTATTTATAATTGATAGTACATCTGATGCTATGGCTAAATATGGAGAGATTATAGAAATCTCATTGGAGGAAGCTGTGAATAACAAGAAATCTCTTTCTATTCATAATATGAGTTTAATATCTGAAATAAGTAGTTTAAATATAAAAGTTAACGGTATCATACTAGCAATAAAAGCAGCAAGTATTGAATTTAACATTGAGTTATCAATGGAATTAAAAAATAAGTTTTCCACTATATGCAATACCATCTATGGACTTATAGAAAAAAATATTTTTGAATATGAGAGGAATGAAAAGAGAAATGCATGAGGCATCTATAGCCTGGGAAATATATAAAATTATAGAAGAAAATGCGAAGCTGTATAATTTAAAAGTAATAAGTTCAATTTTTCTTAAGATAGGGGACTTTAATGGGATAGATGAGGAGTCACTAAAATTTGCATTTAAAGCTTTAAGTTATGGGACAAATTGTGAAAACGCAGAGATATTAATAGAACCTGGGCAAGGTTTTGATCTTATAGTTCAAAGGATAGAAGGGGAAGAGGGGGAGTAAGATGAAAAATATAGCAATAGAGGAGAGAATATTAAAATCTAACACGGAGTTTGCAGACAAAAACAAAGAGCTTCTAAGAAAAAAAGGAGTAATGGCTATAAATATTTTTGGTTCTCCTGGAGCTGGAAAGACATCAATATTAGAGAGAGTTATAGACTATATGAAGGATTATTTATATATAGGAGTTATAGAAGGCGATTTATACACTTCAAAGGATGGAATGCGTATTGATGATAAAGGAGCAGAGGTTGTTCAAATTAATACATGCGGAGCATGCCATTTAGATGCTGCAATGATAGCGAGAGCTTATGAAACTATGAATATGGACAAGCTACAGCTGATTTTTATAGAAAATGTAGGAAATTTAGTATGCCCAGCTTCTTTTGATCTAGGAGAATCTAAAAGGATAACTGTACTTAGTATTACAGAAGGAAATGACAAACCTTTAAAATATCCTTTTATTTTTAAGCAGGCAGATATAGTGATTTTAAATAAACTTGATTTAATCGATTATACTGATTTTGATTTAGAGGAATTTTATCAGGATATATTCTCTATAAATCAAGATATAAAATTATTTCTTGTTTCAGCTAGAAATGGTGAGGGAATAAAAAGTTTCTGTGATTATTTGAGTGATTTAGTAAAAAATTAAATTTTTAATTAAAGAGGCTAAGATATGATTAGGAAGTATATAGAAGTAAGTGGACTAGTACAAGGAGTTGGATTTAGGCCATTTGTGTATAGAATAGCGTTACAAAATCATCTTAAAGGATTTATTAAAAATAGCAGTATAGGTGTAGTTATAGATATAGAGGGAGAAGAAAATGACATATCAGCTTTCTTAGATAGCCTTCAATATAATGGACCATCACTTTCCAAGATTGAAAACATAAGTATAAAGAATATGGAAATCACTAATTATAAAACCTTTGACATAAGAAAAAGTTCTAAAGAAAATCAGGGGTTCACGTTCATATCGCCGGATTTAGGAATGTGTGAAGATTGCTATCGTGATGCTATGGATAAACAAGATAAGAGATATTTATATGCTTTTACAAACTGCACTAATTGTGGACCAAGGTATTCTATAGTAAAAAAACTACCATATGATAGAGCGTCGACAACAATGAAATCTTTTAATATGTGTAAACCTTGCAGCTTAGAATATAGTAATCCATTAAATAGAAGATTTCATGCACAACCAAACTGTTGTCCTCAGTGTGGACCTAGATTGGAACTTTACGATAATCAAGGAATGCTCCTAGAGGGAGTAGATGAAATTAAAGAAACTATAGAACTTTTAAAATCAGGAAATATCTTTTCAATAAAAGGCATAGGTGGATTTCATTTAGGTTGTGATGGGAAAAATAATAATGCTATCGAAAAACTTAGAAATAGAAAGCATAGACCATCAAAACCGTTTGCTCTTATGATGAGAAACATTGAAACGGTGAAAAAATATTGTGTATTATCACCAAAGGAAGAAGAAATTTTATGCAGCAATAAAAGACCTATAGTAATTTTGGATAAAAGAAATGAAACTGATTTACCAAACAGTATAGCACCAGACAATATGACTTTGGGAGTGATGCTCCCATATACACCTCTACATTATTTTTTATTTGATGATGAACTTGATGTGCTTGTTATGACAAGTGCAAATATAAATGGAATGCCAATAATATTTGAGAATGAAGAATCAATAGAGAAATTAAAAGGTATAGTTGACTATCATCTCATGAACAACAGAGAGATATATACTTCTATTGATGATTCAGTGGTTAGAGTAATTTTAGAAGAAACGAGAATTATAAGGCGAGGAAGAGGATATTCACCAGCTTATTTTAAGGGGAATGGATTCAAAGAAAGTTTAAGTATGGGAACTCATTTTAAAAATACTTTTTGTTTGTGCAAAGATGAAAATATAATTTTAAGCCAGTATATAGGAGATTTAAACAATGAGGAAACAAGAATTCGTGAGAGGAAAGCTATAAAAAATTTAAGAGATATATATTCTATAGATCCAGAATTTATAGCTTGTGATATGCATCCTGATATATTTTCTTCGGAAATTTTAAAAGAAGAAAAAACACATCCGATTTATCATCATCATGCTCATATAGCTAGTGTTCTTTTTGAAAACAATCTTAAGGAAAGAGTCATAGGTGTGGCTTATGATGGAACTGGTTATGGAGAAGATGGGACTATATGGGGTGGAGAATTTTTAATATGCAATTTAAAGGGTTTTAAAAGAGTAGCACATCTCAAAGCATCGGCTATGCCTGGAGGAGATAAAGCTTCTATTGAACCTAGAAGGATGGGAATTTCATATTTGTATGATACATTTAATGAGGATATTGAAAAGGTGTGGCCTTTAGATAAAAAGGATAAGTTGTATATAGAAATGATAAAAAAAGATATAAACTGTCCTAAAACATCTAGTATTGGGAGATTTTTTGATGGAGCCGCATGGCTTTTGGGATTTAACAGGAAGGTTACTTTCGAGGGGGAAGCAGCTATATATTTAGAGAATATGGCTGATAAAAATGAAACTTGCAGTTATGAAATTTCAATAGACTACAAAGATAAAGAGTATGTCATAGAAACTAAAGGTGTAATTAAAGCTATGATTAATGATATATTAACAAATACTCCAAGAGAAATAATAGCAAAAAGATTTCATAATACTATAATAAATTTTACCGTTAAAATTTGTAGCATGATTAGAGAAAAATATGCCTTAGAAAAGGTAGCTTTAAGTGGCGGAGCATTTCAAAATAAAATATTACTTGAAGGTATATATAGCGGATTAGTAGCAAATGGCTTTAAAGTCTATACAAATAAGGAAGCACCATGCAATGATGGTGGAGTTTCCTTGGGACAAATAGCAATATCTAATGAGTGGGAGATGAATTAGAATGTGCATTGCAGTACCATTAAAAGTAATAAAATTATTTGAGGAAGAAGCTGTAGTTGGATATAAAGGTGTTAGTATGAGAGTAAATATATCTCTTTTAGAGAAAGTAAATATAGGTGATTATGTGCTTGTTCATGCAGGATGTGCAATAGAAAGGCTTGATAGGGAGGAAGGAGAAAAGACAAAAGCTATATTTGATGAATTGTTTAGTGAAGAGGATGAATCATGAAGAGTTTAGAGTGTGATAGAAAAATAAATATAATGGAAGTGTGTGGTACTCATACCATGGCTATTTTGAGAAGCGGAATCAAGGATACACTACCTAAAAATATAAATTTAATAAGTGGACCAGGATGTCCAGTATGTGTTACACCTCAAGGCTATATAGATGCTGCCATCGAATTAAGCAAAAGAGATGATGTCATAATAGCTACTTTCGGTGATATGATAAGTGTTCCTGCAACAGAAAGTTCACTTAATATTCAAAGGGCTTTGGGAAAAGATATAAGGGTTATATATTCACCACTAGAAGCATTAAAAATAGCAGAGAAAAATTTAAATAAAGAAGTTGTGTTTTTAGGAATCGGATTTGAAACCACAGCACCTTTGATCGCACTTGCCATAGAGAAAAGTCGAATTAGAGGAATAAAAAATTTTAGCGTTTTTACAAGTTTAAAAACTATGCCTGAAATATTGAGAGTACTTCTTAAGGGAGAAGATATAAAAATAGATGGAATTATATGTCCTGGACATGTAAGTACCATAATAGGAGAAAAAGAATTCAAATTCCTCGGAGATGAATTTCACAAACCGGCTGTTATAGCAGGGTTTGGAAGCAGAGACGTTATTGCAGGAATTTATATACTATCAGATATGATAAGACGAAACAAGAGTGATTTGAAAAACATATATTCTCAGTATGTAAGATATGATGGGAATGAAAATGCTAAAGCACTTATATATAAAGTGTTTGAAAAAACGGAAGGTTTATGGAGGGGAATTGGAAAAGTAGAAGGTAGCGGCCTTTCTATAAAAAAAGAGTATGAGGAGTATGATGCTATAAAAAAATTTAAAATAGAAATTAGCAAAGAAGAACATGTACGTGAGTGTATATGTGGTGAAATATTAAAAGGTTATAAAAAACCTAAGGATTGCAATTTTTTTGGAACAATATGCACACCACATAATCCAATAGGAGTATGTATGGTATCAAGAGAAGGAAGTTGCAAAATATATTATGAATATTCAAGAAATTAGCAAAGGGGGAGAGACAATGGTGAACATTATAACATTAGACCATGGAAATGGAGGAAAAGGCACCAATGAACTAATTCATAATATTTTTTATAAGTATTTAAAAAATGAAATTCTTTTGCAGCAAGGGGATTCAAGCATAATAGATAATATTAATGGGAAATTAGCAGTAACAACAGATTCTTACGTTATAGATCCAATATTTTTTCCAGGAGGAGACATAGGAAAGCTGTCTATTTGTGGTACAGTAAATGATTTAGCTGTAAGTGGAGCAAAGCCACTTTATATAACTGCCGGATTTATAATTGAAGAAGGTCTTAAAATTAAAGAACTTGAAGATATAGTAAAATCTATGGCAGACACTGCTATTAAATGTGGAATAAAAGTAGTAGCAGGAGATACAAAGGTTATTCCAAAAGGAAAGGGAGATAAACTTTATATAAACACTACTGGAATAGGAGTAATAAGTGACGTTAAAAGGGACTTTAGAAGGAAATTGATATCAGAGGGAGACAAGATTATAGTAAGCGGAACTATGGGTGATCATGGGATGTCAATATTTTGTAAAAGAGAAGGAATGTACTTTGAAACAGATATTGAAAGTGACTGTAATCCGTTAAATTCATTGATAGAAGAAATTCTTAGGGAAAAGGTTAATGTAAAATTTATAAGAGATATAACAAGAGGAGGATTAGCTACAACACTAAACGAGACTTTACATGAGGAAAAGATAAGTATAGTTATAAATGAGAAGGATATACCAGTAAGAGAAAATGTTATGGCTTTATGTGAGATATTAGGCTTTGATCCTCTATATATAGCAAATGAAGGGAAAATATTAATTGTAGTATCCAAAGAGGATTGTGACAAAACCTTAGAGATTATAAAGAATAATCCATTAGGAAGAGAGGCAGCTGTGATAGGAGAATTTATAATAGATCCTAATAAAAAAGTATACCTTAAGACAAAATATAATGGAACGAGAATTATAGGCATGTTAGAGGAAGAGCTTATACCAAGAATATGTTAATTTAAATCCCACACATTCTAATTTTGTGAGGGATTTAATTACATATGCTTTATTTTGTTTTTATGTATGTACATAAGCTTGTCAGATTCATTCACTGCATTTAAAATATTATCATGAATTTCATGAGAATATTCAGTTATACCATAAGAGTATAAAATGTTTATATTAAATGTTGATTTTATTTTATCACAATTACATTCCAAATCTTCTAGTAAGACTTCAGCGAACTTTACTGATATATTTTTGCATAAAATACAAAATTCATCTCCACCTATTCTATATACCGTTCCATATGGTCTAAATGTTTCATTTAGATTTTGAGCTGCAAGGAAAAGTAATTCATCTCCATTAAAATGACCTAAAGAGTCATTGACTTTCTTTAATCCATTCAAATCTAAGGAAATTATTATGACTTTTTTTCTTGTGATTATATTGTTTTAAACTCCTTTGAAACATCATTCTGTTTGGAATATTTGTAAGAGAATCATACCTGAATTGCATGTCCCTTATTATTATATAATAAAATAATAAACCTATGGATATGGTACTCCATATTAGAAGAATTTGAGTTACAAATACTTGAAAAGTAAGACCTGCAAGGATTAATATGCACATAAATATAAAACACAAACTGTCTTCGTGCATATAACATTTTCTATCTTGACACTCTATAAAAATAAATAGAAGAAAATATATGAGGCTTACAATTAGTTGAACACAAAATAAATATCCTCTATCAATTGTATTTAAAAATACATCTATAATTAAATGGAAAAAAATAAATCCAAGGATACTTAGTCCAAGGATTTATAAAAAAATTACATTTTTTGTACATTAATAGCCATAGGACCTTTTTCACCTTCAGTTATATCAAAGGTTACATTTTGTCCCTCATGAAGATCTTTTTCAGGACCCTTTTCTTTTATTTGTGAATGATGCACAAAGACATCATTACCACTTTCACAAGATATAAATCCATATCCTTTTTCTTGATCATACCATTTTACAATTCCAGTTTTTTCAGCCATAAATAATCCTCCTTAAAATAAGTTTATAAAGATAGTATGGTATAAAATCATAAAATTTAATCTTTAGTTATTTTTAGATTATAATTTTTAAAACTTGTTTGATGATGAATAAAATAAATAGTAATATAAAAGTATATATGTAAAAATGAAGAAAAACTATTATTATAGGGGGGGGCTAATTATGAAAGTTGAAAAAAAACTATTAGTGGAAAAGCAAGGTAGAGAAATTTATGAGTACCACATTGTAAACGATAATAAATTAGAAGTTAAGATAATAAATTTAGGGGCTATAATAACAGATATATTAGTTCCAGATTCTTTTGGAACTGTAGAAAATGTAGTTGTAAAGTGGAAAGATACTTTAGACTATATTGAAGATGGAGCGTGCACAGGAGCAGTAGTGGGAAGAACAGCAGGCAGAATTGCTGATGGAATAGCTTCAATTGATGGCAAACTATACAGATTTTCTCAAAATCAAGGGGTAAATACCCTTCATGGTGGAGAAAATGGTCTTAATAAAAAGATATGGGATGGTTTCTTAGAAGACAGATGCGATGAAGTATCAGTGATTTTAGAGACATTTAGTGAAGATGGAGAAAACGGATATCCGGGTAATGTTAATATCAGAGTTAAATATTCTTTAAATAATAAAAATGAGTTTAAAATAGAATATCATGGTTTGTCTGATAAGGATACTTTAATTAATTTAACAAATCATAGTTATTTTAATTTATCAGGGAATTTAAAAACAGATATCTTAAATGAGAAACTTACAATTAAATCAAGTAATATAGCAGCTATAAGGGAAGATTCTGCACCAAGTGGAGAAGTGATTTCAGTAAAAGATACACCATTTGATTTTGAGGTACCAAAGAAAATAGGTAAAGATATAAAAGTAAATCATAAGCAATTAATTTTAGGTAATGGCTATGACCATCCATGGATATTAGACAAATCAGAAGGGCCTGATATAATTCTTGAAGATGAGATATCAGGAAGAAAAATGGAAGTGACTACTGATAGGGATGCAGTAGTTATATATTCTACTAACTATCCAGAACAGCAGAAAAAACTCTTCAATGGGGGTACTTTACAAAAAAATCAAGCTATTTGTTTTGAAACACAAAACCTTCCTATAGGAAAAGATGAAACATTTATTGAAGGTTCTCTTGTAAAAGCTGGAGAAGAATATAGAGCAGTGACAATATTTAAGTTTATCTTTTAATATAAATTAAAGTTTCAAATTTTAAACATACTACTTTTGTTAGAAGATTAAAAAATGGAGGCGTTTTATAGAAACAAAAGATAAATTTTTAATTGATATTAAAAATGGTAAAAGTGCAAGAATATCACTGATGGTTATGAAGAGGATATTTAAAGATGAAAACAAGGTTGTATGCATACTAGCAGATAAAACAGAAGAGGCTTTTATAGTAAATTTTGCAGATTCAATAGATGCAACTATGAATAAAGTATCACAGGTAAAGGAGAAGACTGAAAGTGATACATGGTCTGAATATGATAGAAGGATAGAAACAAAATTGTATTTATAAAAATTAAAAGTCATAATCATAGCTTTTGCTTATGATTATGACTTTTTAAATTATAGATCCATTAATTTTTTAGCACCATCTGAAATATCAACTATATAAAAGCTAGGTGCATAGCCTATTTTTTCTTCATATTGTTTTGTAGAGTGTTCTATAAATTTATCTATAGAATCTTCTTTTACTAATGATACCGTACACCCCCCAAAACCAGCTCCTGTCATACGAGAACCAAGAACTATATCATTTTGTTCTTGAGCAGAAGAAACCAAGGTATCAAGCTCTATTCCGGTAACTTCATAGTCATTTTTTAATGATTCATGAGAATCGTTTAGAAGTCTTCCAAATAGCTTCATATTATTTTCCTCTAAAGCATTAACAGCTTTTAGAGTTCTTTGATTTTCTGAAACAGCATGTCTTGCTCTCTTTAAAAGTATAGGGTTGTCTATATGATGTTTAAGAGAATTGAATTCCTCTTCAGATAATTCGCCAAGAGAAGAAATATTTTTATATTTTTGTAATATATGAAGTGCCTCTTCACACTCACTTCTTCTTTCATTATATTTAGAATCCACAAGTGTACGTTTTTTATTTGTATTACCTATTACAAGCTTGTATCCACTCATAGAAATGGTACTATATCTATACTTTAAAGTGTTACAGTCAAGGAGAATAGCAGAATTTTCTTTTCCCATACATATTGCAAATTCATCCATTATTCCACAGTTCACACCTATAAATTTATTCTCTGCTTCCTGACATAGCTTTGCTATTTCAACCATATCTATAGAAAAACCGAACACGTCTTTTAATATTACGCCTATAAGAACTAATAAAGATGCAGATGATGATAACCCTGAACCATTTGGAATATTTCCATATACAAGTATATTGAGACCTGTAGGAATATTAAAGCCATGATCTTTTAAGATTTTAATTATTCCTTTAGGATAATTTGCCCAACCATGTTCTTTGGAATAAACTAAATTATCAAGGTCAAATTCGATTATGCCATTTTCTTCGAAGTTCATGGAATAAACCTTGAATTTTTTATCATTACGTCTTTCGATTAATCCATATGTTCCAATGGAAAGCGCACAAGGAAATACATGGCCACCATTGTAATCTGTATGTTCACCAATTAAGTTAACTCTCCCTGGAGAAAAGTATGAACTGAAAGCATTTGATTTGAAAATTTCTTTGAAAGAATTCAATAAATTTGTAACAATATCCATATCCAATAACCTCCTTACTTGTATTTAAATAGTAACCTTTTTTTATGTAAAAGTAAATAGTATAAAAGGGTATGGAATAGAAAATGAAATTCGTAATATAAGCCATAATGTAGTAAAATATAAAGTAGGAAATTATTTATAGGGGGAATATATAAGATGAAATTAATAGATTTGCATTGTGATACTATAAGCTGTTTAATGGGAGAAAATAAAGAGAATACTTTAAAAAGAAATAATCTTTCAGTAGATTTAGAGAAACTACAGAAAGGTGATTATCTTGCACAAACTTTTGCTCTATTTGTAAATAAAGAGCATGTAAAAAGTCCTCATGATTATTGCATGAAGATGGCAGAAAAATTTTTTCAAGAGATTAAAGATAATAGCAGCTTAATCGCTCTTGCACTTAACTATGATGATATAATACAAAATGATAGAGACGGTAAGTTGTCAGCTATTTTATCCATAGAAGAAGGTGCTACTATAGAAGGGAGTCTTAAGAATTTAAAGAATTTTTATGATATTGGGGTAAGGATGATGACACTTACATGGAATCATGAAAATGAAATAGGATATCCTAATAAAGGAGAGGAAAATTATAACAAGGGTCTAAAGTCTTTTGGAATAGAGAGCGTAGAATATATGAATGAACTAGGAATGCTAGTTGATGTGTCTCATTTGTCTGATGGAGGCTTTTACGATGTAGCAAAAGTTTCGAAAAAACCTTTTATAGCTACACATTCTAACGCCAGATCGGTAACAGGACATATGAGAAATTTAACTGATGATATGATAAAGATTCTTGCTAATAAAGGAGGAGTTACAGGAATAAACTTCTGTTCAGCTTTTATGGGCGATCATGGTTATAATACTTATATAGATGATATGATAAAACATATTACTCATATAAGAAATGTAGGTGGCATAGAAGTATTAGCAATTGGCACTGATTTTGATGGAATAAGCTCTAAGGTTGAAATAAGCAATGCTGGCGAAATGGGAAAGCTTGTAGAAGCATTAGAAAAAGCCGGATTTAAAGAAGAAGACATCGAGAAGATATATTATAAAAATGCTCTTAGATTAATTAAGGATGTATTGTAATTTAAAGAAAATAAAACTTTATTAAAAATAGATTTTAAATAAATGACAAGGTGTGAAAAAATGGAAGAACTAAAACAAGCTATTGATGAAATCATAAATTCAGAATTGATTAAAGCAGTTATAAGCAATAGACTAAATAAAGAAGTGAAATATAATAAAATAAATATTGTCCTTAAAGAGAAAAATGGAACAGAGTATTATCAGATAGAAAAATTTACTGATAAACAGGTTTTTCATGAAAATATAGATAAGAATATGATTAAAGACAAGGTATTAGAATACCTGTCAAAGGACTACAAGCAGCTATCAGCTTGGTGCTCTGAAAAAACATTTGATATAAAGATATCTAAAAAAGGAAAAGTACTTTTCTCTAAAAAAATTGCTAATAATTCTAAGATAATAAATAAGAGCCATAATAAGGAAAAACAATATATTCTTAAAGAAGGAATGTTAATAGAACCTCTTATAGATTTGGGGATTTTTACTAAAGAGGGCAAAGTGATTAATTCTAAATATGATAAATACAAACAGATAAATAGATTTATAGAAATTATTGATGATGAGATAAAAAATCAAAATATTTCTGATCTTACTATACTAGACTTTGGGTGTGGAAAATCTTATTTAACCTTTGTTCTTTATTATTATTTTGTAAAAATAAAAAATATAAACGTAAAAATGATAGGTCTTGATCTTAAAGAAGATGTTATAAAGAAATGCAATGAAATAGCAAAAAGATACAATTATGAAAATCTTCATTTCGAATTAGGAGATATAAATGGCTTTAAATATAGCAATAAGGTAGACATGGTTATAACACTTCATGCTTGTGATACTGCTACTGATTATGCACTATATAATGCAGTAAAGTGGAATGCTAATATGATTTTTTCTGTTCCATGCTGTCAGCATGAATTTAATTCTCAGATAAAGTCAGAAAATCTATCAATTGTTACACGATATGGAATAATACAAGAAAGATTAAGTGCTCTTATGACTGATGCAGTAAGAGCAAACTTATTAGAAGCTGCAGGATATAAAACTCAATTATTAGAGTTTATAGATATATCTCATTCTCCTAAAAATATTTTAATAAGAGCTTCTAAAAGCAAAATTTCTAAAGACAAAAAAGAAAAAGCACTTCTTGAAGTAAATAACTTAATTAATGAATTTAATATTAATCCAACTTTATTAAATTTATTTAAGGGAAGCAAAATTATAGACTAGAATTATAAATCTCTGCACATTATATAAAGATGTGCAGAGATTTTATTATAAAAAAGAAGTAATTTAATGATAAATCTATAAAAATGTAAAAAGATATAATATATTGCTGTGGACAAAATTTTAGAAAGGTTTATAATAAAAAAGGGTTTTAATCATATGATATCATGATTTTATTTATGTAATGATAAAAAACATGATATAATATAGAAAATGATTGGGAATTTTTGGATTCGTTTGAAGGGAGACTGATTTCAATGGAGACAGAAATAATGAAACAAACCAATAAGAAAAAGGTAGTACTAATAGTTTTAGCTATATCAGTGACTATTTATCTAGGAATGTCATTATATTTTACAAAACATTTTTATTTCAATTGTAAAATTAATGGTATTGATATTAGCGGTGATACTGTATCAGAGATAGAAAATAAAATAACAAAAGAACTAGAAGATTACACGTTAGTTTTAAAAGGAAGAGAAGAAAAAGAAGAGGAGGTTGTAGGAAGGGATATAGGATTAAAATATATATCTACTGGAGAAATACAAGAAATAAAAGATAATCAACAGCAATTTTTATGGCCGATTTCGATATTTAAAAGAGAAAATTATGAAATTTCTTCATCGGTTGAATATGATGAAAAAATGCTCAATGACCAACTATCAAAAATGGTATTCTATAGTGATGAAAATGTGATAGAACCTAAAGATTCTTATATTGAATATAAGGATGGAACTTATAATATTATAAATGAGATTTATGGAAATAAAGTTAATAGAGATAAACTCACAGAGAAGGTAAAAAAAGCAGTGGTAGATGGAGAGATACTAATCGATTTAGATAAAGATGGTTATTATTATAATCCTAAGTATACATCAGAATCTAACGAAGTTATAGATGCAAAAGATAGTCTTAATAAATATGTATCTGCAAAAGTAAATTATAAATTTTGGAATAATACTGAAAGTGTAGATGGGGACATGATTCATAAGTGGATATATGTAGATGATGAATTTCAGGTGTCTGTAGACCAAGCTAAGGTGAGACAGTATATAAATTCTCTTGCAGCAAAGTATAATACTGTAGGAAAGACAAGAAGCTTTAAAACTTCATCTAGCGGAACTATAAATGTCAGTGGAGGAGATTATGGCTGGGTGCTTGATACGAATACAGAGACAAATGGATTAATAGAGGCGATTAAAGGTGGACAAGAAATAGATAAAGAACCAACTTATAGTCAAAAAGGAAAAGTAGCCGGAATAAATGATATTGGAAACACTTATGTAGAAATAGATATGACAAAACAGCATATTTGGTTTTATAAAAACGGCTCTCTTGTTGTAGATGGGGATGTTGTTACAGGAAATATGCAAAATAATTGGGGAACTCCAGGTGGAATTTATAGGTTAAAATATAAGGAAAAAGATGCAACTTTAGTTGGGCAAGATTATGCATCACCTGTGAGTTTTTGGATGCCATTCAATGGTGGAATAGGAATCCATGATGCTACATGGAGATCAGTATTTGGAAAAGAAGAATATAAAACTAAAGGATCTCATGGTTGCATAAATGCCCCATACTCTGTAGCAAATGCTATATTTGACAATATAGAACCAGGTACTCCTGTAGTATGTTTTTATTAAAATGATTTAAAGGGGCTGTAAAATAAGTCCATAATTAAGAATCGCCAGTTCCGGCAAATGCCGGTTCTGGCGATTCTTAGTTTTAA
>ERZ781272.525-NODE-525-length-23894-cov-37.163765_pt1 | contig 23894 bp, 18 predicted proteins | sample MGYA00375850_ERZ781272 | MGnify/ENA primary metagenome ERZ781272 (study PRJEB29790, sample SAMN06051246) | human gut metagenome | host: Homo sapiens | place: USA: Cincinnati, Ohio | collected 2013-06-21 | study: EMG produced TPA metagenomics assembly of the Gut...
AGAGAAAAGCAGCTCTGGAAAGTTCATCCCGGAGCCGCTTTGTCTACAGTCTGAGCCGCCGTCCGGCAATTGCCGGACGGCGGCTCATCCAATGAATTTTTTATTCCATATTGCGCACCATCTGCTCATAGGGCAGAAGCTCAAACCCATATCGTTCATACAGCTTTTTTACGCGCTGGTTGCGCGGACAGACCTCTAGGCGGAACCGCTTTGCGCTCCCTGCATATTCTCGGAGCATCCACTCCATGAACTGCGAACCAAGACCGCATCCGCGCGCCTGCTCGGAGAGATAAAGCTCTTCGAGCTGCACCGTTTTGCCACCCGCCTCGCAGCTCCAGTAGGAAACTAGCAGCGCATAACCGACGGCCTGCCCCTCATGCTCCAGAATACAGCCGCGCAATCCAGGCTCGCCCCGCATCAGGCACTCAAAGGTATCGAGCAGCTTCTGGTCTGAAATTGGAAAAAGGGTACCGTCTCCTGCATAAAAATCCTTGCCCATCGCAAGATAAGCGTCTCTGTCCTGCGGCGCAAAAGCGCGGATCACCATAAAGCTTTTCATCCTTTCACTGTCATTCACCAGAAGCGTCCGGTACAACCGTTACAATAATCTGTGACGCTTCCTCCGTCTGAACCTCGCTCCAGACCTTCACATAGACCTCCGTGCCCTTTTTATAAGCCTTCTCCGGCTGAGTGATCATTGCAGCGATCTTTCCGGCGCGTTCGGGATCCTGATTGGCCTCCAAAATCGCACGGCACTGGAACCCCATCTCTTCCAGCTTCAATTTGACTGTGGCATAATTCTGCCCTTTAAAATCCGGGAGCAGAATCTCTTCATTTCCGCTGCTGATGACCAACTTGATTTTCGTTCCCTTGGGAACCTCCGTTCCATCCGCAATATCCTGTGAAATCACAACATCTTTCCCGCGCATATCGCTATCCTGATACTCTGTTTCGAAGACAAAATTGTCCGTATAGCTCTTATCATTTGCAATGTTGGTATAGTTTTGGCCTGTAAAATCCGGCACCTTCACCAACTCTGCTGCGTTAGAAGCGAGCGTAGTCTCTTCATCCCCCTTGACAAACAATCCCAAATCATCTCGCCACACCGTCATAACCAGCACCATGAACAACAAAAGGCAAACCGCAATGCTGATCAGCCCTGCTTTTAAGGCCGTTTTGGACACAGAGGATGCTTTTTTCTGCTTGCCGCGCGCCGGTTCCTGCCGGGATGGCATCGTTTCCTCTTTTCCGGCATAAGCAATAGCTGCGGTGGACGCGCTGGGAGATGCAGAGAGTTCCGCACGTAGCTGCTCCACCGTCCGGGTACGGTCCTCCGGGAGAATTTGCAGGCCATTCATCAGCGCATTGATAACATATGCGGGCAGCTGTTCTGCAAACTTCCCAGGCACCATCAGCCGATCATTTGTTACGCGGGAGGTAGCTTCCAGAGGCGTGCTGCCAATCAACGTCCGATACAGCACGGCGGAAAAGGCATAGATATCCGTCCAGGGGCCTTGCTGCCCCTCAAAGCCATATTGCTCAATTGCAGCATAGCCCGGGTAAAGCTGCGCCGTCAGGTCTCCCCGAGCCGTACGCGCCTGCCAGATGCTGAAGCCTGTAATCTGCATTTTCCCGTTTTTCCCGACGACCAGCGTCGTGGGAGAAAGGCCGCGGTGGATGATCCCGGCGCTGTGCAGCGTCCCGAGTGTGGAAAGCACCGGCATAAATAAAATCCTCGCCTGTTCCCAGGAAAGGTAACCGGAAGGGCTGCGCAGGAGATATTCCCGCAGCGTGACCCCCTCCGTATATTCCGAAATAGCATACGCAGTCCCATGATCCTCCACAATGTCAAAGACCAGAATCAGCGCAGACAGACCCCGCATGCGCGCAAGCTTGCGCCATAATTCCAAAAAGCTCTGATAGCAATCCCGATATGTAATCTCACAGCCCGACATGGGAGTGAGCGACAAATCCTCCCCGCGCTGCGCAATCGCATCAGGTAAAAATTCGCGGATGATCACCGGCGTGTTCATTTCCAGATCCCAGCCCATGTACGTCGCGCCGTCACCATTGTAATCGAGCAGCTTTCCCGCCAGATAACGCTCCGCCACGGCCGTACGCAAGGGCAGATATGGCGCAAGCTGTGGCGAATCGGCATGAAATCCGCAGTAAGGGCACTGCTCCTCATCGCCGATTTCCCGCATACAGCTCATGCACAGATGATCCGTATTCATCATTCAGGTCACTCCTCTTTTGCTCCCATCAGGCGGGCGCGGATCGTAAAGCTCCACCCTCTCAGACGATCCCGGAAAAGCGCGGCCAAAGCCGCTGTCCGTTTCTGCACTTCTTAAGGAAACGGAAGAAATCTTTTTGTTTAAAGCTATCATATCAAATTGTACTTGCCATTGTCAAGCGAGGCCCCTTTCCATACAAAGTGGGTACGCATGCCCATACTGTCCTTACAACTTGTCGGTGGGGAAGAAAACACTCGATCCGAAGAAGCAAAATACCGCGGCGTCAAAACCCGCTGCAGATATCGCAGACCGGTTATATAAACGGATGCAGCGGCTCAATGGCGTTGAGATCGAGCTGTCTGACGACGATATCGATGAGAGCGCAGCGGACGCGGGTGAAGAGAAATGAAGCGAACGCGCATACGTATATTTCATTTCTTCTTGCCCAGACTATCGAACAGTGGATTAAATATTGGAAAAACTTTCGCGGGAGGCAGCAGGATGATACCTATTTTTTTGCTGGGCGAGGAGAATGATGCAGCGATCCGGCTCCCTCTCTGCCGTGTTTTGGAACGGCACGGCGGCGTGCTTCACATCTGCGGGACGCATGCCGCGCAATATGCCATCGGTCCGGCACGATTCCTCCTATATGAGACCAGCCGGCTGGATTCCATTCAGGCCGAACGGGCACTTCTGATCTTCAAAACCCGGCAAGCCTTTTTTAGCCATCCACTTGCGCTTTCAGACGGTGTCATCTCTATCCTGGAAACCGAAAACGAAACCGCCGCACGCATGCTTCTGCACACCGGCACTACCGCGCTGACCTGCGGTCTGACCGCACGGGATACGCTGACGCTTTCCAGTATTTCAGATACGGACCCTGTGGTCAGTATCCAGCGCGCCATTACGACAGTCGATGGACATACGCTTGAGCCATGTGAAAAACGCATCGTCCTGCACGCGCCTCTTTCCGGCTATTCGCTATTGAGCGTGTGCGCCGTGCTTCTGCTCACGGGGCAGGCCTCGGAGAGCGTGCTTGAGCTGTGATGCAAAGGCATATCTATTCCATGGTTCTCTGAACCCAAAAAATCAGGGAAGCAGCGCCAATGCGCGGCCTCCCTTTGCCTACAGACTATTGTTATTTCATGCCGTTTTCATAAGACTGGATCATCTTTTTGACCATCTGTCCACCGACAGAGCCAGCCTCACGGGACGTCAGGTCGCCATTGTAACCCTGCTTGAGGTTTACGCCGACTTCGCTGGCAGCCTCCATCTTAAAACGGTTGAGCGCTTCGCGCGCCTCCGGAACGATGCTGGAATTACCGCTTCTAGCCATTTCGTTATACACTCCTTATTTCAAAATTTACTTTTCGCGTTTGCCTTCCTAGTATCGGATGATACGGAGCAATTATAACTGTAAACTTTTTGTCGCCTTGCCAGCTTTTTCAGCAGATAAAAGTCATAATAAATGAGCTGGCATCTTCTTTCTGTAGACACCGCTTGCGCCGAGCGCAGCAGGCACGGCGCTGAAAGCCAGCACAAGCAGTAGGAAAAGCGCAGTTCCGTTTTGTAGCTTTTTCTTCATTCCAAATCCCTCCTGTTTCAAGGGCTCATGTTGATAAGCCCTTGATAATAAAACGTTTCAAAATTCCATACCTTCGGGCAAAAAAGTGAATATTCCACCGCAAAACGCCGTCTTTCCGCTTTTTCCACAAAAATCCTTTTCGCCCGAATTTCTTTCGTAAAATTTACCGGACAGGCGCTTCTTGATTGTTCCGCCCCGGTATTGTATAATAAACCATCAAGGATTACGCATTTTTGTATACTCCCTGCACGTTTTAGGGAAAGCAGCCGTTTGCGATCGTTCGGCAAAGAGCAAATGCCTGTTTTCCGCGAAAGGATGGTCATAAACATGAAACGTGAATTGCAAACCGCCACGCTGCCCGTCGTCGCGCTGCGTGGGCTTGTTATATTTCCGAAAATGATGCTGCATTTCGACATCGGCCGCAAGAAAAGCACCGCCGCGCTCAATGCCGCCATGGAGGGCGACCGGGAAATTTTTTTGGTCGCACAAAAAGAGCTGCAGGTTGACGATCCGAAGCAGGAGGATTTATATGCCTGCGGCGTCGTCGCCTCCGTGCGCCAGGTATTGCGCCTGCCCGGCACGGACAATATCCGCGTTGTAGTCGAGGGACGCTACCGCGCGGGCCTCATCGAGCTGACACAGGATGAGCCGTATCTCTGCGGCATCGTGCGCGAAAAGCGCACGATCCGCGCAAGGGCGGCAGACGATTTATATCAGACTGCCCTCGTGCGCCATATCAAGGATCTGTTCGGCGATTACGCCGAGGTCGCCCCCAAGGTGGCGCCCGACATGATGCTCGCTATCCTCGCCAATGATGAGGCGGGCGACCTTGCCGACTTTATCGCCGGCAATATCATGCTTGATTATACAGATAAGCAGCGCATTCTCGGCGAGCTCAATCCCATCAAGCGTTTGGAGGCGCTTTCCGTCATCCTCACACGGGAGACGGAGCTTCTGAGCGTGGAGGAGGAAATCCAGCAGCACGTGCAGGAGCAGATGGATAAAAATCAGCGCGAATATTTCCTACGCGAGCAATTAAAGGTTATCTCCGAGGAGCTCGGAGATGCGGATAATCCGCAGGACGAGGCAGAAAGCTACCGCAAAAAGATTCTCGCCGCTTCCATGCCGCAGGAGACGGAGGAAAAGCTGCTTGAAACCTGCGGCCGGCTCTTTAAAATGGGCCCCGGCTCTCAAGAGGCGACCGTTTTGCGCAACTATCTCGACACCGTCCTGGCGCTTCCGTGGAACAAATGGACCAAGGATCATCTCGATTTGGCAGCGGCACGCAGGCAGCTCGACCGCGACCACTATGGTCTGAACAAGGTGAAGGAGCGCATGATCGAGATGCTGGCCGTGCGCAAGCTGTCGCCGGACAGTAAGGGGCAGATCATCTGCCTGGTTGGACCGCCCGGCGTGGGCAAAACATCGATCGCCCGCTCCGTCGCGAAAGCGATGGGCCGCAAATACGTCCGGATTTCTCTGGGCGGCGTGCACGACGAGGCGGAAATCCGCGGCCACCGCAAGACCTACATAGGCGCGATGCCCGGCCGCATTATGGATGCAATGAAGCAGGCGGGCAGCTCCAATCCGCTGATCCTGCTCGATGAGATCGACAAGGTGGGCGCGGATTACCGCGGCGACCCTGCCTCGGCACTGCTTGAGGCGCTCGACAGCGAGCAGAATTTCGCCTTCCGCGATCACTATATCGAGGTTCCTTTTGATTTGAGCAAGGTTCTTTTTATTACCACTGCCAATGATGCAAGCACGATCCCCGCTCCCCTGCTCGACCGCATGGAGCTCATCGAGCTTGCCAGCTATACGCACGAAGAAAAATTCCATATTGCAAAAGATCATCTTATCCCCAAGCAGACAAAGCGCCACGGTTTGAGCGGACGCACCCTGCGCATTCAGGACGATGCGCTCCATGCGCTCATCGACGGCTACACCCGTGAGGCGGGCGTCAGGAAGCTTGAGCGCGCCGTTGCATCCCTCTGCCGCCGTGCAGCGGTGCAGATTGCCGATGGAGAGAAGAAGCGCGTCACTGTCACAGCAGGCGAGCTGGAAAGCTTCCTCGGCCCGCAGAAATTCAAGCCGGAAACCATCCTGCCCCGTGACGAAATCGGCGTAGTGACGGGGCTTGCGTGGACTTCCGTCGGCGGGGAAACGATGCCCGTGGAGGTTGCTGTGATGGACGGCACCGGGAAGCTTGAGCTAACCGGTTCGCTTGGCGATGTAATGAAGGAATCCGCCCATGCGGCGGTCAGCTTTATCCGCAGCCATGCGGATGCGCTGCATATCGATAAAAATTTTTATAAAGAAAAAGACATTCACATCCATGTGCCCGAAGGCGCCGTTCCGAAGGACGGCCCTTCCGCAGGCGTAACGCTGGCTACCGCCCTCGTCTCGGCGCTGACGGACGTACCGGTGCGCCGCGATCTCGCCATGACGGGCGAAATCACCCTGCGTGGGCGCGTGCTTCCCATCGGTGGCCTGAAGGAGAAATCCATGGCGGCCTACCGTACCGGCGTGAAAACCGTGGTCATCCCGGCGGACAATGTGCCGGACCTTGCGGAAATCGATCCGGCGGTGCGCGCGGGCGTGGAGTTTGTCCCTGCAAGCGAACTTTCCACCGTATTGCGCACCGCCCTGCTGCCGCAAAACAGTCAGCAGGACGCGGCTCCGGAGGAAGCGGAAGCGCCCGTGGACCCCGTGCCGCACATAAAACCGCGGCAGCAGCCCACGGTGGCACAGTAAAAAATAGCCGTAAGCTTTTCACGAGAAGGAAGCAGTGTACATCTCTTTGATTGATGTGCAAGTAGCGGCTTTTGCTCTGTTCCTCGCTGCGCTTCGTAGCTCAGATTTTCATACAGAAAAGAGGGATTTTATGCGTTTCGATAATGCCCGCTTCGAAATGGCCTGCGGCACCTTTGCGCAGTTGCCTGCCTGCACAGCGCCGGAGATCGCGTTCTCCGGCCGCTCGAATGTCGGCAAATCCTCCCTGCTCAACAAGCTGCTCAACCGCAAAAGCCTGGCCCGTGTCAGCGCAAAACCCGGCAAAACGATTACGATCAATTTCTACGCGCTGGACGGCGTGCGCCTGACCGATCTGCCCGGCTACGGTTATGCCAAGGTGGCGCAATCCGAAAAGAAACGATGGGCCGAGATGATGGAGGGCTATTTCGGCTCGGGGCGGGATATCCGTCTGGTCATCCAGCTCATCGATCTGCGCCATCCGCCAAGTGCGGACGACCTGTCGATGCTCGACTATCTGGCCCAGATGCAGTATCCCTTTGTAATAGCCCTGACCAAATGCGACAAGCTCAATAAAACGGAGCGTGCCGCGCGTATGGAAGCGCTGAAGGGCGAGCTTGCCGCGTACCCGGAGATCCGTAAAATCCCCTTCTCGGCCGTGACCGGCGAGGGCGCGGAGGATATTCGCACGGAAATTGCCGCAGCTGTGGAAGAGAACACCTGAAATTTTTTTGAAGATTTTGTGGATAAGGACTACAAATGTGAAGGAGTGTTTTGGAGATGTTTGTTTCAGACTGCCTGGATGTGAACGAGCAGGGCCACCTGACAATCGGCGGGATCGATACGGTAGAGCTTGCTAAAGAATTCGGCACGCCGGTCTATGTAATGGACGAAAACCAGATTCGGCAGCACTGCCGAGATTTCGTGGAATCTATGAACGAGGCCTATCACGGCCACGGCCATGTGCTCTATGCGAGCAAGGCTTTTTCCTGCAAGGAAATGTGCCGCATCTGCAAGGAGGAGGGTATGGGGCTCGACGTCGTCTCCGGCGGCGAGCTATATACCGCACTACAGGCAGGCTTCCCGGCAAACCGCATCTATATGCACGGCAACAATAAAACCGTCGAGGAGCTCCAGATGGCACTTGATGCAGGGATCGCCCGCATCATCGTGGATAACCTAACCGAACTGCACACACTGAACGCGCTTGCGGCAAAAGCGGGCAAAAAGGCCAGTATCATGTTTCGCATCAAGCCCGGCATCGACGCGCATACGCACAGCTTCATCCGCACCGGGCAGATCGATTCCAAATTCGGCCTTGCGCTGGAAACGGGTGAGGCGATAGAGGGCGTTCGTGAGGCGCTGCGGTTGGAGCATATCAACCTCTGCGGCCTGCACTGCCATATCGGCTCCCAAATTTTCGATATTGATCCGTTTGAGCTGGCGGCCAAGGTGATGATCGAATTCATCGCGGAGATCAAAAAGGAGACCGGTTTCGCCGTCAAGGAGCTCAATCTCGGCGGCGGCTTCGGCATCAAGTACCGCACCAAGGACCGACCGGAGGCCTACCGAGCCTATATGGGCCGCGTCGCCAAGGCCGTCAAGGAGCATTCCGCTTTCTGCGGCATCGAAATGCCCGATATCCTCATCGAGCCGGGCCGCTCCATTGCAGGCACGGCGGGTATCACGCTCTATACGGTCGGCGCGGTCAAAAATATCCCCAACGTGCGCACCTACGTTTCCATCGATGGCGGTATGGATGACAACCCGCGCTATATCCTCTATCAATCGGACTATGAGGCCGTCTGCGCCAACAAGGCGGACAAGCCCAAGGATATGACCGTCACGATCGCAGGCAAGTGCTGCGAGAGCGGCGACCTGATCCAGGAAAACGCTCCTGTTCAAGAACTCAAGCCGGGCGACATCCTCGCCGTGCTCTCTACCGGCGCATATAACTATTCGATGTCCTCGAACTATAACCGGATTCCCCGCCCGCCTGTCGTCATGGTCAAGGATGGCAAAGCCCGCGTGGTGGTCAAGCGGGAAACATATGACGATTTGATTCGCAATGATATCTAAAGCTCAAGGATAATCACCAGGGGACTGTGCAGTTGTTTGGCACAGTCCCCGTTTTATTTGAGATGAGCGGCTATTGGGCAGCGTCACCCCCACCACAGATGCCACGAAAACCGCCTGATTCAAAGGGATGAGGCTTCGTGCAAAGCCAGGCTTTCACAACGCGCGATTCCCCGCTCCAAAATCGCCAGGGATTCCTCCCGGCTGTAAACCCATTCTCCGTCGGGCATCGATTGGATGAAATCATAAAAAGCGCCGCATAGGCTCTGCTCCTCAAAGACAATGCTCGCATACGTCTGCGTGGAATATTCATGCACCTCAAAATCGGCCTTTCGCGCACCCTGGCAGTGAAGCGAAAAGCCCTCCCCAAAAGGGAAACGCGATTCATTGACGAAGTAGAGCAATACTTTGCCCTTTTGAACCCCTTGATAGAACCGTTTGAGAATTTCCAGGCGATCCTGCGGCGGGAAAACGTGCGCATAGGCCGACGGAAACGCGCAGAATCTGCCTTCATCAATAAAGAGATCCAGCCCGCGCTCCCAGCAGATGCTCGTAATAATGGTCATGCGGGCAAACATTGTCTCATAATAAAGAAAAAGCGTTTCTGCCAGCTCGTCTGTTCCGGCCTCCTCCCGGTTCACAGCCCTTTTCAGAATCTCTCTCGTGAGGAACGGCCCCAGGCATGGCTGCAGCTCCAGAGAAAAGGTTTGATAAGGTTCGCAGCTGGCATAGAAATTGGCGCTTGCGACGATCATCTGCTCTGCTGACGAAGCCTGATCAAGCAGCGGCCGGGAAAATTGAACAGCCCGCTCAAACCGCTCCCGGTATGCCTCCAGAAGACCGCCGCTGCTGATGAGCGCTACCGTCTCCAGATCCTCTGAAAGCCATAGCAGGCGCCTGTGCGTGTAAAGATAAAAGGCAAAGGGGGTGGAGATATCCACATATAAGGGCGCGTCGCTGTAATAAAACCATGGATGGTATGCCCCACCCGGCGCGATGCAAAACGGCAGCACGCCGAACAGCGCCTGCAGATTGTTCAGGTTTGTCCCCGTATCCTTTGTAAATTGCAGGATATGGCGAAGCTCCAGCTTACCACCGCTGTCGAGATACATGCCGAGCAGCACCCGCTGAAGCATATTCTGCCGTAGAAGAACATTCGTACAGACCAGAGGGTGCTCCTGGAGGCTGATTTCTTCGCTGAGAATCTGATGCAACACGCTCTCCGCGTCGTACGGCCCCCGAAAGATCCGGATGCCCTCCTCAGGCAAAGTGTGAAAATCGGTAGGCCCCAGAGTTCCCCAGATCGGATCAGGCGAATAGAAATTCGTAATCTGAGCAAGCTTGGAAAGCTGTGCCTGCAGATAGGCGCGTCTCCGGCAGGTCCATTCTCCATTGCTGCTGACATAATAGCTGTGCGATAAGATCTGCTGCTCTTCCATTGTAAGCGGAAGCGCGTGTAGAAGCTTTTGAAAACCCGCCCGGTCCGGGAGCGCCTTGCCCCGCAGATACTTGGTGACCATGGCATGCGTCACGCCAACTCTGTCTGCCAGTAACTGTGTGTCGATTTTTCCCTCTCGGATAAAATGTTCCAGACAATCGCTAAAATCAGACATTTTCCCTCTCCTCTTCTTCACTGCGAGCCGCCTGCATCAAATTGCGCAGAATCCCCTCTGATTCCCGCGCCGTGTAGACCAGCTCGCTCTCAGGAAGGCTGACGGTAAAATCTAAAAGCGCCTTTCGCAGCGTTTTTTCCTTGACCTGAACACTGGTCCCCCATTCGTAGCCCGAGGTGGGATTGGCATAAACGATGCACTTCTGATCCTCGCTTACATGGATGGAGATCTGTTCGGGAAAATGAAAGCGCACCGGATTTATCAGATAAAGCTTGATCCGGCCGGTGTGTATCAGGTCAAGGAGCCGCTCCAGAATCACAATCCGTGTGGATAGATCAAACGGCCGGACGTACTTCGCTGGGAAGGTATGGACCCTTCCCGTCTGCAAAAAGCTCCGGAAGCTGTCCACAGTTGTGACCGCTGCGCTGGTTTTGATGCTTTGCGCCAGTCTTTCATAATGCTGGCAGGTGATTTCAAGCAGCGCGCGGGCCTGCGGATATTCAAACCGGCCAACAGTACGCAGGATCTCAGGCGTACAGCAAAAATAGAGGCATGGTAAACCGCCCGAAACAGAGAATAGAGTTCTTGCCTCTTTCCCGCGATAAAAGGCCTCCTCAATGCGATACCCTTCCTCGAGCGAGGCAGCCCGCTGCAGCAGAGGCTCCGCGGCGGCAATTGTACGCTGAAAGCACTGCTCGTAACATGCCCGTGTCTGGGGCTCCTGGATCAGCGCGGCAACCTTGAGATCCTCCGATAAACACAGCACATGCTTTTTGGTCATCAGATACGAATGAAAAAGGGATGCGGGATCGGTATACTGTGAAACATTTTCATAATAAAAGCGGGGACGATAACCATCTCCCGGAGAAAAGCTGAAAAGCAGGGCGTCAAACAGCATTGTCAGATTATGCATATGGGACCCAATGCTTTTATGAAACCGGATCAAATGGCGGATTTCCAGCTGCCCCTCCCGTTCCAGATAAAGCTGCAGAAGAGCTCTTCCCACATAGGAGGGGCCTTCCAGTATATTGGTAGAAATCACCGGCCGCTTTTGCCCCTTTAATTCTTCCAGAAGCACCTGACGAATCACACTTTCCACGCGGTACTCCCCGCGGATGCAGGCAATCGGTTCTATAGGAAGGCCGTTTTCCCCTGCAGCTACTGCATCCCCCGAAAGCTGCGGCCGGCACGCTACAAAATCATTCAAATGTTCAAGGCGTTCCTTGATATAAATCCTCTGGCGGAAGACGCTCTCGCCGTTTTTCAGGATATTGTAATTCTGTGTCAGCTGTTCCCGTTCCTGCGGGAACAGCCGTAGGGTTTTCACGATCTTCTGAAAAAAGGAGGTGCTGGGAGTCAGCTGCCCCTTGAGAACACGATGCAGTGTGGGCCGGTCAACACCCGCCTCCTGTGCAAAGCCATAGATAGAATATCCATTTTCTCGGATCAATTGCTCCAAAAAAATACTGAAATCAGACATAAAGCCCTTCTCTCCCTCGTTTGTATCCCATTGCGGCGCGGGAACCCCAAATACAACCGTGGTTCAACAAAATTTTACTTTACCACAGTTCACACCACAGGTTGCAATTTCTTTTTCAATCGGCTATGATAAAGAGGACATAAGTAAGGGTGTCTCTTTTACTTATGGGTGTGACTGCATGTCATACACCTTTCCATACCTGCTTTGGCAGGCGCGAAGAGCCGCGGCGTTGGGGGGCGCCGCGGCTCTTCGCATTTTTGCGCCCTTGCACGCTGAATTGATTACCGAGCAGGACGCGTCATCCCGGCAAACTGGCTGTTATAAAGCTCCGCATAGAAACCGCCCTGTTCCAGCAGCCCATCATGGCGGCCCATCTCCACAATCTTGCCATGGTTCATGGCCAGGATCAGATCGGCAGTCCGGATCGTGGAAAGCCGGTGTGCAATGACAAAGCAGGTGCGGTTGTGCATCAGCTCCTGCATTGCTTTCTGAATGAGCACCTCTGTGCGGGTATCAACAGAGCTGGTCGCTTCATCGAGGATCAGGATGGCGGGATCGGCAAGAATTGCGCGCGCAATCGTCAGCAGCTGCCGCTGCCCCTGCGAAAGATTGAGGCCCTCCTCCTCCAGGATGGTATCATAGCCATCGGGCAGCGTGTGGATAAAATGCGTCACGCGCGCCATGCGTGCGGCGGCCTCCACCTCTTCCCGCGTCGCACCCGGCCGCCCATAGGCGATATTTTCATAAATTGTCCCTTCAAAGAGCCAGGTGTCCTGCAGCACCATGCCAAACAGCTGCCGCAGGTTTTCCCGGGACATCTCCCGGATGTCGACGCCGTCGACCGTGATCCGGCCGCCGTTCACATCGTAAAAACGCATCAAAAGGTTGACCAGCGTCGTTTTCCCCGCTCCGGTCGGGCCCACGATCGCCACGATCTTTCCGGGTTTTGCCTCCAGATTCAAATCCCGGATCAGCGGCTTCTCAGGCAGATACTGAAAATCCACATGCTCAAAGCGCACCTCGCCCCGCGCCTTTTCAATCGTATGAAGCGACCGCTCCGGAACCTCCTCCTCCTCGTCGAGCAGGCGGAACACGCGTTCTGCAGACGCAAGGGAGGATTGAATATTGTTTGCGATATTGCCCAGGTCCGCGATCGGCTGGGTAAACATTTTGGAATACATAATAAAGGACGTTACGTCTCCAAGCGAAATTGTCCCAGCAAGGACGTAGCTTCCGCCCGCTACGCAGATCAGGACATAGCTGATATTATTGATAAAACTCAGAAGCGGCATGATCGTACCGGAGATAAACTGCGCCTTGCGGCTGACACGGTACAGCTCGTCGTTGATATCGTCAAATTCCTCAATGGCATTCTGCTCGTAGCCGAAAACCTTGACGATATTGTGACCCGTATACATCTCTTCGATATGGCCGTTCAATTCGCCCATATGGTCCCACTGGCGGCGGAAATAGCGCCGGGAGTGGCGGGAGACGACAAGCGTGACGATCAGGCAGGCCGGAAGCACGGAGATTGCAATGAGCGTCATGCGCCAGCTCACATAAAACATCATCCCGAGCACGGAGATAAGCATCACTGTGGAGGATAAAATCTGCGTGAGATTATTCTGCAGCGTATTGCTGACATTGTCGATATCGTTCATGATGCGGCTGAGAATATCGCCTTTCGAATGCCCGTCGAAATAACGCAGCGGCAGATGGGATAGCTTCTTGTTTACCTGCTCGCGCATGGCGCAGACCACCTTCTGCGTCACACCCGCCATCGTATACGCCTGCACGTAGCTGAGCACTGCGCTCATGCCAAACAGACCCGCGAGCGTCAGAAGAATCCGGCCAATTTCGCCGAAATTCATCGTGCCGCCCGCAAGCTTTACCTCCACCTGAGCCTGGATCGCATCAACCGCGTCGCCCAGCAGCATGGGGCCAAACACGGTGACAAAGGTGCTGAGCATCGCCGTGAGCAGCACAAGCAGCATGGCAGGCCAGAAGGGCCTCAGCAGCTCCAGCAGGCGCAGCGTCGTCCCGCGCATGTCGCGCGGCTTCTCATTGGGGGGGCGGTGGTTTTTGCTGCGGTTATAGGCCTTGGCGCGAAGGAAACGCTTGGAATCCTTACCTTGTCCGGCGGAGTGATTTCTGCTCATGACACTTCCTCCTTCGCCAGTTGGGATTCCACGATTTCCTGATAGACCCTGCAGGATTCAAGCAATTCCCGATGCGTGCCGATCCCGGCTACCTTTCCCTCGTCGAGCACGATGATCCGGTCCGCGTCCAAAATCGTACCCACACGTTGGGCGACGATTATGAGGTTCGCATCCCCGAAATGCTCTCGAATGGCCGCGCGAAGGCGCGCGTCCGTGCGGAAATCGAGGGCGGAAAAGCTGTCGTCAAAAATATAGAATTCCGCGGGACGGATCAGTGCTCGCGCAATCGCAAGGCGCTGCTTTTGCCCGCCGGAAAGATTGGTCCCGCTCTGAGAGACCATATCGTAAAGCCCATTGGGCAGCTTTTCTACAAAGGAGAGCGCCTGCGCGATCTCGAGCGTGCGCATCATCTCCTCCGGCGTTGCATCCTCCCTGCCGTAGCGCAGATTCTCCGCCACCGTCCCGCTGAACAAAAACGCCTTCTGCGGCACGATTCCAATTTTGCGATGCAGCACATCCTGCTCCAGATCGCGGACATCCACGCCGTCCACAAGCACACGTCCCCCTGTTACATCGTAAAAACGGGGGATGAGATTGACCAGTGTCGACTTTCCGCAGCCGGTGCCGCCGATGATCGCAGTCACTTCACCCGCGCGCGCTTCAAAGCTGACATGGCTGAGCACGGGCTCCTGTGCGCCTGGATAGGAAAAGGAAACGTCCTCAAAGACGAGATGCCCCTTTTCTTCCCGTGCAGGCTCCTTTGGAGACTGTGGCTCCAAAATCATAGGCTCAAGATCAAGCACTTCTTCAATCCGCCGGGCAGAAATCGCCGCGCGCGGCACCATAATGAACAGGGAAACAGCCATGACGAGAGCAAAAATGATCATCAGCAGGTAGAGCACAAAGGCCTGCAGATTGCCCACTGTACCCGCAATCTGGGCGGCCTGCGTCGTGGGGTCAAAGGAGTCCACCTGCCGGCTGCCAACCCAGACAAGCGTAATGATCGTCCCATAGAGCAGCATCATGGCAATTGGAATCAGCGCGGCAAACATCCGGTTGATGCGCAGCGCCATGCCCGTCAGCTCGAGGTTTGCCCCGCTGAAGCGCCCGTCCTCATAGTCGGATCGGTTGAACGCGCGGATGACACGGATTCCACTCAGCTTCTCCCGCACGATCTGATTGAGCCGATCCGTTTTCTTCTGCATCACGTCAAACATCGGCATCACCCTTTTGACGATCACCAGCGCGATCGCTACGATAATCGGGAGCAAAAGGAAGATAATCATGGAAAGCCGTTTATTCAAGATAAACGACATAATGACCCCACCGATCATCATCAGTGGCGCGCTGATGACATTGCGCAGGACCATGAGCACCATATCCTGAATCTGCCGGATATCGTTGGTTGAGCGCGTGATGAGGGACGGTGTTCCGATCTTGTCGATGTCACTCTGCGACAGGCTCTCCACCTTGTAAAACACGGCTTTTCGCATCTCCCTGCCAAAGCCGGTGGATGCCTTGCTCGAGCATGCGCTTGCCAGAATGCTCACCAGAACGCCCACGGCGGAAATGGCCAGCATGATGCTGCCGACGCGCCATATGTAGCTGAGCTCGCCGCGCGAAATCCCCTCATTGATGATATCCGCCATCATAGACGGCAGGATCAGCTGCGCCAGGGAATTCAGCAGAACCAGAAATACCGTCAGGATCGCAGCCGTCCGGTAGGGCTTGAGATATTTGAGCACCTTGCGCAAGCAGTTGTCCTCCTTTTATCACCAGGAAAAAATCTCGCTTACTGTGGAAGCAGTTGTCTTTCCCATGTCTTCTTTCTTCCATAGTATACCAACTTCTTTTTCGGAATTCAATCATAAAGAAGCTCAAAAAAGGAAGTTTACAAATGGAAAAGAGCCGTCTCCAAATCGCTAGTACGATTGGCAACGGCTCCCGAAAGCATTCTATTGAAATGTCTCCATATCCTTTGTCAGCAGTGCCATCCGGGTGATTTCCCGCCGTGCATCCTGTACCCCAGCCTTCTCTTCCAGTGCATCGAGCAAAAGCACCGGGCTGATATTCGTCGTGTTCCCCGCCGGAAGGATCAGCTTGAGCAGCACAGCATTATCCTTCTGCTCCATTGAACAGTTTTGGATCAGCGGCAAAAGGTCAACTTCCTTCATGACCTTCCTGTGCCCGGCTTTGCCGGGTTTCTGCACGATGAGGCTGCCGCCCGCCAGCGCTGTGCCCGCTCCATGGAGAAATGCTGCAGCCTGCCCGGGCGCATCAAAGAAGAGTGTTGCACTATAATCCGCAAAAGCAATTTCCCCGGGCTGCATAACCGGCTCCCGGACGGAGAGAATCCGCAAGCCCTCCGGCATGACAGCGCGCATCCGATCCCCGATTTCCGTGACCGGCATCTCGCCCTCGATGCGGATGTCCATGGACTCACACTGGCTCGAAAAGCCCAGGGAGAGCGGCAGGGCAAACATCATATAGGGGTGCGGGTTGAAGCCCTCCGTGTACCACAGCGGAAGCCCTGCGCGGCGCACGGCGCGAGACATGCAGCGGACGATATCGAGATGAGAGATATATTTCGCCCGCCCCTCCTTGGCAAACCAGATCCTAACGCAGCGCATCGCACTTGCCCCCATTCAAACGGTTCGTCCCGCAGCCAGCGCACTTCTCGCGGCAGTTCGGCGTGGTCTCGCTCCTGTGCGCCTTTTCGTTCTCGCGAATCAGGAATTCCTTGCGGATCCCGTAGTCCATATGGTCCCACGGCAGCACCTCCTCAAACGAGCGGCGGCGGCTGGTATAAAAGAGCGGATCGATCCCGCTCTCCCGGAAAGCCTCCTCCCACAGGTCGAAGCGGAACTGATCGTCCCAGCTGTCGAATTTGCAGCCCTTGCGCCATGCACATTCGAGCACTTTGCCGAGCCTTCTGTCCCCGCGCGCGAACACACCCTCCAGAAAGCTCGTCTGCACGTCATGGCAGCTGACCTTAATCTTGCGGGAGGTCACGCTCTCCTTTAAATGCCGCTGCTTTTCATAAAGCATATCAATCGTGTCCTGCGGCTCCCACTGGAACGGCGTAAAGGGCTTCGGCACAAAGGAGGCGACGCTGATGCTCACCTGCACGCCCTTGCCCTTGGGCTTGTTCGGATTCTGATAATAAGCATCCACCACCCGCTGTGCAAGCTGCGCAATGCCGGCCACATCATCGAGCGTCTCCGTGGGAAGGCCGAGCATGAAATAGAGCTTGACCGCCGTCCAGCCGCCCGCAAAGGCACTGCGCACGGTACGCATGACCTCATCCTCCGTCACATTCTTATTGATCGCGTCGCGCAGCCGCTGAGTACCGGCCTCCGGCGCGAAGGTAAGGCCGCTGCGGCGCACCTTCTGGATCTGCTCCATGAGCTCAGGGGAAAAATTGTCGACCCGCAGAGACGGTAGCGACACATTGACCTGATCCCCAATCGTCCATTCAAACAGACCGTTTAAGAGGCTTTGCAGCCCCGTATAGTCGCTCGTGCTCAGCGAACACAGCGAGATTTCGTCATAGCCGCTGGATTCACAGAGGGTTTTGCAATCGCGGTTGACCGTGTCCGGCTTTTTTTCCCGGATCGGGCGGTAAAGGAAGCCCGCCTGGCAGAAGCGGCAGCCGCGGATGCAGCCGCGGAAAATTTCGCTGGTGACGCGGTCGTGCACCACCTCGATGAAGGGCACGACAAATTTATCAGGATAAAAGACCTTGTCCAGGTCGGATACAATCCGCTTGGTTACCTTTTCCGGCGCGCCGCCGTGCGGCGTGATGGCCTTCACGGTCCCATCATCGTTATAATCAACGGTGTAGAGGCTCGGCACATATACGCCCGGAATCTGTGCCGCGGCCTTCAGGAAGGATTCCTTATCCGCGCCCTTCGCCTTGTATTCCCGAAAGAGGTCTAAAAGGTCGTTCATGACCTCTTCGCCTTCGCCGGGCAGGCAGATATCGACGAAGTCCGCAAACGGCTCGGCGTTGCACACGCACGGCCCGCCTGCGATCACAAGCGGCGTAAGGGAATTCCTGTCCTGCGCACGAACCGGAATGCCGGCGAGGTCGAGCATATTGAGCAGATTGGTATAGCTGAGCTCATACTGCATCGTAAAGCCGATGATGTCAAATTCGGTCAGCGGATCGCCGCTTTCGAGCGCATAAAGCGGTACGTGGTGCTGCCGCATGAGCGCTTCCATATCGGTCCACGGCGCGAATACCCGCTCGCACCACGCGTCCTTTCGCGCATTGATGAGGCTGTATAGGATTTTAATCCCCAGGTGGGACATGCCGATTTCGTAGGTATCGGGGAAGCAAAAGGCGAAGCGGATATCCACATTCTCTTTCTTTTTTATGACGGCGTTTAACTCCCCGCCTGTATAGCGCCCCGGCTTCTGGACGAGGGACAACAGTTGTTCGGCCTGTTTGGAAAGCATAAAGATTCATTCTCCTGACAATGACAAGATTAGTCGAGCATAAACTATGGAAAAACATCCGTATCCAGCATAGCAAAATGGCCCTTGCATTTGCAAACGGGCGCGTTGCAAATGTATATCTTTACATTTTGCAACGCGCCCTTCTGACCTGTATTGATACGTTTTTCAACAATCTCGTAAAATTACGGGATACGATATGACTCACATCGCCTCGACGATCGCCTTCGTATCGCGCGCGATCATGAGCTCCTCCTCCGTGGGGATGACGAAGATGCGCACCTTGGATGCGGGCGTCGAAATCTCAGCCTCTACGCCGTGCAGTGCCTTCGAGTTGATCTCGCTGTCGATCTCGATGCCGAGGAAGGAAAGATTGCCGCAGATATCCGCGCGGATGAACTGGCCGTTTTCGCCGATGCCGCCGGTGAAAACGATTGCATCGACACCGTCGAGGGCGGCGACATAGGAGCCGATATATTTACGGATCTGGTACCATAGCATTTTGCGTGCCAGGATGGCGCGCTCATTGCCTTCAGCAGCTGCCTTCGCAAGGTCGCGGTCATCGCTGGAGATGCCGGAGATGCCGAGCATGCCGGATTTTTTATTGAGCACCTCGTCGGTCTCCTTCGGCGTCCAGCCCTCCTTCTCCTGCAAATAGGTCACCACGGATGGATCGAGCCCGCCGCTGCGCGTGCCCATCATGAAGCCATCGAGGGGCGTAAGGCCCATGCTCGTGTCGATAACCTTTCCATTCTTGATGGCGGTGATGGAGGAGCCGTTGCCCAAATGGCAGGTGATCATCTTGAGATCCTTGAGATCCTTGCTCATCAGCTCGGCGCAGCGTGCGCTGACATAGCGATGGGAGGTGCCGTGGAAACCATAACGGCGGATCTTGTACTTTTCGTAATATTCATAGGGGATGGCATACAGGTATGCCTCTGGAGGCATTGTGCTGTGGAACGCATTGTCGAATACGACGACCTGCGGCACGTCCGGGCCAAATACCTCCTGGCAGGCGTGAATCCCCTGTAGGTGCGCGGCGTTATGCAAGGGTGCCAGATCGCACAGGCGCTTGATCCCCGCAATGACCGTCTCGTCGACGAGCATGCTCTTATTGAAGGTGGCGCCTCCCTGAACGACCCGGTGGCCTACCGCCCCAATTTCGTCGAGACTGTCGATGACCGCGCATTCGCCCTCGGTCAGGATCCACTTTACCTGCTGGAAGGCTACGGTATGATTCGGCATCTCGACATCGAAATCATATTTGCGCCCGTCCGCTGTGTTGCCGTGCATGTGGCCGCCCGCGCCGATGCGCTCGCAGATACCCTTCGCGAGCACGTTTTCCCCGTCCATATCAATCAGCTGATATTTCAGGGAAGAGCTGCCTGCATTGATGACCAGGATTTTCATTCAAAAATACCCTCGTTTCATCCAAATTGATTTTCAAATTCCATATTGCCGTTTTGAATGGTAGCTGATATATTATAGACGGAATCGCTTGATTTTTCAAGGGCTTTCTGGCTTTTTGCGCGATGATTTGCGCGAAAAGGAAAAAATATTGTGAAAAAGCGGGGGTACGGCCTGAAGATCTCCATCAGGACGGTCCCGGACAAGGAGCTGATCCGCATGAAAATTGCGGGAATCATCGCGGAGTATAACCCCTTCCACAGCGGACACGCCTATCACATCGCACAGACCCGCTCTGCGGGCGCCACGCACATTGTAGCCGTGATGAGCGGAAATTTCGTGCAGCGGGGCGAACCGGCGATCCTCGAAAAGCATGCGCGGGCGGAGATGGCGATGCGCGGCGGCGTGGATCTCGTGCTCGAGCTGCCCGTACCGTGGTGCTGCGCGCGCGCACAGGATTTTGCTCGCGCGGGCATCTCTTTGCTGCACGCGATGGGCTGTGTGGACCTGCTGAGCTTCGGTTCGGAATGCGGCAAAACAGACCTATTGCTCCAGACGGTGGAAGATCTGGAATCCCCGCAGATGAGCGCCTGTCTGCGCGGCTATCTGGACGAGGGGCTCTCCCTGCCCACCGCACGGGAAAAAGCCGCCGCACAGTGCCTGGGCGATGAAACAGCTTCGCTCCTGCGCGGGGCGAACGATGCGCTCGCGCTCGAATACTTGCGCGCCCTGCGGGCTCTGCATTCCCCTATCGTGCCGCTCGCCGTCGGGCGTATCGGCGCACAGCATGACGAAGCGAAAAGCGAGGGTGGTTTTTGCAGCGCTTCCCATGTACGCCGGCTTCTCCTGCAAAACGATGTGCAATGGCGCGAAAGTTTGCCCGCACCGTCCGCTGAAATTCTCCTGCGCGAGATTGAAAGAGCGCGCGCGCCGATCTCTTACCGCGCATTGGAACCAGCCGTCCTTGCGCATTTGCGACGCCTTACTCCCGCGGACTTTGCACGGCTGCCGGACATCAGTGAGGGGCTTGAATACAGGCTGTACGACGCGGCGCGCTCCGCCATATCGCTGGAGACCCTTTTCGACGCGGCAAAGACAAAGCGCTACACGCATGCGCGCATCCGTCGGCTTATGCTGCATGCTTTTCTGGGGATCACACGGGAGTCCACCGCCATGTCCCCGCCCTATCTGCGCGTGCTCGGCTTCAATGAAAGAGGCCGGGAAATCTTGCGGCGCATGCGCAGCACGGCCAAGCTGCCGGTTGTCATGCGCGCTTCCGATATCCGCCCGCTGTCTGCGGCTGGGCAGTATATTTACCGGCTGGGGGCGAGTACGACGGACCTCTTTGCCTTAGCCATGCCGAAAAGCCGGCCCTGCGGGATGGAGCAGACCGAAAATACGGTATGTATCCCCAACGAAAAACTTACTCATTGACTTTCCAAAGTCCTTTATAAAAAGGACACAATAAGCAAAGAAAACAATAGGAGGAGAAACTGTCATGCAGCGTGATGCGGTATTAAAAAAGAATATCACCGGCGTCTTTTTCCGCTATGTGACACCCGGCGTCATCGGCATGGTGGGGCTCTCCCTGTATATTCTGGCGGACACTTATTTTATTGCCAATGGCATAGGGAGGCTGGGCCTCGCGTCGCTAAATATCGGGCTGCCTGTCTACAACCTGATCTTTGGCATTGGCGCACTGCTGGGGATCGGTGGCGGGACGGTTTTTTCCATTCTGCACGGGCGTGCGGAGCATGAGCGCGCAAATAGGCCCTTCACGATCGCCGCCGTACTTGGCGTTTGCTTTTCGCTGCTGTTTGCCCTGCTCGGGGCGTTTGCCTCTGGACCAATCGCAGCCCTGCTCGGGGCAACAGAAGAGACCGCGTCCTATACCATCACGTATCTGCGCGTCATCCTCCTGTTTTCCCCCGCATTTATCCTGAATAATATCATGACCGCCTTTGTGCGAAATGACGGCAACCCGCACCTCGCCATGGCCGCCATGACGATTTCCACGCTGACCAACATTGTCCTTGACTATGTGTTCATCTATCCGCTGCGTCTCGGCATGTTCGGTGCGGCGCTCGCCACAGGGCTCGGCACTGTACTGGGGCTGCTGATCCATCTGACACATTTCCTGCGCAAAAGCAACACGCTGCGCCTACTCCGCATGAGGCCGGCTATCCGGGAAATCCTGCAGATTTTTCACTGCGGCATCTCCAATTTTATCACGGAATTTTCCGCCGGAATCGTGATCCTTGCATTCAATACAGTCATCCTGAAGCTCGCCGGGAACACGGGCGTCGCCGCGTACGGTATCGTGGCAAATATCGCCATTGTCTGCACCGCATTTTTCAATGGCATTGGCCAGGGCGTCCAGCCGATTATCAGCACAAATTTCGGCGCACTGCAGCAGAAACGGGTCTGGCATGCCTTCCTGCTGGCGGTCACCTGTGCCTGCACGATCGGGCTTATTTTCTATGGTACGGGCATCCTCTTCCCCACACAGATCGCCGGTTTGTTCAATCAGGAAAAGTCGCCGGAGCTCACCGCGCTCGCCGTGCGGGCAATCCATAGGTATTTTCTCGCGTTTGCTTTGATGGGCTTCAATATCATTACAATCACCTCCCTCGCCGCCATGTCGCAGCTGAAAGAGGCGTTTGTGCTCTCTGTCCTGCGGGGCTTCGCCGTTATCCTCCCAGTACTGCTGCTGCTTTCGCATTTCTTCGGCCTCGACGGCGTCTGGCTGACGATCCCCGTCACCGAGCTGCTCATCGCCCTGCTTGGCACCGTCTTCCTGCTGCGCGTGCACCGGAAGCTGAAAAAAGTGTGACAAAATTCCTGAAAAAGGCGCGGTAAGTGCTATACTAATTTCAAACGGACAGAATATATTTAGATCATCTGGTTTAAGAAACGGAGGCGTCATGCATGACGGACATTATTATCATCGGCGCAGGCTGCGCCGGGCTGACCGCAGCCATCTATGCGCAGCGGGCAGGCCTGAGCACCATTTTATTGGAGGAAAATTTCTATGGCGGCCAGATCGCCATTTCGAACGAAATCGAAAATTATCCGGCCATCCCCAGCATTACGGGGCCGGAGCTCGCCCAGCAGATTTACGGGCAGGCGGAGTCGCTCGGAGCCCAGATCCGCTTTGAAACTGTCACGCAGGCGGAGCTGTCCGCCAACCCCAAGGTGGTAACGACCAATGCAGGCCGCTATGAGGCAAAAACCGTCATCGTCGCAAACGGCGTCAAGCGCCGCAAACTCGGCTGCCCCGGCGAGGAGTCATTCACGGGGCGCGGCGTGAGCTACTGCGCAACCTGTGACGGTGCGTTTTTCCGCGGAAAGGACGTTGCCATCGTCGGCGGCGGCAACACGGCGCTCGAGGATGCGCTGTTCCTCTCGAATGTTTGCCGCACTGTTTTTCTCATTCACAGGCGGGATGTCTTCCGCGGAGAAAAGGCGCTCGCCGACCGCGTCAAACAGCGGGAAAATATTAAAATCCAATACGACAGTACGGTCTCGGAAATCCGTGGGGAGAGTGCGGTGTCCTCCGTACTGATCAAAAATACCAAGACGGGCGCGCAGCAGGAGCTGCCGGTCAGCGCCGTCTTCGTCGCCATCGGCCTGATCCCGGAGAACGAAATCTTTTCGCGCCAGCTGCCGCTCGATGAAAGCGGTTATTTTATTGCTGGAGAGGACTGCAAGACCCCGCTCGGCGGCGTTTTTGTCGCCGGGGACTGCCGGTCGAAGCTTTTACGCCAGATCATCACCGCCGCCTCCGATGGGGCGGTGGCAGGCTATCAGGCCGCGGCCTATGTCAACGGGTTGTGAACGAATCATCTGTTGCCTATGTTCATGTTCACCAATGCTATACGTCGCTGGGCGCTGCCTCGGCCTCCAGGGGGGCACGCCGCAATTAGTAAGCAGCGCAATTTATTTAAGTGGAACCATTATTTTCTCACAGTGGACTGTTGCGCAGTCGATCAAATATGACCACAAAACACTTCTCGCGCCTTGCCTTTGTCAGCGTAATCGCTGACGGAAGGCCAAGGCAGCACAGCGCTTTGCTCACTGCGTGGCTCGTGAGGGGATTTTTGCCCGTAGGGCAAAAACGAACCTTCCCAT
>ERZ781272.528-NODE-528-length-23797-cov-3.312274_pt1 | contig 23797 bp, 25 predicted proteins | sample MGYA00375850_ERZ781272 | MGnify/ENA primary metagenome ERZ781272 (study PRJEB29790, sample SAMN06051246) | human gut metagenome | host: Homo sapiens | place: USA: Cincinnati, Ohio | collected 2013-06-21 | study: EMG produced TPA metagenomics assembly of the Gut...
TGGAACACGGAATTTAACTTTTGACAGAGGACCGCGCTATGAGTTTGAACGATTATATTCTTGAAAAGCCAACGCTGGAAACGCCACGCCTAATCCTGCGCACGATGACAGCGGCGGACGCACCCGATCTGCGCGAATGGACGCCGAACAAAGCACTGTATAAGTTTTGGGGCAAAAACCCCGGTAAGGCAGATAAGAACCCGGAGCTGATGTTTGCCGCTCCTGTAAAACCAACTAAGAGTTTCCATTGGGGCGTTCTCTGCAAGGCTGACAGCAAAGTCATCGGCGAAGTATGGGTCTACCTGATCGAAAGTGACCGCATGGCCAAAATGGCCGTACGGTTATCGGAGCAATATCACGGGCGGGGCTATGCAACGGAGGCACTGCGCACGGTTGTGAGGTTCTGCTTTGAGAAAACAGAGCTTAAACGCCTTTGGGCGGATGTAGATATTCGCAATAAGGCTTCTTGCCGTATGTTGGAAAAGTGCGGTTTCATTCAGGAGGGAATGATTCGACAAGGGAAGATGGTATCAACGTGGTGCGATTATTATCTTTATGGACTTTTGAAAGGAAATGGAGGTTTTATGCTTGACTGCATTAGAGAAAGAGACGGCAATAACGGCCTATTTTAATATGTGGGTGCAACGGGAGTTCTCAAAGTTAGATACCATTTTCGCGAAGAATATATATTATAGTGAGTGCTATGGACCAGAGTATTACGGACTGTCCGAAATATATCAGTGGATCGAAGCAATGCTGCAAAAGCAAAAGGTGTTGGAATGGCGCATAAAAAGATTCTTTCATGAAAATGATTCTGTTATAGTCGAATGGTTTTTTAGAGAGCAACAAAGTTCCATTATTCACGGCTTTGATGGTGTTTCTATTATAGAATTTCAATCTGATAGAAAAATACATTCTATAAAAGAGTTTGAATCAAAGTCCGATCATATTTCGCCCTATCATTAATAGAAAACAAGGGAGAAAGATTACAGACTCCGCTGTCTTCAATAGAATGAGCATTGCTCTGGCTCGCCAGAGTTGCCCACTATGTTGATGCAATTCATATAAAAACGGGAACCCTCAGGCTACCAACGGTTGTTTGGTAGTCTGGGGGTTGTGTTTTTAATTGGAAATTAGGCTTTTTTGCCGATAGCTGGATAGCAGGGTGTCGCAGGTCATGGAATCAGTAGTGCGGTACGCTCGTCTTTTTTACAGGTCCTTGAGGACCCGCTGCGTATTGCCTCACCCGGCATGTTTACAATGCGGTCCCCACTGCGCGGTCAAAGATTTAATGAGTCAATGTGTGTCGGCAACCGGTCTGGGTGATTTGTTTTTGCAAGATTGTTGATCCACCGATGTACCTTTTCCTGCACCAGTTCATCCTATCTGAATCCCTAAAATTTCTTTTATGTGCTTTTTCTTGTTTTTTATTTCCGTAAATTGCGGAAGGCGAAAGCACAGCCTTTGCCTGCGCCGTTTTAGCGCCCTCGTCAACCGCGGATACCTGGTGTCCATACACAAATTTTTTGCAACCTGATAGAGACGAAATACCGGATGAAGCCAAGGTGGGACAAGCGCTCCAAATCGAATGTAATTGCCGACGATAAGAAGCTCATTGAAAGTTACAACGCCGTGGTCAAGGAACGTGCATGTGGAGATTTTATTTTGATAGGCGACGATTTTTGGCATATAAAATGACCGCCCCATATGGGGCGGTCAGAATCAGAAGGCATAGTCGGCGCTTTTGACTAATCTTTTCAGAGCGTCCAATGAGCTTGGCGGATCTTTCTCAGCCAAAATTTGCGCCTGAATGAATTTGGGAAGGTCGTTGAAGTATGCTGCGGCCTGCGGATCAGGTCCGATATTGGCATATTGATCGGTATAGGTCAAATCCATATTATCACCTCTGCCGCTAGTTTGCCCAGAGGAAACAAAAATAGCATTGCAAAAGTTGGACGTTCGTATGGAAAGGAACCGTTTTGGTCAAAGCAGATCCGCTGCCTCCGGGTGAGCGGAAAACCATTTTGAAGCGTAGCTGCAGATTGGACGAGCCTTCATTCCATCAGTGCGAATCTGGTCCACGGCAGCAGAGACTAGCTGAGAGGCGATCCCGTGCCCGCGCAGGGAGTCATCCACAAAGGTATGGGTGATTGCTGCCAGACCGTTTCTGGAGGGAAAATCAATTTCGGCAACCAGCTTTCCTGATTCATCCTGAGCATAAATTCTGCCGGGTTCTTTTATAAAATCCATATCATTCACCTCGGTAGAAACGTATCACGGAAGGCTCAATGCTGAATATCGTAAAAGCAACACGGGGAAAGAAAATCAGCCGATGAACAGCTGCGTCCAGTAATGGCCGTTTGCCACATAGCCTACGCCGATCTGCTTATAAGAGGAATTCAGAATATTGGCGCGGTGGCCGCTGGAATTCATCCATGCATTTACCACGGCCTGTGGGGTAGTCTGGCCATAGGCAATGTTTTCACCGGCAGACTGATAGGTGAGGCCGAAGGACTTGATCATCTGGAACGGACTGCCGTAGGTGGGACTGGTGTGAGAGAAATAGCGATTGCTCACCATGTCCTGAGACTTATAGCGGGCGATACGGGAAAGCTCCCAGTTTGTATTGAGCGCAGAAAGCCCGTTCTTCACGCGGATTTCGTTGACAAGACGGATCACTTCATTCTCAAAGGCCGTGACGGAGGAATCAATCTGAGGAATAGCAAGAACCTGTCCCGGGTAGATCAAATTGGGGTTGGACACTTGTGGATTGGCGTAAATAATTTCGCTGGTGCCAACCTGATACTTCACGGCCAACTTCCACATTGTGTCCCCGCTTGCGACGGTATGGGAAAGACTGGCGGCAGAGACGGGGGAGACGATCGCTGTGGTCACGAGAAGCGCCGCAAGGGCGGAGACGATCTTTTTCATGAGAAAACCTCAAAAGCAAAGTATTTTCTTGCAAGAATACAATGATTGTAACTAATTTGTAACTATTTATCAACCGGTAAAATGTTCCTGCAAATTGGGCGGAATGTGTCAGGGGCTTGAATCGCCCACGAGCCATTGCCGCCGAGCGGATGGAAAACCTTTCGCGCCGGGTCGCTGGCGCGACTGCGCGGCATTGCGGAGGCTGGAGACGTTTTTTGACACATGCCCCATCACCATCATCTTGCCGATTTTAAATTTGTCGGATAGTGTGGGACATTGAATAAAAAACGCGGGGCAGAGTTTTTGGGACTCAACCAAAGCGGCGTAAAAGTACGCAAGTAAAATAAAAATATAGGTTTACCTTTGCGTAATCCATGATATAATGAACCCATAGCAAATAGAACATGCTCCAAGAAAATCAAAGAAAATGTCGGGAGGTAAACGATCATGGGCTATCCGCAAACAGGCAACGAGGTGTTTGTCAGCTTTTCACTGTCCAATACGATGCTTTCTGGAATTGGCAAGGGAACGATTACCAGAGAGGAAGTTTCGGTCGATTACTTAAAGGAATTGTTCAGAAAATACGGCGTGGTCGTCTCGGCAAAGCCGGAACAACGCAAGCTGTTGGAAGAGATCAATGATATCTACGACTTGAAGCTGGATATTCCCGAGAATCTGAAGATCATCCACCTCTCGGAAAAGAACCGCCGTCTCGTCGTAATCTCCGTGCAGGGCCTCAAGCGGATCAACGGTTCTCTCCTCCCAGAGTATTCGGAACAGGAATTCCAAGAGGCCACATTCAGCTTCATCAAATACTATGTGCAAAGCCGCCATTATGATGACCTGATTGCGGAGAATGCAAAGCTGAAACGGGATCTGGAGGTTGAGATTGCTTGGCGCACCAGAGAGTGCGACATCTGATCGCTCCGTATGGCACCGCTGAAGCCCTGCGGCGGAAAATGAGAAAATCAAAAACGTCAGCTGTAAAGGGTGCGGAGAGACTCCAAATACGAGTGAAACACGCAAAAGGAAAGAAACGCCCTGTCGGCGTTTCTTTCCTTTTGCTATCAGGCGCGTTGCGGACGCAGCCAGTAAGATACGGGACTCTGCTTAACGAAACCTTAACGGAGGAAGAGAAAAATAAATGCAGCAGGGGACCACAGAAGTGGCTGAATATGTTATACTAGAATATAAAAATAGGGTAGAAAATGCAGAGGAATGAGACTGCGCGCCGCAGTGCCGGCGTGTCCGGAAACGGTTTTCCGGACCGCTACCTGTGGGGCTGCCCTAAACAACAAAGAAAGGCGGTGCGTTTGACTGAGTTATTATCTGCTTGCGGTGGCGGTGGTGATTGTAGCGTGTGTAATCTGCAATAAAATTTCCAGCCGACTGGGAGTCCCTATGCTGTTGGCGTTTATCCTGCTGGGAATGTTTTTTGGTTCCGATGGAGTGGTGAAAATCCCCTTCAGCAATTATGCGCTGGCGGAACAGGTTTGCTCCGTGGCGCTGATTTTTATCATGTTTTACGGCGGCTTTGGCACCAAATGGAGCGAAGCAAAGCCGGTGATCTGGCAGTCGTTGCTGCTCTCCTCGCTGGGAACGGTGATGACCGCCGGGCTGGTGGGCCTGTTCTGCCGATACGTTTTGCATATTGCCCTGCTGGAGAGTTTTTTGATCGGCGCGGTCATCAGCTCCACGGATGCGGCCTCCGTGTTTTCCATCCTGCGGTCCAAGCGGCTGAACCTGCGGTACAACACCGCGTCGATGCTGGAGGTGGAGAGCGGAAGCAACGACCCGTTTTCCTATATGCTGACGGTGATCGTCCTCTCGCTGATGAACGGAGAAGTGTCCGGCAGCGGGTTTGCGTACATGCTGTTTGCCCAGATTTTCTTTGGGGTTGTGTGCGGTGTGGGGATCGCGGCTCTGGCGCTGGCGTTTATGAAGCGGTTTCGGTTCGCCTCACCGGGGTTTGACGCGATTTTTATTGTGGCAGTGGCGGTTTTTTCCTATGCGATTCCCGCGTGCATTGGCGGAAACGGGTATCTGAGCGCCTATCTGACGGGAATTATTCTGGGCAACCGCAGAATTCACAATAAGAAGGCGTTGGTTCACTTTTTTGACGGTATGACGGGGCTGATGCAGATGCTGCTGTTTTTCCTGCTGGGTCTGCTGGCGTTTCCGTCGCAAATGCCGAGCATTGCGCCCAGAGCCTTCTGCATTGCCTTGTTTTTGACATTTGTCGCGCGTCCGATTGCGGTGTGTCTGATTCTCACGCCCTTTAAAAGCAGTCTTCGCCAGCAGATTCTTGTGGCTTGGGCGGGGATGCGCGGCGCGGCGTCCATCGTATTCGCCATCATGACGGGGATCAATCCCGCCGTGACACACAATGATATTTTCCATATCGTATTTTTTATCGTTCTGTTCTCCATCCTGCTGCAAGGAACGCTGCTGCCCATTGCGGCGCGGTGGCTGCGCATGACGGACGCGGGGGCCGACGTTATGAAGACGTTCAACGATTATATAGACGAGGTCCCGGTGCAATTTATCCAGTTCACCGTGACGGAGTCCCATCCGTGGGCGGGCAAGGCGATTTGTGAGATTGTGCTGCCGCCGGACTCCTTGCTGGCGCTGCTGGTGCGAAAGGGAGAACAAATTGCACCCAACGGCGGGACGGTACTGGTTCCGGGAGACACCTTGGTTCTCAGCGGAAAGGCGGGAGATCGGGTGTGCGGGGTGCAGTTGTATGAGCGAACCGTGCGCCCGGGGGATGGCTGGGCGGGCCGAAAAATCTCGGAGATTCCGCCCGGAGAAGCGCTGGTGGTCATGATTCGGCGGGGAAACGGCGTAGTCATCCCCAGCGGCGATACCATGTTGAATGAAGGGGACGTTCTGGTGGTAAACGACGCAAAAAGCGAGAAATAAAGCGCTTTGCAGACTGCTTTTTAAAACGGTCTGCCGGACTGTGCGCTGAAATTTCCAGCAAATGATATGAAAACGCAGCAACTCCGAAATTATCGGAGCCGCTGCGTTTTTTACAGGTCTACTTCACCTTGTATGAAAGCCTCTCGCGGCGTTTTTCCATCGACTGCCCCGCGCTGTAAGCGGCGCGTCTGCGGCGTTAAGCCGCTGGCGGTAATCTACCGCGCTTCCCGCGGGCCGGGACGGAAGTCCTCTCCCCGCTTTTCCATGGACAGAGTACCGGCGGAAAGCTCCGTTAAGCGAGGGGCAAAAGCCTCAGCACCGCCCAGAGGGAACGCGGCGCGCAGCGTGATGTTCGCGCCGTAATCCGCGTTTTCGATCATGCCTCCAGCGGTCGTCAGCTCCAGCTTTATCCGCTCCAGCAGGGGATAGGTGCAGGGAATGTCCCACAGTGTCCACAGGCTCACACGGCTGACGCCGGCGGCATCCAGCGCGTCCTTGGCGCCCCGGGCATACGCTCGTGTCAGGCCGCCTGCTCCCAGAAGAATTCCGCCAAAATACCGGGTCACCACGCAGCAGACGTTGACCACGTCTTCCCGCTGGAACACGTTCAGCATGGGCTGGCCCGCCGTGCCCTGCGGCTCGCCGTCGTCGGCGTAGCGGACCGCGCCGCCTTCTTGAAGCAGATAGCACCAGCAGTTGTGGCGGGCGTCGTAATAGCGCTTTTTCATTTCCTCGATATGGGCGCGGGCTTCCGCTTCGCTCTCCACCCTCCAGATATGACTGATAAAGCGGGAGCGTTTTTCCGTAAATTCGCTTTCTGCCGCTTCAAACGGAACCAGATATCCGCTCATGCCATTCCTCCCGCGTTTGCATATAGTCGTAGGTCTGCCGCCACTCATCCATCTCCTCCACAAATTCGGTAAAGGAGAACTGATAGTGGAAGCCACATTTCCGAATTACCCGGGCGGAGCGCCAATTTCCGGCATAGTGCCCGCACCAAATGCGGCAGAGGCCCAAGTCCGTGAAACCGTATTGCAGAACGGCCTCCAGCGCCTCCGGCATCAACCCTTGGCCCCAGTAGCCGGGATGAAGCCCGTAGCCGATCTCATCGTCGGGGCAGCCGGGCTGCTCTCCGGCGGGGTGGCGGCCCACATAGCCGATGGACCCCAAAGCGCGGTGGTTTTCCTTCAGTTCCATGGCGAAAATACCGGGCAGGGAGAATACGTCTCGAATGATGGTCCGGCTTTCCTCCATGCTTTGATGAGGCGGCCAGCCCGCGATGGGACCAACGCGGGGATCGGAGGCATAGGAGAAGACGTCCTCCGCGTCCTCCGGGGTAAACGGCCTGAGAATCAGGCGTGCTGTTTCAATCTCGGCCAATCCAATCAGCTCTCTTCGTCTGTTTTTTCAAGATATGGGGCCACCTGTCCCAGAACCCGGGGAGCGCACACGGCGGTGACGTCAATGGTTGCCGCGTAATCAACCTTTTCCACCTTTGCCTCCCGGTACAGCATATCCAAAAGTCCGCCTTTGTCATAGGGCAGATGGATGATGACACGCCGAGCGCCCTTGTCCAGACGCCGGTCAATGAGCTGCAAAAGCTCCTGCACGCCCTCGCCGGTTTTTGCCGAGATGGTGACCATGTCTTCTCCCCGGGGCAGGATTTCGCCGCCGGAGAGGTCGCATTTGTTGAAAACCTCGATGCGGGGAAGACTGCTGGCCCCCAGCTCCGAGATCAGGTCTTCCACAACTTGGGCCTGCTGCTGCCACTCGGGGTTGGACACGTCGATGACGTGAAGCAGAAGGTCCGCGTATTCCAGCTCTTCCAGTGTGGCCTTGAATGCTTCCACCAGCTGATGCGGCAGCTTGCGGATGAAGCCGACGGTGTCGCTGAGGACCACGTCCAGCGTGTCGCTGCCCGTCAGAAGTCGGCTGGTGGTGTCTAGCGTGTCAAACAGGCGGTTGTTGGCGGCAATATTCGCGCCGGGGGGCTGATTTAGCAGCGTGGGTTTTCCCGCGTTGGTATAGCCAACGATGGCCACGACGGGAATCTCGTTTTTTCGCCGCTGCTGGCGCTGTGTGCCCCGAACCCGGCGGACATCCTCCAAGTCGGCGCGGAGTTTGTCGATCTTCTTGTGGATTAGGCGGCGGTCGGTTTCCAGCTGGGTTTCTCCGGGGCCTTTCGAGCCGATGGCCCCATTGCCGCTGGTGCCGCCCTGACGCTCCAAGTGGGTCCACATACCGGTCAGGCGCGGGAGCAGATATTGATATTCCGCCAGCTCTACCTGAAGGCGGCCCTCTTTCGTTTTGGCCCGCTGGGCAAAGATATCCAGAATCAGACCGCAGCGATCCAACACTTGAATACCCAAAAGCTCTGTCAGCACCCGCTGCTGGGAAGGGGACAGATCATTATCGAAAATGACCATGGTAGCCCCCACGTTTTCGCAGTAGAGCTGTACTTCCGCCACCTTGCCCTCGCCAATAAAAGTGCGGGGATCGGGTTTTTCGCGGTTTTGGAGGATGATGCCCTCCGTTTCGCCTCCGGCGGTTGCCACCAATGCGGATAATTCCTCCATGGTAGTCTCGTCGGCGTTTTCTTCTTTGCGCAGCACCGGGGAGTTCAGCCCCACCAGCACCACTTTATCCCGAATTTCGTTTGTTTCCTGCATAAATCTCCTTTTCCGCCTATCCGGCGGTTATGCCTGATAGGCCTCCACGACTTCGCCCACATACATGCGATGCCAGTCGCCCTGCTTGTAAAAAGGCTCGGCTGCCGCCTGATCAATCACACATTCCGGCTTCATGTCCTGCGCATACAGCTTGCGGCACACCAGCACCAGTTCCGCCTCGTCGAAAAACGGGGCGTCGCCCGCGCCATAGCGCACCGTGAGGCCGCAGGCCGCAATTTTATCAAGATCCCGCCCGCTTTTTGAGCCGCACAGATGCAGCGCGACCCGGCAAGATTCCGGCAGGACGGACACGGTGAAATAGTCGTGGGATTCCATAAACTGAAAGGTATAGCGCGACTGCCGCACGTATACCGTGCAGACAGGCTTTTGCCAAAGCTCTCCCAAGCCGCCCCAGCCAATGGTCATGGGGTTGCAGATGTTTCGATCTCCTGCGGTCAGCAGGGGCGTCCGCCCCGTAAACAGACGGAGCGTCTCCAGAGAGAGATCTCTGGCGTTGACAGGTTTCAGGCGCATGGCAATCGTCTCCTTTATTTTAAAAGCATAGCGTTATTATATCCGTCCCGCCAAAAATTGTAAAGCGGGCAAATAGACGCAAAAACCCCGTATCCTTACGGATACGGGGTTTTGTGAACGTGTCAGTGGACTTATTTGCCCAGACCGAACTTCTTATTAAACTTGGCCACGCGTCCGCCGGTATCGACCAGCTTCTGCTTGCCTGTAAAGAAGGGGTGACACTTAGAGCAGACTTCCACCTTGATATTTCTCTTGGTAGAACCTGTCTCAATCACATTACCGCAGGCGCAAGAAATAGTAGTCTGCTGATAATCGGGATGGATTCCTTCCTTCATTGCTCTTGTTCACCTCTTTCGATCCGACTCGATTTTATTCAGTGCCCTCTCACAAAGGCACAAGTTAGTCTAGCACAGTTTTTCGAGGATTGCAAGATCTTTTTGTAGAAAATTTGTAAAAAGAGGAGGAAGTTCTGCTCTCGCGGCTCTGGACGATTAGAGAGGCAGATAAAAAGTCCAAAATGGACAAATCAACCAAATTTTATCTGACTATTTGCCATGACATTCCCGAGCCAACAGGTTTTTCACACGGTGTTAACAGGGGGGGGAGGGGCCTTTGCACCCGCTGAACGGGATTCCACGCTATAATTAAAACTAATAAAAGGGCTGACGGCAGAAGTGGGAGAAGGCTGCCTGCTGAACAGTTACAAGAAGGAGCGAATCATCATGGAAAAAGAATTGAATGAATACCTGCGGGAGGGCGAAACGGTCCGCTGGAGCGGACGCACCGCGCCGTTTCCGCTGATGGGCGAGCGGACAAGAGAGCAGATCATTTTCAAATGGGTGGCCACGGCAGCCGCGACCTGCGCACTGCTGGGAACTTACTGCTCACGGGATGGCGCTCTTAGCTGGAAGTTTATTGGACTGGTTGTATTTGTGGCGCTTCTGATCATTGCAACACCTTGGATCGAGCAGGGAAGCATTATGAAACAGAAGTATTTCGTTACCAACCAGAGAGTTATTTTCCTCATGCGGGACAAGAGCATGTTCTACATGGAGCTTTCGGAGTTGGACGGTGTGCAGCGGGTGAGCCTTAACGGCGAGGCGGACACCTTGGTGCTGGGCAGCGTTATCTTTGAGGATATTCGCCGCCAGCTGCGCTGGAGAGCCTGCCATCCCAAGACGAATCTGCAGGGGCAGGAGGGTCAGGACAAGGCGATTGGTCTGGTTCTCTATGGAATTCGGGACGCGGACATCGTCCAGTCCCTGCTTCAGCAGGCCACGGCGGTCAAATCGGCTAAAACAGCTTGAATTTTATAAAGGAAGACGCGCGGCGGGAACACCCGCCGCGCGTCTTTTTGCAGGGAAAGGAATGCCGAGTTTCAAGGGGCAGAGAGGAAAACAGGCCGTTGGCTCAGAATCTTTCGGATGGCCCGCAGGCATACGTCCACTTCCTCCGGAGTGTTTTCCGGTCCGAAGGAAAAACGAACCGTCCCCTGGGGAAAAGTGCCAAGAGTCTGATGGGCGCGGGGAGCGCAGTGAAGCCCCACCCGGGTCATGACCCCGGCCTCCTGTTCCAGCGCATAGGCCAGCTCTGCGTTGTCCGTGAGTGAGAAGTCCACGCTGACCACGCCCAAACGCTCCGTCAACCGGGATGGATCGGAAATTCCCGCGACTTTTGCTTGCGAAATAGCGGAAAGTCCCTCTAGAAATCGGGAAGTCAAGGCCATCTCGTGCCGATAAGCCGTTTCCGTGCCGTTTTCAAGCGCTGTCAACGCCTGCCGCAGGCCGATAATGGCGGGCAGAGGCAGGGTGCCGCTCTCAAATTTGTCCGGTAGAAATTCCGGCTGATCTTCCGAGTCCGACTGGGAACCGGTGCCGCCCTCAATTACCGGGCGCATCGCCGCCGCCAGCGGCAACGTTACCAGAAAACCGCCCACACCCTGCGGCCCCCGCAGACTTTTGTGGCCGGGAAAGGCCAGAAAGTCAATCGACATACCTGCCATATCGATGGGGTAGATTCCTGCGGTCTGGGCTGCGTCCACCGCGAACCACACGCCCCTTTCCCGGCAGAGCGCACCGATGGAGGCCACAGGCAGAATCGTGCCGCAGACATTGGAGGCATGGGTGCAGAGTACCGCCTTCGTATTGCGCTGAAAGCAGTCCCGAACTGTTTGGGGGTCCAACGTGCCGTCCGGTGCGCATGGGGCGACACTCACTTCCACGCCCGATTGGGCCAGCGTATACAGGGGGCGCATCACCGCGTTGTGCTCCATGGAGGAGACGATCACATGGTCGCCGGGAGAAAGGGTTCCCTTCAAAAACTGGTTCAGCGCGGCGGTAACTCCGCCGGTAAAGCAGACGCAGGCGTCCTTCGGGGCGGAAAACAGCCGCTTCAGCCGCTCCCGGGTATCCAGCACCTGACCCAGCAGCTCATAGGATCGCTCGTAGCCGCCCCGGCTGATGTTGAACGCCCCGTTTTCAATCAGGTCGGCCATTGCCCGGCCTACGCCGGGGGCTTTGGGAAATGAGGTGGCGGCATTGTCGAAGTAAATCGTATCCATGGTGCTCCTCCATCTATCGTCATTGGCTTTATTTTAATAGGAATATGGCGGCGGTTCAATCGGTGGATGGAATCGGAGAATTATATATATCGAAGAAACCGATATGCAGAGCGCTCCAGCGACAGTTTTCAGAACTGGCGCCGGAGTGCTTTAATCTGGCTTTTGCACAGGCAAAAGGTGGGCTGAAAACAGAAAAGAGGAGTTATGCGGAAATTCTCTGAGTTCCATTGATTTTGTCTATCCAAGCAAGGGCGGACCTTTCAGCTTGGCTATTTTTACAGGTGGGTTGTCCGCCGCACATAGTCGGTAAAATTCCGGGCGGCGGGGGGCAGGGACCGGTTTTTCAGTGTTGCCATATAGAAAATGCGCTCCCAAACGGGGTTGGAAATCTGCAAAATGCGGACGTTCAGCCGCAGGAGCAGTTCCATATATGGAACCACGGCAATGCCAAAGCCCTGAGCCACCAGTCCGGTGATTACCTGATCCTCCGTTACTTCGTAGGCCAGGGTGGGGGCCGCGCCCAGCTTTTTGAACATCCCGTCCACCACATGGCGCAGTCCGGAACCGGGGCCGAAAAAGATATAGGGGTAATCCAGCGTGTCCGCCAAATCCACAGTATGATGCTTTGCCAGCGGATGCCCGCCGGGGACGATCAGAACCAGATCCTGCTGAGACACCGGGGTGAAGTCCACGTCTTCATCCCCCGTGGACGAACAGAAAACCACGTCGTAATCGCCGCGGCGCAGGCCGTCCAGCAGCCGGTGATGTCGGAATTGAAGCGGAAGTCCACATGCCGACCCTCGCTCTCCTTTTTCAATAACAAAAACTATGGATTTAAAAATGTAATTAATTTGTTTTTAAGCTGTACCACCGATAGAATGTGATTTGCGAAGGGAATCAGAAAATCGAAACAGGCTGGCGGCCCGTTTTGCCGCCAAGGAGGAAACAAGCATGGAAATCTAGGGAAGGACCCGGCTGCTGGGGCTGATCGGCTTTCCAGTGGAACACTCCGGCTCGCCCCGCTGTACAACTATTGCTTTGAAAAGTATGATCTGGACTGCCGCTATTTCGCCTTTAGCATTCCATCGGAAAAGGCGCGGGATTCAACCTGCGGGAGGCCAACGTGACCATGCCACTGAAGGGGGAGGTGGGTCAGTATCTCGACGAGCTGTCTCCCGCTGCGCGGATCATCGGAACGGTGAACACCATTGTCAATGAAAATGGAAGGCTGAAGGGCTACATCACCGACGGCGAGGGTTATGTGAAAAATCTCCAGTCCATCGGTGCGGACGTGAAGGGCAAAAAACTTATCCTCTTGGGCGGCGGCCTTTGCGCTATACTCCGGTGAGATTGAGGAGCAGATGTGCTTTCATATGTGCGAGCTGTTCGGTGTGGAGCAGATCATCTGCGGCTTGATGGAGAACTACTCCGTGGAATACACCGCCCAAAAGCTCCGGGAACTGTGCCATCGGGCGGGAAAATATGTCATCGGCGTGGAGCCGATGCCGTACAGCGGAACTTTAAAGGTGTAAAACAGGTCTTAGAGGCCGCGTGGCCTAAAATTCTGGAGAAAAAAATCAAAACTTGAAACGACTTTTTGCCAATTGAGGAGGAATTTATTATGGAATCCCGTATTTCCGGCCATACCCGGCTGTTTTGCCTGATTGGCTCTCCGGTGGGACACTCCGGCTCTCCCGCCATGTACAACTATACCTTCCAGCGCCTTGGCATCGACGCGGCCTACATGGCCTTTGAGGTGCCGTTGGACAATTTGCCTGCGGGCATGGCAGCCATCAAGACCTTCCGCGTGGGGGGGTTAACATCACCATGCCCTGAAAGACGGCGGTGAAGGACTATCTGGACGACCTGTATCCTGCCGCGGCCCTGATCGGCGCGTGCAACACCGTCACCGTGGGGGAGGACGGCAAACTCACTGGTCACAATACCGACGGCAGTCTCAGCGACCGCTCCATCGTCTATTACAGCGCCCGGGCCAAGGGCGGCTTTGGGCTTATCACCATTGAGTCCACCGTGGTTTACAGCGAGGCTAAGGGCGGCCCCAGAAAGCCCTGCCTCTTCACAGACGAAACGGTTCCCGGCTTCAAGGCGGCGGCGGACGCCTGCCACCAGTACGGGGCCAAAGTCTCCATTCAGCTCCAGCATGCGGGACCGGAGGGCAACTCCAAGCTGACGGGCTTCCCCTTGAAAGCCGCCAGCCCCATTCCTGCCGCCGAGGGACGGGAGGTGCCGGAGGCTATCGGCAAGGAAGAACTTTACCGCCTGATCGAGTGCTATGGCGACGCGGCCCGCCGCGCCCAGATGTCCGGCATTGACACGGTGGAGGTCCACTGCGCCCACGGATATTTGGTCAGCACCTTTATCTCCCAGCGAACCAACAACCGCACCGACGAGTTCGGCGGCTGCTTTGAAAACCGGATGCGCCTTGCCAGACTCATCATTGAAAACATCCGCCAAAAGACCGGCGGAAACCTCCCCATTCTTTGCCGCATCAACGCCAGCGACGAGGTTCCCGGCGGACAGACCGTGCAGGATGCGGCGGCGGTGGCAGCTTACTTAGAGCAGGAGTGCGGCGTGGACGCGCTCCACATCACCCGGGCCATCCATCTGGCGGATGAGTTTATGTGGACCCCCGGCGTGACCCACGGCGGCTTCAATGCCGATCTTGTGACGGAGATCAAAAAGGCCGTGTCCATTCCCATCATCGCCGTGGGCCGGTTCACGGAGCTTGGCGGCAACTTCCGCATTGCCGCCTATCCCACCGGCAAGGGCCAGATCACTGCGACGATCCGATCCATGATCGTGAAATGTGAGCAGGCGGGGGTGGACTTGCAGACGGGTACGGAGGCTGCTGTGAAATCCATTCTGGCGCTGCAGCCAGACGCCGTGATTCTGGCCACCGGCTCCAATCCCCTGATTTTGAAAATTCCTGGCTTGAGTGAATGCGGTTATGTTACCGCGCAGAATTTGCTGGACGGCAAGGCCCGGATGGGCAAGCGGGTTCTGGTGGTTGGCGGCGGCATGGTGGGCTGCGAGGCAGCGGAATTTTTGGCGGAGCGGGGCCATCAGGTGGGAATTATCGAAATGAAGGACGTGATCGCAGGCGATGTGGTACCGGAAAATCGAAAGTTCATGTTTGATAATTTCACCCGCCATGGTGTGGAGCTGCGTCCCGGCGCCAAGGTTGGCCAGTTTTATCCCGCCGGCGTGGACTACGCCCTGATGGACGGAACCGCCGGCTCCATGCGTGAGTATGACAGCATCGTTCTGGCCATGGGCAGCCGCAGCAGCGATCCTTTGAGCGAGGCACTGAAAGAAACTGTGCCGCAGGTCTTTGCAATCGGCGAGGCGGCCAAGGCCCCCGGCAATGCGGCCCTTGTCACCGGCGATGCGCTGGACGCGGCACTGGCCATCTGATTTTTGCGCTGAAAATTTTTGGCGCCAGTGCAGAAGTTAACTAAAAAATGAGCATATATTTCTGAATATTGCCGCCCGGAGGACTCAAAAAGCGAGGTCCGCCGGGCGGCTTTTTTCGCGTCTGCGGATTGTAAAACGCGTGCTTTTTGACAAAATCACTGAAAAACAAATTCTTTCTATTTTTTTCGCCATATTTATGCTACAATGGCTAAAAATGGATTACTATTTTATACGTCCGCGCATTTATATGCGGACGCTGGACATTCAAGCTGCGTCAACAAAACGCGGCGGGACTTTTCCGTTGCTTGGTGTGGCGAGGCAAACTCGTTGAAAAAACGGATGCCGCGCTGCCATGGGGGTTTATACTGTGTACGACTATCATCTCACAATCCATATTCTTGGCGGCAGCGCCGACTTGGAGGAGGCTTTGCGCCAGGTTCCTCTGCCGGAGCAGACCTTTTGTCACATAACGAGGTTTCCCGCTGCGGAGGGGGAATGGACGGCGTGTGACGTTCTGATCGTGAATCTTCCGGACGGAGAGGCTCTGAACCTTTTGCCCCGGATACCGGAGAAGATTCAACTGGTTCTGTGTGTCGGGCAGCAGGAATTGGCTGCCATTCCGACGGGAAGACCGTATGCCGATTTTTGGGTGCGTCCGATTCCGGCGTTTTTTCCGGCTTTTCGCTTTGAAAAGCTGTTGGGAGATTTGCGAACGCAAAGAGACGGACACATTGCGCAGAGCTGTCTGGACACAGTCATCGACAGCATTCCGGATCTGGTATGGTTTAAGGATGTCCGCGGTTCCCATGAGAAGGTAAATGAGGCTTTCTGCCGCGCGGTGGGCAAGACCAAAGAGAATATCCGGGGCCGGGGGCATTATTATATCTGGGATATGACGCCCAAGGACTACGCCGCCGGAGAGTATGTCTGTCTGGAGTCGGAGGAAGAAGTTATCCGAAAAAAACAGACCTGCCTGTTTGACGAAAAGGTATTGAGCAAGCACGGGATGCGCCAGTTCAAGACCGCAAAATCTCCCGTTTTTGACGAGGCTGGTCAGATTATCGGAACCCTAGGGGTGGCGAGAGACGTCACAGACCTTGGAAATATCAGCACGGAGCTTGAAATCTTGCTGCGCAGTATGCCCTTTGGCATTTTGATCGAAGATGACGAAGGCCACATCATCAAGGTCAATGAAAAGCTGCTGGAGTATTTTCAGATTTTCAGGGACCAGATTGAAGGACGGCCCTATGACCAATGGAAAAAAGAACTTTTGCGCAATAAGGTTCAAAGCGACGAGGACCGGGAAATCGTTGTATCAAAGACGGTGGGCGGCGCAAGCAAGATTTTTAAATTTCACGAGGATACAATTTTCGATATTTTCCATGATCCGGTGGGGCGGGTTTGCATTTTGCGGGACGTGACGATTGAGCGTGCGCTCCGGGAACGGATTATCCGCAACTCCAACACGGATTTCCTCACGGGACTCTATAACCGCCGCTATTTTTACCGGTATGTCAGTAAGAATCGGGGAACGCAGCGGGTGAGCCTGATTTATCTGGATTTGGACTATTTTAAACAGATTAACGACGCCCACGGACACGGAACGGGGGACGAGGCGCTGGCGCTGGCCGCCCGGCTTTTGAAAGAAGGCTTTCCAAACGAATTCATCGCGCGTCTGGGCGGCGATGAATTTCTGATTTTACTGCTTGGGCCATGGGAACTGGCGGAGTTGAAGAATCGGACGGAACAGATGCTTCACCGAATGAGGGAGGCATTTCACGACGACCCGCGCATGGATACGCTGTCCGCCAGTGCGGGAATTGCCCAAAGCGACGATCCGAATGAAGAGATTGATGCGGTGATTCAGCGGAGCGACGCGGCGCTCTATGCGGCAAAAAAACATGGGCGGGCCTGTTGCTTCCTTGAGGCGGATGAACGTTTGCAAAAAGGGCAAATGCGCTGATCGGCCTTTTCCCGCGCATTGAAGATCGAAATCGGATTAAACGCAGAAAACGCCGAAAGCGCAAAAAAACAGCGCCGAGTCCATAGGTCTCGGCGCTGTTTCAACGTTCGGGAAAGACAGAGTGAATGCAAGAAACCGGATGATTTACAGCCGTTTCTGCTGGAGGAGGCGCTGGTAGAGCGCCTCGCGCTGGTCCGAGGACAATGGGTCCTCCGGTGTGAAAATCTGGGTGTTTGCCGCTGTGGCCGCTCTTAAAATATCCTCCGGCGGCGTCTGGTCGCAGATCAAAATCTGAATGTTCGCCAGAGACGCAAAGGTGAAGGGGTGATTTTTGCCGATTTTCCCGGAATCCAGAAGCATGATGGAAAATGCGGCTTTCCGAATGATTTTCTGCTTGAGCTGCGCCTCCTGAAGAGAACCGACGGTAAAACCGCTGGTCACAGAGTAACCGGAGGTGGCCATCACCGCAACGTCGATGTTCATGCCGTCCAGCATGGCTTCGGCCTGAGGGCCGGAACATGAGAGCGTGTTGGGAGAAACCTGCCCGCCCAGAAGCGTGACGTTAAACCGGCTGCTCAGAGCCAGCTCTGACGCAATGTTGACGGCGCTGGTCAAAACGGTGTAATTTCCCACCTTGAGGCGGCGGGTCAAGGCGGCCACCGTACTGCCGGCCTCCAGATAGTAGGCGTGATTGGAGCGGAGCAGTCCGGCGGCGAGTCTTGCGATGCGCTCTTTGGCGGCAGTGTTCTGGTGGATTCGCTCGGAAAAGGCGGATTCCAATCCGGCCAGCCTTGGCTTTTGAGAGAGAATGGCTCCTCCTCGGACCCGGACAATATAGCCCTCTTTTTCCAGCTTTTCCAAATCCCGCCACAGCGTCATCGGGGAGCAGGGACCGATCAGAGGGACCAGATCACTGTTCCGTGCCTCGGTGTGCTCTGTGATATAGGATAAAATTGTGGATTGTCGTTCGTTCATCATCCTGTGTTACACTCCAGCTTCCGGCGCTCGCGCCGTTTCAGGTTTATTTTACTGCATGGACGAGAAAATGGCAAGGTAATTAGTCAAGAGAACAGCGTGGGGCTGAACGGCGGAAAGGTTCGCGGAACCCTTCCGCCGCCCTTGCTGCATCAGATACCCAGACGGTTTTCCCGCAGCTGCTCCAGCTCGGTGCAGTTGTGGACACAGACATGACCGGGCAGAGGCAGAATGCGCTCGTGAATGGCATCCACAATCCACTCCGGCTGGGGGAAGAAGGCGTTTTCCAACTCGTGGGGCGGGGTGATCCAGTCCTTCGCACCCACGACCACGGGCGGCGCGTCCAGATAATCAAAGGCCAGCTCCGTGATGTTGGAGGCCAGATTGCGCATAAAGGAGTTGCGCTCGCAGGCGTCGCCGGTAATAACGATGCGGCCCGTCTTCTTTACGGATTCGATCACTTTTTCATAGTTGAAGGGGACCAACGACCGCGCGTCGATGACCTCGGCAGAGAGGTTGTATTTTTCCTGCAAAAGATCAGCGGCTTTCACGGCGCGGTACAGCGTGGCTCCGATGGAGAGAATGGTCACATCGCTGCCGGCGCGCTTCACGTCCGGTTCGCCCAACGCGATTTCGTACTCCTCCTCGGGAACGCCCTCCTTGTGGAACAGCTCACCATAGTCATAGATGCGCTGGCTCTCCAAAAAGATCACCGGATCGGTGCCGTTCAGGGCGGACTGCATCATGCCCTTGGCGTCGTAAGGCGTGGCGGGGAAGACCACCTTCAAACCCGGGATGTGGGCGCACAGGGCGGACCAATCCTGAGAGTGCTGCGCGCCGTATTTGGAGCCAACGCTCATGCGGACGATTACCGGCATTTTCAAAACGCCCGCGCTCATGGCCTGCCATTTGGACAGCTGGTTGAACAGCTCGTCTCCCGCGCGGCCAAGGAAGTCGCAGTACATCAGCTCGGCCACCGCTCGGCCGCCGCTCATGGCGTATCCCACGGCGGCGCCCACAATGGCGGCTTCGCTGATGGGAGAGTTGAACAGGCGATGATAGGGGAGCGTTTCGGTGAAGCCGCGGTAAACGGCGTAAGCGCCGCCCCAATCCCGCACGTCCTCGCCAAAGGCCACCAGAGTGGGGTCTTCATAGAATTTCTTCAAAATAGGCTCGGCGATTCCGTCCCGAACCTGATAGACCTTGTTCTTGCTGACGGGCTTGCCGGTTTCGTCCAGCCCCTGTCGAACCTTTTTGGACAGCGCCACGGCGCGGGGAGATTCCGCAAAGGGAACCAGCGTCTCCGCCTTGCGGCTCTCATCCATGGAGCGGATATGACCGTTGGAGAACATCAGATCGCCAATGGCGTTGGGGGTCTTGCCAAAAATGTCCACCCGGGGAGAAACGGCGTCGTCAATAGCCAGCTTCATGTTGCGCAGCATGTCCGCCTTGACGGTGGACTGAATGGCATCCAAGTCTGCCTGCGTGCAAAGACCCGCTTCCATCAGTTCCTTGCCATAGGCCTCAATGGAATCCTCTGCCTCCCAAGCGGCGATTTCCTCCTTGGAACGATAGCTGCTGGAATCGGAAGGAGAGTGGCCCGAAATGCGGTACGTGACGATTTCCAGCAGCACGGGGCCGTCCTTCTTCGCCAAATCCTTCTTCCTTCCGTAAACGTCCATGACCGCCAGCGGGTTGTAGCCATCTACGCGCTCGGCGTATAGCTGATTGGGCCGCAGAGCCGCGCCCACCCGGACGGGAGAACCGTAGCCCATCGTCTCACCCCAAGTCTGACCGCCCATACCGTAGGTATTGTTCCAGACGTTGAAGATGATGGGCATACCGCCGCCGTCCTCACCCCAAAGGGTGCGGACCTGATCCATGGAGCTGAAGTTCATGCCCTCCCACACCGGACCGCAGCCCAGAGCGCCGTCGCCAATGTTGCAGACCACCACGCCGGGCTTTTTGTTCACCAGTTTATAGAGTGCCGCACCGGGAGCGATGGAGCCGGAACCGCCCACGATGGCGTTGTTGGGATAGATTCCAAAGGGGGTGAAAAACGCGTGCATACTGCCGCCCATACCCTTGTTGAAGCCGTTCTCCCGGCCAAAGGTTTCGCAGATCATGCCATAGAGCAAAAAGTCCCGGCCCTGCGCGCGAAGATCCTTACCGCTGTCCTTTACCACGGAGAAGGCCTTGCCGCCGTCAAACGTCTCCATGATCTCCGTCAGGCGCTGTTCGTCCAAAGACTCCACAGCCCGGAGGCCCCGGGCCAGAATTTCGCCGTGGCTCCGGTGAGAGCCAAAGGAGAAATCGTCAATGTTCAGGTGGTAGGCCTGACCAACGTAGGCGGCCTCCTGCCCGATGCCCAGATGGGCGGGGCCGGGGTGGTTGTAGCCCACGCCCTGATATTCGCTGGTGGTTTTGATGAGCTGGAGCATCGTCTCAAATTCCCGGATGTATGCCATATCTCGGTAAACGTTGATAAGATCTGCTTTTGAATAGCGGTCTGTCTCATCTTTGACGGCTTTTTGGTACTGATTGCTGACGATATCCTGCATTTCGATGGTTCCCGGGGCGCGCATGGCCTTGGGGTCTACAAAAATCTGTTTTGACATAGGGACCCTTCCTTATCTATCAATCGTAATATGTTTCACGGAATCCGCAAATGGGCGGCGGGTTGCCGGATTATCGGCCCTTGTACTGAGCCAGAGCGTCCCGGAAGATTTCGCACACAGTGGGGTGGGGGAACACAAACTCCCGCATCTCCGGCACGGTTAGCTCCAGCTCAATGAAAATGCCGGCGGCGATGATGAACTCCGAAGAGGCGTTGGCAAGCACCTGCGCACCCAGCAGGGTGCCGCGCTTGGCGTTGAACACCAGCTTACAGATGCCATCGCCGCCCTCGTTCTCGGCGACATAGCGGCCGCTGTACTGCATGGGCAGCTTCACAACGGAAACCTCGTAACCCTTCGTTTTGGCCTCTGCTTCGCTGAGTCCCACGCTGGACAGCTCCGGTACGGTGTACAGCACGCTGGGAATGGCTTCGTACCGCATGGTGTCCGCCTTGCCCAGAATCGTGTTGACGGCGACCTCCGCCTCGCGATAGGCGGTATGGGCCAGCATGAATTTGCCGTTTACATCGCCCACGGCATAGACGCCGGGGACGTTGGTCTTCATGTGTGCGTCGGTGACGATAGCGCCCTTTTCCAGCTCTACACCAATGTTCTCAAGACCCAGCCCCGCCGAATTGGCTTTCCGGCCAATGGCCAGCAGCACCTTATCTGCCGGAAGATCAAAGGTTTTCCCATCTTTTTCGCAGACTACCGCGCCGTCCTTCACGGCGACGACCTTGGTGCCAAGGTGGAATTCCATGCCGTCCTTTTCCAGATTTCTGTGCAGAATTTTCACCAGATCCGGGTCGTTCGGGCCTGCGATGTGATCCAGCATCTCCACCACGGTGACGGCAGTTCCGGTGAACTGATAATAGGCGGCCATTTCAAGGCCGATGACCCCGCCGCCGATCACTGCCAGCCGGGCGGGAGACTCCCGCAGGGACAAAAGCTCCCGGTTGGTCAGGGCAAAGCCGGAATCCAGCGCCTCTTTCAATCCCGGGATGGGCGGCTGGGCATTGACGGAGCCGGTGGCAACGATGAGGTTTTTGCCGATATACAGCTCCTCGCCCACCTGTACGGTTACGCCCCCGGCGCTTCTGCCGGTGAACACACCCCGGCCATTCACCACGTCCACATGGCTGGCTTTCAGAGCCGCGCCCACGCCGGAGACGAGGGTGCGGACGACCTTTTCCTTCCGGTCGATCACCGCACTTTGGTCGATGGAGACCTTTTCTGCCCGAACGCCATACGCCTCCCCGTGGAGTGCGTGGGCATAGGTTTTGGCGCTCTGCAAAAGCGTTTTGGTGGGTATGCACCCCTCGTTGAGGCATGTGCCGCCCAGATGGCGGTCCTCGACGCACAGCGTTTTCAGATTTGCCTGTCCGGCCCGCTCTGCGGCGAGATATCCGCCGGGGCCGCCGCCGATGATGATAACGTCGTAATTTGTCATAGCGTCCCCCTTATTCAGCCAACAGGGCGGTGATATTTTCCAGTGCCTCTTTCAATTCCTTCAGGAAGCGGGAAGCGGGAGCACCGTCCAGCGCACGATGGTCATAGGTCAGGGAAATTCCCATGGCGGGATAGACCGTGATCTGCCCGTCCACCTTGCGGACGCGGTCGATCATGCAGTCCACGCCCAGAATTCCGGTCTGGGGCGGATTAATGACGGGCGTGAAGGACTCTACACCCAAAGACCCCAGATTGGACACGGTGAAGGACGCACCCGTGAGCAGGTCGGGGCTGATGGACCCGGTCTGGGCCGCTGCCGCCAGAGACTTGGCTTCCGCCGCGATCTGCGCCAGCGACTTGGTATCCGCGTTAAAAATGGTGGGAACCAGAAGACCTCTGGGCGTATCCACCGCCATACCCAGATGGACATGGTCGAAATAGCGCATCTTGTCGTCCAGCAGATGGGCGTTTAGGTCGCGATGGCGGAGCAATACCCGGGACACCGCAAACAGCACGATATCATTATAGGTAATGTTTGGCAGGTTCAGCGTCTCCGCCGCCGTTTTCAGCTGTTTGCGGTAAGCTATCATGGCGGTGGCGTCAAAAGAGCTGTGATGGGTCAGCTGCGCCATTTCAGACAGAGACTTGTGCATGGACGCGCCGATGACCTTACGCAGATGAGAGAGCTTTTCATCGTGATAGCCTGTGTCACTGCCAATCGGCGCGGGAGCCGCGGGAATGGCGGCGGGCGCGGTCAGGTCTGCCGTGCGGATACGGCCGCCAACGCCTGTTCCGGCCACGCCGGACAGGTCGCCGCTTTCCAGAACGGCGGCGGCAGTCAGCTTTTGGCCCGACAAAACATCCCGCTCCAGCACGCGGCCGTGGGGGCCGGTGGGAGCAATGCAGGACGGGTCCACATGCAGCCGCGCCGCGGCGTTCCGCGCCCGGGGAGAAATGCTAACGCCTGCGCCGGGAGCCGCCGTGGCCGCAGCCGGCGCGGCGGATGCTTCCGCGGAGGGAGATGCCGAAACTTCTTCTGTGGGAGCAGTTTCTGCCGCTCCGGCGGGGGCCAGCGCGGAGAAATCTTCTCCCGGCGTGCCGATTACGGCCACGGTGTTCAGGCAGGGAATGTCGTCGCCTTCCTGACAGAACACAGCCAGCAAAGTGCCGTCCGTATTGGCCTCCTCTTCAAACATCGCCTTGTCCGTCTCGTAAGTAAACAGAATGTCTCCGGCGTGTACCTCGTCGCCAACCGCTTTCTTCCACTCTGAAATCAGGCAGCTTTCCACTGATTGTCCCTGTCGGGGCATAATGACCGCTGTTGCCATGCCAAGGCCTCCTTGTTATATTCAAACATTAATATAACATATAATGTTATATATAACAATATACACAACGGACCATTCACTGTCAAGCAAAAAAGGAAATTGGACACAAAGAATCATATATAAATCAAGTTTTTAAAAATTGTGATGAAAATTGAGCAATAGAGTATAAATTGCCAGAGGGAAGCCGAATGGCAGTACAACGATTATAACAATAAATATAACATTATTAAATCAAATTTGTGTTATAAAAGAGAGCGGATAATGGAAAGTGATTTTGCCTGATTGGTGGAATCGAAGTGAAGGAGAGGGAAGACTGCTTCAATTTGACATTTTGGGATAATCGGGCGTATACTCATCCTTAAATTGCGTCGTCCGCCATCTGCTGAATGCGGGCCGCGCCTGAAAACCTGCGGGAG
>ERZ781272.530-NODE-530-length-23744-cov-3.575837_pt1 | contig 23744 bp, 19 predicted proteins | sample MGYA00375850_ERZ781272 | MGnify/ENA primary metagenome ERZ781272 (study PRJEB29790, sample SAMN06051246) | human gut metagenome | host: Homo sapiens | place: USA: Cincinnati, Ohio | collected 2013-06-21 | study: EMG produced TPA metagenomics assembly of the Gut...
GCGAGCCCCGCGGGGCTCGGGGACCCCCCCCAGGAGGCCCCCCCCCCCCGGTGGGGAAGAGCTGCCCCCCGCGCCCGCCGATCTGGCCATCCGCAATCAAATCGGCGCGTCGCTGGCCATGGAGGAGCTGCCGCGGTTGGGCGATGTCGTGGAGGACATGGTTGCCCGCCCCGAAGCCTGGCGGAACCGTATCGAGGAGGTGCGTTCGCGCATGATCTACCATAAGGGTCGCGGGGGCGAGATCGCCGGCGCATATCTGCTTGACCGCATGCTGGCGAAGCAGGGCGACCGGGCCGTCGAGGCGTCCGGAGCATCCCGGCTGGATAGGGCTGGCGTAGCCGGCTGGATCGACGAGGAGGTGCGTCATGCGGGATAGCAGCCTGCCGCGCTTCGCTGCGCGCATCGGCCTTGTGGCGTCCGACGTCGCGTTCCCCCTTGTCATCGCTCTGGTTTTGACGCTGGGTTTCGCCTCGCCGGCCTACGCCTACGTCGACCCTTCGGTCATGACCTACACCATACAGGCGCTGGCGGGCGTCGCGGTGGCGCTTTCGGCTGTGCTCGGCGTCGTTTGGCGCCGCATGCGCAGACATCTTCTGCATATTCTGCGCATCGACGAGAACGAGGGAAAACAGGTTGAAGGCGCGGTACACGCGCTCGATCCGCTTGCGTTCGATTACCGAGACCGCCTCGATAGGGCGGAATCGGAAGCGCGCAGGATGAAGGCCAAGCAAGCGTCGAACAAGCCTGAGACGCTGTGCTGGCGTGCGCGCTTCCTGTTCTCGCTGGCGGCTTCGCTGATGCTGGTCTACACGTTCGCAGTGGTGGCTCCGCTGGAAATCGTCGCCAGCAGCGTTAACAGCCTGCTTTTCACGGTGACGGACGTCTGGGTTCCCTTCGCCGTCGTCGGGCTCGCGGGCACTGTCGTGCTAGCCTTAGCGTTGTCGCTGTTGCGGGGAAGGGCGTTCAACGTGTGCTTCGCGGTTGTGGCGGCCGTGGGCGTGGCCGGCTTTGTGCAGGCCCTGTTCCTGAACGGATCGCTTCCCGCAGCCGACGGCACGCAGGTGGTTTGGGACGACTACACCACGGCCACCGTGGTGAGCGCCGTCGTGTGGATCGTCCTCATCGGGTCGGCGGTGTTCCTGTCGCTGAGGAAGTCGCTGGCGTTCAAGGGCACGGCCGCCGCGCTGTGCCTGGTGGGCGTCGTCGCGCAATCGGTGAGCCTGGGAGTCCTGCTCACCGCGCCGGCGCCCGACGGCCTACCCCCTGTCGCGGCGAGGCACTCCGTCACCACCGACGGCGTCTCGGAGGTTTCGTCGAACGGCAACATAATCATGTTCGTACTTGATACGTACGACACGCTGTTTTTGGAGGAGGGCCTGGAGGAAGAGCCCGGCTGCCTCGACGAGTTCACCGGGTTCACCTGGTTCGACAACTCCACAGGCTCGATGATCCCCACGCGCTACGCCATGGCCTCGATTCTGACGGGGCAGTCCCTCGACGAAGGCGATGAGGGCTTCTCCACGTCGTTGATCATCGACTGGTACGAGCAGCACGGCCTGATCGACGACATCAACGCGCAGGGGTACGAGACGCGCCTGTACGCCACCGACATCAACGATGCCATCGGCTCCCTGTCCGAGCGGGTGGAGAACATCAAGCTTCGCGAGAACCAGCTGGACTACCCGTCGGCGGTTGCGATGCTGGGGAAGTGTTCGCTGTACCGCGATCTGCCCTGGGCGCTGAAGCCGCCGTTCTGGTTCTACACCGACGAGGTGAACAGCGCCGCGCTGGGAAGCGGCGCCGAGAGCGCCGTGAACGCGCTGTGGACCATGGACGACGCGCGCTACTACGCTACTCTCAAAGAGCAGGGACTGAGCGCCGCCGACCTCGATGGGAAGGGGAGCTTCCGCGTCATACACCTGGCAGGTCCCCATCCGCCGTACACGTTGAACCGCAATGCCGAGACGGTGGAGGGCGGAACCGGCGCCATCGAGCAAGGGCTCGGCTCCCTCCATATCGTGAGCGAGTACCTTGAGGAGCTTAAGCGGCTGGGCTTGTACGACGAAGCCACCATCGTGGTGACCGCTGACCATGGCGAGTGGTACATCGCTGAAGACATAGTGCGTCCGACAAGCCCCATCATGCTGGTGAAGCCTTCGACGCAGCCGGACGGCTCGGACGAGCCCGTGAAGCGCTCTTCGGTGCCTACGGGGCACGTCGATCTCGCGGCTACGCTGCTCGAAGCCGCCGGGGGGGATGCCCCCGCATGCGGGGGGAGGGGCGTTTTTGAGGCCCCCGACGCTCCGCGCACCCGCTACTACAACGCCTCGTCGGTGGTGGGTCCCGAGCACGTGTACACGTCCATCATTCAGTGGGAGATCGAGGGCGATGCGATGAACTGGGACGATTGGCGCGAAACCGGTGTGAAATGGCCCATCGGCTGATCGTGCCGCGCCGCTTCCGCCGTCGGCCTCTGACGAGGCTGTGAAAAAGCGCGTCTTCCGAGGGCTGACTCCGAGGCTTTGTGCTAGGATGTGAACGAACAAACGTTTGCAACCGAAACGCGGCCGCTGCAACATGCCCCGCGCGACGACGAGAAGGAACCGATGACGCGCACCGAACGAACCATCCTAGGCATCGATCCCGGCCTGGCCAACACGGGTTGGGGCATCGTCGAGCAGTGCGGTCCGCGCCTCGCGTGCACGGCGTACGGCTGCGTGTCCACAGCGAAGGACCTGCCGCTGGCCCAGCGCCTGCGGAAGATCCACGAGCAGATGGCCGCGGTGATCGCGCGGTTCGAACCGGCGTGCGTGGGCATCGAGACGGTGTGGTTCGGCGTGAACGTGCAGAGCGCGTTCGCCACGGGGCAGGCACGCGGCGCGGCGCTCGTGGCCTGCGCCGAGCGCGATCTCGAGGTGCTCGAGTTCTCGCCCAGCCAGATCAAGCTGGCGGTGGTGGGCACGGGTTCGGCCGAGAAGGACCAGGTGCAGTACATGGTGCGCCAGCTGCTGGCGCTCGAGGACGTCCCGCGGCCCGACCACGCCGCCGACGCGCTGGCGGCCGCCATCTGCTACACCACCCACGAGGGCTTTGCGCGCCGCACGGGCGCGGCGTGCGCTGCCTACGACGTTCCCGATCGCGGCATTCTCGCGTGCGGTGCTTCCGCTGGAAAGGACAGGCTATGATCGCGTTTCTCAAAGGGGTGCTGGCGGCCAAGACGGCCACGACCGCCTTCATCGAGGTGAACGGCGTGGGCTACGCCGTGGGCATGTCCCAGGCCAGTCTGTCGAAGCTGCCCGAGGCGGGCGCGGCGGTGGAGGTGCATACGTTCCTCCAGGTGCGCGACGACGGACTGTCGTTGTTCGGCTTCCTTACGCTGGAAGAGAAAGCGCTGTTCGAACGGCTCATCGGCGTGGGCGGCGTGGGGCCGAAGGTGGCGCTCGCCGCGCTGTCGGCGTTCTCGCCCGCGGGCCTCGTGGCCGCCGTGCAGGCGCAGGACGTGGCCGCGGTGCAGCGCATTCCCGGCGTGGGCAAGAAGACGGCCTCGCGCATCATCCTCGAGCTGAAGGGTTCGTTCGACGAAGGCCTGGCGGGCCTGTTCGACGAGGCGGCGCCCGCGGTCGCGTCGGCGGCGAACCTCGCGGGCACGCGGGAGGCGCTGCTGTCGATGGGCTTCACGTCCGAGGAGGCCGACGTCGCGCTCAAGGGCGCTCCCGAAGGCGCGGCCGAAAGCGTGCTGCTACAATATGCGCTGAAGCGATTAGGGACGAACTAGGCGAAGCCGGGCGGCGCTGCGCGCGCCGTCGGGACGGATAGGCGGCTATGGCTGACAACGGCATTGAAATAGAAGGGCTCGTGTTCGAAGCGGGCGCGGGGCGAAGCGACGACTCGCTCGTCGACGCTCGCTCGCGCGCCGTGACGCCTGCGCTCACCGAGGACGACCTCGCGCTCGACCGCAGCCTGCGCCCCAAGCGCCTGGGCGACTACCTGGGCCAGACGAAGATCAAGGAGTCGCTCGCCATTCTCATCGGGGCCGCGCAGGCGCGCGGCGACGTGGTGGACCACATCCTGTTCTCGGGGCCTCCGGGCCTCGGCAAGACCACGCTCGCGGCCGTCGTGGCCAACGAGCTGGGCGCGAACATCAAGACGACGAGCGGCCCCGCCATCGAGCGCACGGGCGATCTCGCGGCCATCCTCACGAACCTCGAAGAGGGCGACGTGCTGTTCATCGACGAGATCCATCGCTTGAACCGCATGGTGGAGGAGGTGCTCTACCCCGCGCTCGAGGACTTCGCTCTCGACATCGTGGTGGGGAAGGGACCGGCGGCGCGCCCCATCCGCCCCGACCTGCCGCGCTTCACGCTCGTCGGCGCCACGACGCGCACCGGGCTGTTGACGGGCCCCTTGCGCGACCGCTTCGGCATCGCGTTCCGCTTGCAGTACTATTCGCCCGAGGAGCTGGCCTCCATCGTGCGCCGCTCGGCGTCCATCCTGGACGTCGCTATCGAGGAAGACGGCGCGCTCGAGATCGCACGCCGCAGCCGCGGCACGCCGCGCTTGGCGAACCGGCTGCTCAAGCGCGTGCGCGACTGGGCGCAGGTGCGCGGCGACGGCGTCATCGACGAGGACGTGGCCGCTCAGGCGCTCAGCTTCTTCGAGGTGGACGCGCTCGGTTTGGACGCGGTGGACAATCGCATCCTCGAGCTCTTGGCCGTGCAGTTCGGCGGGCGGCCCGTGGGTCTGACCACGCTCGCGTCGGCGCTGTCGGAAGACACCGATACGCTCGAGGACGTGTACGAGCCCTACCTCATGCAGCAGGGCCTGCTCGTGCGCACGCCGAAGGGCCGCATCTGCACCGAGCGGGCCTACGACCACTTGGGAATCAAGGTCCCGTCATCCTCGTAACCTCGGTGCCCGGGCTTGCCCGGGCCTTTGAAAGGAGCTCGCATGCTCGAACAGGATTATCTCATGCGCATCTTGCTGCAGTTCGCGGAAGCCATCCGTCGCAGCTGGTCGCGGGCGGTGGAGGATCGCGACCCGCGCGACGCCGCCAACATGTTGGAGCGCGCCGTGGGCGACGCCACCGATATCGACGGTGCCACGCTGTTGTCGCTGTCGCCGGAGTCCATTGCGAGCGTCATGCAGGTGTCGGGGGTCGACCCGCGCGTGTCCGAGTACATCGCGCGCAGCTTGCTGCTGGCTTCGGGCTACCTGGGAGAGGCCGGCGAGCACGAGCTGGCCGCCCTGCGCGCCGAGCAGGCGCGCGCACTGGCCGTCGCCTACGACCTCGACCTGCCCGATACGCCCGAAGAGCTGGCGCTGCTGCTGGACGAGGCCGACGCGGAGCTTGCGCAGGAGGCCGATTCCACCATGGACGTGCTGGGCTACGGCACCGAGCCCGTCATCCCGTCGGCTGTGATAGAAGCGCCTCTCGACTCCGACCGATAAGCGCGGTCGATAACCCTCATGCAACGGATCGGTAAAATAAGGACGAAAAAGAGAATCCCGAGCTTTTTCGGTGTCGCATAGCGTATAGTAAGCATGTGCCCTCGAGGTGAGGGCGAGTGTTGCGGCCATGCAGCACACAGTGTTACCTCCTCGGGGACGAGGAGAGGAAAGAGGATTTAAAATGGCGGAAGGTACTGTTAAGTGGTTCAACCCGGAAAAGGGCTACGGCTTCATCTCTCAGAAGGATGGCGAAGATCTCTTCGTGCATTTCTCCGAGATCAAGATGGACGGCTTCAAGACGCTTGACGAAGGTGCTGCGGTGCAGTTCGACGTCACGACCGGTCAGAATGGCAAGCTTCAGGCAAGCAACGTGACGAAGGCATAAGCAGACTAACTATAGAATGCTGAAATGGCCCCGCAAACGCGGGGCCATTTTTTTGCGCTCGGGATGTCTGCTCGAGCTGCGCGCATTCGCTCGAAACGCACGTTACAACCTGCTGGAGCGTGTGTTTCGGGCGAATGCGCAGCTTCGGAACGGCGGCTGGGCCGTACCTAGCAGATGAACATGGCGTCGCCGAAGGAGAGCATGCGGTAGCGCTCCTCGATGGCATGGCGGTAGGCGGCCATGATGTGCTCGCGCGTGGAGAACGCGGACACGAGCATCATGAGCGTGGAGCGGGGCACGTGGAAGTTCGTGATGAGGGCGTCCACCACGTGGAATTGCGAGCCGGGCAAGAGGTAGAGCGACGTCGTCTCGCGATCACGCGGCGTGACTGCTCCCGTCCCGTCGTCCCAGGCGCTTTCCAGGCTTCGCACGCTCGTCGTGCCTACGGCGACGACGCGCCCGCCGCGCTCGCGCGTCTCGGCGATAGCCTCCACCGTGCGCTCGGGCACCGTGTAGTACTCGGTGTGGATGGCGTGCTGCGTCGGGTCGTCCTCGTCCACGATGCGGAACGTGTCGAGGCCCACTTCGAGCTCGACGGTCTCCCAGCGCACGCCCTGCTCGCGCAGACGCTCGATGAGCGCGGGAGTGAAGTGCAGGCCCGCAGTGGGCGCGGCGGCCGAGCTCTCGCGGCGGGAGTACACCGTCTGGTACAGCTCCTCGTCGCCGGCGTAGTCCTTGATGTAGGGCGGCAGCGGCGTGTGGCCCACGGCGTGCAGCGCTTCGTCGAGGGAGGGCAGCGGCGTGGTCAGGCGCGCGAGGCGCTCGCCTTTCTGGGCGTCGGGCAGCCAGTCGACGATCTCGGCCGACAGCGCCACCTCGCCTACGGCGTCGACGAAGTCGACGACGGCGCCCGTGCCCGGCTTCAGGCGCTTGCCGGGACGCACGAGCACTTCCCACAACGCGCTTCGGTTCTCCGTCGGCGTGCCGTGCTGGCGCAGCAGGAACACCTCGGCCGCTCCGCCCGTGCCGCGCTTCGCGCCCAGCAGGCGGGCGGGCATGACGCGCGTCTCGTTCGCCACGAGCAGGTCGTTCGGGGTTAGGTAGTCGACGATGTCGCGGAAGACGCGATCCTCGACCTCGCCGGTGACTCGGTTCATCACGAGCGGGCGGCAGCCGTCCCGCTCGGCGGCTGGCTCCTGCGCGATGAGCTCAGGGGGCAGGTCGTAATCGAAATCAGAGGTTTTCATGCGTGCTTCCTTCGTGCTTTGTGAGATCGGCGGTGCGAACTGCCTATTATAGGCCTTGTTGCCCGCCGATGGGCGCTTATCCTTCCCACTTCATCTCGTACCAGCATTCCAGGGACAATCCCGGCACGCGCTTGAACTCGTCCATGTTGTTCGTTACGAGGACGGCGTTGTTTGCGAGCGCGGTTGCGGCGATGAAGAGATCGTTGTGGCCGATCTTCTTCCCGCTCCGCTCAAGAAGCGCGCGAATCCGGCCGTATTCGCGCGCGCAATCGGAGTCGAATGGCAGCACGTCGAAGGGGAGCGTGAATTCGTCGACGAGCCAGCGCGCCTTCTCCGGTCGAGAGCTTTTCTCCACGCCGACGAGCAGCTCGCCTTCCACGATGGCTGGAATTTTGAACAGGCGCGGGTCGCTGTTTCGCATAAGATCGTAGGCGTAAGGCAACCGTCCTCGCAAGAAGTCGATGCAGATGCAGCTATCGAGCAGGTACATCGCTACGCCAGCTCCAGAGCGGGAATGGGATCGAGATCGAAAGGCTCGTCTGGCGGCTCGACCAGCACGCCGTCCTCGCAAGCGCCGTACAGGTTGAAGAACCCGTGCGGCCAACGGTTGTTCTCAGCGTGGTCCTTGAGCACGCCCGCCACGAACTTCGAGAGCGTCTTCCCCTCGCGCGAGGCGTCCTGGCGCAAGCCTTCCATCATGGGATCGTCCAAATACAGGGAAAGCTGGGGCATCGTCGCTCCTTCCGTCGAACAGGCTATCACTATACTTGGAAGTATACTTGGTTCGACGGTAGAATGCAAGCACGCCTACCCCTCGCTGCGCTCCTGGTCGCGCAGCGCCTTCAACACGGCGCGCTTGCGGGCCTGCTTGGCGTCGTAGGCGGCGCGCTCGGCCTTCCGGGCGATCCGCTCGGCTTCGGCGGCGGCGCGCTCGGCGGCATGGAGGGCGGCTTCCGCCTTGCGGGCCGCCGCTCGCTCGGCCTTGCGCTCGGCGCGCTCGGCGGCGGCCTCGGCGTCCGAGAAGCGGCAGCCGCAGTAGTTCTGGCGGTACATTCTTAAGCTCCGGCTGCGGTGCGTGGCCGCGTCGTGGAACGGGCGGTAATCCTCGAACAGCGGCCGCACGCCCGCGGCGGAGGCTGCGCGCTCCAGCTCCTCGCGGATGACGTCGGTGTATTGGTAGGGGCTCACCGAAAGCGTGGTGCCCACCGCGTCGAACCCCTGCTCGGCGGCGAGCGCGGCGGCCTCTTCGAAGCGCAGGCGGTAGCACGCGCGGCGGCGCGCCCCGCGGCGGAGGGGGTCGTGCGCCGCCTCGCCGACGCGTCCCGCGCTCGCCTCCCAGGCGGCCGGGTCGTAAGCGCCCTCCACCACGGGCACCTGCTCGTCTGCGGCCCAAGCGCGCAGCGTGGCCAGACGGCGCGCGTACTCGTCGGCAGGCGCGATGTTCGAATTGAGATAGGCGATGGTCAGGTCGTGCCCGGCCGCGCGCAGCAGGCGCACGGGTTCGAGCGAGCACGGTCCGCAGCAGGCATGAAGCAGTAATTTCATCGGGTTTCCACGCTCCTTCGCAACGTGACGTATACTACCATGCTTGCAAGCGTATTCATCGAATCAAAGGATCGACGCCATGGCATCTCGCACCTACCGCGCAATCTTCTTCGACTTGGACGGCACGCTCTTGCCCATGGAGCTCGACGAGTTCCTGGGCGCCTACTTCGAAGCCATCGCGAACTTCGTCGCCGCGCACGGGCTGGACGCGGCGACGTTCTCGGCCGGGCTCAAGGCGGGGATCAAGGCCATGGCCGTCCACGACGACGGCCGTACGAACGCCGATGCATATTGGGAGGCGTTCTTCAGCCACGCCGATCGCGATGCCGCAGACTGGGACGAGCTGCTCGCCGGCTTCTACGAGCGCGACTTCGGCGCGATCGGCGCAGGCGTCGTCCCCAACTCGGCCGCGGCGCGCGCCATCGAGACGCTGGCTGCGAAGGGGTACCCGCTCGTGCTGGCAACCATGCCCATGTTCCCGCGCCGCGCCGTGGAATGGCGTCTGTCGTGGGCGGGCATCGACGCCTCCCGCTTCGGGCGCATCACGTCGTTCGAGAATTCCACGTCGGTGAAGCCGAAGCTGGCCTACTACGCCGAGAACGTGGCGGCGTGCGGCCTCGCCGGCGAAGACGTGCTCATGGTGGGCAACAACACGGTGGAGGACCTGGCCATCCGGGGACTCGGCGCCGACGCGTTCCTCGTGACCGATCACCTCCTCGACCCGGACGAAGGCTTCGATCTGGCTTCCGTCAAGCACGGCACCATGGAGGAGTTCGCCGCTTGGGCCGAGGCGCTGCCCGCGTGCGCCGACCCCGCGCAGGGCATCGAGGCGGGCATCGTCGAAGCCGCGGCACGCGCGGCCGTCCTGTCCCGCGCAGAGGAGGCCTAGCATGACGTTGTTCGACTGCGAACTCCAGGCGACGAGCGGCCACGCCCGCGCGCTGTCCTACGAAACGGCGCACGGGTCGTTCCAGACGCCGATGTTCATGCCGGTGGGCACGAGCGCAAGCGTGAAGGGCGTCACCGTGGGCCAGCTGAACGACCTCGGCAGCCAGGTGGTGCTGGCCAACACGTACCACCTGTCGCTGCGCCCCGGCGCCGACGTGGTGGCCGAGGCGGGAGGGGTGCACCGTTTCATGAACTACGACGGCCCCATGCTCACCGATTCGGGCGGGTTCCAGGTGTTCAGCCTGGCCGACACGCTCAAGCTGGACGACGAGGGCCTCACGTTCCGCTCCATCTACGACGGGACCAAGGTGCGCTGGACGCCCGAGAGCAACATGGAGATCCAGGAGCAGCTGGGCGCCGACATCGCCATGCAGCTGGACCAATGCCCGCCCTACCCGGCCGAGAAGGCCTTCGTGGCGAAAGCCGTCGATCTGTCGGCCAACTGGGCGCGTCGCTGCCTGGCGGCGCGTCAGCGCCCCGACCAGACGCTGTTCGGCATCGTCCAGGGCGGCATGGAGCTGGACCTGCGGCTGGAATCCATCCGCCGCCTGCGCGAGATCGAGGACGAGAGCCTGGCGCGCGGCGGGCGCCGCTTCGGCGGCTTCGGCATCGGCGGCTACTCGGTGGGCGAGGATCACGAGGTGATGTTCGAGACGCTGGGCCCCGTCGCCCGCGCCTGCCCCGAGGACCGTCCGCGCTACCTCATGGGCGTGGGCAACCCCACGACGCTCGTGCGCGCGGTGCGCGAGGGCGTTGACATGTTCGACTGCGTGCTGCCCACCCGCACGGCGCGCATGGGCACGGCGTTCTCGTCGACGGGTCGCATGAACATGCGCAACGCGAAGTTTACGCGCGACTTCGGCCCGCTCGACCCCGCGTGCACCTGCCCGACGTGCCGGAACCACAGCCGCGCCTACATCCGCCACCTCGTGAAGCAGAACGAGATGCTGGGCGGCATCCTGCTGTCCGTCCACAACCTGCACTACCTCATCGATCTCATGCGCCGTGCCCGCGAAGCGGTGCTGGCGGGGGCGTACGAGGAGTTCTACGAAGCCTGGATGGCCAGTCCCGCGGCGAAGGACTACTAGGGAAGGCGCTCGGGCGGACGCTTTCCCTGACCGGGGCCGTAACCTAACCGTAGGGATTAGCCCTGATCTTTTCGGCACCCTTCCTTCCGCATTCTCCTGGGTTGTGGCACAATGGGACAGTTACTGTGCAGGGAGCCTGCGGGCTCGCGCACGACGCACGCACGAGAAGCTCAACGAGGGAGAACGTCACATGGCGGCAACGCAGAAGACGAAGAAGAAACCCGCTCGGCCCACCGATCGGCGCAACATCTGGCTGCTCATCATCACGACCCTGCTGGTGCTGGGGTCCGTCTTCATGTTCACGCCGCCGCAGGAGAAGATCAACCAGGGCCTCGACATCCAAGGCGGCCTGTCGGTGGTGCTGACGGCGAAGAGCACCGACGGCCAGGCCGTGTCGAACGACGACATGGAGAAGAGCCGCGCCATCATCGAGAGCCGCGTGAACGCGCTGGGCGCCTCGGAGGCCGTGGTGCAGGTGCAGGGCACCGACCAGATCCTCGTGCAGATCCCCGGCCTCACCAACACCGAGGACGCGCTCAACACCATCGGCAAGACCGGCAAGCTCGAATTCGCGCGCCTCGACTCGTTCACCGACGAGGACGTGAAGACGAAGATCGAGAACGGCCAGGCCTCCGGCGAGGGCACCGTCTCCGACGACCTCGGCGTGGCCACGCTGCCGACGGGCGAGACGCAGCACCTCAAGGTGGAGGACGGCACGTACACGCCCATCGTCACCGGCTCGAACATCACGAAGGTCGACATCGGCAAGCGGAGCGACACCTCCACCGACTACGCCGTGAACATCTCGCTCGATTCGGCCGGCGCGGCGGCGTTCGCCGAGGCCTCGAAGGACCTCGCGCCCACGAAGGGCAAGATCGTCATCATCCTGGACAACGAGGTGCAATCGGCGCCCGCAACGCAGTCCGAGATCCCCGACGGCAACATCCAAATCACCGGCAATTACTCGCTCGACGAGGCCAAGGCGCTGCAGACCGTGCTGGAAAGCGGCTCGCTGCCCGTGAGCTTCGAGTACGCCCAGAGCCAGACCGTCGGCCCGACGCTCGGCCAGGACGCGCTGGCTTCCGGCGTGCTGGTGGCCCTCATCGGGCTGGCGGTGGTCATGCTGTACCTGCTGTTCTTCTACCGCGGCCTCGGCGCCATCACCGCCGCCGCCATGATCGTGTTCGCGGTGCTGTACCTGGGCATCCTGGCCACGTTGTCGTCGTTCGGCCTGTTCAGCCTCTCGCTTGCGGGCATCGCGGGCATCGTGCTGACCATCGGCATGGCGGCCGACTCGTCCATTCTCACCATGGAACGCTTCCGCGAGGAGATCCGCATGGGCCGCAGCGTGCGCGCCGCGTCCGTGACGGGCGTGAAGCACGCCATCGTCACCTCCATCGACGCCGACCTCGTCACGCTCGTGTCGGCGCTGTCGCTGTTCTTCCTGGCCAGCGCGTCGGTCAAGGGCTTCGGCCTGACGCTGGCGCTGGGCATCGCCTGTGACATCGCCATGATGCTGCTGTTCAAGGCACCGCTCATCCGCCTGCTGGCGCCGAAGGTGATCGCGCGGCATCCGGGCTTCTGGGGCATCAAGGACAGCCTGGCCGCGTCGAAGGACTACGCGGCGCTGGCCGCCGCCGAGGGCACCAGCACCGCCGCGGCCGAGGCCGGCGAGGCCATCAACGCCGCCGAGTCCGAGGAGGCCGCCCAGCGCGCCGAGGGCGCCGCGGGCGAGGCCGCTGCGCGTGCCGCGCGCAAGCCGCAGGGCAAGTTCATCAAGCACGACATCAACTTCCTGGGCCACCGCCGCGTGTTCTTGGGCGTGGCCGCGGTGCTGGTGTGCGTGTCGCTGGCCATCGTGGGCGTGAAAGGGCTGAACTTCGGCATCGAGTTCGTAGGCGGCACGTCGGTGTCGTTCCATAACACGGGCGACGTGAGCACCGAGCAGATGCGCACCGCGTTCAACGACGCCGGCGAGCCCGACGCCGTGGTGCAGACGACCACCGCCGACGGCGACCAGGGCTTCCTCGTGCGCACCACCACCACGAGCGCCGAAGAGGCCACGCAGCGCGCGAACCAGGTGGCGGACAAGCTGGGGCTGTCCACCGACAGCTTCGAGGTGACCACCATCGGCCCGGACTGGGGCGCCAGCGTCATCCAGTCGTCGCTCATCGCGTTCCTCGTGTCCATCGTGCTCATCATCATCTACATCGCCATCCGCTTCGAGTACAAGATGGGCGTCACTGCCATCGTGGCGCTGCTGCACGACCTGGTGCTGGTCATGGGCGTGTACGCGCTGGTGGGCCGCGAGGTGAACCCGAACACCATCGCCGCGCTGCTCACCATCCTGGGGTACTCGCTGTACGACACGGTGGTCGTGTTCCACCGCATCAACGACAACATGCAGTCCGACGACATCAAGTGCACGTTCATGACGATGGCGAACCACTCCATCAACCAGGTGCTGGTGCGTACCATCAACACGACGCTCACCTCGCTGATCCCGGTGCTGGCCATGCTGCTGTTCGGCGGCGAGACGCTGAAGGACTTCGCGTTCGCCATGGTAATCGGCCTCGTGTGCGGCTCGTACTCGTCCATCGCGGTGGCGTCGCCTTTGTACGCGATGTGGAAGACGCGCGAGCCCTGCTACCAGAAGCTGGTGAAGAAGTTCGGGCCCGAGGTCGGCCGGTTCGAGTTCGGCAACCCGAACGCGATGGCGGCGACGCTTTCCGGCAAGAAGGCCGTGAAGGCCACGGTCGCGCCTGCGTCCGCCGCGCTGGCGCCCGAGAAGCTTCGGGCCGAGGAGCCGCACGGCGCCACCGCCGCGAAGGCCGCGCCGAAGCCCCCGAAGGCCAAGCGCAAGAAGCGCCCCGACAAGAAGTAAAGCCGAACGGCCCCGGATCCCCGGGGCCGTTTTCGATCTCTACCGTTCAAACAGGTCGAACAATTCCTCGCGGCTGTGGATGCCGAGCTTTTTATACACGTGTCGGATATGGGATTTTGCCGTGCCGTTGGCAATGGTCATCTCGGTAGCGATCTCGCTGGCGGTTTTCTGCTGCAGCAAAAGTCCAAGTACTTCGCGCTCGCGTTTTCCGAGATTGCACCGAACGGAAACCTGCTCCAGACGCACGGCTTGCTCGTCGGTCAATCCGTTTTTCTCGCTCATATGACCAGGATCGAACAAGGCGATCAGCTGCTTCGGCATGAATCCGTTGCGAACGCATAAGAGCATGGCCATGAGCACAGCGAGGACCGATGTCAGCACGACAATGTCGTGCGCGCGCATTGTACCGAACATTGCCCATGCGGAAACGGCTCTGCCGACGATGCATCCTCCGAAATAGCTCAGCATCAACAAAGAGAACGCTCGGTACGCATGCGAGTCGGTCTTCTCGGTGATGGCGCACAGGAACACCACCGCATAAGCCAAGAATAGCAAGATGCCGATGAGGGCGAGATCGAATGTGATCACCGGATTGAGGTCCAAAAACGATGCCGATAGCGTTGCCGTCACGATAATGGGCACGGCAACGTTGAGCAGCGACAGCACGGTAAGTCGCTTGAAAGAAATCATCAGCACGCTGACTAGCAAGAAAGGTATGAGGATGACGATCGCTGAGAATGCCAGGGAAAAGTGTTCGAGCCCGGCGAAGGAAAGCGACACCATGAAGGCGTAGCTGAACAGGAACGTGGCGACGATGATGTGGGCGGGCGTGTGTCTGTCCGAATCGAGGGAAGATTGATCAAGGAGAGATCCTTGCAGAAGGCGCATGCGCTTCGTCAGCGAGTAGGCGCCAATGCACAGCAAGGCTGCGAGGCTGCATGCCACGCGCGGCGTGTCCATTCCTACGATGAACCACAGCATGATCGCGCCGACAAGGGCGGAGAACGCGATGTTCCAGATGACGACAGCCGCGCTGTGATGAGCGTACACCCACAGCCAGCACACGGCCATGACGGAAAGGTAGACACCGAATAAGCCGCCTCCTACCAATGAGACGAGAAGGGGAGACATATATGCCAATGCAGGGAACAAGGCGAACGCGAGAATGCTGACCAGCACGCAGGCGCTGGAAATCCAGATGACCGTCGGCTGGGCGAACACGGGTCGGTCGTGCCTCGAGAATGCGAGCAACACGAGCGAGGTCAACGCGCCGAACAAGCATGCAACGTCGGAGAACGACAGCGCTTCGGGCGAGGTGTGGGCTAGCACCGGGGTGTAGTGTGTGTACGACACGAGCGCAATGGCGCAGGACGTGCCGACGAACAGCCCGTCCGACACGATTTTCTCTCGCGTGTTTGCAAGGGCGCTTCGCAACTTTGCGACAGCGTCCGAGCCCCGTTCATTCCCCATGTCCACTCCCCTCCAGAAGCTATCTTAAGACAGTACCCCATCTCGGATGAATCAGCCAGGGCTAAAGCACTAACCCTTTCGAGGGTTATCGAGGGTTATCGACTGCGGTCATCGAAATGCCCCTTGTATTGCAAGATTACCGATTTCTTAACCCGCCGATGGACGAGTAAGTTTTTGCCAGGCCGAACGCTTCGGGCAAGCGGGTCGGTCTCAAGGAGACTAAAGAAAGGGGACATCATGCAAGAACAAGCACGCATACTGGATCAGGGCATATCCCGACGCGGATTCCTCACCGGCGCTGCGATGGTAGGCGCAGGCGCAGCGCTCGGACTTGCCGGATGCAGCGGCTCATCGGATGCCGAGACCAAAACACCTGCCGAAGAAGTGGCATCTGCCCCGGACTCGGCTGCGAAGGCGCCTGCGGCGTCGGGCCAGCCGTCGTTCCTCACGCCGCCCGACCCCATTCCCGACAGCGACATCGTCGAAACCGTCGAGTGCGACATCGTCATCTGCGGCGCGGGCATCTGCGGCCTGCCCGCGGCCATGCTGGCGGCGGAGAACGGCGCGAACGTGCACGTGGTGGAGAAGGGCAGCACGTACGGTCTGTTCCGCCTGTGCACCGCCGGATTCAACTCTGACGTGCAGACCAAGCTGGGCCTGACCACCGACCGCAAGGAGTTCGTGACGTCCACGTGGGCTATCACCAACGGCGTGCAGGGCAGGATGTCGTCCTACGGGCTGTGGTTCGACAACTCGGGCCCTTACGTCAACTGGCTCGAGAAGATATTCAACGAAAAGGGCTACCAGCTGATTCCGGCCGCTTCGCTCGACTACAAGATCACGAACGACGGCGTGGGCATGCCGGGCGCAAGCCCCCTGTGGCAGGCTTTCGCTCAGATGATCTTCTTCGCGCAGGAAGACGGAGGCTTCTTCGCCACGGGCAACCCCGTCGACTGGACCGGCGTGATGGAGGCCTATGCCACCGAGAAGGGCGCCACGTTCCACTACGATTCTCCTGCGGTGCAGCTCGTGCGCGACGAGAGCGGCCGATGCACGGGGGTCATCGCCAAGAACGAGTCCGACGAGTACGTGCGGTACAACGCTGCGAAGGGCGTGCTGCTGACCACGGGCGACATGGCTGCCGATCGCGAGATGATGGCGCACTACAACGTATCGCTCAGCAAGATCGTCCGCTACAACATCAATACGAACGACACGGGCGACGGCCAGAAGATGGGCATCTGGATCGGCGCCGACATGGACGAGTTCGCCTGCGGCGATCTGTGGCCGTTCGCGGCCGTCATGATGGACGGCACGCTGCCCACCACGTTCGACGGCACGCACTTCTACGCCGGCGTCGCCAACCTGCCGGTGCTGATGGTGGACGGCGCGGGCCGTCGCCTCATGGCCGAGAACCTGCCGTTCCAGTCGCCTTCCATCCCGAAGCTCACCTGCACGCCCGACGGCTGCGCGTGGAGCATCTGGGACAGCGCTTGGAAGGAGAAGTTCCCCGAGGGCGGGTACATGGTGGAGGACTATACCGCCTCCAACACCCAGGAGGAAGTGGACAAGAACGTGGAGAACGGCATCACGTTCAAGTTCGATACCATCGAGGAGCTGTGCGAGCATTGCGGCTTCGACAAGGACATCTTCATGGCCACGTTCGAGCGCTACAACGAGCTGTGCGAGGCGGGCGAGGACCTCGACTTCTACAAGGACCCGCTGTGGATGAACGCCATCGACACCCCGCCGTTCTACGCTTCCAAGCACTGCTCGTCGATGACCTCGACGCGCGGCGGCTTGAAGAACGACGAGCGCTGCCGCGTCCTCGACAAGGAAGGGCGACCCATCCCCGGCCTGTACGCTGCAGGCAACACGGCTGGCTCGTTCTACGGCAACGTGTATCCGCCGAACGTCATGGGATCCGGCATCGGCCATGGGCAGTGCTTCGCCTGGCTCGCCGTCAAAGACATACTCGGCCTGGACTACATCCATGCGAACATCTAGGAGAGTCGAGGTGCCTGACGTGAAGAGGAAGAACCTGTTGATGGCGGTGTGCACGGTGCTGGCGACGGTCGCGTTGGCGGCGACGTTGGGGGGATGCGCGCCCTCGCAGCCTTCGGGCGATGCGGGCAACGGCGGCGCCGATGCGGCATCGTACCCGGTTGGCTCGCTCAAGGCCGTTCATGTCGCCGGACAGCTCGACGATGCGGACGAGTACCCCAACAAGCTGTGTCTGAGCTGCCACGACCGCACCACCATCAATGCGGCGAACGAGGACTTCGGCGGCATCGAGGGATTCAATCCTCACAAGGCGCACCTTGAGGCCGGCGACTGCACCTCCTGCCACTCGGTTGACGGCACGTCGACCCTCTCCTGCAACGAGTGCCACGACGCGCCGCTGCCCGAGGGCTGGCAGAGCGCCGAGCGCGGCTCCGGCCCGCTCCACAGCCTGACGAAGTAACATCTCCTCGCTGAGCGGGCGCCGCTTCCCTCCCCAGGCGCCCGATGCGAAGAACGGCCCCCGACGAACACGCCGGGGGCCGTTGCTTTCGCGCGCCGCCGGGAGGGGGAGGCGGCGCGCGAGGATGGGCGGTGCGGGGCTACTTGCCGGCGACAGCGCGTCCCACCACGTAGCCCTGCGTGTGGCAGCGGCCGAGGGAGAGGCCGGGCACCGTCATGGGGTAGTCGGGGCTGCCGAAGAAGTTGCCGGCGCAGTTGCCGATGGAGTACAGGCCCTCGATGGGCGCCCCGTCCTTGTCGAGCACCTGCATGTCGGCGTTCACGTTCACGCCGTGGATGATGGTGGACAGGCCGATGCGGCGGTGGATGCCGTAGAACGGCGGCGTCACGATGGGCTTGAGCCACTTCGCCGCCTTGCCCATGTCCTCGTCGACGCCCAACGCGCACAGCTCGTTGTAGCGAGCGACGGTCTTCGCGAAGGCGGCGACGTCGGTCAGGCCGAGCTTCTCTCCCAGCTCCTCGATCGTGTCGGCCGCGTAGGTGTTGATGAGCGTGTCGTACACGCCTTCCTTCTCGCCCTCGACCTCGGGCATGTAGTTCACCATGGCCTCGGGCGGGATGAGGGCCCCGGGCCAGTCGGCGCAGTCGGTCATGTAGTTGCTGTCGAACACCTGGGTGTACCAGCCCTGGTCTTCCTCGCTTTTGAGGAAGTTGCCCATCGTGGCCATCTCGGAGCGGTTCTCGTTGCAGAAGCGCGTGCCGTCGTTCTTCACGCACAGGAAGGGCATGTCGGCCATCGACCCTGGGCCGGCGTCGAAGTCGTGGAGCACCTTCGAGCCGCACACGTCCTCCATGCGCCCGCCGGCCCATACCATCATCTTCTGCCCGTCGCCGGTCTTGTTCTGCTCCTTGCGGTAGATGTTCGCCATCTCCGCTTCGTAATAGGCCATCATCTCGTCGTCGTTCTCGTAGTCGCCCGTGGCGATGATCACGCCTTTGGACGCGTTGAACTGGATGTAGCCGTCCTTGCCCTCGGCGACCACGCCCGTCACCGCGCCGCCGTCGTTCTGCACGAGCTGCGCGGCAGGGGTGGAGTAGAAGATATCGACGCCCTGCTGCTCGGCGTAGTCGGCGATGTCGCGCATGCCGTTGCCCGTGTTGTAGGGCTTGGGGCCGAAGTCGAAGGCGAAGTACGTGATGTCGTACCCGTCGATCTGCTTGATGGGCCCCGTCCACTTCGCGGTGGAGTCCACCACCTGCGCGCCCGCCTTCTGGGCGATATCCCACAGCCACTGCAGCGCCTCGCCGGAGTTGTACGCCCAGAGGCGCACCTGCTCGCGATCGGACCGGTGGCAGCAATCCTCCGTGATGAGCGACACGACGGCCTCGACCCCGGCGGGGTCGGGCTGGGCCAGGACGATGGAAACGCAGGGGGTGCCCTGCGAGAAGGCCCGGGCCTCCCTCTGCAGCAGCGCCACCTTCGCGCCCGCCTCGAAGGCGGACAGCGCTGCGGGCACGCCTGCGGCGCCGGCTCCCACGACCACGACGTCGTAGTCCTTCGTCTCCAAGATATCGGTGATGGGCTCCGGCTTCGCGAAGAAGCTGGGCAGCCCGTCCTCGGCCGCGGCGCCCGCGTTGGCGGATGCGGCCGTGCCGGCGGCGCTTCCCTGCGGCGCGCACGCGCTCAGCATGGATGCCCCGGCGGCGCCGACGGCGGCGACGCCTCCGAATTTGAACAGGTCGCGACGTGAAATGGTGCTCATGAGTTGATTCCCTCCTCGGTCGGTGCGGTTCGTCCCCTGCGGAACGGGCCCCACCATAGGGCAGCGGGCGGAATGCGCGCATCGACCGCACGGGGATTCGCAGGCTTAAAAATCGTAACCCCCGCGCATAACCCCCTGTTTTGCTCGGACGATGCAAAACCACCCGTCGCGCGGTTTCTCGGTTCGGGGCGTTTCGTCTATAATCGCCCCGAGGCTTGACGGGACGAAGGGGAGCTCCTCGACATGTCGGTGGAACGGGAAGATCATCAAGAAGAATCTCAGGAAGTGCCGGTCCGGAGGCGGTCGCGGCTGTTCTGCGGCGCGATCGCGGTGCCGGTCGCCTTTTTGGGTTTGGGCGTGTATCGCGCGTGGATCGAGATCATGTTCGTGGGGTCGTTCGTCGATTTCCCCGCAGTGGCGTTCTCGGGGCGGGACCTGTTCGACCTGACCATGGTGGTGACCGCGGTCGCCTGCACGCTGCTCGCGCGCAGGATCGGGCCGTTCTTCGACAAGCCGGCCGTCTACGCCCTGTGCGCCGCGACGCTGACGGCGTCCACCGTGCTCATGTTCGCGTCGTGCTGGCTGCCCGGCACCGCGCCGGCGGTGGGGGTGCCGGCCACGCTGCTGGGAGGGTTCGGCATCGCCTTGCTCATCCTGTTCTGGAGCGAGCTGTACGGCTGCCTGAACCCCTTGCGCGTGGCGCTGTACTATTCGGCGTCCATCGTGGTGGGCGCGCTTGTGCTGTACGTGTACCGCGGGTTCATGCTGCCGTGGCTGTTCGTGATGACGTCCCTGCTGCCGGCGGCGTCGCTCGTGCTGCTGCGCCGCGGGTTCGGCAGCCTCCCGACGGCCGAGCTGCCCTCGACGTCGTGGACGCGGTTCTCGGTGCCGTGGAAGGCGGTGCTGTTCATGGCGGCCTACGCGTTCGCGTACGGGCTCATGGAGGGCGGGCTGTACGCCGGCGCGTTCGGACCGCATTCCGCGCCGGGGACGCTGGCGGTGGGCGTGCTCGTGTTTTTGGGCGTGGCGGTGCGCGGCGGGCGCTTCGACTTCGGCATCATCTACCGGGTGGCGCTGCCGCTCATGGTGGTGGCGCTGTTCCTGCTTCCCACGCTCGGGCACGTGCAGGGTATGGCCGCCAGCTTCTGCGTCTCCGCCGGGTACACGGCGCAATCCGTCCTCATCATGCTCATCATGGCGAACATCTGCTACCGCTACGGCGTGTCGGCCCTGTGGCTGTTCGGCATCGAGCGCAGCGTGCGGCAGGTGTCCATGTGGTTGGGGCGGCTCGTGGCCGACGGCGCGCAGTCGTTCGACGTGCTGGGAGGCAACGGCGAGCTGTTCATCTCGCTGTTGACGGTGGTGGCCATCGTGACCGCAACCACCATCCTGTTCTCGGAGCGCGACCTGTCCAGCCGCTGGGGCGCGAACTTCCTGGCGGGAGGCACCGACTCGGCCGCGATGATACGCAAGCAGGAGCTGGCCGACCGCTGCGCCGAGGTCGCGCGCGCCTACAAGCTGTCCACCCGCGAGGAGGAGGTGCTGTTGCTGCTGGCCCAGCGCAAGACGGTGGGCATCATCGAGCGCGAGCTGTTCATCGCGAACGGGACGGCGAAGGCCCACGTGCGCCACATCTACCAGAAGCTCGACATCCACACGCGCCAGGAGCTGTTCGACCTGTTGGGCGTCGAAGCGCGCGAGGGCGGCAAAGGCGCGGGTGCGACGGCCGACGAGGGGCTGTAAGGCGCCGAGCGTCCGCGCATCGTGGTAGCGCCGAGGTCGGTCGCGTCGCTTCGCCGCTGCGCGTCTGCGGCGAAGCGCTCGGAGAGGCGGCCCGTTCGCGTTTCGGATCACTCGGCGATCGAGGAACCGCTGAGCGATACGGGGAGCCTTCGCGAGCGCTAGCTTTCCGCCGCCGTGACAGGGGGAGGGGAGTCTATGCGCTTCCGTCGTCGACCATGATCGGCATGTTTCGTGCGGGCGCGCTTCCCGATGTCGGCGTGAAAGCGAAATTCCCTTTTTTTGCACAATAATCCGCGACGTGCGGTGGTTGGCAGGGTTTTGGGAGGCTCTCGGAGCTTCGGAATGCGCCCCTGGCGAGTGACGGCTGTCGTTTCCCCAGTTCGCGCGATCCCTGGAAGCATTGGGAGGGTTGTAAGGCTGCGCACGTCGCGGTTTTTTGCTCATTTGGGAGAGTTTTTGCGTGCAGAAGCCGCGCAGAGCCTCCCGCCTCCAGCCTCCGAACGCGAGAAAGCGAGCCCAGGCCGGGGCTCGCTTTCTCGCAAAGACGGGTCGATGCCCGAATATGCGCCGCCGCGAAGGAGGACGCGGCGGCGCGCCAAGGGGCCGGCTACATGATGAGCATCGCCGCGGTCAGCACCACCACGAGCACGATGCCGGTGACCACGATCACCTTCATCACCCACTTGAGCATGGTGGCGTACTGCACCTTCGCCGGCGGGGGGCCCGCCAGCACGGCGCCGTTCAGCGGCGTGATGATGGCCACGAGGCCGTGGGCGGCCACGTAGATCATGACCATGACCTCGGCCGAGAAGCCCAGGCCGTTCGTCAGCGGCCCCATGATGGGCATCGCCAGCGTGGCCATGCCGGAGCTCGAGGGGATGGCGAACGACAGCACGAAGTAGAACAGGAACGTGGCGGGCGCGAAGATGAAGGCGGGCACGCCGGACAGCGCGTTCGCGGCGTTCGTGAGGATGAACGTGTCAAGTTGCGTCTCGCCCATGATGACGGCGACGGAGCGCGCAAGCGCGATGACGAGCGCGACGCTGACCATCTCGGCGCAGCCGCCGAGGAACGTCTTCACGATGTCCTTGCCCGCGAAGCGCGCGAAGATGCCGATGACGATGGCCATGAGCAGGAACCACGCCGTGGCCTCGTTGAAGTACCACATGCCCAGCGGCACGCCGGTGAGCACCGCGCTCCAGGCGCCCGCCGGGTCGTCGACCGAGCCGCCGGCCATGAAGACGTCGATGCCGAAGTTCTGCCACGGTACGAAGCCGACGATCATGACGACGAACGTGAGCGCGAACAGCACGAGCACGACCTTCTGCTTGCCGGAGAGGACGGCCGAGAACGCCGGGTTCTCCGCATCCTCCTCCATCTGGCCGTACTCCTTCTCGGACTCCTCCTGCTCCTGCAACGACAGGAACGTGGAGCCTTTGTCGGCCTTGACCTTCTTGGCGTAGCGCATGACGAAGAAGATGGAGATGGCCTCGGCGATGACGAACAGCACGAGCCCGAAGCCGATGATGACGCCCTGGTCGATGGCGATGCCCATGTCGGTGAGGGCGGCGGTGGCCACGCCGACGGAGAACGGGTTCACCGTGGAGCCGATGCAGCCCGCGCCCGCGCCCAGCAGCACCACGAGCGCGCCGGTGAGCGTGTCGAAGCCCGCGGCGTACATGGTGGCGGCCAGCAGGATGTAGAACGGCACCGTCTCCTCCATCATGCCGTAGGTGGAGCCGCAGATGCCGAACAGCAGCATGAGGATGGGGATGAGGACGAGCTCGCGGCCCTTGAGGGCGCGTACGAGCGTGGCGACGCCGGTGTCGAGCGCGCCGGTCTTGTTCACCATGGCCAGAAAGCCGCCCAGCACGAGCACGAACACGCACACCTGCATGGCGCTCGAGAAGCCGAGCACCGGGGAGGTCAGAACGTCGGCGAACGACGCTCCGGTTACCTCGCTCGTGAAGAACGACATCGCCACGGTGACGAGCGCCACGACGATCAGGCACGCCACGAGGATGATGAAGGAGTCCGGTGCGCCTTTCTTCTTGCGCTTCTTCTTGCCGCCGGGCTCGGGGGCCGCGGCGACGGGCGCGCCCTCGGCGGCTTCCGTCGCCAGCTTCTGGTTCTCGCTCTCGCTCATCGCTCGTTCTCCTTGTCGTCGCGCGCTCGGGCTTCCAGCCAGCGCAGGGCCATCGTTGCGGTCATCGCCGCGCCTTCGACGAACACGCTCTCGTCGAACACCACGCGGGAGTTGTGCACGGGGTAGCGCACGCCTTCGTCCTCCGAGCCGGTGCCCATGACGAAGTAGGTGGTGGGCACGGCCTGCGAGATGACGCTCATGTCGTCGGAGCCCGAGATGGGCTTGTCGAGGATGGTGACGGGGCGGCCGGTGAGGTCCTCCACGTAGCCGATCAGCTCGTCGGTGAGATCGGGGTCGTTGTACACGCTCGGCACGCCGCGGAGGAACCGCACGTCGACGCTGCCGCCGAAGCCCTCCGCGATGCCGCGGCACATCGCCTCCATGCGCTCCTTGAGATGCGCGCGGGTGCCCTCGTCGATGGTGCGCAGGGTGCCCAGCAGGTGCACGTCGTCGGGAACGATGTTGGCGGCCGTGCCGCCGTTGATGGCACCGAACGTGATGACCGCCTGGTCGTTCGGGTCGAGCTCGCGCGCGATGAGGTTCTGCGCGCCGAAGAAGATATGGCAGGCGATGTTGAACGGGTCCACCAGCTGGTGCGGGCGCGAGCCGTGGCC
>ERZ781272.533-NODE-533-length-23632-cov-6.071765_pt1 | contig 23632 bp, 24 predicted proteins | sample MGYA00375850_ERZ781272 | MGnify/ENA primary metagenome ERZ781272 (study PRJEB29790, sample SAMN06051246) | human gut metagenome | host: Homo sapiens | place: USA: Cincinnati, Ohio | collected 2013-06-21 | study: EMG produced TPA metagenomics assembly of the Gut...
CAAGCAGGTCTTATTCGCTTTCCCTAATGTGTAACACATCTTTGACAAACCAACAGTATTTACAGGAAAAAGACGGGAACCGGACCGGCTCCCCGTCTTTATTCATCGTCATTTTGAGTAGAAATGTAATGTTTTGCATAAGTTTCATACAAGTAGTCGACAAATGCAAGAATTCCGCCGATGACTGCGACAATCACGAATGTCCATGCCAAAAATTTACCAAAGGAACGCATATAGACCTATCTCCTTTTTCCGTCAATAATCTACGATTTCAAATGTCCCGAAAGACTCTGGCAAAAATACCGGCCTTTCACTGTGTACGGGAAACAGGCAGCTAAAATGGTCTTTGATCCCGTCCAGTCTGGTGCAATAGAAATTTCCCTGAAAGACAAACCCTGCTTCAAGGGCAGGAAACCCCAGCTTTGTGTGGAGCAACTCATAGGGGATGAAAAATTCCACTCCCCAATATTCCCCTTGCAAATCTTCCCCTGTGAATGCGTGGAGTGCATGCAGGCAGGCCGGCTCATATTCTTCTACCACGGTTTCTCCCCGGCATTTTTCAATGAAAAGGACTCCGCGCGCATTCGAAGTTATGCGGAGGTATTCCTCTCCCTCAGCGCTAAGGCAGACCGTCATGCAGCTATCCTCCAGCAAGACCCTCGGTTCCGTCTCCTCACAGCGGTATTCCACCTCAAAGGACCACATGCGTACAAACAGCCCCTGCCCGGTCACACAGCAAATTCTGGCCTGGGAAAACGGGCGGTAGGCTCCCTTTGCAAAAGGATATTTTGTTAGCTTCGCCACCGGGAGCGTATCCCACACCACGGGAAGCGGCTGCATGCAAACTTCAAACGGCATAATTGGTGTTCCTTCCTTATTGCACTTTGTCTTCCTGGATCTATCATCAAAAGCATGGTCCGTTTTCATGCACTTCATGCAGCCAAAAGGTTCGTCAGGAAATAGTTCTGCCTGTGTACCTGCTGAAAACAAAAAGCGGGGAAAACCGGCAATTCCACGATTGCCCTGCGCGAGTGCTATCATTGCCCGTCACCCCAGGCATGCCAAGAAAACAAGGTAAGATGATTTATCTGTAGATATTCGCGAAGCGGAATTGCGCACGAAGCTCCAGTTCCTTTGGCTTGTACTTACCAAGTGCTTTTCTTATCCTATGAACGCAAAGCATGAATGGGATAATTGGACGTCGCCTCATGGCGGGCCATGAAAATTTTGATTTATTTTTATTATACCACAAGTTGTCCGATTGAGAAACCTGTAAATCCTTAAACTTCCTTAAAAAAGCCGGAATAGGGACTTTTTTAATTGACAACTGAAAAAATTGACCGTTATAATAGGAAAGGGAGAAATTTTCCTAATTATTAGGAGGGAACCAAATTGCAGGATCCTGTGTTTCACAAATTACTCGGCGGAATTGCCAATGCACACCGCAAACACGCGGGGGAGGGAATTGCCAAGAACGGCCTGACTCGCGGCCAGCCGATGCTGCTCGACATGCTGGTCAAATACGACGGCTGCAACCAAAAGCTCATCGCAGAAAAATGCCAGCTGGAACCAGCCACCATCACCAGCATTTTGAGTCTGATGGAAAAATCCGGCCTTGTTGAACGCAGAAGCCTGCCCGAAGATAAACGCGTCATGACCGTCCATCTGACTCAAAAAGGACGCGACGCGCACCAGCGGGTCAGCGAAGTCTTTTTGCGGGAACAGGAAGAAGTCTGTTTTGCCGGATTTACTCCAAAGGAACGCGAGGAGGCCATTGCTGTTTTGCGCAGAATCCACCGCAACCTTACCGGGCATGACCTGGAATTTTAACCGACAGAAGTTATCAGGCGCTTTGGATGCAATAGCGCCTGATTTTCTTGTTTTCTCACTCTTCTTAAGGTATGATACAAAAAAGAAGCGGAGGCGCAGAACCATGCACATTTACGTCGATGCGGACGCCTGCCCGGTCAAGGAAATCATTGTGGCGCAGGCGAAGCGGCGCGCCGTACCGGTCACCATGGTGACCGATACCAGCCACGAACTCCTCGACGGCTACAGCCGTATTATCACGGTGGACAAAGCCCGAGACAGTGCGGACTTCAAGCTGATAAACCTTGTCTACGCAGGGGATATCGTGGTAACGCAGGATTACGGGGTTGCCGCCATGGCACTGTCCAAGCGCGCACATCCTATCCACCCGAGCGGAATGCTTTACACGGCCGAAAACATCGATCAACTTTTGTTTGAGCGCCATCTCGGACAAAAAGTGCGCCGCAGCGGCGGTAGAACGCGGGGAAATCACAAACGTACTGCGGCTGACGACGCGGCGTTTGAACAATCCCTGTGCAGTCTGCTTGAAACCCTGTGCACCGCTGGAAAGGACCATAGAGCATGATTTTGACGCCCACCCAATTTCAAGACTTTGAGCCGAAGCGTCCCACTTTTGCCCTGTTCGGGGTTCCGGTTTCGCATTCAGTTTCCCCGCAGCTCCACGCTGCACTGTTTGCACAAAGCGGCGTGGAAGCGGATTACATTGCGGTGGAGGTACGCCCCGAAGAACTAGAAAGCGCCTTTGTACTTGCCAGAAAAAAGCTCTGCGGGTTCAACCTCACCATCCCGCACAAAATCAACATCTTGCCCCTTCTTGATGAAATCGGGCAGGAAGCGAAAGCGCTCGGCAGCGTCAACACCGTACATTTTAAAAAAGGTAAAGCCTACGGTTACAACACCGATATCGACGGCATGTCGCTTTCCTTTGCAATGGACGGTATTTCCCTGAAGGGCAAACAGGCCCTGGTTCTCGGAAACGGGGGTGTAAGTGCGATGGCTGCTTACCTCTGTGCCAAGCAGGGAGCGCAGGTGACCGTCTGTGCCAGATGCCCACAGTCGGACGCCGCGCTCAGACTCAAAGAATGGCTTATCCGCTCCGGGTATTCGGTGCAGCTGACGGATTTTCTCCATACTCCGCATGATGCGCAGATTATTATTAATGGAACCCCGGTCGGCATGTCACCGGAGGAGGAAAACTCCCCTCTTGCCCTGACAAACTGCCCAGAGGCGGAATATATCTTTGACTGCATTTATAATCCCCGCCGGACCCTGCTGCTGGTAGAGGCGGCACAGCGCGGCATCCCCCATCAGGACGGCCTGCTCATGTTGGTCGGACAGGCGGCCAAAGCACAGGAAATCTGGCTAGGCACCCGCTTTGATAAGGCACAGCTAGGCCGAATTAAGGAACAACTCGCCGCACAACTGATGTTCAAGCGCCTGCACGAGCGGCATGGCAAGGATAATCTCGTGCTCTGCGGCTTTATGGGCTGCGGCAAAACTTCCGTTGCTAAACGGACTGGGGAACTGCTTGGGATCAAACCGCTTGACACCGACCTGCTTGTCGAGCAGCGGGAGGGAATGCCCATCTCCGCTATTTTCAAAGAACATGGAGAGGATGCTTTCCGCTCACTGGAACGGGATGCCGTACAGGAGGCTGCATCGAGAAAAGGAGCCATCATTGCACTGGGAGGCGGCGCCGTGCTCGATCCGCGCAACGTAGAAACTCTCCGAAGTACCGGTTTGATTGTGTGGCTTGATACCCCGATTGACCGCATTGTGGAGCTTTTAAAAGGGGATCAAACCCGTCCGCTTGCACAGGGAGGAGAAGCCGTCCTGCGGGCAAGGCATGCGTCCCGTGTTCCCATTTATGAAAACGCATGCAATATCCGGGTGAGCGGCATCACCGTTGAGGCTTTGTGCCGTGAGCTCTATGAATCCATCTGAACAGGAGGATACCAATGAAACTGATTTCTTGGAATGTAAATGGGCTGCGCGCCTGTATGAATAAAGGCTTTATGGACAGTATCGCTTCTCTTGACCCGGATATCCTCTGCCTGCAGGAGACCAAGATGCAGCCCGGCCAGGCGGAAATCCCGATGCAGGGATACCATGAATACTGGTGCTCTGCAGAGAAAAAAGGATACTCCGGGACCGCCGTGTTCTCAAAGGTCGAGCCGCTTTCCGTGAGCTATGGTATCGGCGTAGAAGAGCACGACCATGAGGGGCGGGTCATCACACTTGAATATGAGGAGTTTTTCCTTGTCAACGTTTATGCTCCCAACGTGCAGCGGGAACTCACCCGGCTTAGTTATCGGATGCAGTGGGAGGATGCGTTTCGTGCTTTCCTTCTCTTATTAAAAGAGAAAAAGCCGGTAGTCGTCTGCGGGGATATGAACGTCGCCCACAGGGAAATTGATTTGAAGAACGCAAAATCTAATAAGGGAAACGCGGGTTTTACCGACGAGGAGCGCCAAAAGATGTCTGAGCTGTTGGCAAGCGGCTTTCTTGACAGCTTCCGCGTGCTCTACCCGGACAAAACGGACGCCTACTCCTGGTGGTCGTACATGTTCAAAGCGAGGGAGCGAAACGCGGGGTGGCGCATCGATTACTTTCTCATTACTGAGGACTTGAAGGGGTATCTGGAGGATTCTTTCCTCTGTCCGGAAATTATGGGAAGCGATCACTGCCCGGTCGGAATTATTCTTTCCTTTTGACACAAATCTCCCGTTTTCGAATTGAAAAACTTTGTGCGTTATGCTATGATAAAGTTGTCTTAAGCCCCGGCCGCCTGAAAACGGGGTGAGACAAGCGGAATATACTCTCGTGCCGGGAAAAGCTCTGAAAAGCCTGCACTCCCGACGTTTGATGAAAAGGCGCCAATCAGACAGAAAGCGAGGAGAACACATGTTGGAACAATTGACTCAGATTTTTGGTGTAAGCGGACGGGAAGGGGATGTCGCCGGATTTGTTGCGGATGCAGTGAAACCCTATGTCGACGAGATAAAAATTGACGCGCTCGGCAATGTTATCGCCTATAAAAAAGGAACCGGTACCAACCCGAAAAAAATTATGGCGAGCGCGCATATCGATGAAATCGGCTTTATGGTCACCAAAATCACGGAGGACGGATACCTGAAGGTGCGCGCCATCGGCGGCATCTCGATGTACACCTCCTATGCAAACCGTATCGAGTTTAAAAACGGTGTTAAGGGTGCTTTGATGACCGAGAGCAATATCGTAGAAGTCGGAAAAAACGACGTCTCCAAGCTTTATGTGGACATCGGAGCCGCCTCAAAAGAGGACGCGGAGAAATACATCCGAGTGGGCGACACCGCGCACTACGTCGGCGAATGCGTCGAGCTGATCAGCGGGCGTTATATGAGCAAATCCTTTGACGACCGTGTGGCCGCATACATACTCATTCAAAGTATCCGACAAATCATGGAGTGCAAAAACGATTTGTACTATGTGTTCTCCACCCAGGAGGAGGTTGGCCTGCGCGGGGCAGGAGTCGCTGCTCAGGGAATTCATCCGGATATCGGCATTGCGCTCGACGTGACCACCAGCTTTGACACACCGGATAACAAAGACGGCAACGTCGTGCTGGGTGGGGGCGCTGCCATCAAAGTGATGGATTCCTCGGTCATCTGTGACGAAATGCTCGTAGAGCGCATGGTCGGCGTCGCCAAACGCGACAACATCCCTTACCAGATGGAAGTACTTGCAGCAGGCGGGACTGATGCAGGCGCTATCAACCAGTCAAACGATGGGGTAAGAAGCTGTGGCATCAGTATCCCGAACCGCTATGTCCATACGCCCGTCTCGGTACTCGATATCGCGGATGTAAACGCCTGTACGGCGCTGTTGACCTCCTTTGTTTGCGAGGAATTTGAATTTTAATTATGACTTACTACCCGGACAAATCTTGTGTTTGGGTTTTGAGCGGACAGTGACTTTAAGAAAGAAGGTATTAAAAGCATGAGATGCGGCGTTTGTGAACGAATTGATATGATTAAAAAAGGGATGAACCCCTATTTCGTGGCGGAACTTGAGACCGGATATGTGGTCATCGGCGATCACCAGTATTTTAAGGGATACACGGTCTTTATCTGCAAAGAGCATTATTCGGAGTTAAGCGAGCTTAAACCGGAATTCCAAAAACAGTTCCTTCAGGATATGGCGCTGGTCGGCAAGGCGGTTTACAACACCTTCCATCCCGACCATGTCCAGTATGAGCTCCACGGAAAGAAAGGCACTCATCTGCTCTGGCACTACTTCCCGCGCGTCCACGGGGATACTCCGGAGGACGAGGGCGGCCCTGTCTGGTGGGTACCGAAAGAGCAGATGTTTGACAATCTCAAACGTCCGACCAAGGAAGCCCTTGCTGACATGGTCGCAGCCTTGAGAAAAGAACTCCATCTTCTTCAGCATCCGGAAGAAGCCGAGACAGAGAAGCAAAAATAAACCGACAGTAAAACAGGCGGAGGAAAGTTCCTCCGCCTGCTGCTTCTTGGCAAGTGCAACGCGCAAATAGATTCCCATATCACCAACAATGCTTCCCAAGACGTCCCCCGCGAACACTCCAAGCCAGACCAAACCCATATTCCAGATGGCGGTACCGAGTGTGGTCAGTACTAGGATACCTCCTGTGTTTATCTTTATCATTCCGGTGGGAGTTAAAATGAGGCATCGCACGATCGGAATAAACCGTCAGAAAAACACGGAAGCCATCCCCTTTGCGCAAAAACCATCCCTGCACCCGCTCGACACCCTGTGGTTTGAGATGGAAAATACGCCCAATCCTTCCAGATAAAATGCGTTTGAGACGCTGTGCATCCAAAATCATGCCGATTCCGGAAAGGACAAGCACCTCTGCCACGGAACCGATGGCGGCCATGAAAATAACCGGCCAGACATTCAACCAGTTATTTCGGGGTTACACTGCCCATTGCAGTAGAGAATTTTTCCCCCCGGTTCCCCGAAGTGATTTTGACTTTCGGCGGCTTCATGACAACCTATCCTACTCCATCATCTGGATAATCCCCTGTTTTTATGCGTTTTCCTGACCATATCCGGTATTCTTACAGAAACCCATAAGGGTAACATTTTTAAATTAACTACGGATATCAAGCAGTTTTTGCTTGAGTTCGCCTTCGATGCGGCGAAGTTCCTGCTCCGCATCCGCACGCTTCTGACGGCCTTCCTGTTGAATCTGGATGACCTCGTCGAGTGTGGAGATGAGGTTCTGGTTTGTCTCCCGGAGCGTTTCAATGTCCACAATGCCGCGCTCGGATTCTTTTACAGTTTCCACGGTTGCCATCTTGAGCGTCTGGGAATTCTTACGCAACAGCTCATTGGTCATATCCGTCACCTGCCGCTGTGCGGCGGCAGCCTGCTGGGAATGCGCGATGCCAAGCGCCAGCACCATCTGGTTTTTCCACAAAGGGATAGTGTTTACCAGAGTGGTCTGGATTTTTTCAGACATCAGGGTATCGTTGCCCTGCACCATACGGATTTGCGGCGCCGTCTGGATGGATACCATCCGGGTCAATTCCAAATCGTGCAGTTTTTTCTCAAAACGATCGCACATAGAGGCGAGATCGTTTGCCGCCTGAGCATCTTCCGGAAGACCGGAAGCCTTTGCCTTTTCCATCAGTGCGGGCAATTCCTTAGAGCGAACTTCTTCAAGCTTTTTACGCCCCGCCAAAATGTACATGGTCAGTTCCTTAAAATAGACCTTGTTGAGCTCATACATTTTGTCAAGCAGAGCAACGTCTTTCATCAGCTGGATCTGATGGTTTTCCAAAACCCCGCAGATTCTATTGATGTTGACCTCTGCCTTGTCATACTTTGCCTTAAGTGCGGTGACTTTGTTAGCGGAACGCTTGAAAAAGCCGAAGAAACCCTTCTCTGATTCTTCTACATCAAAGCTCTTGAGCTCGGTCACAAGTCCGGTCAGCATGTCTCCAACCTCTCCGAGGTCTTTGGAGCGGACGCTTTCCAATGTGTTCTCCGTAAAATCCGCCATCTTCTTCTGCGCACCGGAACCGTACTGCAAAATCAGATTGGAATTGCTCAGCTCGATTTTGCCCGCGAAATCATCCACCATCTTGCGCTCTTCCACGCTGAGCATGCTGTCGTCAAAGACCGCCTGCGAAGGGGACTGCGGCTGTACGGACTGGAGAGCGGCAGGAGCCACAGGCTGTTCCTCCACAGGATCCAGGGTCAAGGTTGGGACTTCATTTATAGGGTCGCTCATTGTCTATTTCCTCCTTTTATGGGCCTATTATCTATTCTAACGGGATATTGGGATTTTCTTTTGGTTTTTCCTGTTTTTCCGGCTCATTGCTGCGCTTAAAATCGTGGCCGGTCAGACCCTCCTGTGCAAACATGGCCTGCAAAACGGTGATATCGGCGGAGACATCCATTGCGTCGTCCTCAAACAGGCTGTCAAGCAGGTTTGCAAACGCTATATTGATGGTGTCAAGCGTGTCGCAGATTTCCCGCTTTGTCTGGTTGATATTTTCCCCTTCCAGGGATTGCTCTTCAAATTCCCGGTAGGCACCCACAAGTTTGAGGGTAGTCGGCAGATAATACTGCATGAATTTCCGGATTTCCGGCAGTTTATTCGGGTGGTGCTCCACATGGACAAAAATTTTGGCGGTTACCTCTTCCAGGCGCTGAAGCTTTTCACTGACCTCCACTCCCGGAATTGCGTCATTTGCCTCCCTTATCTGGCGGATGTACTCAAATCCTTCCCGCAGCATCTCGTTGACTTCCGGTGGGCGCTTTTTGTTTTCCTCTTCGGCTTTCAGTCGGGCCGCTTCGCGCTGCTGTTCTTCCTGTAAATACTTCTGGTAAGCTTGATATCCCAGAATGACAGCTTCCCCTTTGGCATCGAGATAGCTCACAGGGAGATACCGCTTATTCGCCATTTTTTGCATGTCCTTTACGACAAACTCTTTTGGACGATCAACACTTGCAGCCAGTTCTGCTAGAGGACAGACGGTCCGGCCCTGCAAAACCTGCCAATACCGGTTTCTCCGGTTATAAAATCCCTTTGTTCGTACACCTGCTAGAAAGCTGGCGCATGCCCCTCCGGCAAAGAGACCGAGGGAGATAAGATAACCGCCTAGCTGCGTAATAACCTTACCCGGAGCGGTGAAAAAGCCGGTGAGCATGGAAAGTGCCATTGCCCCAAATAAAAAGGTACAGATACCTCCCAGGACAAAATAACCGCCGCCCCTGCTCTGCCTAGGCATTGCCGCCACCTGTGGCATCCCCGGCTGGGGACGGACCATTTGTGGAGCATTATAATTCGGATAAACCACCGGCCGTCCCGGTCTTCCGACCCTCTGGCGGTAGTTGCCGCCGCGATACGACTGCTGGCCCTGATAAGGGGTTTGCCCCTGATAAGGGCCCTGTCCTTGATTTTGACGGAAACTGTTGGTTATGGTCTCAACTGTATTCCGGACCCCGTTGACCGTCTTTTCGACGCCCCGCTGGATGTTATTTTGAAATTGTGGGGACTGTGCATAATCCACCGCCTGTTTTACCACTTGGTTTACCTGGCGGCAAAGTTCAGAAACGTCCTGTTCTTTCATATCAGGTTCCCTCCATATTCTGGAATATGCTGGTTTTCTCTATTTCTGCAGTGCCCGACTGGGCTCGATACTATCAATGATATGAGTGATGAATCCATTTTGCCTGCTGCAAAAATCCTGTATGTTTCAAAATCTCACGGGATTCACAAAGCATTCGGCTTTTCACTGATGCACTCCATAGAAAGCAGGGTGCACGGCTGCCTGAATAAAAACTCGCACTAGGCTCCTGTCGCCGACGCTTGCACGCTCCAAGTGCTCTTATTATACCGTATTCCAAGAAAAAGCACAATGCGGAGAAACCAGAAAAAGCGCCTCTTTTCAACCCTTTAGAAAAAATTAAAGTTCTTTCGGCCTGCTTGTCCACTCCATATCGTTCCAACAAAAAGTAGAATATATCAACGATCCGATTGCGCCAGTTAACCCCTGTTCTTCGGGTTTTATGGCTATGCCAACCGCGCCAATCGCATGGAAAACACCTTGGTGACCCGCTCTGGCACAGCCTCCATTTCCAAGGTCTTTACCGCGACGGCATTTCTTCCGTTCATCTCCCAGGGAAACCTTTCGCTGGAGGATCGGATTACCAAAATCATCGACCTGTCGGGCAAGAAAATCCCGCAGGACGTCAAACTCAAGGACTTGCTCACCCATACTTCCGGCCATGTGGACGACGCCGATGAAGAGGTCGGGAAGGACTACTGCGCTCTCTTGGTGGCCGACGCGATGATCTCTTACTACCCGCAGGCAGGCGGATATTGCCTTTTCCATCCTTGCAAACCAAAACTGCAATGTCTGGGAACTGCACCGGCGGATCCAGACCGGTATCTATCACACCTATTATGAGGCCTGACCCGTGGCACTATGCCGGTTTAGGCTCAAAATTTAAGACAGAAAGGCTGGTTTCCTTCTCATGATAGAATTATTCGGACAGAACCGGGGAGTTCTTACCCCACTCTTTTCCCATACGAAGAAAACCATGGTGTTATCCTGCCTGCAGGGCCATATGGGGCGCGCATTCGCAGATGATGCCGGGGTTCCCTCCTGCGCACAGCTTTTTATTGGGGACTTTTGCTTTTTCGCGGGAGATTCCTCCCGCGCACAGGCCGCGGAGTTTGCCCGCCATATCCCGCCGGAATTTTCCTCTTCCGTGCTGCTCGCCATCCCGCTTTCGGAAGGGTGGGGAGCTCTTATTGAGCAGGCTCACCCCGGCAGAGGGGAGAAAATCACCCGCTACGCCATCAAAAAGGAACTGGACGTCTTTGACAAAGCTCATCTTGCACAGCTTGTTTCGGGCCTGCCACAGGGCTTTGCTATCAAACGCATCGACAAACGGCTTGCCGGGAGGTGCATGGAGCAGGAGTTCTCCCGGGATTTCTGCTCCCAGTTCGACTCTCCTGAGGACTATGAACGCCGGGGGCTCGGCTATTGTGCGCTTCATGACGGACGTCTCGTAGCCGGGGCAAGTTCCTACACCGTTTACGACGGGGGAATCGAAATTGAAGTGGACACCCACCCGGAATTCCGAAGACGCGGGCTTGCGGCCGCATGTGCGGCGCGCCTGATTCTTGCCTGCCTGGAACAAGGACGATATCCGAGCTGGGATGCCGCCAATCTGGAATCCGTCGCACTCAGCGAAAAGCTCGGCTACCACTTTGATTACGCCTATGACACCTACGCCATCGACTGCGACAGATAGCCACCATCTACGACCGTATTTTACAGGGCGGAGGTACCTGCACTGGGAACCCAAAGATCGGCAGTTATTCCGCCGGCTCTTTTTGTGTCCGTAAAACCACAGGCTGGGCCTGTGGTTCAGAAAAGCTTTAGCAAAGAGGACGACAAAAAAACTCCTTTTGCTATACTAAGGGTGCGGTCTGCCAACTGCACAAAAGTAAGCAAAAGGAGGACATTCAAGATGGGTTTGAATGACATACATAGTTTAACTGGCGGTATCCAGCTTTATGGGATATCTGAAGGGAAAGAGCGGCACGATGCTGTACGAGCAATTTGGCGAGCTGAAATATAAGTACCGCAGCCGAGAATTTTGGTGCAAAGGGTACTATGTGGACACAGCAGGGAAGAACACAAGGCGAATCGCAGAGTACATCAAGAACCAGTTGAAAGAAGATCAGCTGGGAGAACAATTAACTATAAGCGAAATCGGCCCTTTTAAGGGCGGCAAGTAACAGTATCCGCGCGGCTGGCAGATCGCAATACACGTTTGACGTGTCCGCGAAGAACAGAGGGCTATGCCCGCATGTGAAAAACCGCCCGTTTGACGGGCGGATGTTTATTCGTTATTCATACAGGCTATGCTCAATTGTGAATACATCAATGTCATAAGCTGTATTTTCACATTGCCGGAGCATTGCGAGAACCGCAGTCTGCCGGAAATCCTCCTTTCCGGAAAGATATCGGCATGCTCTCAGGGAGAGCTTTTCCCCTTCGGAGATATCAAAGACTGTCTCCAGCTTGCAGGTTTTGTTCTGGCAGACCAGCCGGAAGGACCGCTCGCAGCGGGTTACCACCTTATCCACATAGCCGCACAGCCACACCAGATATCGGGTCAAATCGGAGATTCCAAGCCTTTGCTCGCTGAGCAAAAACTGCGCGGCGCATAAAAGGCTCCTCAACAGCTTATAGAGGTAAAACAACAGGTAGAGCATGACCTTGGAATCAATCGCCGTGATAAAGGTATCCTGTATTCTCACTGTGCACTCCTGCACAAGCTCAGCAGAATGTCCTCTCAGTCTTTCAATTTTCCCCAGCAAGGCGGAGACAGGCTGTTTTTCTGCCGCACATTTTTCCAGTAGCCGGGCAGCCTGTATGACCACCTGCATCAATTCCCACAACGGGGCAAGCTCAGCATGTTTGAGCGCCATATGTATCCTATCCTCTCTCAAAAGAAAAATCGAAGTACAAGGCCCGTCAGGAGATATCCGAGTGCTGTACACACCGGAAAGGTCACCGCCCAGGCGCAGACCATCTGTTTCACTGTCCTTATCTCCACATGCTTTGCTTTATCCGAAAACCCGACCGCCACCACTGCCATTGTCTTGACGTGGGTCGTGCTGACCGGCAGTCCCAAAATGGTGGAGACAAACAGGGAGCATACCGAAGCGAGATCCGCGCAAAAGCCCTCGTATTGTTTGAGCGGCGTGATGTCGAATCCAACAGACTTGATGATGCGTTTTCCGCCGATCATCGTGCCCGCCGCCATCACAAGCGCACAGAGCACAACCACGTCCAGATGCCCCCTGATATTCACCGTCTCCCCTGCGGAAACCCCGTTTTTGAGCATGGAGGCAATCAGGAATACACCGATAAACTTCTGTCCGTCCTGCGCGCCATGCACGACTGCCATAGCTGCCGCGCAGGCCACTTCGCCTCTGCCAAACAGACGGGCGGCAGTGTTCCGGGAGAGAAAATATCCTAGAAACCGGCACAGAACTGTGAAAAAATATCCCAGCAGAAAACCCAGTGTCAGGGAAATGATGAGTCCGGTAATCACTTTACCCCACTGCGGCAGGTTCACCGCGGACAGCCCGTTTAGGTAGAGTGCTGCGCCGGTGATTCCCGCAATCAGCCCATGGCTTTCACTGGTCGGGATACCGAAGACCCAGGCCGCACAGGAAAAGAGGATGACCGAGCACATTCCCGCAAGCAGGGCCGCAGCGCTTTTTTCGGCGTCGCCGCAGGTAAAATCCAGCATGGAGGAAACCGTATTCGCCACATTGGCACTCACAATCGTCATGCCGAATACGCCGAGCAAATTACAGGCCGCCGCCATGAAAACGGCCCGGTTTACCCCAAGGCTTCTGGTTGCCACTGCGGTGGCAATGGCGTTTGGCGCATCCGTCCACCCATTGACCAGTACAACGGCCAGTATCACAACCGAAAGTACCGTGTACAGTTCCATTTTTTTATCCTCCGCGTGTTTGTTCTTCCCTTCATTCTTATGCGCCCGGAAAGAAAAATATATGCCACAGGCAGCGCGGCTGCTTATTTTGAGTTCTTTTTAAAATTTGCTGCACTTTCACCAAAGAAATCGAGACCTCCCGACATATTAACAAAATGTGACGGTTCTGTGTCCTATTTTCTTGCCTTTTACTCCGGCATCCCCTATAATGTTAGGGTACGGAAATTACTTCAAGGAGGATACAACGTGGAAAAATTCTTTAAACTAAAAGAAAATGGCACGACCTTTTCGACGGAAGTCATCGCAGGTATTACCACTTTCTTTGCGATGGCGTATATCATCGCAGTGAACCCGAATACCCTGAGCCAATCCGGTATGGAATGGGGCGCGGTTTTCCTCGCAACCATTATCTCTTCCATCATCGGCACCCTGATTATGGGCCTTGTGGCCAATGTCCCGTATGCACAGGCTCCCGGCATGGGGCTTAACGCTTTCTTTGTGTATACGGTCTGCTTTGCCCTCAAATTCACCTGGCAGCAGGCTCTCTCGATGGTCTTTATCTGTGGCCTTATCAATATTCTCATTACGGTTACAAAGGTCCGGAAAATTATCATCAAGGCGATTCCAAAATCCCTGCAGAACGCCATCGGCGGCGGTATCGGTGTGTTCATCGCCTACATTGGCTTTTTAAACGTCGGTTTCATCAGCTTTGAGAGCGGCGTTCCTTCCATCCCGACTCTCAATCAGCCGGTTCTTTGGGTATTCCTGATCGGCATTGTGCTTTCTGTTATTCTGACGATTGCCAAAGTCAAGGGCGGTATCCTGATCGCCATTATCATTACCACCCTGATTGGTATTCCGTTCGGCGTCACCACCACGGCGGATACCGTCAGCTTCACCGAAGCATGCAAAGCCCTGCCGACTACCTTCGGCGCTATCTTCACCTCTGAGGGTCTGCCCTCCCTGTTTGCAGACCCAGCACAGATCCCTCTGGTGCTCATTACCATTTTCGCATTTAGCATGTCCGATACCTTTGATACGATCGGTACCTTCATCGGCACCGGCCGCAGAACCGGTATTTTCAGCGAAGAAGATGAAAAAGCCCTGGAAAACAGCAAAGGCTTCTCCTCCAAGATGGACAAGGCCCTGTTTGCAGATGCTACCGCCACCTCCATCGGCGCTATCTTCGGTACCTCCAACACCACAACCTTCGTCGAAAGCGCCGCCGGGATCGGCGCAGGCGGACGCACCGGCCTTACCTCCGTAATTACGGCAATCTGCTTTGCACTCAGTGCATTCCTCGCAACCTTTGTCAGTGCCATCCCCTCTGCGGCAACTGCTCCGGCACTTGTGATTGTCGGTTGTATGATGGTCTCCTCCTTTGCGGAAATCAAATGGGATGACCTTGAGGAAGCGGTTCCCGCATTCTTTGCCGGCTTGTTCATGGCATTGTGCTACAGCATCTCCTACGGCATTGCGGCAGGCTTTATCTTCTACTGCCTGGTCAAGCTTTGCAAAAAGCAGGTGAAACAAATTCATCCGATCATTGCGACGGTTGCCATCCTGTTTATCCTCAACTTCATTTTGCAGGCTATCATCTAAGACTTGAGATTAAGAAAACTGTCCTTCGGGGATCAAAAAAGCGGACGATGCACTGCATCGTCCGCTTTTTGTTTTACAGTACATGCGGCTTTACCCTGAGGCGCCTTTGGCGCAATCAGTGGAACAAATCTGCTTGCATATTTTGTTTTGGGGGGTTCCCCCCAAGATGAGAATATTCAGGATGACAGATCTGTACCAATAACCTGGGACCGGCAGATATACCGAGCATACCTGCAAGGAGCAAACTTAAACAAGAATCCCTCCAAAGACAAAAACCGCCCCGACTGTAAGAAGCCGGAGCGGTCTGAGATGCAACCTAAATAATGGGAAAAGCCTGTCCTACTTGATACTACCGCCAAACAGCTTTGTATCCAGACCGGACTTGGTCAGGATAAAATACAAGAACAGCCCAATTACGATGCAGGGGATGGCCTGTCCTGCGGAAACACTCAGGAAGTTGAGACCGTACAGGGAGAAATTAAACGGACTTGACTCAAAGAAGGTCAGCTCCGCACCGATAATAATTCCGTTAACAAGCACAGGCGGCAGGGTGGAGAGCACCGGTAGCCCTTTGATTCGGATGTTTCTGAACGCGTACGCGAGTAGTCCCGCAATCAAAGTCGCCGCCGATCCGAAAAAGATGTCGATAAGTCCGGCAGGGTTGAGGCCGATGGCAAATCCAACCGCGTTGGAAAGCATACAGCCCACCGTCAGCCCCCAAATTGCATTCGGAGTAAAGACAGCCAGGATGGTGAGCGCCTCCGCAAAGCGAATCTGTACGATTCCAAAGCCAAGCGGGGCGAGACAGAGCGTCAGTGCCGCGTAGAGCGCAGCAATCAGCGCGCAGCTCACCAGGGAGTGCACTTTTGTTTGTTTCATGTTCAGTTATCCTTTCGTAGTTTGTTTTTAGGTCAGGAGGTTGCGACTGACCGCACGGCGCTGCGTGCATATATCATTCCCCGGCAGAAACCAAGGGGATATATCTGGGAATTAACCGACGAGAATCTTGCCGTCGGGGATGATGACATCCTTCGGGGGTTTCCCGCGCAGGGCAAGCGCCAGCGCCAGGGAGACCGGTCCGACACGCCCGATAAACATCGTCATAATTAAAATGATTTTCGAGGGTATATTCGCCACACCGGTCACTCCGGTGCTCACTCCGACGGTTGCAAAGGCGGAGACGGATTCAAACAGGGCGTTCACCCCATTTACCTCTGCGTGGGCCTGATTGGTGAAGTAAATGATGACAGAAGAGATGAAAACTGCCAAAACAGCAATACACACCACTGCCAGGGATTTGTAGACGACGTTTTTTTCGACCCTGCGTTTGAGGATAATCGTATCCCCTTTTCCGCGGATAACTGAGATGACGGTCATCACGATTACGGCAAATGTCGTCACCTTGATTCCGCCCGCTGTGGAACCGGGCGCTGCGCCGATAAACATCAGCGCAATACAGCCGAGCTTTGTCAGCCCGTGCAGGGAGTTGATATCAATGGAATTAAAGCCCGCCGTCCTCAAGGTGACAGACTGGAAAAATGCCGCCGTAAAGCGCTCGGAAACCGGCAGGGAGCCAAGCGTCGCCGGATTGTTCCACTCAATGACGAGGAACATCAACATGCCAAATAAAATCAGGAGGCCTGTCATGATCAGGACAATCTTTGTATGAAGCATCAGGTTTTTGGTCTTTCGGTAGGTATAAATATCCTTCCAAACCAGAAATCCCAGGCCGCCGATGATAATGAGCGCGGAAACCGTCAGCATGACAACGGGGTTGCCGTTGTAGTTACACAGACTCGTATATTCGCCTTCCATACCAAGCAAGTCAAAACCCGCGTTGCAAAATGAGGAAATCGACATGAAGATGGAGATAAAAATCCCCTCCAAGCCGTATTTCGGCACAAAGGTGGTACTGAGAATCACTGCCCCGCAGAATTCCACTGCCAAAGAGATGAATACGACCGCTTTGACCAGGTGCGTGACATCAAAAAACGTGGTGGTATTGAGGGACTCCTGCGCAAGCTGCATGTTGCGCAGTCCAAGCTTTCTTCCAATGGCAACGTTGAAAAATGTGGTAAACGTAATGAGGCCAAGCCCTCCGATCTGGATGAGCATTAAGATGACAACCTTGCCGAATACCGACCATTTCACATAGGTGTCAAATACAATCAGCCCGGTGACACAAGTCGCACTGGTCGCCGTAAACAGGCAGTCGAGAAACTCCGACGCCTGGCCGTCGTTGGAGCTGACGGGGAGCATGAGCAAGAGTGTTCCCACCAAAATGACCGCTGCAAAACTCACTGCAATCATACGCATCGGCAGGGATGGAGAATTACGTTTGCTCTGAGTTGTTAAGGGCATCAGTTTTTGCACCTTTCTCTCTACATAAAAGATGATTGGCATTAAGATTCCATCAAGGACTCATTATAACAACCTTTGACAGGCTTTGCAACCATCGATTTCTTCGAATTTTTCGCCGCTTGATTCGGCCAAACCTCGAATCACATTGGTTTTTCCCATTTTCCAGATCAAATCACGGTTCCTCTTGCGAATAAGGCCAAAGCTATAAACCGTTTTTTACTCAAAAAACCACTTCGATATTAGATATTAGCATTTCCCACGACCTTAAGGCGAATAATCCATCCCCTACTTGAAAGCGGGGGATGGCTTTTAATCAGGGATTATGCGACCTCACGACAGGATTAGCGGAGCTTTTTCCCGTTCACAAAGACTGCTTACCCGTTGTCTCAGCCGAGCGAGAATGAAGAGGCAATGCCGTCGGTACAAAGCGTTGTCCCATCTGCAAGGAGAAAGACCGCTTCAAAGCCCCCCTGCGCCCGGTAAAACTCCATTCCCTGCTCCGGCCCCATCAGGAAAAGGGCAGTGGAATAGGCATCCGCCTTGGTGGAGGATTTACAGACGACAGTAACGCTGCGCACCCCGGTGTTTCCCGGAAGGCCGGTACTTGGGTCGAATATATGGTGATACCGCACCCCGTCCTGCTCAAAGTAGCGCTCATAATCCCCTGAGGTGACGATGGAGCAATCGCTGACGGCAAGCGTCCCATGCGTTTTTGTCTTGTCATCCGGGTCCTGGATTCCCACTTTCCAAGGATTAGCCCGGTCCCGCTGTCCGAGTACATAGACATTTCCCCCCAGGGAGATTACCGCACGCTCAATCCCATATTCCCGCAGAATTTCGATGGCTCTGTCTGCGGCATATCCCTTTGCAATCCCTCCGAGGTCAATCTGCGCTTCATCCAGTAGCTGAGCCGTGGTCTCCGTCACCACCAGCTTATCATAGCCGACCTTTTTAAGCGCCGAAGAAAGCTCTGATTCCAAAGGGACATGTCCGGTTCCGGCATGGATATTCCACAGGCCGCTGACAGGTTCAACGGTTGGGTCAAACCGGCCATCCGTCTGCTGCGCATAGAGAAGCGACAGCCTCAGAAGTTCAAGCACTTCCGGCTGCAGCTCAACCGCTTCTCCCTGTGCGTGGTTGAGCCGGTAGATTTCGCTGGTTTCCTCGTTTTTGTCCAGCAGGGAATCAAGTCTGCGGATTTCCGAAATACAGGCATCCGCCGCCCGCTCCGCATTTTTGCCATAGACTTTTACCGTCATATAGGTGTCCATCGCAAAAAAGTCCTCCTGATAAGGCGTTCCGGCAGAAGCACAGCTGAAGTTGAGCAGGGAAAAGATACAGAGGAAGAGAAATAGCAGGATTTTTTTCTTTTTCATAGCAGTTTTGTTTCTCCACAGATTAGTTTTGTTTCTAATGGACAGGATACAATGAATTATATCTTAAACAAATATTATATCACATTGGAGGGGTATTTGCGAAACCCCTGCGATAAATTTGTTCAATGGGTGAATATAAGACCTCTAATTTTAATTTTTTTTTAAGTTAGGCAGAAGAAGTAGACATAATAATTGATAAATCCGCTTTTTTCGTTTATAATCAAAAGAAATACGCAGGGAGGTGGGAAATTGTCAAAAGAAAAGCTGCTTGATTTGCTCCGGCAGCGGCAGGGGGACTACGTTTCCGGCAACGAGCTTGGTATCGCTTTGGGAGTATCAAGAGCCGCAATCTGGAAAATGATCCAGGCTCTGCGTGCACAGGGCTATCAAATTGAGAGCCGGACAAATAAAGGATATTTTCTATTGCAGGGTTCCCACAAGATCCTGCCGGAAGAAATCAAGCGTCATCTGCACACAACGCAGCTCGGCCATCCTTTACGCCTACTGCGAACGGCGGATTCTACCAATACTTTGGCAAGGCAGGAGGCCGCCAACGGTGCGAAAGAGGGACTTACCCTGATTGCCCTGCAGCAGACACAGGGCCGCGGCAGGCACGGACGGACGTTTTCCTCGCCATGCGGCGGTATTTACCTGAGTGTGCTGCTCCGCCCGGATATTCGTCTTGAGGAGCTTACCCTTATCACCCTGGCCGGTGCTGTGAGCGTGGCGCAGGCAACGGAGGAGCTCCTCGATATCCATCCGGGGATTAAATGGGTCAATGATTTGCTTCTCGACGGAAAAAAGCTCTGCGGGATTTTGACAGAAGCCTCGATGGAAGCGGAAACCGGACAGGTGGACCATGTCGTTGTGGGCATCGGGATCAATGTCGACGAAGCGCCTGTCATTGACGGGCCGGTAAAAAGTTGCGCGCTTTCCCAGTTCACCACCCGGGAAATTGATAAAAATGAGCTGATCGCCCGAATTCTGAGCCTGCTGGAGGAGTATCTCTTCGAAATCGGCAAGGGAGAACGGCAGCGCCTATTGCAAGCATACAGAAGCCGCCTTATCCTGCTTGACAAGGACATCTTCTTTGAACTGGAAGGAAGGCCCTGCCGGGCGCATGTGACCGGCTTGGACGAAGGCGGCGGGCTGGTGGTAACCCTCGCGGACAAAACCACTCGGGTCCTGCGTTCCGGAGAGGTGTCTATTCCGATACCGCCTGATACAAACTGAGACAAACAGTTGAATGGACAACCCATTTTTGCTATAATGGACAGGCTATCCAAGTATATCAAGTGATGAGAAAGAAGGGACTTGCTTGAAAAAGGCAAAAACAGCCTCCTTGCAGCCGGGCAAGAAAAAGAAAGCCCGTGTAGGCAATATCGTTGTCGCATGTGTCGTCTGTATTTTGGCAGTCGGCTTGCTGGGATTTTCCTATATCCTGTGGACCGTTGGCAAAGTTGAATATAATCCCATTACCAAAAACCCCTCGGAACTGGGCGTCAATACCAGTATCAGTGACAAGAGTATCACCAATATTGCATTGTTCGGTGTGGATTCCAGAAATGGAGAGGCTTCCCGTTCCGATGCCATCATGATTTTATCGGTGGACAACAAACATAAAAAAATTAAGCTGTCCTCCATTTTGCGTGACAGCTATGTGGAAGTCCCCGGAAACGGCATGACAAAAATCAACCACGCCTATGCATATGGCGGACCGGAACTTGCCATCCGCACCATCAACGAAAATTTCGGGCTGGACATCATGGACTATGTCACTGTTAACTTTGACCAGCTTGCCGATGTGATCGATGCCATCGGCGGAATTGATATCGAGCTGAGTGAGGAAGAACGCGAAAGCGCCAACGGCAATATCTTTGCTTACGTCCAGGAAAGCGGCAAGGACATCCCGCTTGATTATATCGAAGGCTCCGGCATGCAGCACCTTTCCGGCGTCCAGGCGGTTGCCTATGCCCGTATCCGATACGTCGGCAACGGAGACTATGAGAGAACCGACCGCCAGCGCCGGGTTTTGCAGCAGATGTTTAACAAAGTCATGGACATGAACGTCATGTCTTATCCGGGCCTTGTCAGTAAACTGCTCCCGCTAGTGGAGACTTCCCTTGACAGCAGCAGCATTATCTCCCTCGGCACCAAGGCGATCTCCAACGGCAAGCCTATTTTTGAGCAGACTCGCTTCCCACTCGACGAGGATTTCGGCAACGGCGGCGCGGGCACGACGATTGACGGCGTGTGGTACATGGTGTTTGACATTGACGCAACCGCTGAAAAGATGCAGGAATTTATCTATGATGACATCCATCCAAACGATGGAACAGAGGCGGCAAATACCGCAGGCACTTACGAATAACCGTTTCACACGACCTTACCCGCCGGCAGGGGCCTGAAAGGCTCCTGTCGGTTTTTTGTTTTCCGGCATTTTCCCCGCATGATGAGTCGATTTGTTTACAAAACACCCGTTTTCTTTGAAAAAATCTTATGCTATACTTTTCTTACATCAAAAAGCACCGTCTTTGTCCCGGCAGATAAAGAAAACAGAGGACAGTGACTATTTCCATGGTTCATCATGCGTGGAAAGACCTGCTAACAAAAGTCAAGTAGGAATTTAAAATATCTTGGTTCATAGAAATGGGACGCACAAAATCAAACCGCTGAGCAATTCAAAATCGAAAGGGCGGTCAGCCAGAGGTATTCCGAATGAGATTAGATTTGCTCTAGTGCGTTTAGATAAGCGGTTACCGAGGCGTAATAGATACGCAGGAACTTGTTGGCAGAAGCCATCATGTAGACACGATAAGGCTTGCCTTCGGAACGCTTTTTATCCATGAATTGGTACACTGGTTCGTCCAAGGGTGCGCTTTGCAGATAAACGCCCATCACAAGGAACAAAGTCCTGCGCAGAGCGGCAGAACCACGCTTGGAGATGCTGCGGCTGCGGATGTCCATTTGGCCGGACTGGCAAGGCGGGGCATCAATGCCGGCAAAGGCAACCAAAGCCTTCTTGGAGTGAAACCGGCGCACATCGCCAATTTCCGCCATAAGCTGCGGGCCGAGTGTGGGACCCACACCGAACATCTTCATGACGACAGGATATTCTGGCAAGGAAGCCGCTAAAGACTGCATCTCCTGTTTGAGTGCGGACAGCGCAGCAGAAGTTGTCTGAAGTTGCATAACTGCCTGTTCTACTAAGAGTCTGGTCGTATCGTTTTGGGGTATAACGCCAATACAGCTGCCTGCTTTGGCGTGAATTTCGCGAGCCTTCTCTTGGCTGAAATTGTATCCATGTTTTCTACACCATTTCTGATATTTGGCGGAAAAAGATTTCAGGGATAACTCTGAAACGCACTGGCAATGCCAGAAAGCCGAGACGAAATCTACCCATTTCTCGCTACCATCGGCACGGGGTGGACTGCTGAATAGGCGATTGACCTCCGGGAATACGGCATCCAGCAAGGAAATCAGGCTGTTTTTCAACATAGTCTGCACCTTGGAAGACTGCTGGTACTGGCGGTAGCAGTTTTTCAAAAGCAGCCGGGTATCCTCCTCCGGGACATACCTCGGCAGCGTAAGCCAGTGGTCAAGACCATAGTTGGCCAGCTTGACAGCGTCCTTCTTGTCGGTTTTGACCCGTCTCAAGCTGTTGTTCCCGTAGTCATGCACCAGCATTGCATTGACCACGGAGACATAAAGCCCTGCATCGTGGAGCAGCCAAGCCACCGGTGTATGGTAATTACCCGTTGATTCCATTACCACACGGGTCTCACCGTCAAGACTTTTGAGCAGCTTTGCCAGCTCGTTCAGTTCACTGGCGGTGTGCCGCACTTCAAAGGGTGAGACCACTACCTCTCCAAAGGGGCGCATGACAGCGATCATGCTTTTCCCCTTGGAAACATCGATGCCAACGCAGTTCATTCACATTCCCCCAATACAAAGAATCCGCAACCGGAATCCATCTTTTCTCGCTGCCGATTCAATCTATTGCGTGACACGAACTCTCCGGCATCCGGTGGCTCAACCTGCTCAAATCGAACGCTGCAACAAGAGGATGGCTGACAGTCTTTCACACGGACATGCAAGCCCAAGGAGTGATAGGTCAGCCAGTTGCTCCTGTTGTGTTCCAGTACGAAAAACGAGTTTACACTGTTGATGAAATACAAGATATTTTGGGCGTAAGTAAAACTACTGCTTATCAGCTTGTTAGGTCAAAGGTTTTCCATAGTGTCCGTGTGGGTGGTCAATACCGAATTTCAAAAAAGAGCTTTGATAAGTGGTTGGACAACCTTGATGAACAATCCGACTGTCAAGTGTGCGATTAAGAAAATCGCATAATTAACAAAATTCCTCTTTCTAAGTACTATATAGCCAAGCTTAGTGCTTGGCTATATAGGCACAGAATGGAGGAATAAAGATGGTTGATACAAATAACAAAATTACATTTGAAAAGCGGGTTTATACTTTCGAGGACATAATGAAAATGCTTGGAATCGGCAAAAACGCAGCTTATGAGCTTGTGAAATCAGGAGCATTTCATATCGTAAAAATCGGAGGTCATTTCCGTATTCCAAAGAAAGCATTCGATGAATGGCTTGAGGGAATTGGAGGTGATTTCTAATGGCTATGTACAATATGTTTGATGAACGAGTGGATAAGTTTAATGAAGAAAACGAAACCAAGCGTCTTGCAGAACTATTTGCTAAGAACAACGCAGATGATGTTGAGTGGGAATCCTACTCTATGACAGAAATACAAAAACTGCTTTCTGTTACAGCGGAAGAAGCTCTTAAACTTATCAATTCAGGCTTATTTAAAACATACCGAGCAGGCAATGAATATCGAGCTTCAAAAAAGAGTGTTCAGGAAAACCGAAGGTGCTGTCAAGAGTTTTGCGCAAATTGGTTTGCAGATCTCGGGTGAATGGAGTC